>Ga0136631_10000138_pt1 | contig 21366 bp, 17 predicted proteins | sample AntDrymUQ6012206_2_FD_104655 | JGI IMG/M metagenome (GOLD analysis project Ga0136631, IMG submission 104655) | Polar desert sand microbial communities from Dry Valleys, Antarctica - metaG UQ601 (22.06) | ecosystem: Environmental > Terrestrial > Soil > Desert | place: Antarctica: Dry Valley... | reverse complement strand
GGCTTGCGGTCTCGCGAACATTGGGCATGCTCCCTGCCCTAATACTGTTCGCCGCCTGCGGTGCCGACGATACTACGGCGCCGGACCCCTCTACCCACCCCGTGACCTCGGCCGTTGTAAGCGTCAATCCGAGGACGGTTACTGCCGAAACCAATCAACTCATCCGTTTCCTGGCCACCGGCCGCAACGTTGCCGGTGTCCGCGTTCCCGCGCCTGTAGTCTGGAGCTCCACTGGCGGAACCATCCTCCCCGACGGCCGATTCTCCGCTCCCGTCACCGGTCGCTACCTGGTGATTGGGTCCAACATGCGGTACCGTGGGCGCGTAGATACCGCTGAAGTCGAGGTGGTGCGTCGCCAGCCTGAGTTGCATTCCCTGGCCATCCGGCCTGACACCACGATGCTTACCGCCGGCAGCAGCAAGACGTTTGTTGTGACCGGCTTCCTGAAGAACGGTACGGTCGTCCCGATCGGAGTCAATTGGAGCGCCACCGGGGGTACCGTCGACGCCGGCGGAAACTACCTGGCAGGTGACACGGCGGGCACGTATCACGTGATCGCCGCTGATACCCGGCTGAGCGTCTCGGACACGGCCACGGTCGTCATCAACGCCCCGGAGTTGCCTCCAGCCCCCGCTCCCGCACCTCAGTTGGACCAGGTCACCCTCGTTCCCGCAAGCGCTACACTGGCGCCTTCGGCAACCAGGCAGTTCAGTGCCTTCGGCCGAGTGCAGGGTGGAGACAGCGTAGCGGTGGACGTCGTGTTTACCGCCACCGGTGGGTCGGTCACTCCCGGCGGCCTCTTCACGGCCGGCTCCACCGCAGGAAGCTATCGCGTCATCGCTACCGCGGACTCCCTGGCGGACACGTCCACGGTGACGGTGACCGTCCCCCTGGGCAGCGGACCTGAGGGCGGGGTCCCCTTCGGTGCGTTTCATGTGCCCATTGATAGCCTGAACGGCGACGGGCTTGCTTACAACAGTGCAGCCATCGCCGCGGTGCCGGAAAACCTCAGTGCGACACTCCAGCAGCTCCGGGCCCGGAATGCGCGTGTCATCCTTGCCATTCGCCGCTCCAGGACCAAGGACATCAACGGACTGAGCGTGGCCGCCACCAGGGCCGAGCTCGCCGCTTGGCCGGACATCGCCAGCTACATCGCGGATGGCACCGTCATCGGGGTTTACGTCAGCGATGACATTCTCTCGACCGAGTGGGGACCGAATCCCCCGTACCTCTCTCGGATAGACTCTCTGGCCCGGGAGGTAAAGCTCCGCTGGCCCAACGCCGTCACCATGGTCCGGGCCAAGCCCACCGAGCTGTCGGGTCGGCCCCAGTGGCAATGGCTGGAAACCGCCTGGGCGCAGTACCGCGGTCCGTACCGCGACCCACCGCCAAAGCAGTTTGCCGATCGTGAAGTTGCCAGCGCCAAGGCGCAGAAGCTGGGCCTGGTGCTGTGGTTCAACGCCCTGGACGGTGGCTGCGGACCGACCAGCGCCTGTCTCGCAGGCGTCCCGGGAACCAGTATCGAGGGGACTTACCTGAACGCAACTAGTGTTCGCCGCTTTCAAATGAGCGCGGCCGAAGTGCTGAACTACGGCACGGCTTTCCTGGCCGAGCCCTACAACTGCGCAGGCATCGCCTGGCAATACAGCAGGATCTATGAGAAGGCGAGCTTGCCGCCGATCCAGTTGGCCGGGATCAAAGCTTTCGACGCTCGTCCCGATGTGCGGGCTGCAATGTCCCAGCTGGGCCAGCTTGCGCGAGAACGGTCCAACACCAGCTGCCGGCAGCGATAGTCACCGGCTGAGTTCTCCAGCACAAAAAGACGAATCCCTGCCGAGCCGGTCCTGGGCGTCGGCAGGGATTCGTCGTTGGCGCCAGGCTCGCTACGGGCGCTCCCCCTCGAGGACTCCTTTGCCGTTCGAGGAAGGGACCTGCCAGCCCGGAGCGATGTCGCGGTAAACGCTCAGGGTCTTGGCAACCGTGTGCTCCAGGGTGAACTGCCGCTCATAGCGTTCCCGTCCCTTCGCACCCATGGAGCTCCGAAGTCTCGCGTCGTCAAGCAGCAGCGCGAGCCGGCCCCGCAGCTCCTGAACATCGCCCTGGCGAACGACGAATCCGGTTTCTCCATGCTGCACCGACTCTGCGATCCCACCTACTGCAGATGAAACCACCGGAAGGCCGGCACGCATGGCCTCGAGTATGCTCCGGGGGAACCCCTCCCAATTTGTGATCAGGACCGCTACCTGCGCTTCCGCGAGGCGCTCGGCAACATCCATTCGCTGACCCCAGAACCGGATTCGCTCCCCGATGCCCAGATCGCGGGCCAGGAACTCCGCGGCCGGAAGCAATTCCCCATCACCGATCAGATCGAGGTTCCAGGGCCGATCCTTCAGCCCGGCCAGCGCTAGAAAGAGGGTGCGGTGATCCTTCTGCGGCTCGAAGCGGGCTGTCATGACGATGCGGACCGGGGAGCGTGCCGGGTCGGCCCTCAGGCGCTCTGGGACGTCCGGCATGCCGTTGTGCACGGTGACCAGCTTGTCAGGCGCCGCGAGTCGGTGCGACAAGGCGAGCTGGCGATCGAACTCCGACACCGTGATGATGCGGGCGGCAAGCGGGGCCGCCAGCCGCTCGATCCAGCGATACACTGCCGCCTCCCGCTTCGGAATGCCGGGAGTGAACGCCCAGCCGTGCGCCGTGAACACCACCGGCAAGCCGAGAAGCCGGGCGGCTGCGCGGCCCAGAATCCCTGACTTGGATGAATGGGTTGACAGCAGGTCCGGCTTCAGACGCTTGAGGGTCGAATGAATCTCCAAAAGGGCGCGGGCGTCCTGAAGGGGACGAATGGCGGCCTGGAGATGCTTCAGCGGGATTGTCTCGACCCCTGCAGCCCGAAGGGCGTCGACATAGGGACCGCTGCCACTGGTCAGGACCACGGCCTCATGGCCGTGGCCGGTCAGCGCGGCGGCAAGGTCCCGTACGTGTACTTGCGCTCCGCCTATCAGGTCGGAGCGCGTCACGATGTATGCGATTTTCAAATCGTTCCTCGGGGCATAACCCTCCAGTCGACCCGCGCGAAGCAATACAATATGGTGTGGGCGGGACGCAACAGCGCCCGTGTCAGCCGATGATGACTGTGGTGTTCAGGGTCACACATTACCAGGGCCTGGCGGGGGAAACCAAGGGGTCCGGTGCGCTTCGGAAACAATGCTGGTACATTGAGTTGCCTCTTCGAGGTGGGGTAGATTTCGGGGACCCCCATCAGGGGCATGCTTCCTGCACCTCGACCAAAGATGTTTTCACTATCACGGTCCGGCAGAGTGCTCGAAGCACATAATGCGCCGCCAACCTTCGCAGCACCGGTGAGGATCATGCGAAATCTGCTCGTGCCGACCCTGCTCTTCGTCTCTCTCGCAGCTGGCCCGCTCGAATCCCAGGTCCAGACCCGCACTCCCGACGCCCAACAGGTTACGACCCTGGCCCCGGGAGACTCGGTGCGGGTCATCGTGTGGCGGAAGCCGGAAATGAGCGGCGACTTCATCGTTGCTCCGGACGGCACCATAACGCACCCGCTCTACCGAGCCGTGCGGGTCGGGGGCGTGCCTTTCACCACCGCCGAAACCAACGTGCGGACCTTTCTGGCCCGGTTCGAACAGGATCCTCAGTTCGTACTCGAGCCGCTGGTGCGGGTCGCGGTCTCCGGTGAAGTCGGCCGGCCGGCGGTGTTCGCGGTGCGTCCGGAAACCACGATCGGCGAGGCCGTCGCGCAGGCTGGCGGGCCCAACCAGTTCGGCAAGCGTGACCGGGTTCGAGTACTCCGGAGGGACGTGTCGGGTCAGCAACGTGAGATAGTCGTGAGCCTGCTCGATCCGCAGAGCTCCTCAGGCAGTGTTCGAGTTCATTCCGGCGACCAGATTGTAGTTGACCGGCGCCGCTCGTTCTTCAGGGAAGTCTTCCTCCCGGCGCTCGGCGTCCTGGGATCAGCTGCGTCCATTTACCTCGTCATTGACCGAGCTGGCAGAAACTAGGAATTATGTCAGAATATTATCAGGAACCCCGCCAGCTTCCCCCGGGCCCCGGTCCACTCGGCCGTGGGTTTGAAACCCACGCCAATACGGCCATCTCGTTCGGGCACATTTTCGGCATTCTCCGCCGGCGCTATCGGCTCGTACTCGGGCTGACGCTGTTCGGAGCCGCCCTGGGGGCGCTGCTTGCATATCGGGATCCTTCGACTTATCAGGCAACGGCGACCTTCCGGCTGGCGGGAGAGCGTGCGGCCCTCACCGGGGGAATAGAATCGCCAACTCCGGAGCTCGGCCGGACCGCCGATCCGCTGACCTCGCTCACCCAGCTGGTGCACAGCCGGAGCGTGATGGGTGCCGTCGTTGATTCGCTTGGCCTGCGACTCCGTTCGTTGACGCCGGAGTTCGGGGCTGGTCGGCTGGAGGGTGTCCATGTAAGCCCCGAAGCAGTCAGCGACACCATTCAGGTGATCTTCTATCAGAACGGTGTCAAAGCCAAGTTGGGCGATCGTGAAGTGCGTGCTCCCTACGGGTCCCCCGTAGACTTCGGTGCGGTGCGCTTCACGGTTCCCCGAGTGCCGGACGTCCCCGCCGCCAGCCTTCCTGTGATTCCGAGAGAGATGGCGATCGACAACCTGCTTTCGGGCATCTTCGTGACCCAACGGCTGGGCACCGACATCGTCGATGTCAAGTACTTGTCGTCCAGTCCCCGGAACGCGCAGCGGGTGGTGAACACGACCGTCCTGTCATTCCAGCGGCTGAACATCCTTACGGCTAAGCAGAAGTCGCAGCGCCGGCGTGAGTTTCTCGAAGGTCAGCTGAAGCAGACCGACAGCATGCTCGCGCGGGCGCAAGCTGAGCTTGCCGCCTTCCGGGCGCGGCAGCAACTGGCCAGCTCCCAAACCACCATCGAGCAGATGCAGACGACAATGCTGGCGCTCGATGCCAGACGCGCCGAGCTGGAGGCCGACCGCGCCACCTTCGGTACCTTGCTCACGCGGCTACGGAGCGGCGGCGCGGCCGGGGAGGCTGAGGCCCTCCGGTCGCTGGCTTCCTCTCCCGCCATGGCGGACAACGCGACGGTTGGGAACTCCTACCAGCAGCTCAACGTCTATCAGTACCGGCTCGACTCGATGACCACGGGGCCCTGGAGAGCCGCGCCGACGAACCCCGATCTGATTCAGCTCAAGAGCCTGATCGGCACCACGAAGGCGCAGCTTCGCCAGGCCGTGACCAGCCACGTTACCACGCTCGATGCCCGCATCGGTGCGCTGAGAAACCTGCGCGCTCGCAGCGGATCCTCGATGCAGGTGCTACCGGCCCTGGCCGAGGAAGAGGCTCGCCTGGCGGGGCGGGTTCAGACGCTGACCTCCGGCAGCGACGAGGTGCGCCGCGACCATCAGAAAGCGCGCATGGCGGAGGAGGTCGAGGCGGGTGACGTCGAGATCGTGAACCTTGCCGATACGCCCTACGCCCCGATTTGGGCCACGGCGCCGCTCAAGCTGGGCCTCGGCCTTCTGCTCGGCCTGCTGCTTGGCATCGGCGGCGCATTCCTGCTCGAGGCGCTGAACACGTCGATTCGCAAGCCCGAGGACCTCGAGTTAGCCCTTAACGTGCCCGGGTTGGCGGTCATTCCGCGGCTCACCGGCGGACCGGCCCCCGCTCAGCGGCGGCTTGGCGGCCTCCTGCGGCCCGGAAAGAAGGCCGAGCTCGAGGCCAAGAACGCAGCCAACTCGGCCTTCGGCGCCACGTCGCAGCCGTTCTCGGTCGGGATCGAGGCCTTCCGGATGTTGCGGACCAGCCTGCTGTGGTGTGAGCAGGGCGACAGCATGAAGACCCTGGTCGTCACCAGCTCGTCGCCCGGCGAGGGGAAAACCATGACCGCCGCCAATCTTTCGGTCACCTTCGCCTACGATGGCCTGCGGGTGCTCCTGATCGATTGCGATGTTCGTCGGCCCCGGCAACACACCCTCTTTCAGATGCCTCGGGCCCCGGGACTGATGGAGCTCCTGATGCCCTCGAACACATCGAATGGCGTGCAGTCGCTGACCTTCGATCCCGGCCTGGGTCAAACCGAATCGGGGCGTCCAGTCACCGACGTGATTCGTGCCACGAACGTGAAGGGTCTCTCCCTGCTCCCGTGTGGGGCCTTGCCGACCAACGCCTCGCATCTCCTCAGCGGAGTGCGCATGCGGGTGCTGCTGCAGCAGCTCGCCAAGACCTTCGATCTGGTCATTCTGGACACGCCGCCGGTGCTTGCGACGGCAGACGCCGGGATTCTGGCCTCCATCGCGGACGGGGTGCTCCTGGTCGTGCGGGCGGGGCAGACTGATCGGGTAGCTGCCAAGCGGGCGCAACAGCAGCTTACCAACGTCGGTGCCAGGATCGTGGGCACGGTGCTCAACGATCCAGGCGGCGAGGTGTCGCAGTTCGGGGATTACTACTACCCCTACGACTACGCGGCGGAGCGTGAGTGATTCAGGGCAGGACCGCGGGGGTCGGCCGCCACAAGGTCCCGTAATGAGTGAAGCATCGCCCAGTCTGACCCGCAGCACGGTCTCGGGAATGTTCTGGACGGCGTCGAGCAACGGCTTGAACGCCGTCTTGAAGGTCGTAGTCCTGGTAGTGCTCGCCCGCCTGCTCTCGCCGGCGGACTTCGGCATCGCCGGTGCCGCGCTGATCGTCATCGGATTTTCCGCCATCTTCTCTCAGCTCGGTCTCGGGCCCGCGCTGGTTCAGCGCCGAGACCTCGAGCCGCGACACATCCAAACCGCCTTTGCCGCATCCCTCACCTTTGGGCTGCTGCTCGCCGGCCTGCTCTGGGTTACGGCACCCGCTATCGCCCGGTTCTTCCACATCGAAGGGTCCGTCGATGTGCTCCGTGCACTCGCCTGGATCTTCCCGGTCAAGGGGCTCTCCGGGGTGGCAGAGTGCCTGATGCAGCGCGACCTCCGCTTTCGCTGGCTCGCCACCCGCGACGTGATCAGCTATGCGCTGGGCTACGGACTGGTGGGCATCCTCCTCGCATGGGCCGGCTGGGGTGTGTGGGCCCTGGTCGCCGCACAGATCACGCAGACCAGCCTGAACACCGCCATCCTGCTTGCCTTCAGACCGCCGGCGCTTCGTCCACTCCCGTCCTGGCGGGCGTTTGTGGAACTCATGGACTTCGGGGTGGGGTTTACCGCGGCCCGGGTCGCCAATTTTCTGGCCAATCAGGGCGACAATATCGTGGTTGGGAGGATGCTGGGACCGCTGGCACTGGGCATCTACACCCGCGCCTATCAGCTCATGGCTGTGCCGACCACCTTGTTTGGCGACGTGCTTGACCGCGTGCTTTTCCCCACCATGGCCCGGGTACAGGGCGATGCGCCGCGTCTGGCCTCCGCGTACCTGCAGGCGGTCGCGTCGATCGCCCTGGTCATGCTTCCGATCGGCGTGGTGATGACCGTTCTGGCGCCGGAGCTGATCACCGTGCTGCTGGGGCCAAATTGGGTGGCCGTCATCCCACCGTTTCAGGTGTTCGCGATCGGTCTGCTCTTTCGGACCAGTTACAAGATGAGCGATTCGATCGCACGAGCCACCGGCGCGGTCTACCGCCGAGCCTGGCGCCAGGCCATTTACGCCGGCCTGGTCTTTCTCGGCGCCTGGGTGGGGAGCCGGTGGGGAGTTACTGGAGTATCGATCGGAGTTCTGGCCAGCCTGGTGATCAACTTCGCCCTCATGGCCGATCTCAGTTTGGCCGTGGCGCACACCAGCTGGCGCCGGTTCGCCGAAGCACACGTGCCCGCCCTTCTCACCGCGTCACTCGCCGGTGCGAGCGCCTTGCTCTCCATCATGGCCCTTCGCCACGGCGGAGCCGGGCCCGCGCTGCGCCTCGTGGCGGCCGGGCTGATTACGCTGGCCACCATGGCGCTCGCCCTGTGGGCTGCCCCCAAACCCTTTTTGGGGACCTACGGCATGAGAATGGTATCTCTCCTCGGAGGCTTCCTGCGTCCGGGCGCTATCCAACATCTCCGCGCCCACGGTTAACGGTGTCCACCCTCCAGCTCGAAGCCGCACCGGCTCAGACCTTCGTGCCGCTCGAAGTCGTGATGCGCCTGTGCCGCGGCCTTCAGGAGGCCGGAGTGGAGTATTGCCACTGGAAGAGCAACGAGCATTTACGCCCGGCCGCGCTCGGCGAGACCGATCTGGATCTCCTGGTTGACCGGGCAGCTGCGGTGCAGGTTGCCCAGGTCCTCTCCGACGCCGGCTACAAGCAGATGACCGCGGTGTCCGCCCGTGCCTACGTGGGCATCGAAGACTATCTGGGCTTCGACCGTTCCACCGGAAAGCTGGTGCACCTCCATCTCCATCACCGGCTCGTCCTTGGCGAGAAGTTCTTGAAGGGGTACCGGCTTCCCTGGGAAGCTCGCCTGCTGGCAGGACGCCAGCTGGACAACGACACCGGCATCTACGTGAGCGCGCCCGAGATGGAGCTGATGATTCTCCTGATGCGCGCCGCGCTTAAGCTGAGGCGCCGGGAGAAGCTGGGGCTTGGCAGAAGCGGATCTATTGACGCCGATTTCATTCGGGAGTTTCGCTGGCTGGCAGACAGGGTTGATTCGGCCGTGTTCCAGGCCCGTGCCACCGAGTTGCTGGGACCGCCTGCCGCCTCGGTGCTCGGAGCCATCGTTGCCGGCGGTCCGGACCGCACCAGTTTGCGACAGCTGCGCCAGGCGATAAGGGGCTCAACGGAGGCCTGGCGAACCTATCCGGTTATCGAGGCTACCCGGCGCCGCTGGTTGCGAGAGTGGAATGCTCGCTCCGCGCGGCTCTGGTCTCGCCTGACCGGCCGGCGGCGGGTCAGCCGGTTCCAGAACCCGCGCGGTGGTGTCATCATCGCGTTCCTCGGGGCGGATGGTTCCGGCAAGTCCACGGTGACGCAGGCCATCACTTCGTGGCTCTCGTGGAGAATTGAGGTGGTCCCCCTCTATCTCGGCTTCGGCGACGGACCGATCAGCGTCGCCCGGAAGCCGCTGCAGGCGCTGAAGTCCATCTACGCCCGTCGGCGCGGCTCCCCGAACCTGCCGGCCTCGGCGGAGGCCTCGCCCAGGGAGGCACGCACCCCGTCGGTGCGGGACGTGCCCAAGGCGGTCTGGCGCATCCTCTGGAGCTGGTCGGTGGTGCGCGAGAAGCGCGCTCGGATTCGGCAGGCGCAGCGGGGCCGGAATCTCGGGCTCACCGTGATCTGTGATCGCTATCCCCAGGCGCAGATCATGGCGTTGGGCGATGGGCCGCTGCTGAGCCATTGGGAGGGCCATCCGTGGGGGTGGCTTCGCGCGGCCGCGCGGTGGGAGCTCGAGGCCTATCGCCGCCTGGAGACGGTGGCCCCCGATCTGGTGATCAAGCTCCACGTCACCCCCGAGGTGTCCGCTCGCCGCAAGCGCGACGTGTCTCTGGACTCCCTAGCCCGGAGGGTCGAGGTGGTGCGTCAGGTCCAATTTGGACAGGACACCCGCGTGGCCCAGGTGGACGCCACCCAGTCGCTCGAACAGGTCCTCCTCGATACCAAGCGGATCGTGTGGGAGGCCCTCTGATCGTCTTTGAGATGGTGGGACTTCCCGGAGCCGGAAAGACCACGCTCGCCGGCGGGCTGCTTGCTCGTCTGGCGGCCCAGGGCGAGGCGTGCGGCGAGCGAGATATCATCGGCCGGATGGGCAACAGCCGCGCGAGCCATTTGACGCGGCTGGCCAGTTATACCCTGGCTCACCGGCGGTATGTCTCGCCCACGCTACGCCTCGCTGCGGCGGTCAAGCCTGCTACCGTCCCCCGCATGCGCTTTGCCGCCAAGCTGGCGACATGGCCCTACCGCCTCTCCGTCGCCCGGGCTCGCGGATATGACACCGTGGTGCTCGATCAGGGGATTCTCCAGAGCACCTGGTGCGTACTGCTGGAAGGATCACTCCAGCGCGATGACCTCCTGGGGGAGGCCATTGCAGAAATCCTCGCGGGCTGCCGCGCCTCCTTCGCCTTCATATCCGTCGATCTGGATGTACGATTGGCCGCGGAGCGGATCGAGGCGCGACCCTGGAGAGACGCCCCCTGGGATCGGGGCAAAGAGGAAACGCTCCGCCTCCTTACCCAGCATGCGGAGCAGCTCGATCGAGTTCTTGCCGCTGGGGTGCGTGCAACCGGTGCTCCACTGCTTCGGTTGGATGGAACCGATTCGCTGACGGATAACGCCACCCGGATCGACACGTTCGTGGACCGGGTTCTTGGCTCGGTGGTGTCCTGATGTCCAGCGCCCGGCCGGCTCCCATCGCTTTTTTCTGTCCCTCGCTGCGGGGAGGCGGGGTCGAGCGCGTTCTCGTGAATCTGGTGAATGGGCTGGTGTCCAGGGAGATCCCGGTCGATGTGGTGCTGGCAGCGGCGGAGGGTCCCCTCCTGAGCGAGCTCTCGCCCGCGGCTCGGGTAGTGGCGTTGGGTTCGCGCCGAGTGCTCCCCTGTGTCCTGCCTCTGGCCCGCTATCTCAGGAGAGAGCGGCCGCGCGTTCTCCTTTCGTCCATGAGCCATGCCAACGTGGTGGCGCTCTGGGCGCGCGCACTCAGCCGGGTTTCTACGCCGGTCATCGTCACGGTGCACAACACGCTATCGGTAACTTCTAAAAACGCCGCGACCTCGCACGGCTGGATCTGGCCGCACCTGATTCGCTGGTTCTATCCCCACGCCGACGGTATCGTTGCCGTCTCGCGGGATGCGGCGGACGACCTGGCCCGGACTGCGCGGATTCCCCGAGAGCGGATCCAGGTCATCTACAACCCGGTGATCACCTCGAACCTGCGGCAGCAAGCCCTGGGCACTCCCGATCATCCCTGGTTCGCACCGGGACAATCACCCGTGGTGCTGGGAGTAGGCCGGCTCACCCGGCAGAAGGATTTCCCGAACCTGATCCGGGCGTTTGCAGGGCTGCGGCGGTGCCGATCAGCCCGACTTGTAATCCTCGGGGAAGGGGAGGAGCGGCCGGCGCTTACGGCGTTGATCTCGGAGCTTGGCCTGGAGTCGGACGTGGCGCTCCCGGGCTTTCGTGCCAACGCGGCGGCCTACATGGCGCACTCCGCGGTTTTCGCGCTCTCTTCCGCCTGGGAGGGCCTCCCGACGGTGCTGATAGAGGCGTTGGCCGCAGGGGCGCGCGTGGTCTCCACTGATTGTCCCAGTGGACCGCGTGAAATCCTGCAGGACGGCCGATTGGGAGCCTTGGTCCCAGTGGGTGATCCCGTCGCTCTTGCCGGTGCCATCAGCAATACGATGGACCAGCCCAACGGCAAAGTACCGCCCGACGCGCTGGTCGAATTCACCGGCGAGGCCGCGCTGGAGCACTATCTCCGACTCATCGAGGATACCTGAATGACTTCGCTGGCTTATGCCGCTCTCTGGGTCTTCGTCTTCGCCGTTCCCTGGGAAAACATCGTCCTCATCCCCGGCATAGGCACCATCGGTCGCCTGATGGGGATGGTAGCCGTCGGGTTTGCGCTGCTGGCGGCCTTGATATCAGGACGCCTGCGGCGTCCAGGGCCGTTCCTCGTGGCGGCAGTACTCTTCGTGATCTGGGCCGGGATCGGAGTGTTTCGAGCGGCTGATGAGGGGCGTGCGGTTGAGAAGTTCGGCACCTATTTCCAGCTTCTCCTGGTTCTTTGGATGATCTGGGAGCTTGCATCTACCTTCGGCCGCCAGCACGGTCTCCTGCTGGCCTACGTGCTGGGGGCCTACGTCTCTGCGATCAATACCATCATGGCGTACCGCTCACTGCTGGGAACGTCGGCACGCCGCTTCACGGCCACCAACTTCGATCCCAACGACCTCGGGATGACCCTGGCTCTTGCCCTGCCGATGGCGTGGTACCTCGGCATGACCCATCGCCAGCCCATCATGCGATGGGTATGCCGGGCGTACATCCCGATCGGCCTGGTGGCCATCGGTCTCACTGGCTCCAGGGGCGCACTGCTGGCAAGCATAGTGGCACTCCTGATTGTGCCACTAAGCATGACGCAATTATCGCCCGGCAGAATCGTCGGGGGGATCTTCCTGATCTTCGTTTCGGGGGCCGCCGCGGTGTCGTTCATTCCGGCCACCTCCTGGGAGCGATTCGGGACCACCCGCAGGGAAGTGGTGGACGGCAGCGGCAACGTGAACAGCCGTCTGGTCGTGTGGAGAAGGGGACTCGGAGCCTTCAGTCGAAAGCCGATTGTAGGATATGGCACCAGCGGTTTCAACTGGACCGTGCGAAGCCAGGCGCACAACTCCTACCTGGCTGTCCTGGTGGAGCAGGGGATTATCGGCTTCGCCATGTACATGGGGATGTTCATCGCCGTATTCATCCAAATCATGCGAATGCCGACCATGGAACGACGATTTGCCCTGGTCCTCCTGGCCACCCTGGCGGTGGCAATGCTTCCGCTCGGCTGGGACGATCGCAAACCGGTGTGGGTGATCCCGGCGCTCCTTGCCGCATTCGCGGCCACGCTGACGTCGCGGACTGCCGGCTCTCCTCAGCCCATCCCGCAGCGGTTGCCTCGCAAGCCCGCCATGCCAATCGCCCGGCAGCCGGCGGTATCCTGATCGCGGCCCTGCAAAGCCGATCCTCCAACCGCCGCTCGAGCCGGAAGGTTCACGCATGACGCCCAGAGTGAGCGTGGTAAGCTCGGTGTACAACGGTGAGCCCTACTTCGACCGTGCCATCCCCGGAATCCTGGCACAGACCTACCGCGATTTCGAGTTCATTGTAGTGGATGATGGCTCCACAGACCGTACTCCCGAGCTGCTGCGGGATGTCGCGGCCAGGGACGCGAGGATGCGGGTGTTTTCCCCCGGCAGGCTCGGTGCGGCCGCGGCCTACAACTTCGGCGTGGCCCAGGCCCGGGGTGAGTACATCGCCCGCCAGGACTTCGATGATCGCAGTTATCCGGAGCGGCTTCGCCTCCAGGTCGAACGGCTCGATGCCGAGCCAGAGCTCGGTGTGGTGGGGGGATACTACATCCTGGCCGACGAGACCAGGGGCGAGCGGTACGTGCGAATGCCCCCGGTGGAGCACAGTCGGATCGTGCGCACCATGGCGCGCTACATTCCCCTGGCGCACACCGTGGCGACGTTCCGGCGCAAGGCATGGGAGCAGGCCGGCGGATACCCCGACGTTCCGAACCTGATCGACCTGCGGTTCTGGCTTAGGGTGGTCAAGCTTGGCTGGCGCTTTGCCAACGTTCCCGAGGTTGTCGGCGAGCACTACGTCCATTGGGACAGCTTCTTTTTTCGATCGCTGGACTACGTCGGCCGCCAGCGTGACCTCGCACGGGTTCAGGCCCAGATCATCCACGAGTTGCGGCTACCCCCGTGGATGTATCTCTATCCCATCGGGCGGTACGGCTACGCCCACTTCCCTCAGGGACTGAAGCGGGCGTTGCGCCGGAGTCTCGGTGGATCGAGCGAGCGTGATTTGTGAGAGTCCTGCTCCTGTCCACCAGCATGGGGATGGGGGGAGCCGACCAGCAGCTTCTTTCCGCGGCTGAGGCTCTTCGCGCTCGTGGCTGGGACACCAGAATTGTATCCCTGACTGCACTGGGCCCCATGGGGCTCCAGGCCCGCCAGCGCGGCATTCCCACCGACTCGCTCGAGATGCCGCGTGGGATACCCGACCCGCGTGGCATGACCCGTCTGGCCAGGATCATTCGCTCCTGGAAGCCACACATTCTTCATAGCCATATGGTGCACGCAAATCTGATGGCCCGGCTCCTTCGTCCCCTCGTCCCGGTGCCGGTCCTGGTCTCCACCATCCACAGTATTCAGGACGGTGGTCGCCTCCGGCGTCTCGGCTACCGGCTGACCGACCGGCTGGCCGACTGCACCAGCATCGTGAGCGAAACCGCGGCCGCTCGATATGTCGCCGCCGGCGCCGTCTCGCCAGCCCGGTTACGGGTGATTCCCAACGGGGTCGATACGCTACGGTTCCGTCCGCTCCCCGCGGGCCGCGCCGGTCTTCGGAGCGAGCTGGGTCTGGGGGATGAATTTGCCTGGCTCGCGGTCGGCCGGTTCGAGCTGGCCAAGGACTACCCCAACATGCTCGCGGCCTTCGCCAAGGTGTCCAGCCAACGGCCGGATTCGAGGCTCCTTCTCGTAGGAAGGGGGTCGCTCCAGCATGAGACCGAGGATCTCGCCCGATCGCTCGGTGTGAGCGAGCGGGTGCGGTTCCTGGGCGTACGCCGAGACGTGCCGGAGCTCATGAGTGCGGCCGACGGCTACGTGCTTTCATCCGCGTGGGAGGGGATGCCCGTGGTTCTGCTGGAGGCGGGAGCCGCCGGGATCCCGATCGTGGCCACCGCGGTGGGAGGCAATCCGGAGGTGGTGCTGGATGGCGAGACCGGGTTCCTGGTTCCGGGTCGCGACCCGGGCGCGTTGGCCCAGGCGATGCTCAGGCTCGCCGACCTGCCTTCAGATGAGCGACGTCGGTTGGGCCAGCGCGGGCGGGAGCACATCGAGGCCCGTTACGCGCTTCCCAGCATCATGGATCTCTGGGAACGGATGTACCGCGAGCTGTTGGCGAGCAGAGGCGTTGCGGTGCTCAGCGATACCGAAGATCAGGGAGATGTCGCCGAGACTCGCACCGCGGGAGGACACCGGTAGACCTCCAGATAGTTCTGTCTGAAATCCAGCCGGCCCGATCCAACCGTATTCCGGAGCTGACAGTTGTCGTACATCCAGCCCTTCAGCTTTGCCAGCTTCGGGCTGGTGCGAAACGCGTGTGATGGGGCCGGCGCGACGATCCACAGCGTGGCCGGAGCTGCGCCTTGCATTGCTTGCATCAAGGGAGCCGGGTCACCGCGGAGGAGTTGCACAGTGTGCCCGGGGAGGTAATGAGCCAGGACCTGGGGCTGATCCGAGAAGAGGACATCCTCCTGCCCGAGTCGTGGGTCCAGCCAACCGGCAATCCCCCGGAAATCGTAGCGCCGGCCGTCCCGGTATTGAGAGATCAAGGTCGGCACTCCCGAGACGATGATCAGCAGGGCCACCGTAGTGGGTAGAAGCCAGCGGGGACGAAGCCCGAGGTCGACTTCCGAGAGTCGGTCGAGGAAGACACCCGCACAGTACAAGAACACCGGGGCGGAAGGGAGAAGGTAGATGGTCGAAACCGCGGTCCGGAATGACACCAGGATGAGGAAAGTCACCGGGAATACGAACAAGCAGGCCAGGAAGAGCGCCAGAGGCCGGTCCCGCTGTTGCCAGAGAATACCGAGGCCTGTCAGGCCGGTGAGTACCACCGGCCAGGTCAGCGTATCCACATAGCTCAGCAGGATGGTCAGCTGCTTCGTCCCCCGTCCGCCTGGCAAATGGAGCAGGAATTGCCCGCCCTTGCCCTGGTCACGGTCGGCAACCCACGACTGCAGCATGGGGATGTAGCGGATAGCCAACCCGGCCGACACAATCAGGAACGCCCACGTCCCCCAGCGGACTGCCTTCTGACTCCAGAGCCTTGCCAGCTGGTCACGTCGCAGATAGGTCGCGACGACCCAGAGACCGATGCCGCCCACCAGAAGCGCGGAGACGGGGTGTGCTAGAATGGCCAACACCCCGGTCGCCACGCCGAGGATCAATGCTCGCCGGTTGCGCGCACGAATGCCCAGGTAAATGGCATACGGGTATATGGCGCACAGCAGAAACACGAGCGACCAGTAGCGGGCAAACTGGGAGTAGTAGACGTGGAAGCTGGCGAACGTGAGCAGAAGCGCGGCGAAGAGTCCGGCCCGGGTCCCCACCAAGCGCCGCCCCATGAGGTATAGCGCGGGCACCCCCAGAACGCCGAAGAGAGCCGGCATGATTCTGAGTCCCAGCTCGTCGAGGGGCATCCACGTGCGGATCAGGAAGTAGTTCAGGAAGTAGATCAACGGCCTCGGGTTGCTCAGTCTTGGATCGTTCGAGTCCCGAAGGGTGAACATCTCGGTGGCTTCGAAGTTCCAATCGCCGAGCCTGAAGGCACGCAGGGCCAGGGCCAGAACGATCAGCCCAGCGAGTATGACGGCGGGTGAGGGTCCCTGTCGCGCGGCGGTCGCCGGAGCGCTCACCAGCCGCCCCGACGGAGGAGGATCACGGGAATGGTCATGAGCATGATCCGTAGATCCTCCCACAGGGTCCGGCGGCGGATGTACTCCAGGTCGTAGTTCACCTTTTTCCGGACGTCCTCGAGTGAGCGGTCGTAGTGGTGGTTGATCTGGGCCAGCCCGGTGATCCCCGGCTTGGCCCGCTGCCGCAAGGGATACTCGGCGATGTGCTCCCGAAGCTCAGCGAAGATGGTGGGCCGCTCGGGGCGGGGACCCACGATGTTCATCTCGCCCTTGAGCACGTTGACCAGCTGGGGCAGCTCATCCAGCCGGTACTGCCGCAGGAATCCGCCCACCGCGGTGACCCGGGGATCCTGCTGCTGGGCCCAGACCGCTCCGCTTCCCTGCTCGGCATCGACCCGCATGGTTCGGAACTTATAGATCGTGAACGGCTGGCCACCGAGATCTTGCTCCCGCCGGTGATTCCCGCTGCTGTCGAGCGGCTCCCGTCGGTCGAGACCGACCCGGGTCTGGGTGTAGAACACCGGCCCTCGCGACGACAATCTAATCAGTACTGCAATTATCAGCAGCACCGGCGACGCCGCAATCAGACCGAGGCACGCCAGCACGAAATTGAGAGCCCGGTTATAGCGGCTTTGGGGATATGATGGATCGCACGCGGGCGCGTGCCGCTCGGACGGCCAGAGTCTCTGGATCGTTGGGAAGTTGCTGGCGACCACTGCCCGCTCGGCCAGGGCTTCCACCCAGCGCATCATGTGAGGGATCGGAAGGAGTGCTGGTGGGCATCACCACGGCCGAACCGACTGCGGATTTCCACGAGGCCGTCTCCGACGTGCGAACATTGAGGTCACCAGCGGCAGTGTTCGCGGGGAATCGCACGATCTGTGCCCGGATCCTCTTTCCCTGAAGCTGTTTTGGGTGCGGTCTCCAAGACATTGGAGGGTTGGACCTTAGGTTCGCTGGCGCCGGAGCTTTCCGTGGCTCACGAACGCGCCGCCGTGTGGTGATTCGTCAACACGGTTACCCAAGACGCTACAGCCGATTACGCGCGCAAGGCCCACCAGCGCACCAGCAAGGTGGTGCCGACCGCCAGAAGCAGGTGCACCGCGCCGGAGTTCACGGCGGTCCCGAACACCAGAACTGCCCACACGGCAAGGGAGAGGACGGCGATGACCAGAGTGGCTAGCATTGGATTGACCTCGGTTGGAGCTTCGGTTGACCGGGTGCACATGTAGTCCTATTTTACACCCGGGTGAGCGGTAGCGGTGAGCCACATTATTGAGCCAACAGGTCCGATGTGGGCCCAAATGCTGTGGCTGATGTCATGCCCCTCGGGGGAAGACAGAAGTCATGGTGAGGGTGCCAAAGCTTTCTCATTGGGCTTCAATAATCCTTGCCGTTGCCGTTTCACTCCTGCGCCGATCCTGAGGTCGGCGTTTTTTTTGGAGTCGGGAGTCAGGAGTCAGGAGTCGGGATCTAGAGTCCCAGGATCTAGGAGCCTTTCTCGGAACCGAGTAGCTTCCATCCTATGCTCCAGACCTCGGCTCCCGACTCCCGACTCCTGACTCCCGACTCCCGACTCTAGCCCACATGTCCCGCTGCGCCGTAACCCGTCGTGTGCACTTCAACGCCGCGCACCGGCTCCATAACCCCCGGTTCCCGGAGGAGTGGAACCGCGCGACCTTCGGGGAGTGCAGCAACCCCAACTATCACGGGCACAACTACGAGCTGGAGCTGACCGTCGAGGGTGAGATCAATCCCGACACCGGCTATGTCATGGACCTCAACAAGCTGAAGGAGGTCGCCCAGGAGCGGCTCCTCCGCTATCTCGATCACAAGAACCTGAACCTCGACGTGCCCTGGTTCAAGTCCCTCATACCCACCTCTGAGAACATCGCCCTGGTCTGCTGGCGCGAGCTCCGTCCGGCCGTTCCGGCCGATCTGGCGCTGCGCCTTCGCCTATGGGAGACACCGAGAAACTATGTCGACTACGAAGGCGCCTAAGGACTCGGTGCCGGTCAGACCCGAGCGCACCCAGGTCACGGACCTGAAAGCTCCAGCTCCGAATTCGGCCCCGTTCTCCGCCAAGGTGCGGGAGATCCTGGCCGCGCTGGGCGAGAATCCCGGGCGGGAGGGTCTGCTCAAGACCCCGGAGCGGGTCGAGGCGTCCTTGCGGTTTCTGACCCAGGGCTACGGGATGACGGTTAAGGAGGTGATCGGCGACGCGGTGTTCGAAGAGAAGCACCAGAGCATGATCATGGTGCGGGACATCGAGCTGTACTCCCTCTGCGAGCACCACCTGCTGCCGTTCTTCGGACGAGCCCACGTGGCCTACATCCCCGACGGGAAAATCCTGGGGCTGTCGAAGGTGGCGCGCATCGTCGACGTGTTCGCCCGGCGGCTCCAGGTGCAGGAGCGGCTGACCGATCAGATCGCCGACTCCATCATGGACGTGCTGAAGCCAACCGGCGTCGGGGTAGTGATCGAGGCCGCCCACTTCTGCATGATGATGCGGGGAGTGGAGAAGCAGAACTCGCGCACGGTCTCCAGCGCGCTGCGGGGCATCTTCCGGGACGACTCCAAGACCCGGGACGAGTTCCTCCGCTTGGCATACGGGGGCCGACTCTCCGAGTGACCCGGCTCGCGGGACGAGTGGCCCTGGTCACCGGCGCCTCTCGCGGGATCGGTGCCGCCGCTGCGGCCGCGCTGGCCGCCGAAGGCGCGCACGTGATCCGGGTGGCCCGGAGCCTGACCGAGTCCACCGCGGGTCGGACCGAAGACATCCCCTGCGATCTCACCGACCCGATCCAGGTGAGCCGGCTCGGCGCCCGCGTCATCGCCGGACACGGGGCACCCGACATCGTGGTGAGCAACGCGGGGGCGTTCCTGCTCCGGACGCTCGAGGCCACTGAAGCGGCGGATCTCGAGACCCAGCTCGCCGTCAACGTTCGGGCGCCGTTCTATGTGGCCCGGGCATTCCTGCCGGCGATGCGGAAGGCGGGGCGGGGGTCATTCATCAGTGTCGGCAGCGTGGCCGACCACGTGGGCTATCCCGAGAACGCCGCGTATGCGGCCAGCAAATACGGCTTGCGCGGCCTGCACGAGACGCTGCTGGCGGAGTATCGTGGAACCGGCGTCCGGCTGACTCTGGTGTCTCCCGGTCCCACAGACACCGCGGTGTGGGATCCGGTCGATCCCGATCGCCGCGAGGGATTCATCCGGCGAGCCGACATGCTTCGTCCTGACGACGTGGCCGACGCGATCGTCTTCGTGGTCACCCGTCCACCTCACGTGCTCATCGACTGGCTTCGTCTCGGTCCCACCCCAAAGGGTAGCCACGGATGAACACGGATGAACACTGATTGCTCCCTGCTGGTTGACACCACGTCGCTGAAAAACATCAACAGTTTACATCTCCGACCCACTACTAACGGCTTACTGGTGTGGTACTAGATGACCGTGTGCTCGAGGAGGGGATCCGTGTTTATCCGTGTTAATCCGTGGCTGTTCCTTTGGTTTGCCCTTCTCACGGTTGGTCGGGTGGGAACGGCTCACGCGCAGGGAGCAATTCCGCCGCTGCCGGACAGCACCGGCTGGGGCGTGCACGTCCTCACCGTCGCCCGCGATCCGCGTGGCACCATCTGGGTCGGAACCTACGGACACGGGATCTACCGTCTCGGCGGAGCCAAGACCTGGGAAGCTATCCGCCACGACACCACCGCCACGTCGATCTCCTGGGATTTCGTCCAGGCGATCGGGTTCGGCGCCCGGAACCAGCTCTGGTACGGCACCATCGGGAACGGGTGGGGCCTCTCGACCGATGGCGGCGCCACCTGGAAGAACTGGACCTACAAACAACTGGGACCCGAGTGGCAGTACGTCGCTCCGTCAGGCATCGTGGTGCGGGGTGACACGACCCTGATCGGCACGGCGGACGGCATCCAGCTGACCACCAACGACGGGGCCAACTGGACCGCATTGGGTGATGCTGTCGGTCCTCGGGCCAAGGGACCCGCGGACACGGTTTTTCCGGTGCTGAAGAGCGAGTATGTCAGGCGGCTGGCTCCGGATCGCAGGGGCTGGAATGTCTCCACGCTCCGAGGGAGCCAGCGGCTTCGGCAGGGCCCCACCGGTTGGGTGAGCGAGCCGCTTACCGCGGCGGCGTATCCTCCCCAGAACGCGCTTCTCATCGGCTCGAAGCTGTTCAGGGGCAGTCAGTGCGGTCTCAAGGCAAACGCGGACACCTTGCCCTGTCTCCGCCAGACCGGCCCGGCGGCCGAGGCGCCCAAGGCACCCCTCACGACCTGGTACCGGCGGCCCATCGCGCCGACCGACAACAGCTTCATCGACCAGACCTACCGCTACGGCTCGACCATGGGCGGCAACTTCCAGCAGCACCAGGGCGTCGAGTTCAACAACCCCGACGGAACTCCCGTGCTGGCCATCGGCTCCGGCACCGTGGTCTATGCCGGACCGGCAGAGGCAGGGGCACTGACCGTCAGCATCCGCCACGACACGCCGCTCTCCGCCAACGGCAAGCGTTATCGTATCTTCTCGACCTACTACCACAACTCGGCGCTAACGGTGAAAGTGGGCCGAAAGGTGGCCAAGGGCACGGTCATCGCGCGGGTGGGCAATACCGGCCGGGCGACGAACGATCACCTGCATCTGGAGATCTCCGCCTCGCCCAGCGATTCGATCGCCCTGATCGTGGACTCGCTGCAGCGCTTTCCGCCTTACACCAGCAATCCGGAGCTCTGGATCGAGCCGCTGCCCAACACCGGCATCGTGGCGGGCCAGGTCTTCGATGCCAGCGGCGCGCCGGTTCCTCAGGCGCGCATCTACGGCATCACCAAGCGCGACCCGGTGGACACGCCGTATTCGTTCGCCGAAACCTACGGAGACAAGGCTCACCCGCATCCGTTATATGGCGAGCACTTCGCCGTCGGCGACGTGCCGGGAGGAACATTCGTGATGGGAACCGAGATCGGCGGCAAGAAAGTGTTCCGGCAAGTGACGGTCGAGGCGGGGAAGCTGACGTGGGTAGTTTTTAGCCCGTGAAGGTCGGGATTCAGGAGTCGGGAGTCGGGAGATGTCACCCCGCGACGCGCCAGCGACGAGGGGGCCAGAGCTGCATTTCAGCTTCGGTCCCCTCGCTGCGCTCGGGGTGACAACGGTCCCCCCCGACTCCTGACTCCCGACTCCCGACCATGTTCATCGAGCTAACCGACCACCTCCGCTGTCCCGCCGACCACGAGAGCTTT
>Ga0136631_10000137_pt1 | contig 21532 bp, 14 predicted proteins | sample AntDrymUQ6012206_2_FD_104655 | JGI IMG/M metagenome (GOLD analysis project Ga0136631, IMG submission 104655) | Polar desert sand microbial communities from Dry Valleys, Antarctica - metaG UQ601 (22.06) | ecosystem: Environmental > Terrestrial > Soil > Desert | place: Antarctica: Dry Valley... | reverse complement strand
TACCTACGGGTTCCTGCGATTCGTCATACCACTCCTGCCGGAGGCGTCCAAGGAGTGGGCGTGGATAGTGCTGGGGCTAGGCGCGGCTGGCGTCGTCTACGGTGCAATGATCGCGCTGATCCAGACCAACCTGCGCCGGTTGCTCGCCTTCGGCAGCCTGAGCCACATGGGTGGTGTAATGATCGGCCTCTTTTCCCTGAACTTTTCGGGGTTTCAGGGTGGACTCCTCCAGATGATCAACCTGGGGATTGTTGGGGCCGGGCTTTTCTTTATTGCCGGTTTCCTGTACTCCCGTGTCGGCACACCGGATCTTTCCGCAATGGGCGGCCTCGTGCACAGCGTGCCGGTGCTCACGGCGACGTTTCTGGTGATCGCGCTGGCGGGGATCGGATTGCCCGGAACCAACGGCTTCAATGGCGAGCACCTGATCATGCTCGGCGCGTTCAAGGCGCATTGGTTCATGGCCCTCGCTACCGGTCTCGGCACGTTCTTGACCGCGGCGTATTCCCTCTGGTACTTCCAGCGCGCGTTCCTGGGCCAGCGCCCAGCCGGCGACGGCGGCACGGGCGGCTCCTCCGCTCGCGCGCCGCTATCCATGCCCGATCTCAAGCTCCGCGAGCTGATCATAGCGGTGGCTCTGGGAGGCCTCGTATTCTGGATCGGCATGGATACCGGCCCGTTCCTTCGCACCATGAACGGCTCGCTCAGCGCTCTGGAGGTTCGCGTTAATCGCGCCTCCCCAGTCGAAACCGGTGGAGCGCGGGCGGCGTGGGCAGCGCCGGCGGAGACGCGATGAGCCTTCACGAAGTCCAAGCCGGGAACCAGGTCGGCTTCCCGATCCTCACCGCCCTGATCTTTCTCCCCGTTCTGTGGGCGATCGTCGTCACTCTCATCGAGGACGACCGGCTGGCGCGCAGGACAGCGTTGGTAGGGGCACTGACGGAGTTCGTCCTCGCGGTTTTCATGGCGGTGAGCTTCAGGCCGGGTGTTTCGGATATCCAGTTCGCGGAACGGGTCGGATGGATCGAGACGGCGGGTGTTGGCTACCACGTCGGCGTCGACGGTATCAGCGTGCTATTCGTGCCGCTCACGGCGTTCGTGACGCTCACGGTAATGCTCTTTTCCTGGACCGGCGTAAGATTCCGCCCCAGGTCCTACCTCGCTGCCCTCCTCGCGCTCGAGGGGATGACGATCGGGATATTCGCCTCGCTCGACCTGGTGCTGTTCTTCGTGTTCTGGGAATTGGTCCTCGTCCCCAGCTATTTCCTGCTCCGGCTCTGGGGGATCGGACCCGAGCGACAGTACGCGGCGCTCAAGTACGTCATGTATATGCTCTCTGGCTCCGCGCCCTTGCTGCTCGGCATAGTGGTTCTCGGGGTGAATCACTACCACGTTGCCGGATCGTATTCGTTCGACTTCCTCGAGCTGCTGAAGGTAGCCGTGCCGCGGGAGCTTCAGGCGGTGATTTTCTTTCTCCTCGCGTTTGGGCTCGCGGTCAAGGCGCCGCTGTTCCCCTTCCACACCTGGGTGCCGACGGTGCTGCTGCAGGGCCCCATCGGCATGGGGATGTTCCTCATGGGCCTCAAGATCGGAGTGTACGGCTTCATACGCATCGCTCTGCCGCTAGTGCCCGACGCCGTGAGAGAATGGTCCTGGCTCATGAGCGGACTCGGGGTCACGGCGATCATTTACGGCGGCCTCATTGCGCTGGTGCAGGTCAACCTGCGCCGGCTACTCGCTTTCGCCAGCGTGAGCCACGCAGGGCTCGCGATTGTTGGTGTCTTCTCTCTCGGCGCGCAGGGACTCCAGGGTGCCCTGCTGCTGATGTTCAATGTGGGGCTCGTGTCCACCGGCCTGCTGTTCCTGACCGGTCTGTTGTACGCGCGTACCGGTTCATCGGAGCTATCGGCGTTTGGCGGTATTGCCCGGCAGGCGCCGCTCCTGGCCACGTCCTTTTTCATCATCGGCCTGGCGGCCATCGGCCTGCCTGGGACCAGCGGCTTCCCCGGGGAGTTCCTCATCCTGCTGGCCGCGTTTGGCGTGCATTGGGCACTGGGCGGAGTGGCGGTCCTGGGCGTGATCCTCACAGCCGCGTATTTCCTCTCCTATTACGAGCGTGCCTTTCTCGGCCCGCCCGCGGCGCACGGACGCGATATTCCGGACCTCCGCCCCCGTGAATGCGTCGTCGCCGCGGTGCTTGTACTGGTGATCTTCTGGGTGGGGCTGTTTCCCGCGCCCTTTCTCCATATCACCAGCGGCTCCGTGCTCGCGCTGGTCGGGCGGATGAATTGAGGGACGCGTCGCCCCGCTTCGTACCTGGAGGCTGAGAACCACCGGGAATGCCAACCGAATCGATCCAACCCCTCTTGGCCCTGATGGCGTCGCTCGCTGGCGCCGTGCTCGTTGTTGCTTTCAGAACTCGCCCGAATCTGCGCGAGGCGTGCTCGCTCGCCGCGGCGATGGCGCAGTGTGCCATCGTTCTCAGCATGATCCCGCCGGTCCTGGCCGGTGATACGCTAAGCTACACGTTATTCTCGTTCCTCCCGCAGGTGGCGATCGAGTTCCGCGTGGACGCGCTCGGGCTTCTGTTCGCCGCGACGGCGTCCTCGCTCTGGATACTCACGACCATCTACTCGATCGGCTACATGCGCGTGCTCGAGGAGCATGGCCAAACCCGCTTCTACGCTCTTTTTGCGCTCGCACTGTCCGCCACGATCGGACTGGCCTTCGCGGCCAACCTGGTCACTTTCTATGTCTTCTATGAGGCGCTCACCTTCATCACCTATGGCTTGGTCCGCCATCACGGGACTGACGAAGCCGTCGCGGCCGGACGCAAGTACATCGCGTATCACCTCGGCACCTCGGTCGCCTTCCTGCTTCCGGCGATGATCTGGACGTATGCTCTCTCCGGCACCTTCGCGTTTCAGCCTGGCGGTGTGCTATCGCCCGCCGCTGCCGCCACCGCGGGCACGACCGCGCTCACCATCCTCTACTTCCTGTTCCTGGGTGGCGTAGGGAAGGCAGCCATCATGCCGTTTCACGCCTGGCTGCCGACCGCGATGGTTGCGCCCGTCCCCGTGAGCGCGCTGCTGCACGCGGTGGCCGTCGTGAACGCGGGGGTGTTCTGCGCCTTTCGCGTGATCCTCAACGTCTTCGGGGAGGATCTCGTGCGCCAGCTGAACCTCGGCGTGCCGACTGTCGCCATAGCCTCGGTCACGATCCTCCTGGCGTCGTTCTACGCTTTGAGGCTGGACAACTTGAAGGCCCTCCTGGCCTACTCTACCATCAGCCAGCTCTCCTACATGATCCTGGGCGTCGCCCTACTGAGTCCCAGAGGGATGACGGGCGGGGTGATGCATCTCGCCGTCCACTCGTTTTCCAAGATCACGCTCTTCTTTTGCGCCGGTGCGATCTATCTAGCCACGCGCAAGACGAATATCTCGGAGCTGGACGGGATCGGACCCCGGCTTCCGTGGACTATGGCCGCGTTCTCGGTGGGCGCGCTCAGCATCGTCGGCCTCCCGCCTACGGCTGGATTTCTCACCAAGTGGTACCTGGCCACCGGCTCCCTCGAGTCGGGACACCTTCTAGCCTTTTTCGTGCTCCTGGTCAGCACGCTTCTGAGCGCGGCCTATTACCTGCGGATCGTCCGGAGAGCCTTCTTCACCGCCCCCGGAACCCACGGCGGAAGCCATGGCGAGGAGCGGCCGGCGGTAGAGAAGCTGCTCGAGAGAGCGGAGGAAGCGGCCGAGGGAGAAACAGGTGGGCCGGACAGCAATCGCGCGCGGAAGCTCTCCCGCTTCGCGCTCGTCCCCGCCGTGGTGGCGGCGGCAATCACAATAGCACTGGGCATCTATCCGGCTCCCCTTCTGCGGATCGTTGGCCAGGTGTTTCGCTGAGCGAGGGCCCACGTCAGGTCCATCGGGATAACTGGCCAGGTATCGTAGTGTTGGTGAAGTAGGCCTTGCCGCGGCTGATCTCGGCACGCCCTTCACGAACTCGACCAGCGGCGCCGATCGCGGAGGAACGCCATCACACAAAGGGGAACCGCCGGACGAAAACGAAGAGCGCCTACGTTCCACCTAGCGGGCGCGTTGCGTGCGCCCGTAGCGCCGCCCGCCCACCCATCTCATCACAGCAGCAACCATCCCGCGAGGCCGAGGAGCAGAAGGAAGCCGCACACGTCGGTGAAGGTCGTCACGAAAATCGAGGAGGCAACTGCCGGGTCGATGCCCATCCGCTCGAGCACGATCGGAATGAATGCACCGGCAAACCCGGCCACCATGAGGTTTCCAGCCATGGCCAGAAATACCACCACCCCCAGCCGGGGCCCCTCACCCATCAGCGCGGCGACGGTACCCACCGCCAGACCCATGACGATGCCGTTGGTGATCCCGACCAGGATCTCCTTGCCCACCACCCGGGTGAACACGTCCACCGGGATCAGCCCGAGCGCGAGGCGGCGGACCGTGACGGCGAGTGCCTGGGTCCCGGCGTTGCCCCCCATGCCAGCGATGATGGGCATCCAGACCGCCAGGGCGAGCGTCTCCTGAATGGTGTGCTGAAACATGTACACCACTCCTCCGGCGAGAAAAGCCGTGAGTAGGTTCAGCGAGAGCCATGGCAGGCGGCTCCGGACGGCAGTTCTCCAGCCGGCCGCGAGGTCCTCGTCGGCCGAGACGCCGCCGAACTTGAGCAGGTCCTCGGTGGTCTCGGCTTCGACGACGTCGATGACGTCATCGAACGTCACCCGGCCCAGCAGCCGTCCCTGGTCATCCACCACCGGCACGTTAGGCAGGTTGTAGCGCGCCATCAGCCGGGCGACTTCCTCCTGGTCCAGGTCCGGGGTGACCGAGATATCGGCGTCGGCCATGAAGGACCGGACTGGCCGCTCGGGCCGGCTGATCACCAGATCCTTGAACGGCAGCACTCCCACCAGACGCCCGTCCTTGTCCACCACGAACACCTCATAGAAGTCTTCCACCTCCTCCGCCTGCCGCCGGATCTCCTCCAGCGCGTGCTCCGCGGTAGCCGTGTCGGGCACGGTCACCACGTGAGTGGTCATCCGCCCGCCGGCCGTCTCCTCGTGGTAGCGCAGGAGCCGATCCACCTCGGCCCGGTCGTGGACGCCAGAAAGGATCTGTTCCTGCTGGCTCTCGTCCAGCGCGCCCAGCATGTCGGCCGCGTCGTCGTCGTCCAGCTCCCCGACAATCTCGGCCGCCTGGCCGGGCGAGAGTGCCGCCAGCGTCTCGGACGCGTGGGCCTCCTCCGGCATCTCGGCCAGCGCATGGCTGGAGAGCTCCGCCGGAAGCGCCTGAACCGCCGCAAGCCGCTCCTCATCGTCCAGCGCGGTGAGCACGTCGGCCAGGTCGGCCGGCTCGAACTCGTGAGCCCGGCGCACGAAGAGCGCCATCTCGCCCTTTCGCACCAGATCGACCATCCGCTGGAGCAGCTTCTTCATGGCATGCCCGGGAGGAGGGCGACCGCGGGGCTGGGGCTGGAGCGGATCAGCAGGCGCTCGATGCGCGTGGGCGAGGCCTGGATGACGTCGAACTCCAGCCCTCGCACCACGAACCGCTCGCCGGCGCTGGGGATCCGGCCGGCCCACTCAGCCAGCAGACCTCCGATGGTGGTGGCGCGGCCGGACGGCAGGAGCACGCCGAACCGCTCCTGTATCGCCTCGTGCGACACGTTGCCATCGGTCTCGAAGACGCCCCCCATGGCTCCGGGAGCGGCGTGAACCTCTTCGTCGTGCTCGTCGAAGATCTCGCCGACCAGCTCCTCCAGCAGGTCCTCCAGCGTGGCGATGCCGAGCGTGCCGCCGAATTCATCCAGCACCACCGCCAGGTGGCGCCGCTCCCGCTGCATATCGAGCAGCAGGTCACCGCAGCTCCGGCTGGCGGGCGCCACCGCCACCGGGCGGATGGGAAGCGGATCTCCCGGCTGAAGCTTGAAGAGATCGAAGGCGTGCAGCATGCCGATGATGTCATCGAGCGTCTCCCGGAATATCGGGATCCGACTGTAACCGCTTCCGGCGAACACCAGACGGATCTCCTCCAGCGGCACATTCTCTTCGATGGCCACGATATCGGTGCGAGGTGTCATCACCTCGCGCACCGGCCGTGCGCTGAAGGCCATGACTCCGCCCACCATCATCAGCTCCTGATCATCCGCCACTCCTACCGCGGCACCCTCCCGCCAGATTGACCGGAGGTCGGTCGGCCGGGTAGCGGTCCGGGCGGGAAGCAGAAGTCCCAGCACCCGGGACCAGGGGCGGAGGATCGGAATGACCCGTTCAGCCACCGTCTCGGCCCGCGGCTGGGTCAGCCAGCGCGGTACCAGATAGGCGGCGAACAGCACCAGAGGCACTGCGAGCAATGCCACCGCCACCACCAGGCGGGGTGCGCCGGACCCGGCCAGGAGCCCGGGGACCGCCGCTCCGAGCAGGAGAACACCCAGGGAGGTGGTAGCCGAGGCGGCCGTGAGGTAGTAGTCGATCTGAGCCAGCCCGCTGAGCGAAGGCGCGGCCCCGCGCAGGCGGCGGCCAACGGCCCGCGTCAGCTCGGCGCGGCTCACCGTGATCAGTGCCGCGCCGGCGGTTGCGCCGAACGCGGTGAGCGCGATACCAAGGGCAATGGCGAGCCAGGTCATCGGCCTGCCTTCTCCGGAGCGATGGCGGCCTCGATGCGCTGGCGGTGTACTGCGATGCGCTTGACCCGGCGGCGGACGACGTGCTCAACCACGAGACGGAACCCCTCGACGTCGATCGACTCACCCACGCGTGGGACCCGGCCGAACTCGGCCAGCACCAGACCGCCGACGGTGCTCACGTCGTCACGGTCGAAGCTGTGACCGAGGATGGACTCCAGCTCGGTCAGGCCCACGCTGCCCTCGACCCGCCACTGGTCCTCGCTCATCACCTGGATCGGTGCCACCTCGTCAGTGTCGTACTCGTCCTGGATCTCGCCGACGATCTGCTCCAGGATGTCTTCCAGCGTCACGATCCCGGCGGTGCCTCCGAATTCGTCCACCACCACCGCGAGGTGGCTCGGGCCGCGCTGAAAGTCGCGCACCTGGCGGTCGAGTGTCTTGGCCTCCGGCACGAACGCCGCGGGACGGATCAGCGTACGCCAGGGCCGCGTATCGCCAGGCCCCAAGGCCAGGATGTCCTTGGCATACAGGACTCCCACTACCTCGTCCGGGTGCCCGTCGTACACCAGCAGACGGGCGTGCTCCGAGGCCTGAAGCGTCTTGACGACTTCGTCTCTCTCGGAGGCCGAGTCTACCGCGATGATATCGATCCGAGGGGTCATTACCTCGGCCACGGTGGTATCGGCCAGCGCAAAGACGCCGAGCAGCATGTCACGCTGGGCTGCGCCGGCTTGCCGGGTCGTCTGCACCGGCGCGCGTTCCCGGGCCCGAGCATCGGCCCATCCCGCCAGCCGCAGCAGTGGCTGAAATGGCACCAGAGTGGCGACGGCCGCGCGTCGCGCGGGCAGGGTGAGCTCGGGCGCCACCGCGGCCAGCAGACGGGGAACCAGGTCGCCCAGAACCCAGACCAGCACCACGGCGAGGAAGAGCCGCATCAGGCCCGCAGCCGGCGACCACGCCCACCACGCTACCGCCACGCCGGCAGCGGCACCGGCGAGCACCAGCAGGGCCAGGTGGGCGACGTGCAGATCGCGGGACACGGTCCACCCGCCGGCCGTTGGGCCAATCTGGCCGCTCAAGGAACGCGGGAGATCGGCGTCGGCCTCCGCCGCGAGCGCGAGCCACGCGGCCCAAAGCGTGAGAGCCGCGGCCACCATGGGCGCGATGAAGAAATGGAAGAATGGAATCACGCAAGCGCCTCGACGTAGCGCTCTTGCCGCCGCCACATGACCGAGCGGGTACGATCGGTGCCTTCGGGATGCTCCCGTCCCAGCGCGTGCAGGGTGCCGTGCACCACCAGGCGAATCAGCTCTTGCCGCAGCGGAATGCCGCGAGCCCGCGCCTCCCGTCGAGCCACCCAGGGGCAGATGTAGACATCACCGACCACCTGTCCCTTATGGCCCCCGAGCGCGAAGGTGAGCACGTCGGTCGGCCGGTCGTGCGCCTTGTGGATAGCGTTGAGCCGCTGCATCGAGTCGCGGCCAAGGAAGGTGACGGAGATCAGCGCCTGGCGTCGCTCAGCCTGGAGCACGGCCTCGACCACGCGCCGGACCAGCGCGCGCGACAACGGAAGCCGGCGCCCGCTCACTACCACCTCACTCACGCTCGGCCGACTGGAATTCCGGTGCGACGTGGCCGCCACTGGCACGCGGGTAGCCAATGCGCTTGTGGTAAGTCCCGGACATGACGCGGGCAAACTCGCGCTTGATCCGGTCGAGATCGCGCAGGGTAAGCGGGGCATCGTCCAACTGACCCGAGCCCAGCTTCTGCTGCACCAGGTGCTCGATGGCGTTACGGACCGCCTCGGGCGTCGGATTGGGCAGAACCCTGATCGCCGCCTCAGCCGAATCGGCCAGCATGGCCACGGCGGTCTCGGCCGACTGCGGGCGGGGACCCGGATAGCGGTAGTCCGCCGGGTCTACACGGCCATCGGGATCGTTGCCCCTCGCCCGGCTCAGAAAGTAGGTGATATACGTGGTCCCATGATGTTCTGGGATAAAGGCTTTGACAACTTGAGGCAGATGGGCAGCATCCGCCAGCGCCAAGCCGTCCGCTACGTGGCTCTGGATGATCCTGGCCGAGTCTTGGGGCCGCATGAGGTCATGGGGATTGGGGCCGCCGCCCTGGTTCTCCACGAAATGACCCGGACTCGCCAGCTTGCCGGTGTCGTGGTAGTAGCAGCCGACGCGGGCGAGGAGTCCGTTCGCTCCGATGATGTTGCAGGCGGACTCGCACAGGTTGGCCATAGCCAGGCTGTGGGCCCAGGTGCCTGGAGCCTCGAGCGCCAACCGCCGAAGCAGCGGCCGGCCCAGGTCGGAAAGCTCCAGGAGGGTCAGGTCGGTGGTGATACGCGTGGCGGACTCGGCTATCGGCATGACGATCATCGCCAGGGCTGCGCTGGCCAGCGCCATGAGAAGGCCGAGGAGGCCGCTGCCCAGGATCGTGCGAGTGGTCCAGCCTTGGCTCAAGCCAATCGAAATGGTCGCGAGAATGCTCGCAACGGCGAGCACGCCGATCGTGACATAGAGATGACGACGACGACGCACCACCCGGATGCCCACTGCCCCGGCCACGCCACCCACCAGACCGAAAAACAGCATGTGGCTCTCCCGCAGAGCCCACTGCCCATCGAGGAGGATCGCCAGAGTCACCGCAGCGAATACTCCTATCCGGCCGTTGTAGAGCATGGTCACGAGGATGGCTGCGAACGGAATCGGGATCAGCTCGGGCCGGCCGGGAAAGAGACCAGTCAGACCCGCCGTGAGCAGGACGACCACGGCGAACAATGCCGCGAAAAAAGCCATCTCGCGAAGCTGAGCGTAGCTCTCCCGCTTGTAGAACACGATCAGCAGCCAGAAGGCACTCAGGATGATGGCATTGAAGAGCAGCGCTCCCGCTGCGCTCCGAATGGCCAGACCGCCGGTACCCCGCCGGCGGTGTTCCTCGCGCAGCGAGATCAGCTTGGCGCGTGCCTCCTCGGTCACCGGCTCTCCCGCCCGGAGAATGCGCTCGCCGGTGCGGACCGAATATTTGAGCGGGTCGACGCTTCCCCGCAGCTGCTCGCGCCGGGCGGTGGTCACGAACGGATCGAGGACGATGGTGGGATGATAGAACGCGCCTACCAGACGGCGGAGGGTCCGCTGGCCCGTGGCATTCGGCAGGTTGGTGCCGGCCGCCTCGGCCTGCTCCATCAGGTCGGCAAAGGTGAGGATCGAGTCCCGCGGCACGATGCGCTCGGTCTCGCCTCTCCTGAGCGAGATGTCCTTGCTCACCTCGCTGCGTATGGCGCCCGCGTCGGCCACGCCGCGCTGGAGACCCTCGGCGAGGAAGTGGGTGGCCACTTCCTGGAGCTGGCGGCGCCGAATGGAGTCCGCCAGATAGCGGGTCTCCTCGGGTCCGAGCCGCACCCGCGATCCGATGGCGGCCTCGACCGCGTCCGGCCCCCCTGATTCGCTCGCCCGCTCCAGGTCGGCAAAGAATCCGCGGGCCGACGCGAGCGAAGAGTCGTAGGCCGTCGCACTGAAGTGATAAACCGGCTGAGCGGTCAGGGCACGAGACTGACCCTCACGGGCTATCTCCTCGGGAGACTTTCGCACCTCGAAGGCAAACGGCGCCACTACGGCGCGCTTCGAGATCTCTCCCACGGCGGGCACCGGGGCGCCGATACCGATTGGCGGGGGAAATGCCAGGTAGGTGAGGAGTGCCACGGCCAGAAGCGGTGCCCAGCGCACCAGGTGAAACCGCATCCGTTCCCCTGGCGAGGCCCAGACCCAGCTTTCCCAGAATTGTGCCCTCGACCGCTCAGGCATCAGCCGTTCTGATCCTCCGCGTACGCCCGGATGATCTCACGCACCAGCCGATGCCGAACCACATCGGACTCGTGCAGATAACAGAAGGCGATCCCCTCGATGCCGGGAAGCAGCCGCTCGATCTGGATGAGCCCGGAGACTTCACGCTGAGGCAGGTCTATCTGCGTCTTGTCGCCGGTCACCACCGTCTGGCTGTTCACCCCGAGCCGGGTGAGGAACATTTTCATCTGGGCGCCGGTGGCGTTCTGCGCCTCGTCGAGGATGATGAACGCGTCCGCCAGGGTGCGGCCTCGCATGTAGGCCAGCGGCGCGATCTCGATAGTTCGCGTCTCCAGCGCACGCTGCACCCGGTCATGGGGCATCATGTCCTCCAGCGCGTCGTACAGCGGCCGGAGATAGGGATCGACCTTGGCCTGGAGGTCGCCCGGCAGAAACCCGAGCGACTCTCCTGCCTCCACCGCGGGGCGGGCCAGGATGATCCGCTTGACCCGCTTCCGGGCAAGAGCCTCCACTGCCTTGGCGACGGCCAGATAGGTCTTGCCGGTACCTGCCGGGCCGATACCAACGACGATATCATGCCCACTGATGGCCTGGAGATATTCGCGCTGCCCCTGGGTCTTGGGTACGATCGCGCGGCGCAGTCCGGGAAGCACGATCTTGCCGTCGGAGGTCTGCGCCGGCAGCTCGCTGTTGGGCGCCTCGGATGCGAGGCGGTAGACGTCGTCCGGGGTGACCGGCTCGCCCATCCGGGCCAGATCGAGGAGCCCCTGCACCACCGGTCCGGCACGCTCCACCAGCTCGGAGGATCCGGAGAGCGTCACCGCCTCACCCCGGAAGGAGACCCGCACTCCCAGCGTGCGCTGGAGCTCCAGAAGATTACTGTCGTTTACTCCCGCAAAGAGCAGCGGATCGGCGCCCTCAGCGGACATTCGGGTGTGAATGTCGTCAGCCATGTTTTGGAAGGTAAGAGGTGCGGGGTGAGAGGTAAGGGGAAGGTAAGAAGTGAGAAGTGAGAAGTGAGAGGGGTGTTCCTCGGCCCCTTCCACGTTCCAGCTTCTAACCTCTTACTTCTTACTTCTCACCTCTCAGTTCTCACTTTATCGCCTCCAGATGAAGGGCCCGGAGATCGGCCGGGTTGACCGGTGTCGGCGCGCCCTCGAAGAGAGCCCGTTGGGCGGTCGTCTTGGGAAAGGCGATCACATCTCGCAGCGAGCCCGCCCCGGCAAGTAGCATCACAATTCGGTCCATCCCAAAGGCGAAGCCCCCGTGGGGCGGCGCCCCGGCCCGCAGCCCCTCCAGCAGGAAACCGAAGCGCGTCTTTGCCTCTTCGTCCGGGATGCCGAGCAAGGAGAAGATCCGGCGCTGGAGCTGCGGATCTGCGATACGAAGACTGCCGCCCCCCAGCTCGGTCCCGTTCAGCACCATGTCGTAGGCTAACGCGCGCACCTTCTCCGGGGCCGTATCGAGCAATGGCAGATCGTCGGGGTGAGGCGCAGTGAACGGGTGGTTCACAGAGCTCAGGACTCCGGTGGCCGGATCTTTCTCGAATAGAGGAAAGTCCACGATCCAGACAAAGCGCCGCTCGCCTCCGGGAACGAGGTTGAGCCTCTGGGCCAGTTCCTGCCGTACCCGGTCGAGCGCGGGGCTGGAGACGCGATCAGGTCCGGCGACGAGGAGGCAAAGATCTCCGTCTGACAGCCCCAGCCGGTTTGCCGCGCCCTCGGGCAGGTACTTGGCCACGGGACCCTCGAGCGCCCCGCCAACCGCCTTGACCCGAAGCAGCCCGGCAGCCCCGAGCTCTTTGGCCGATGCCTCGATCTCATCGACCTGCTTCCGGGTGAGTGAGGCGCCCCCGGGGACCCTGATGCCGCGGACCCTGCCACCGGCCTCGATAGCAGAACGGGTAATGGAGAAGTCGGCGCCACGAAACACCTCGCTGGCGTCGAAGATCGGTAGTCCGTAGCGGAGATCCGGCTTGTCGCTGCCATACCTCTCCAGCGCGTCGGCATAGCGCATGCGCTGGATCGGCAGAGCCACCTTGTGGCCCGCCTCGGCCCAGATTGCCTCGACCATACCCTCACCGAACCGGAGGACATCCTCCAGCCCGATGAACGAAGCCTCGATGTCGATCTGGGTGAATTCCGGCTGCCGGTCAGCGCGCAGATCCTCGTCCCGAAAGCACCGCGCGATCTGGAAGTAGCGGTCATAGCCCGCCACCATGAGCAGCTGCTTGTAGATCTGCGGCGACTGGGGCAGCGCAAAGAACTCCCCGGGATGCACCCGGCTGGGCACCAGGTAGTCTCGCGCGCCCTCGGGAGTCGGCTTGGTCAGGATCGGTGTCTCGATCTCGAGGAATCCCTCCGAGTCGAAGTACCGGCGAGTCGCCTGCATCAGGCGGTGCCGCAGAATCAGGTTGTTCTGAAGCTCCGCGCGCCGCAGATCGAGTACTCGATGCCGCAGCCGCAGCTCCTCCGCCGGCAGCTCCTCTTTTTCCTTCCGGGCCACGGGAATGGCCGGGGTCTGGGCCGGACCCACGACTTCGAGGCTCTTCACGTGCACCTCTACCTCGCGGGAGGTGAGGTTCGGATCGCGAGCCGGTTCCGGGCGGAGCTCGACCGTCCCGTTGACGAGTATGACCGTCTCCGCGCCGAGACCCGCTGCGCGCTCCAAGACTTCCGGCGGTGTCCAGGCAGGATTACAGGACAGCTGCACCAGGCCCGCCCGGTCCCGGAGGTCGATGAAGACCAATCCCCCGAGATCCCGTCTCCGATGTACCCATCCGCCGAGGCGTACGGATCGCCCGACTTCGGCGCGGGTGAGGGCGCCACAGCGGTGGGTTCGAAATGCGGTGGCGCTCATGCAGCTCTCAACGAGCCTCGGCGTCGAGCAGGGCGTTATAGAACTCGTGCGGTGTTGTCGCGTCGAACAACCGCCGGCGCACGTCCTCGTGCCGGACGAGCTTCGCAATCCGTCCCAGCAACTTCACGTGCATGCCGGCGGACGAAGGCGGACCAACGATCAGAAAGAAGAGCCGCACCGGCTCACCGTCGATCGCGTCGAAGGGCACCGGTAACGGACTGACACCGCAAACCAGACTCAGCTCCGGTACTCCTGCCGCGCGAGCGTGCGGAATTGCTACCCCGAAGCCGATGCCGGTACTGCCCCCCTTCTCGCGCTCGTGAACCGCTTCGAGCAACGTGGGATAGTCACACCCCCAACGATTGGCGAGATGTTGAGTCAGCTCGGCAATGACACCGCCCTTGTCCCGAGCCACCACGGGCATGACCACCTGGTCCGGCGTGAGCAGCTCGGTCAGGAGCACGGCTTCGTATGGGAAGGCATGCTCAAACCTATACCGCGTGACGGAGTGGGGCAATGCATTAGTAGAGTTGACGTTAGCTATCTGCCACCGCTTCCCCGCAGCCCGCAAAAGGCCGGACCAGGGACCGGCCCGGAAGAGGTGCTATTTTTCAGCATGATCAGCTCCCCCCCAGCCATCCCCACAGCCCGCAATCTGCTCGACCTAGCGCCGGACCAAGCCCGGAAGGCGCTGGTCGAGTGGGTGGCCGAGCACGGGCTGCCAACGTATCGGGCAGGGCAGATCCTTCGCCGCCTGTGGCAGGCGCCGGTGGAGAGCTGGAAGCAGGCCACCGATCTCCCGGCGGCGCTGCGGGCCGAGCTGGACCAGGTCTTTCCCCTGCCCCGGCTGGCAGCCGATACCATCCAGCAGTCGGGCGACGGAACCCGAAAATTTCTCTGGCGTCTGACGGATGGAGAGGCGATCGAGTCGGTTCTCATTCCGTCGGGCAGCCGCCGGACGCTCTGCATCTCGTCGCAGGCTGGGTGCGCCCTCAAGTGCTCCTTCTGCGCCACCGGGCGCATGGGATTCCGGCGCAACCTGACGCCCTTCGAGATCACGGGACAGGTTCGGGAGATCGTGCTTCACAACCCCGAGGAGAAGCCCACGAACATCGTCTTCATGGGTATGGGGGAACCGCTCCTCAACTGGCCGTCCGTGGACGCCGCCCTCAGCATCCTGAACCACCCGGACGGCCTCGGCATCGGGGCTCGGCACATCACAGTATCAACGGTCGGTATCCTGCCCGGAATGGAAGCGTTTGCCAGGCGCCCGGAACAGTTTCGCCTGGCCATTTCCCTCCATGCGCCCACGTCGTCGCAGCGCCTCACGATGATGCCCATTGAGAAGAAGTACGGGCTCGAATCCGTGCTGAAAGCGGCGGAGGCGTTCCGGAAGCGGGTGACATTTGAGTACGTGATGATCGGAGGGGTAAACGACAGCGAAGCCGACGCGGATCAGCTGGGCAGGCTCGCTCGGAGGCTCGGCGCCCTGGTGAATATCCTGCCGCTGCATCCGGGGGGCGCGCCGGATCTCACCCCAACCACGGCCAACCGCATTCGTGCCTTCAGCGAGCGCCTGCGCAACCAGGGCGTGGAGGCGGTGGTGCGGCGGAGCCGGGGCCTGGACATCAACGCGGCATGCGGGCAGCTCCGGGTGGAAGTCGAGAAGAAGAGGGGAGCGGAGAAAAGCGTGAGCGGTAAGCGGGACAGCACTCGCTCGTCATCCCGAACGCAGTGAGGGATCGCGCGGGTGCACGCTGCCACAAAGATCCCGAATTGACGTCTCATTAGACGATCCCTCGCGCTGCTCGGGATGACGCGCGAGTGCTAGCGTCGCCCGCCAATCGCCTACGGTTTTCCCCTACCGCTTACCGCTTACGGTCTTCTACCCGGTCGCCCCGAATCCCGCCGCAATGCAGTTGATCGACAGCAGCAGCGCCGAGAGCTGCTCCTCCTGGGTCTTGTCTCCACCTGATTCACGGAACCGGCGGAGCAGCTCGATCTGCTGGCGGCTCACCTGATTGATGGTCGGCAAGCGGCGAGCCAGACGCCGGCGGAATCGGGGATAGCGCTCGACCAGTTCCTTGCCACCGCTGATCCGCAGCACCGCTTCGACCGTGCGATGGTACTCCTCTTCCACCAGGCTTAAAATGTTCGAGCGTGCCCCGGGATCGGGCACCAGCTCTGCGTACTCCCGGGCAATTCCGAGATCGACGTAGGTGAGGGTCTTCTCGACTTCGTCCACGATGAGCCGGAACAGCCGCGACTCGGTGAACATCCGGTCGAGCAACGCCGCGCCGCGCGGGCCCCGCACCTGGAGGAAGGTGAGGATTCCGCTGCCAACGCCATACCACCCGGGGATGAAGTGGCGATTCTGGGACCAGGCGAAAACCCAGGGAATCGCCCGCAGATCGCTGAGCGTCCGGGCCCCGAACCGGCGCGCCGGCCGCGACCCCATGTTGAGCAGCGAGATCTCCTCCAGGGGACTGGCAGCCTGATAGTAGGAAAAGAGATCCGGGTGATCCACCAGACCGCGGTACGAGGCCTGCGCGGCACCCGAGAGCGCTTCCATGGCTTCATCGAACTCCGCGGTTGGTAGCAGCGCCTTCTCCCGCTCGGACTTTAGTGAGTGCTCCAGCACGCTTGCCGCCAGCAGCTCGATCTGATACTGAGCCGTACCGCGATTGGCGTACTTGAAAGACACCACCTCACCCTGCTCGGTGATACGCATCCTGCCATTGATCGAGCCCGCGGGCTGGGCGGCGATGGCCCGACCGGTCGGCGCCCCTCCGCGGCTCACCGATCCGCCGCGCCCGTGAAAGAACGCAATCGGCACGCCGCTCTCCCGTCCTACCCGGGTGAGCTTGATCTGGGCCTTGCTGAGCTCCCAGTTGGACGTGAGAAATCCTCCGTCCTTGTTGGAATCGGAGTAGCCGATCATGACCTCCTGCACTCCACCCTGGGCCCGCACACTCCGGCGTACCAGCGGCACGGCGAGCAGGTCTTTCATGATCGCGGGCGCCCGCTGGAGGTCCTCTATGGTCTCGAACAGGGGTACGATCGGCAGGGTCGAGCTCTCGACACCCGCCGTGTCGCCGAACAGTCCGGCAGTCTTCGCGAGCAGGTAAGCTCCCAGCACATCGGCCGAGCTTCGGGTCATGCTGAGCACGAAGCTCCCAAAGGCTTCTCGGTCGATCTCTTCCCGCAGCCGGCCGATCAGCTGAAACATGCCCAGGGTCTCGGCCGACTCCGGAGGCAAGGAGGGCGGCTTGCTGTTGGAGGTGAGCGGACGGGCCAGCTCCGCGGCGATCCACTGCCGCCACCCCTCGGAGCTCTGATGGGGCGCGGCTGCATCCGTCCGTTCGCCTGCCTTCCAGAGATCCGCCAGGGCGGCGTTCAGCTTGGTGGTGTTCTCCCGTGCATCCAGCCGGACGGTGGAGAATCGGAACGATTCGACCTCGCGACGGACCGGCCGCACCAGGGTCGACGCCAGCGACGCGCTGCCTCCCGATTGAAGCGCGTCCTCGATCAGCCTGAGATCAGCGATCAGCGCTTCGGCCGAGGCATAGCCGGCCGGGTCAGGAGCGGTGTTGCCTCGCTCGGACGCGGCGACCATCACGTCCAACCGGCGGCCCATGCATGCCAGATACTGACGAAAGATTTCCCCCGGGTTGCGGGCGGCGATCTCCTCGCCTTCTCCCGTCGCGGCCAGCTCCCGAGCCAGCACCTGACGGAAGCTGTCCGGGACCGGCATCGCCCGTTCGGTGATGCTGAGCGCTCGCACCAGCTCCGAGAGTCGCCGCCGATATCGCCGGAGACCGGTGAGACGGTTCTCCAGAATGGTGCTCCGGGTGACCTCATTGGTCACGAACGGGTTTCCGTCCCGGTCACCGCCTACCCAGGAGCCGAACTGGAAGAACGGCGGAATCTTGAACTGCTCGGACGGATAGGCGTGCGCCAGCGCCCGCTCCAGTTTGTCCAGAAGATCGGGCACAGCCTCGAACAGCGTTTCGTTGAAGAAGTGCAGGCCCCAGAACACCTCCTGCGGCACGGTCGGCTTGGCCAGGCGGAGCTCACCCGTGGTCCAGAGCAGCTCGATCTCGTTGCGCAGGCCATCCACCAGCGCCTGGCGCTCGCGGGGAGTCCAGCGGGGAGACTCGAGGTCGACCAGCCGGCGATAGATCCGCCGGTGCTTCTCGAGTACGGTGACTCGGCGTGCTTCGGTCGGATGGGCGGTGATGACGGGGCGAATGCGGAGCACGTCGAGCAGCTCGCGAATCTCCAGCGGCTTCACGCCGCTGGCAGCGGCGCTGGACACGACCTGCGCGAACGTCCCGCGCAGCTGGTCGTAGCCCCGCTCGATTTCGATTTGCCGGCGACGGCGCATTGCCGCGTTCTGCTCGGCGATGCTGAGCAGCTGGAACCAGATCCCCTGCACCTGCAGCGTTCGGGCGAGCAGTTCGGGGCTCAGACTGGACGGGAGTCGCTCGCCCCGGAGCACAGACTCGACCTCGGGCTGACGCTCGCGCACCAGATCGAGGAGCAGCGCCGACAGAAGCTCCACCACCTCCTGTGCGTACGCCGCTGCGCTCGCCGCCGCCGGATCCGCCGACTCCGGCAGGGTGTCGGTGGAGAAGGGCTCGAGCGCCGTGTGGGTCATACTACGCGGTCACGAAGAGGGGCGCCGCTGAAGAAGAGACGGAGATTCTCCAGGGCTCTCATGCCCATGGCGACACGGGTCTCTTGGGTGGCACTGCCGAGGTGCGGAAGCAGCACAACATTTTCCATGGCCACCAGCGCCGGCGAGACCTGGGGCTCCTTCTCGAAGACGTCGAGCCCTGCCCCAGCCAGCGTTCCGCCGCTGAGAGCTTCCACCAGCGCGGCTTCGTCCACCACGTCGCCTCGCGCAGTATTGATCAGGAACGCGCCGGGGCGCATCTGCCGCAGGCGTTCGCGGTTCATCAGGTGGCGCGTCTCGGGAGTGGCGGGACAGTGAAGCGATACGAAGTCCGACTCCTCCAGCACCTGGTCCAAACTGGACCTGGGCTCGGCCCCGAGCGCCGCCGCTTCGGCGGGCGTCGGCGGGTAGGGATCGTGGAAGATCACCCGCATCCCAAAGCCGTGATGCGCGCGCCTGGCCACCGCACGGGCAATCCGCCCCATTCCCACGAGCCCCAGCACCTTCCCGCTGACTTGCGTCCCCAGCATGTGAGTGGGGCGCCAGCCGGTCCACGCACCGGCACGCACGTGCCGCTCCCCTTCCCCGGTGCGGCGGCTCACCATCAAAAGCAGGGTGATGGCAATGTCGGCCGTGGCCTCGGTAAGTACGTCGGGGGTGTTGGACACCGCGAGCCCCCGGTCCTTGGCAGCGGCGGCGTCAATGTGGTTGAAGCCCACGCCGAAGTTGGCCAGCATGCGGGCCCGGCGGGGCTCAGCGCTGAGAACCTCCGCGGTAAGGCGGTCCGTGACCGTGCACAGGATCGCGTCAGCCGTCCGCAGGGCTTCCTGGAGACCGTCGGGGCCGAGCGGCCGGTCGTCACGGTTGAGCCGGGCATCGAACTCGCGGCTCAGCTCCTTCTCGACCGGCTCAGGAAGGCGGCGGGTGACTACTACGGTTGGGCGCGGGCTCACTTCACGACGACTCTCTTGCGAGTCGGCTGCTTGGCAAGTGCTTTCGCGACGGTCGAGCCGAGCTCCGCGGGACTGGGCGCAACCATCAGCCCGGCGGAACGCATGATCTCCGCTTTCTCCGCGGCGGTGTCGCCGAAGGCGGAGATGATCGCTCCCGCGTGGCCCATCCGGCGTCCCTTCGGCGCGGTCAACCCGGCGACGTATCCCACCACGGGCTTGCTCATATTTTCCTTGACGAACAGCGCCGCCTCGGCCTCCTGCGGTCCGCCGATCTCGCCGATCATCATGACGGCTTCGGTTTCCGGGTCCTCTTCAAACAGCTTGAGCATGTCGACGAAGGAGCTGCCGTTGATGGGGTCGCCGCCGATGCCGACACTGGTGGTCTGACCGATGCCGAGATCGTTCATCTGCGCCGCGGCTTCATACCCCAGCGTGCCGGAACGGCTGACGACGCCGACGTTTCCCCGGGAATAGATGTGTCCCGGCATGATGCCGAGCATGGCCCTGCCTGCGCTGATGATTCCGGCGCAGTTCGGGCCAACGAGCGTGGTTCGCCGTTCGCGGGGGAAGCGGAAGAGGTAGCGCTTCACCATCATCATGTCCTGGGCCGGGATTCCATCGGTGATGGTGCACACCAGCCGAATTCCGGCGCTGGCCGCTTCCATGATAGAGTCGGCGCAAAAGGCCGCCGGCACGAACACGATGCTGGCCTCTGCTCCGACTTCCCGCACCGCTTCCCTGACCGTGTTGAAGACCGGCCGGTCCAGGTGCCGGCTCCCGCCCTTACCGGGGGTGACACCGCCGACGACGTTGGTGCCGTAGGCCATCATCTCACGGGCGTGGAAGGTGGCCTTCTCGCCGGTGAAGCCCTGCACGATGACCCGGGTGCTTTCGTCGATCAGGATACTCATGGGGCACCATTTCCGTGTGCGGTGGACTGGGCGCGGGAGCTCTTCAACGCGGCCACGACCTTTTCGGCCGCCTCGGATAGCGACTCGGCCGTGATGATCGGCAGTCCGCTCTCGCGTACGATGCGGCGGCCTTCGTCGACATTGGTTCCTGCCAGGCGGACTACGAGCGGCACCTTCATCTGGATGTCGCGCGCGGCCTGCACGACCCCCTGGGCCACCCAGTCGCAACGGTTGATGCCGGCGAAGATATTGACCAGGATCGCGCCGACCTTGGCATCCGACAACACCAGCCGAAATGCCGCGGCAACCCGCTCCGGCGAGGCGCCTCCCCCCACATCGAGGAAGTTCGCCGGCTGGCCTCCGGCATGCTTGATCATATCCATGGTGGCCATGGCGAGGCCGGCACCGTTGATGATGCAGCCGATGTCGCCATCGAGCCCGACGTAGTTGAGTCCGTGCTCCGCGGCTTGCGCCTCTCTGGGATCCTCCTCGGCGTAATCGCGCAGCTCGCTGACGTTGGGGCGGCGGAACATGGCGTTGTCGTCGAAGGTCATCTTGCAGTCGAGCGCCAGGACCTGGCCGTCGGCGGTGACCACCAGCGGATTGATCTCGACCATGGTGGCGTCCAGATCGCGGAAGGCGCGATAGGCGCCCAGCAGCGTCGTCACCGCCCGGCTCACCTGGGCCGGGGCAAGGCCGAGCCCGTAGGCGATCTCACGGGCCTGAAACGCGCTCATACCGATGGCCGGCTCCACCGATTCCCTGAGAATCGAGTCGGGCGCACTCTTGGCGATCTCTTCGATCTCCATCCCGCCCTGCGGATGCGCCACGATCATGATGCGCTCGGTCTTCCGATCCAGGACCAGCCCCAGGTACAGCTCTCGCTCGATCGGAACGGCGGCCTCGATATACAGCCGGTGCACGACCCGTCCCTCGGGCCCGGTCTGATGGGTGACCAGCCGCTTGCCCAGCAGGGTCTTGGCCGCCTGTCGGACCTCGTCTTCATTGGAGCAGAGCTTGATGCCGCCGGCCTTGCCCCGGGCCCCGGAGTGTATCTGCGCCTTCACCGCCCAGCGCGACCCGCCGATCTCGGACGCGCGGTAGACGGCCTGCTCCGGACTGTAGGCTACGCCGCCGCGGGGGATGGCGACGCCGAAGCCGGCAAGGAGCTCTTTGGCCTGGTATTCGTGGATGTCCATGGTGCTCCAATAGTCAGGAGTCTGGAGTCAGGCAGGAGCGAAGCTGGAACAAGACCGGGCGAGGCTAGGAAACGGCCACTCCGGACTCCCGACTCCCGACTCCCGACCTTCCATTAATCGCTTTATCCGTATCCACCACATTCTGCGCCATCCGAGCCGAGGCTGCGTCGATCATCCGGCCATCCAGCTGGGCGGCGCCGCGACCCTCACGGGCGGCCTGGTCCAGAGCATCCAGAATCCGCCTCGCCCGCTCGACTTCCTTGGCCGGTGGAGTGAACACGTCGTTGGCGAGCGCGACCTGCGAAGGGTGGATCGCCCACTTGCCCTCGATGCCGAGCGCCGCCCCCCTGCGGGCCGCGGCGTTGTAGCCATCCGGATCCTTGAAATCGCCGAACGGTCCGTCTATGGCACGCAGGCCGTAGGCGCGACAAGCCACGATCATCCGCGAGAGCGCCGCGTGCCACTGATCTCC
>Ga0136631_10000136_pt1 | contig 21578 bp, 23 predicted proteins | sample AntDrymUQ6012206_2_FD_104655 | JGI IMG/M metagenome (GOLD analysis project Ga0136631, IMG submission 104655) | Polar desert sand microbial communities from Dry Valleys, Antarctica - metaG UQ601 (22.06) | ecosystem: Environmental > Terrestrial > Soil > Desert | place: Antarctica: Dry Valley... | reverse complement strand
TCGACCACCGTGAATGCCCCGCCGATCAGAAAAATCAATCCGATCACCGAGGCCGCATCCACTATTCCCTTGGGTACGGCGACGAGGGCCTGGAAAGGGCCAACCGGCTGCTGCGCCACCTGCTGGTAGGTACCGGGCACCACCACGCTGCGGCCGGTTGCCTGATCCTCACGCCGCTCGTACGTGCCGGCAGGTAAAAGCCAGGTAAGAGCCGCTGCGACCAACACGCAGCCGACCAGTAGGGCCAGGGGGTGGGGGAAGGCGGGTTTAGCCATGCTTGTCTTAGAGGCTCCGGCACTGCCGGCTGACGGGGGGAATCCGCCCGCACGCGATCGACTCGTTCATGCCGTTCGCCATCGGGCCGCATGCCGCAGTCTGCGCCTCTCGGGTGGCATCGGACTCGGAAGCGGCCGAGGCTATGGCGCTATTCTGCGTGTTATTGAAGGCGACGGTGACCGAGCATTCCACCCGCTGGGATGAGAGGGTAGACCAGAGCAGGAAGCCGGCAAAGGCCACCACCGCCAACAGGGTCAGGAGCCGTCCTGGTTTGGTCACGTATTCCTCCGGATGGGTACCCGGGTGACGGAACCCGGTGCGGCGTCCCGCTGTTCTGGTGGAAGCGTCCGGGTGCCCGGATGACACCCTTCCCGGGATGAGGCGAATGAAATGTGAAGCGGTTCTGGTGCTGCTGTGGGAATATCTTGATGAGGAGCTGGGTTCGGAAGAGGCCGAGGTGGTACGGTTGCATGTGAGCCAATGCCCCCGGTGCCAGCCAGCCTGCTCCTGTGACCGCGCCTTCCTGGAGTTGCTGGCTCGGCAGCGCGCTCGTTGTTCGGCGCCGGCTCCGCTGGTGGCCTCGATACGCGCAAGCCTGCGGACCTATTAATGCCATTCCGGCTGTACCTCGCAATCCTCGGGCTGCTCGGCCTGCACCGGCCGGCTACCGGGCACCCTGGGGCCTCTCACGCCAGCGTGGTCTTGCTGACCCAGGCCGCGCGCGACTCCATGAATATCGTGTTTCGCCGGTTCAACCTGCATTGGGACGAGCTCGCCGATCTGACCACACTCGAGCGCATGCTGGGGACCATCCGGCCGACCCAACTGGAATACCTGGGCTGTCTTCAGGGTTCGATGCGAGGGGATACGGTCAGGGTCGAGACCTGGCAGCCGGCGGCCGACATGAAACAACTGCAGTTCGCGGTGGGCGGAAATTGCGACTCAGTCCCACAGCTGGTGGGGACCTGGCACACCCATCCTTATCGGGCGGATCTTCAGAATCGGGCTATCAAGGAGCGGAGCCTCTCGGCTCAGGACCTCGAGACCTTCAGAACGTCGGCCTTCCCCGTCACTCTGGTGGTGTGGGATGTCGACTCAGTGGATGCAGCGGTGAAGAACGCCGGCCGGCTCACCCACCCTGCCGCTGTTGTGACCCCATAACCGGTTCCACCCCTGCTCCGATCCATTGCACGTATTCGCCGTCACCGTCCTGGATCCTGATCAGCGCCGGATGCTGGTCTTTGTGGTCTTAAGGTTGCAGTACCATCGCCCGGAAGGGTTGTGGTTACCTCAAACCAGTCGGTCACGGCGGGATTCTTTGGGCCCACGGGATATATTGTTGGACGACTAGCGCCCGGAACCGGGGCCCGATTCGGCGGGCAGACCCCCGGTCTCGGCGCCCCGCTTTCCGTCGTCGATTGGCGTGACCATGGTCAGCCAGCCGCTCCTGAAGCGAATGGTCAGCCGAAAACCGAGGGGATCGGCCCCGGCATCCGCCACACCAGGCAGGGTCCGGGCGTACCTCACCGTAGCGTCAGCCCGTTTCACCAGATCTTCCGGGGCTGATCCGCTGGCGGCATGGGTGTATTCGCGTGCAATGGCCACCTCCTGGGCTTGGTCGCGGCCGTAGCGGGCGAATCGGTCGGCTGGAACCAAACCCCCTTGATCGGCAAGACGGGATTCGAGGTCATAGCCCCGGCAGGACGCCAGCGTTACCACCAGCACCACAACGCCAAAGGATCGCTTCATCACACATCCCCGAGCTGAGGTCAGTACTCGAGCCGACATTCCTACGCCCGAAGGTAAACCTTCGGTGGAAAGAGTAGGAGTGTCCCGCCGCGGCGTTCAGCCAGGGCGGGGGACGCTGTCCCGGTTGCTGCTGGCGGCACTGGTCCTTGCGCATCCGTTGCAGGTTGTCGCCCAGGAAGCAGCCGCAAGCTCGATTCAGAAACCTACGGTCCTTCGTTGGTGGCACGGGGCGATCGTCTTGGGCGGACTCTCCGCCTTTATGCTGCTCGACCGACCCCTCCAGACTTTCGTGCAGGAGGGACGATCAACCTCGAAGGATGATGTGGCCGGAACGGTCCGTCGCTTCGGCCAGATCGAGGTGTACGGAACCGTCACCGCGGGACTCGTTGCCGCGGGTCTGTTGAGCGGGAATACTGAGCTGACCCGCACCGGCGGCCGGCTGGCCGCCACCCTGACATTTGCCGGCGCCGCGGGGATGGCGGGCAAACTCATTACGGGACGGCCTCGTCCCGAGGATAGCCAGGACGCGGATGGCTATGTGCCCTTTTCCGGACAGGCGGCGATGCCGTCGGGCCACACCACCATGGCCTTCGCGTTCGCGACGGCGCTGGCCGACGACATCAATCGCCCATGGGCTACCGTAGGCTTGTATACGCTGGCCACCGGCGTCGGATGGTCCCGGATCAACGACAACCGCCACTGGCTGACCGATGTGGCCGCCGGTGCGGCGCTGGGCGTCACCTCCGCCAAACTGATGAGTGGCCGGTGGCGGATCTTCGGTTTGCGCCCGCCCCAAGTGCTACTGGGCCCCAGCCATGCCGGCGTTGCCTGGCGGGTTGAATTCTGAGCTAGATGCGATGAAGTCCGTCCCGAAGCCGGCGGCCTATCGCCTGCATCTCGCTGGAATTGTGATCCTCGGGGCCTTGGTCTTCGCCCCATCGCCCGCGGTGTCTCAGGCTGCCCCGACCGGCCCGCTCGTGGTCTTCAACGCCGGCAGCCTGGCCAAGCCATTCAACGACATGCTGCAGGCGTTCAAGGCAAAGCACCCGGGAATCATTCCCGCGCAGGAGAACTCCGGCAGCCTGGAGGCGGCGCGCAAGCTGACCGAGCTCGGGAAGATCCCGGACGTCATTGGCGTGGCGGACTATGGCGTCATTCCCAAGCTGCTTATTCCAAAACACGCGACCTGGTTCGCGACCTTTGCCCGGAACTCGATGGTTCTGATCTACACCGACCAGTCGATCGGGGCCGATGAGATCAACGGAAAGAACTGGTGGCAGGTGCTCCTTCGGCCCGGCGTGCGCGCGGGTCGCTCGGATCCAACGCTGGACCCCAACGGCTACCGCACGCTGATGGTGTATCAATTGGCGGAAAAGTTTTACAAGCAGCCGGGCCTCGCGAACCGTCTCGAGCGCGCCCACCCCCCGAAGTACATCCGTCCCAAGGAGGCCGACCTGACTGCGTTGGTGGAGGCCGGGGAGCTGGATTACTCCTGGTCCTATCTGTCGATCGCCAAGACGGCCGGGCTGCGCTATGTGAAGCTCCCGCCCGAAGTAGACCTGAGCGACCCCAAGCTCGCCGACTGGTACTCGCAGGCCCGGGTCCGGCTTCCCGGGGCGCACCGTGCGGCGAGTGACTCAGTGGAATTTCGGGGCGAGCCGATCGGGTATGCGCTCACCATCCCCACCGACGCGCCGCATCCCCAAACCGCCCAGGCGTTCGTCCGCTTCATCTTCTCTCCTGAAGGCCAGGCCATCCTGGGGAAGAGCGGCTTCATATTGCTGGAGAAGCCGGACCTGGGCGGGCCCGGGAAACCGCCGGCAGGGCTGTTCTGATTATCTTTGCCGGACCCTTCCATTTCCGGTGAAGTGATGAGCGGCGCCTGGAACATCCCAATCCCCCACAACGAGCCGGTGCTGAGCTATGCGCCGGGAGCTCCCGAACGTACCGCACTCAAGGCTGCTCTGGCAGCCGTGGGCGGCCAGCAGGCCGACATCCCGGCGGTGGTAGGCGGGCGCGAGGTGCGAAGCGGGGTGACTCACGACGTCGCGGCGCCACATTGTCACCAACGAGTCCTGGCCAAGGTGCACCAGGCCGACCGCAAGACCATCGACGCCGCCATGGCAGCGGCGGTCGAGGCCCAGCGCGACTGGGGCAACTGGCGGTTCGAGGATCGCGCCGCCGTCTTCCTCAAGGCCGCGGAGTTGCTGGCAACGAGGCACCGGCAGTTGCTCAACGCAGCCACCATGCTGGGTCAGAGCAAGACGGCGTATCAGGCCGAAATCGATAGCGCCTGCGAGCTGATCGACTTCCTCCGGTTCAACGTGCACTTCGCCGAGCGGATCTACCGGGAGCAGCCCGATTCCTCACCCGGCGTGTGGAACCGGATGGACCACCGACCGCTCGAAGGCTTCGTATACGCCATTACGCCGTTCAACTTCACCGCCATAGGCGGCAATCTTCCGACCGCCCCTGCCCTGATGGGGAACGCGGTGGTCTGGAAGCCGTCCGCTACCGCCTCGCTGAGCAACTGGCACTTCTTCAAGCTGCTGGAGGAGGCCGGGCTGCCGCCCGGGGTCATCAATTTTCTTCCGGGCAACTCTATCGAGGTGAGTGAAGCGTTGATCGCGGACCGGTGGCTGGCGGGCATTCACTTCACCGGGTCCACTCCCGTCTTTCAGAGCCTGTGGAAGTCGGTGGCCGGCAATCTGGATCGGTATGCGGGATATCCCAGGATCGTGGGTGAGACCGGGGGCAAGGACTTCATCCTGGCCCACCCGAGCGCCGATGTGGATGCGCTGGCGGTGGCGATGGTGCGCGGTGCGTACGAGTACCAGGGCCAGAAGTGCAGCGCCGCGTCCCGGGCCTATATCCCCGATACCATCTGGCCGGCGGTGCGCGACCGTGCGGTGGCGATGATCGAGGATATCCGGATGGGCGATGTCACCGACTTCCGGAACTTCATGGGAGCGGTCATCGATCGTCGGGCGTTCACCAGGTTGAGGGATCACCTGGAACAGGCCAAGCGGGACTCGGGGGTAACGGTTGTAACGGGAGGAGGGACCGACGATTCCGTGGGGTTCTTCGTACAGCCGACGCTGCTCCAGGTCGAAGATCCGAGCTATCGTCTCATGTGCGAGGAGATTTTCGGGCCGGTTCTCACGGCGCACGTGTATCCCGCAAAGCGCTGGCGTGAGACTCTCACGCTGGTGGACCAGACCAGCCCCTACGCCCTTACCGGCGCGGTGTTCTCACAGGACCGGCAGGCGCTGGTGGAGGCGGATAGGGCGCTTCGCAACGCCGCCGGCAACTACTACATCAACGACAAGCCTACCGGAGCGGTGGTGGGTCAGCAGCCGTTCGGGGGTGCCCGCGCCAGCGGAACCAACGACAAGGCCGGCTCGGTTCTGAATCTGCTCCGATGGGTTTCGCCTCGCAGCATCAAGGAGACGCTGAGCCCACCGAGGAATTATCCCTACCCGTTCATGCAGGAGGAGTAGGGCGGCTGTAGCGGCGCTGTACCAGATGGTGGGCGCGGTCCGCCAGGTAGGCAAAGACTGCCGCCGCCAGAAGGGGGAGCCAGAACATCATGGCCTGGTAGGTGTCACCGCTCACAACCCGCTTTCCACCGCCACCGAGGCCGAGCGAATGCATGGCCGAGCGGAAGTGAGAGTCGGTGTACGTGTTCGCCAGCCACCAGCCCACCGCAAGCCCCGCCAGCGCGGAGCCCCGCGGCAGGATGGTGGGTCTGATCTGGACCCAGAGCGCCCGACCCAGTACGGGGCCCTCCCGCCCCAGATGCGGAAACCACGTCGGCAGTGCCGACCCTCCGAACGGCTCCAGCTTCCGCTTACGTTGCTCCAGGACTGCGCGCAACATGGCCCTGGCATCGGCCACCGCCTTCACTTCTTCCGCATGCCGTGCGAACGCGGCCGGGCGGTGGGCGACGGCCACCCCGATGGCCACTCGTGGAGCCGCGAGCGCCCGCCGCTCCGATACCATGTGATGGCGGAGAATCGCTCTGGCACAGATTCCCCTAAGCACCACTACCGGTCGCATCCAGCGTGACGTCGTCGCGTAATCCGCCTTGTCTGCCTCGAGGGACTCAACCAGGGCGGACCGGAGCGCGTCGAGTTTGTGCTCCCCCTTCCCGACTTCGGCATGAAGTCGGGCGATATCGAGGTCGCCGGGGCCTGACGCGGCGGCGGCTTGCCCCAGGCGGAGGAGGGCCTTCAGCTCCACCCGGCGGGCGCTTTGCTCCCGCAAATCCAGACGGAGCTCATTGAGAATGGCATCGACTCGGCTGTACCACACGACGATCTCCCGTAGGCTTCCACCGAGGGTTCAGCAAGAGGTGTGCGCGGCGCCCAGGGTCGCCCTCGTGGCGATGATCCTGATGCCCTGGCTGCAACAGTCAGCCAGGGGGCAGGTGCCGGCCCTCAGCTACACAGCCGGGCAATTGCAGTGCGCCAGATTTCTGGAGATTGGAGAATCCAGGATTTTGACTGAAGCTGGTGGCCGGATACGCAACCAGACCTCCGCCCGGCGGGGGTTCTGGCAGTTCCGTGCGGCTCCATCCAACGGCAATGTGGGCCTGGAGGGATGGCTCGACACCTTGGTGCTGATCCGCCGGTCGCCCGAAACTGCCATCAGTCCTGACACCGACGGGCTGATCGGCGGACGCTATCGCGGAACGCTGAGTCGAACGGGGGTCTACACCAGCACGGTACGTCCCTTCGTGCCGGATGAGGTGGCGGAGATAGCCGAAATGAGTGGAGCCCTGGATGACTTCTTTCCTCCGCTGCCGGCCGGAGCCCTTAGCCGTGGCGAGGAGTGGACCGACTCGCTGGGCCTGACCATACGGCGGCTGCCGGACAGCGCGGTGTCCGGTGTTTCATTGCTACGCTTCTCGTTGAAGAACCGGAAAGAGTCACGGGCTGCACCGACCCCGGCCGATACCCTGCCACTGAAGCTCCGCCAAAAGACACAGGAAGAGGGTGAGTTCGTCTGGCATCCCGCCCTGGGTCTGCTCCGGCGCGACCGAAGGATCGTGGTGGAGACCACCGTCCCCCCGAGCCGGTCGGTGCGCCAGGCTGTCCGCTCGAAGGTGGAGCAACGGATTACCCTGGTTCGAGACCTGCGGGTGAGCCGCGGCGCTTCACGAAACGCTGCTCCGGATCGAACAGCAGGGCGGCCACGCCCAGAAGCACCAGGGAAGACGCGGCCAGAACCAGGATGTCGGTCATGAGTCCAAACTCGGCCGGCTGGCCGAAGGCGTGCCGCATCAGATCGACCTGGTAGGTCACCGGATTGATCTGGGCAGCGAGCCGCAGCGCCGGCGGCATACCCGCGGTCGGGTACAGCGCCCCACTCACGAACAGGAGCGGGAAGAGCACCACGTTGATCACGCCCGCAAAGTTCTCCACCGACCGAAGGCGAGATGCTACCAGCAGTCCCAACCCGCTGCTGACGATGGATGACAGGGCAAGCGCGCCCACGGCGGCGATCAGATCGCGCGGTGCAACGGGCACGAAAAGGGGGGCCAGTACCAGCACGACGGCCCCCTGAAGGAAGCCTACTATCGCAGCGGCAACGGCTCTCCCTGCCAGGACCGCCGGCACCCCGGCGGGACTCGCCAGCATCAGCCGCAGCATGCCGAACTCCCTGTCGTACACGGTCGAGATGGCCATGAGCATGGCGCCGAACAGCGCGGCCATCACCACGATCCCGGGATAGACAAAGGCCTGGTAGGAGACCCCTCCTTCGACCCGGGCGATGGCGTTGAAGCCGGTGCCCACCAGGAGCAGCCACATGAACGGCCGCGCGATTCCACCCAGGAGCCGGCCCTTCTGACGTATGCTGCGTGTCAGGTCTCGCGCGATAATGCCGTAGATGGTGCTGAGCGAGCTCATGTCACCTTAGCCAATGGTCTGCTCGACTCTTCCACTGGCCTCTGCGTGAGCGCGAAATACACATCCTCAAGCGTGGCGGGGCGCAACGAGAAGCGCTCGATGCCAGGGGCGGAGCCTGCCAGCTCCACCACGGCCTCACGGGACCCGCTGAGTCCGATACGGAAACCCCGCTCCGTTCGCATGCTGCCCGCTGCTGCGCCAAGCCCGCGCAGGGCCTTGACCAGGCGCTCAGCGCCGGATCCCTCGATCTCGGCTACCTCTTGCCCGACCGTTGCCCGGAGCACCGCCGGCGTGTCGTTGGCCACCACGCTCCCGCGTGACAGAAGGACGACCCGGTCGGCCCCCTCGGCCTCTTCCAGATAGTGGGTCGAGAACAGAATCGTCGTTCCCCGGCTGCGGCGCTGGCTCTCCAGCAGCGACCACACCCGGTCGCGATGCTCCGGGTCGAGGCCCACCGTGGGCTCGTCGAGGATGAGGAGGTCGGGTTGGTGCAGTGAGGCCCGGGCAATGTCGAGCAGCCGGCGCCATCCCCCGGAGAGCTTCCCCGCCGGCTTTTCAGCGTGGCCGAGGAGCCCGGTGAGCTCCATTGCCTCAGCGACGGCCTGCCCCACACCCCGGCCGACTACGCCGGCCAGACGCGCGGCGAAATACAGGTTTTCCGAAACGGTGAGAAGACCGTCGACGCTGATCTCCTGAAACACCAGTCCCAGGCGCTGCCGAACCGCGCGACGGTCCCTGGAGGTGTCGTGGCCGAAGATTCGAGCGCTGCCGCGGGTGGGTGCCAGCAGGGTGGCGAGCAGGAGCATTGCAGTGGTTTTGCCGGCGCCGTTCGGCCCCAGGAGTCCGACCAACGAACCGGGAGCAACTTCGAGATCGAGAGCGTCGAGCGCTCGCGTCTGACCGTAGTCACGCCCCAACCCTTCGGTCTGTATGGCGGGCGCCGGCTGGCTCACACGCGCTAGGGCTCGGCAGCGAGGGCGCGGTAACTGTATTCCGGAGTATCCAGCGCCGGCTCCGTCAGCGCGTTGTCCACCACGCGGCGCAACGGGCTTAGCGTGCAGACCGGGTCGGTGTTGGCCGCGTCGCCGGTGAGCGCAAACGCCTGACAGCGGCAGCCACCGAAGTCGGTGGCCTTCCGAGGACAGCTCCGGCACGGCTCCTTCATCCAGCTGTCACCTCGGAATGCGCGGAACGCTTCCGACTCCTGCCAGATCCACTCCAGGGACCGGCTCCGCACATCATCGAACCGCAGGGTGGTGATCCCGGTGGCGCCATGACACGGAAGCACCATGCCGTTGGGCGTCACCACGAGATAGAGCTTTCCCCAGCCACCGTAGCAGGCCTTGGGATAGAGCTCATAGTAATCGGGGAGCACGTAGGTGATCTGCATGCGGCCGCGATATCGCTGAATGGCTCGCTCGGCGATCTCCCGCGAGCGCTCCACTTGCTCCCGCGTCGGCATGAGCGCCGCACGATTCTGAAGTCCCCAGCCGTAATACTGGGTGTTGGCGAGCTCGATCCGGTCGGCTCCGAGGTCGGCCGCCAGGTCGATGAGCTCCCCGATTCGATCGAGGTTGGCCCGATGGAGCACCACGTTGACCGTAAAGGCGAACCCCAGCTCCCGGACGATGGCGGCGGCGGCCTGCTTGTGCTTCACCGATCGTACTCCGGCGATTCGCTCGGCCACCTCCGGGTCCGAATCCTGGATGGAGATCTGGATGTGCTCGAGACCGACCTCCTTCAGCCGCTCCGCGCGGGCCCGGGTCAGGCCGAGGCCCGACGTCACCAGGGTTGTATACAAACCCTCCCGACGCGCGTGCTCGGCCAGTTCTTCGAGATCTTTCCGCAGCAGGGGCTCACCACCCGACAGGCCGAGCTGCAGGACGCCCAGCTGCCGGGCCTGGGTAAAGACCCGCTTCCAATCTTCGGTGGCGATCTCACTCTCGGCCCGGATCAGATCCAGGGGATTGGAACAATAGGGGCAGTGCAGCGGGCACCGGTGGGTCAGCTCCGCCAGCAGCGTGGTTGGGATGTCAGCCGGCACGAATAAGCTCCCGTTCCGCCATCAATGAGAGATACTCGGTGACATCGCTGCTCACGTCCGCCTGGTAGCGTTCATTCAGGATCCTCACAATCCCCTCGACTGTGTTGGTCCCGTTGCAGAGCTCGAGAATTGCGGCGCCGGTATCGTTCAGCAGCACCGCCCCTTCGGGATACAGTAACACGGGACGTTGCCGGACCGGATCGAACTGGAGGCGGGTCATCCGCCAGAGCCTGGGGGTTGAGTCAGGAGTCAGGAGTCGGGAGTCGGGAGCCACGGTCACGACTCGCGATACGCGTTGTGAATGGTGTCGATCATTACCCACAACATTTCCAGCTTGAACGCCAGTGCCTCGAAGGCCCGTTGCTGGCTTTCGACCGTGGTACAGTGCAGCTGAACCAGCATAAGCCCTTGTTGGCTGTCTCGCGGGGCTTGAACGAGCCGGCTCTTGAAGTAGTCCAGCGCCTCGGCCCGGATCCAGGGGTAGTGCTCGGGAAAGGCGGCGATTCGCTTCCGCATGAGGTCGGGGGCAAAGAGCTCGGTCAACGACGACGCAACGGCCTCGATCCATGGCTTGGTCTTGCAGAACGTGACGTACGATTCGGCTGCCATCCGTACGCCAGGGAGCACGTGTCGCTCGTCCACCATCTCCTCCCGGGGAACACCGAGCGCCTCGCCCAGCCGAATCCATAGCTCGATTCCACCTGTGCCCGGGCCGGTGCCGTCGTGGTCTATGATGCGCTGGATCCATTCCCGCCTTACCTCCGGGTCCGGACAGTTGGAGATGATGGCGGCGTCCTTACGGGGGATGGCACGCTGATATGCCAGCCGGTTGGCAACCCAGCCGCGAAGCTGAAGCGGTGTCAGCCGGCCCTCATGCATCAGTTGGTGAAATGGATGCCGAGCGTAGTAGGACGTGCTGAAGGAGCGGAGTCCGTCCGCCAGTGCCTCGGAGCCGAGTGGCCGCTCCAACTGGGGGATCGCCGGCGGGGGCGGGGCTGCCAGAGACGCGGCGCTGAGGGTTGCTGTCATGGTCATCAGATCGAGAAGCTCATGCCGTCGTGCCCGACCAGGATTCCGGCTGCCTCTACTTGTTCCCGCTCAGAGGACCCGTTGAGAAGCATCGGATTGGTGTTGTTGATGTGAGTGTAAACCTTTGCTGGCCGCGACAACCCAGCCAGCTGGGCCAGCGTCCCGTCGGGCCCCGAGATGGGTTGATGGTCCATCTCGCGCGCCCGCCGGTCGCCTATACCCAGCGAGATCAATTCATCATCGGTCCAGAAAGTTCCATCGAACAGGACCAGGTCGGTGTCACCCAGCCGGTGAAGCAGCATCTGATCCAGCCCGCCGCATCCTGGGACGTAGGCACAGGAGCCGCCGGTCGCTTCGTCGCGCAGAATCAGGCCAACCGTGTGCCCTTTGGCCTGCACCTCGGTAAAGCGCGGAGGTCCAGCAGGGACCTCGAATGGTAGAATCGAGATAGTGCTCTCGGTTCCGTCCCGGTAGCGGAGCGCGATCGTTTCCTCGAGTTTCATTTCGGTGACCTGCACCTGTGCGAATGCCTGGGTGACCGGCAGGATTCGAGAGTCCCTTTCCAGAATCCGACGCACCGCCTGAGTGACGTAGAGCTGAAGGCGACGAGCCTCCCGCAGCAGCACGATGCCCAGCGTATGGTCAAGCTCGGCATCGGTTGCGACGATTCCCTCGACCGGCGTGTGACGGATTCCAGTGGGAATCGGACCGGGCAGACAGCCCAACTGTTCCCGCACGTCGGGGGAGGCATTCAGCAGAAACCAGCGCTTCCCATCGACGCTGACCGCAGCCGAGGACTGGCTCCGTTTCGAGGCCCGGTGAGGGGTGGAGCGGGCCACCCGGCAGGTGGGGCACCAACAGTTCCACTGCGGAAAGCCACCGCCGGCGGCGGTGCCAAGCAGGATGACATGCACGTTGAATAGCCGAAGGGCCCGCTTTCGCGGGCCCCCTGGTCTCAACTTTGGTTAGAGCGTCGCGACGTAGGCAGTGACTTCCATCGTGACGGCGACAATTTCTGCTTCGGGCTTGGTCCAGGACATGGTGGTATGCTCCGCATAGTAGGTAGAACAGTCAGCTGCGTGGGTGCTTTCACCCAGTCGGACCCTTAGATGACCCGACCACACCCGGAGTAAAGCAGGCGGCGTGCCATGCAGGGGAAGGAGCAGATCGACTTGGCTTAATATGCTTGCAGGAATGGACTTGGATTCGCGGACTGAGCCGAGATGCACTTATTCCAAACGACCGCAAGGTGGGTGAGGTCAACCAGAATTGGGGCTTCTCACCCAATTCCAATTCCGAACTTCTTCAGCCGGTAGCGCAACGTGTCCCGGCTGATCCCCAGGCTCTGTGCCGCGCGGGTCTGATTGCCGCCGGCCTCTCGCATGGCGCGCTCGATCATCGAGCGTTCGACCTGCGTGAGATCTCCTCGTTCGAGGGGCACGCCAGGGTCGCCGCCGGAATCCGAGCTCTCGTTTGCTACCCTCATGGGGGCCGCAAGCGACAGGTGCTCCACGTTGAGCGTTGCGTCGCGGCTCCAGAGCACCGCGCGCTCGATGACGTGGCTCAGCTCCCTCACGTTGCCGGGCCAGGGGTAGGACAACAGCACCTCTCGCGCCCGGGCGTCGATCCGGCGCACGTCTTTGCCATACTTGGTGCTGTATCGCCGGAGGAAGTGCTCCGCCAGGACGAGCGCGTCGTCGCCCCGCTCCCGAAGCGGCGGCAGATGCAGCAGGATCACGGCAAGACGGAAATACAGGTCGCTACGGAACCGGTTGCGCTGAACCTCTGACTCCAGGTTCCGGTTGGTGGCGGCCAGGATCCGTACGTTGATCTTCCGGTCGCGAATTCCGCCAACACGCCTCACCGTACGCTCCTCGATCGCTCGCAGCAGCTTTCCCTGAAGCGACTGCTCCAGGTCGCCCACCTCGTCGAGGAAGAGGAAGCCACCTTCTGCCGCCTCGAACAGCCCGATCTTGGATTCTTTTGCATCGGTGAAGGCCCCCCGCTCGTAGCCGAAGAGCTCGGCCTCCATCAGGTTGGCGGGCAAAGCCGTGCAGTTCACGTCGATGAACGGTCGCCCCGACCGGGGGCCGGACGCGTGGAGGGTTCGGGCAACCAGGCCCTTGCCGGTTCCGGTTTCCCCGGTGATGAGCACCGGCGGCGTCTCATCCAGCGCGGCAATCTGGCGAACCTGATCCATCACCGCCGCCAGCGCCGGCGAGCTGCCGAGGATTCCGGCGAAGGGCACCTCGCTGCCGGCCCGGCTTCGATAGTAGGAGAGCTCCTGCTTCATCAGGGTGTTTTCCCGGGCCCGGTCGGCCAGCAGCTTCAGCTCCTCGAGATCCACCGGCTTTTTCATGTAATCGAAGGCGCCCAGCTTGACCGCTTCGACCGCGCCCTCGATGGTGCCATGGGCAGTCATGATGATCACCGGGATGGAGGAATCGAAGTCGCGGATCCATCGAAGCAGGTCGATACCACTCATGCCGGGCAGTCGCACATCGGCGAACACCACATCGGGTCGAAGGCTCTCGACCAGCTCCTTGGCTCTTTCAGCGTCGCCGGCGATCTCGGCCTCGTATCCCGCCTCGGCCAGAAAGGTCTTGACCGCCCGCGCGAGCGTACGCTCATCATCTACGATGAGCACGGTCGACCCGCTCATGACGAAGACCCCACCGCGGCGGGCTCGGCCGCCGGGAGCCGGATTCGCACTGTAGTGCCGGCGGGCCCGCTGCCGATCTCGAGCCGCCCGCCATTCTGCTCGACGTAGCGCTTGGCAATCGCGAGCCCCAAGCCGGTGCCATCCGACCGTGTGGTGAAGAAGGGCTCGCACACGGAGGGGAGGACATTGTCCGGTATGCCTCGACCGGTATCCGAGACTTCGATAGCGACCTCGGGCCCGATTCCGGCTTCGCTCAACTCCGCGCCGATGCGGAGCCGCCCGCCTTCGGGCATGGCGTCAAGCGCGTTGGAGATCAGCTCCACCAGCACCTGCTCGACCTGCATAGGATCGACCCGCACCTCGGGCAGCGAGGGCGGAATCTCCACTGCCAGCTTTACTCCGTGCTCGCGCAGCTGCTCGGCGAAAGCCGGCAGTAACGCTTCTACCAGCCGGGGAACGCTCTCGCTGGTTGGGCGGAAGGGGGCGGGCCGGGAGAAGCTCAGCAGGTGGCTGATGCGGCGGTCGAGCCGGTCCACTTCCTCGATGATGGCATCCAGGTGCTCGCTCGACGAGGGAGAATCGGGGTGGCGCCGGACGACCTGCGCCGCGGCGCGGAGACTGGCCAGCGGGTTTCGGAGTCCATGAGCGACGGCTGCCGCCATCTCCCCGATCGATGCCAGCTTCTCGGACTGGACCAGCTGGGCCTGGGTGCGCTCCAGCTGCGAGATCTTTGTCCCCAGCTCGCGGTTGAGCTGGACCATGTCGGACCGCGACTGCCTGAGGTTGTCCGTCATGCCGGCAAAGGCTCGCGCCAGCTCGCCGATCTCGTCCCTGGATCTGGTGGTAATCGGATGGTCGAGGTTACCCGCCCCCACTACGGCCATCGCCCCGGTGAGCTGGCTGACCGGACGCGCCAGGCTGCGGGAGATGAGCCAGGAGCCCAGCAGCCCAGCCGCGAGCGTAAGGACCACGATCAAGACCAGCATGCGCTCCTGGGCAGCGAGGATCTCTTCAAGGCGGGCATAGGCGCCACGCACGCTCGACTCCCGCGCCCGGCGGTAGACGTCGCGGTTGAGCTGAGTCAAAGCAGGTTGCAAACGGCCTTTGAGCTCCTGCTGAGCCATGGTAAACGCGGCTTGGCGCTTCCCCGAGTCGTAGAGTCCGAAAATGCTGGCCGCGGCTGCCTGGATTTGCTGTTGGATATCGCGGACCCCGTCGGCCAGCGCCATCTCGTCGGGCCGCAGCTCGCCGACCCAGCGCCGCTGCCAGTAGCCCACCACTTCCCCTGCCAGCTGGAACTCCTTCTTGGCGCTGGGGTCCATGCCGCTCAGATACCGCCAGATGATCTCGCTTTGATCGAACATGGCAGTCTCCAGCTCGGCGTACGTCCGGGTACGTGCCATACTCTCCCCCAGCGCCTCCAGGGCCCGGCGCTCCATATAGTTGCTTCGGATCGCCTCGGCTCCGATCAGGAGCGCGGGGAGGACCATGAGTGAAAAGCCGAGCAGGAGTTTGCGCTGGAAGGTCACGGGCCAAACTTAACGGATACAAACGGGTCCGGTGAGAGTCCCTACCTTGCCCACGTGGACAGGGTTAGCCACGGATGAACACGGATGAACACGGATTGAGACACTCTCACATCACTGAACAAATCATTCGTGTGTTTTTCACGGTGTATAATGAGCTAGGACCGGGTTTCCTCGAGTCAGTGTACGTGCAGTCCCTGGCGATCGCCCTCTTTCAGGCTTGTCCTAAGCTAAACTCTCTGCATGAAGCCCAAACACTCAACTACCTCCGGGCTACCTCTCTCGAGGTGGGGCTGCTCGTCAACTTCGGCTCCCGGCCCCAGTTCAGGCGCCTCGTGTACGACAATCCAAGAAAATCATCCAACCATTTCATATTGCGCCAGTAGCAAGTCCCTTTGCTTGGTAGAGGAACGATCCGTGTTTATCCGTGTTCATCCGTGGCTTTGCTGTTCTCTTGCTCCACGCGGCTAAACGTCATAGTTTGGTCTTATCCATCATGCCTTCGGAGGTCCTGCCGATGTCGGACGCATTCCTCAGCTCCGACGACTTCGACGAACAAGCCCATCACCTCTACAATGAAGGCCTCTACGATGAAGCCCTGACAGTCCTCAAGGAAGGCATCAACCTTTACCCCCACGCTGTCGAACTGCACATCGGAACCGCCTACGCCCACCTTGCTCGCGAGGAGTTCGCCTGGGCGCGCCGGAGCTTTGAGCAGGCGCTGGCACTCGATCCCGACCATGAGGACGGGCTTGCTGGTTTAGGGGAGACTCTGCTCAAGCTGGGCGACCGGGCCGGTGCCATGCGTGCGGTGGAGCGGATCCTGCAGCTCGGCTTTCAGGATGACCACGAGCTGATGCTCCAGATCGGCCGGGCCCTGTTCCGCGAGGGACTGGTCGCACCGGCCCACCGATTCTTCGACTTGGCCGTCGCCGCACACCCCGAGTCACCCGATGCGGCGGCATGTCTGGGCTATGCGTCGCACCGGCTGGGCAATGACGCGGGATCGCTCTACTGGCTGCGGCGAGCCCTGGAGATCGACGCCGGCTATACCGAGGCGCGGATCTACCTCGCAAACCTGCTGTACGACCGAGGCGAGTCAGACGCTGCGCTCCATCATCTCGAGCGGACTCAGCCGGAGGATCACTTCGACGAGCTGGGCATCTGGCGGCATATAGAGCTCAAGAAGAGCATCTATCGCCTGCCCGACGAAGATCCCGAGCTGGCGCCCTGGCTCACCCGGCTGGGTGAGGTGGTCGGAGAGCCCGATCCGATCGACCTCCTGCTCGCCGAGGTGGAGGCCCAGCAGTCGGATGGCGGAGTGCGGGATCCCTACCAACTGGAGCTGTTCGGGACCCTGCTCAGCGAGCTGCACGCCATGCAAAAGAAGCCCGGTCAGAGCGAGTACCATCAGGTCATGACGCTGTCGGGCTACAGCATCCGGGGCACCTGGGAGGAGATCCTCGCTCAGATGAAGGCGGCCGACCGGGAATGGGCCCAGGGTTCCCTCAGCGATTTCATGGCCAGCCTGGCTCGCCGTGGCCAAACGGAAACCGGCATCGTCATCCCCACCACCGATGCGGAAGCATTCATCCGCGGTAGCGCCGAGGCGGGAGTGCTTCGGATAGTGCAGTGATAAGTGAGAAGTGAGAAGTGAGAAGTAAGAAGTAAGAAGTAAGTGGTAAGGGTAAGACGTAAGGGGTAGGACGTAAGCGATAAGCGGGGTGTCCGGTTAGGTTTTTCCGGGTGCCCCGCTCTCTTTCTTGCAGCCAGGATTCAAGTGCAATGACCGTCTCGCCTGCCCGCTCACCTCTCACTTCTCACTTCTCACCGGTTTGGACCAAAGGCGTTGTCCGCGAAGTCCTCCCCAACGGCCTCACCCTCCTGGTCCAGCCCGACCACTCGGCTCCGGTGGTTTCCGTGGTGACCCACGTGAAGGCCGGGTTCTTCGATGAGCCGGACCGCTGGACCGGCATCTCCCACGTGCTGGAGCACATGTTCTTCAAGGGCACAGCGCGCCGCGGCGTCGGATCCATCGCCCGGGAGACCAAAGCCGCGGGGGGGTATCTCAACGCGGGGACCGGCTACGATCACACCAGCTACTTCACGGTCCTGCCCGCTTCGGGTCTGGCCGCGGCCCTGGATATCCAGTCGGACGCATTGCGCAACTCGGTGATCGACCCGGATGAGCTGGCTCGCGAGCTCCAGGTCATCATCCAGGAGGCCAAACGCAAACGGGACACTCCGGGGGCGGTGGCGCACGAGACTCTCCACGAGCTCATGTTCGACCGCCACCGAATCCGGCGTTGGCGAATCGGTACCGAGGATCAGCTGGCCCGGCTCACTCGGGATGATCTCTGGTCCTACTACCGCTCACGTTACGTGCCTGAGCGAACCATCGTAGCCATCACCGGGTCGCTGGACCCCGGCCACGCACTCGAGCTCGCCCGTGATGCCTACGCGGACTGGCCGGCGGCATCTGGTGCGATCGACCTTTCCCCGGACGAGCCTCCGCGGCGTGAGGTTCGTGCCCGGACCCTGCGGGGCGACGTGACTCACGCAGAGCTGGTACTGGGCTGGCGTGCGGTGCCGCCCTTGCACGAGGACGCGCCGGCACTGGATCTTGCCGCGGCGGTTCTCGGGATGGGCCGGGGAAGCTGGCTCTACCGCTCTCTCCGCGCAGAGGGAATCGTGACATCGGTCTCGGCCCACAATTACTCTCCCACGGAGCTCGGTGTGTTCAGTATCGGCGCCGGCCTGGAGCCGGAGAGGCTGGCGTTGGCGATCGAGCGGATCGCCGAGAGTGTATCCCGGCTCACCCTGCTGGGGCCCAGTCAGGACGAGCTCGAGCGCGCCCGCACCCTGCTGCGGGCACGCTGGGCCAAGCAGCTGGAGTCCATGGAGGGGAAAGGCTCCGCACTCGCCGCGGCCGAGGCGCTGGATGACGTCTCGTTTCTCGACCGGGAATACGAAGCGCTGGGTTCGGTAGGGCCCGACGAGGTTCGAGCGGCCGCGGCGACCTACCTCCAGCCCGACAATGCGTCGGCCGTGGCCTATTTGCCGGAAAACTCCGGGCCGGAGCTCACCGCTCAGGTACTGGAGCGAGCCTTTGCCGTGACCGCCCTCAGAACTACGCCGCCGCAGCCGGAATCGCCGCAGCTGCGTGTGACGGAAGCGACCAGCATGCCGCTCGGACGCTGGGAGGCGGACGTGCTGCATACTCAGCTGTCAGGGGCCGATCTTCTGGTCCGGCGCAAGGCCGGAGTTCCCCTCGTCACACTCGGCATCTATGTCCCGCGCGTGGAGTTCGATCCCCCAGGTCAGGCTGGTCTGGGTGCCTTGACGGTTCGAAGCTCGGTCCGGGGCGCGGGCGACCTCGACGCCGCGAGTCTGGCGTTTGGGTTCGAGCGGTTGGGCGGTACGCTGAGTGGAGCGGTGGCTTCAGACTGGCTCGGGTTCAGTACGACGGTCCTTTCCCACAACCTCGGCGCCGCCGCCGCGCTCCTGGATCTGGTGTTCAGTGCTCCGCGGCTGGCCGAGGAGGACGTGATCACCGAGCGCGCACTCATGGTCACCGAGGCGGAGCAGGTCGCCGACGACATGTTTCGCTATCCGTTCCAACTCGCCTTTGCCGGTGCCTTCGGCGATGCCGGCTACGGGCTCCCGGTCAGCGGCTTGCCGGAAACCCTGGCCGCTATATCACCTGCCGGGGTGCGTGCGTCGCACTCTCGTCTCTTTCTCGGGGTGCGGCCCGTCATCGTCGCGGTGGGCGATGTCGATCCCGAGGAGGCCAGCGCAACGATCGCGGGCGTCTTCGGTGATCGAGAGTCACGGCCCGGCAGCCCGATCGGCCCACCGCTGTCGTGGGTGGGTGGACAGGGAGAATCGTCGCACCGGGTCATCCTGCGCGACAAGCAGCAGGCTGCCCTGGCCATGGCGTTCCCCGGACCGGCGCGCCGGGATGCCGACCGGGCGGCGGCGGAAGTCTGGGCGGCGGTGGCCAGCGGTCTGGGGGGCCGGATGTTCGAGGCACTGCGTGACCGCCGGTCGCTGGCGTACACCGTCATGGCCTCGAGCTGGCAGCGGGGCCGGGCCGGTGCGTTGGTCACCTATATCGCCACTTCTCCCGAGCGGGAGGAGGAGGCCCGGCGGGCAATGCTGGAGGAGTTGGAGCGGTTTACTCGGGAGCCGGTCAGTGAAACCGAGCTGAGGCAGGCCGTGAACTATCTGTCTGGGCAGGCGGAGGTGGGCCGACAGGGCGGTGCCGAGCTAGCCGGCGAGATCCTGGAAGCCTGGGTCAACGGGAACGGGCTGATCGATCTGGAAGACCCCGGGGCCGGGTACCGCGCGGTGGGTGCCGGCGACGTATTGCGGGTGGCGCAGAAGTATCTGCAACAGGCTCGACGAGCTGAGGGAGTGGTGCGCGGGAGCGGTATCAGCTCCCCAGCCGGCGGCTGATTACCTCGATCCCCTTGCTCACGTCGGCGGGCGCCCGGGCTATGATCTCGACCAGGCAGGCACCCTGGTCTGGGGCACAGTGCAGGACGATGTGTCCCTCCAGGCAGAGCAGGGCCACGGCAATCCCCCCCGCTCCTTCCCTGACCACCGGCGGCCCGAGCGAGGGCATCCCTACCGCACCGGCCGCGGCCACCACCAGACCGGAAAGGGCGAGGGTGTCTCGCAGGCGGGCCGGGTCCACCGAGGAGAATTCGAGCAGCTGGTGATTAAAGGTGGCCGTCACAGGAGCTCTCTACCGCTCAGGCCAGGGCCGGTGAGGCGGCAACTGCGTCGCGATAACCTTCCGGGACGCCGACATCGAAAAAACGGGCCGAGGTAATTACCCCGGCCAGGGCCTCGCGCCGGGCCAGACGCTGCAGCACGGGTACGTCATCGAGCTCCGCACCTCGGCCGAGGCCCCGGCCGACTTCCTCGAACTCGGCCAGCACCGTCTCCGGGAATGCCATCCGGCCGATCGGCGTGACCGCCACCTCGTCGCCACCGGTGTCGAATCGTCCCGATCCCTTGTCCGCCACATCGATAATCCTGAGGGTGCCGTCGGGCGCTTTACGAACCTTTGCCCGGCCGGTGGCGCCCTTCGTCTGTGCGTCCTGGCGACTAATCTCGGTCAGCAGTAGTGTCGCCATGCCGGTGCTACGGTAGGTCGCCAGCACCGCACTGGCCGGGTTGGCGCCGTGGAACAGGTTATCGGGCAGCAAGGCAATGAAGGGAGAGCCGGCGAGGTTGTCCCGGGCCCGGAGGAGCGCATCGCCCAGGCCGCGCGGATGGTCCTGGGCCACGAACTCGAGCTCCAGCGGACCCGGGTAGTTTCGAGCGGCGGCCTCGAGCATCGGTTTGTGGGGATTGGTGATGATGATGGCGCGCAGCAGGCCGGCGTCCGCGGCTTCGTCGAGAGCCCAGTAGAGCACCGGCTTGAGGCCGACCGGCAGCATTTCCTTGGGGAGCCAGCGGGTGATCGGGTGCAGCCGGGTGCCAAGGCCCCCGCAGGGAATCACCGCCGTATCGATCATCATGGAAGGACCCACATCACGAAGCAGGGCGGGGGCAGGAGACGGATCAGGGTATCTTGTACGCTCACCTTTGGGAGGGAGAAGCGTGTCCGAAGCTAGTCCCGCTCAGAAGGGCGAGCAAGGTCGGAAGGGGTGGACCGAGGCCGACCTGATGAGCGCTCTGCGGATCCCGCTCGCCGCGGCTTTCGTGCTGGTCTCACATACCGGATGGCGACTCGCCATCGTGGGTGCGGCCGCGCTCACCGATCTGCTCGACGGCCCGCTTGCCCGGCGGCGCGGCAGCTCGCCATACGGGCCGGTGCTCGACCCAATCGCCGACAAGGTGTTCATGGCAGCAGCGGTGGGGGTCGTGGCGTTTTCGGGCCGGCTTGCGCCGTACGAGATCGTTGGGGTTCTGCTGCGGGACATCGTCGCCACCCTGGCATTCTTCGCCACCTTTTTTTCCGATCAGCCCAGGGCCATTCCCGCCCGATGGAGCGGCAAGGCCGTGACCGTGGCACAGATCCTTACGCTCGTGGCATTTCTCGTCGGCTCGCCCTATCTCCGGCCCATCGCCTGGGCCACCACGATCATCGCCGTTATAGCTATTTGGGACTATCTGCGGGTGGCACCCCGGGCTCAGCGCAGGGTGGGGCACTGATGCAGGAGATCAAGAAGGCCGTCCTCACCTGGCAGGAGGGGGTGCGATTCAGCGGCGGTGCGCTGGAGGGTCCCTCAACGATCGTCGATGGCGATAACGACGCGGGTCCCGGTCCGATGTTGACCCTCCTGCTGGCCGCGGGATCGTGCAGTGGCTCCGACGTAGTAGTGATCCTGGAGAAGATGCGGGTCCAGCTGCGCCGGCTTCGGATC
>Ga0136631_10000135_pt1 | contig 21590 bp, 21 predicted proteins | sample AntDrymUQ6012206_2_FD_104655 | JGI IMG/M metagenome (GOLD analysis project Ga0136631, IMG submission 104655) | Polar desert sand microbial communities from Dry Valleys, Antarctica - metaG UQ601 (22.06) | ecosystem: Environmental > Terrestrial > Soil > Desert | place: Antarctica: Dry Valley... | reverse complement strand
CGGCGAACACGATCGTGCTCGCACCCGATCCGGTCTCGAGCGTCGACATGCCTTCGCGAAGCTCGTTCTCGAGCCACTCGAGCGCCGGCCAGGCGAGGCCCCAGTACTCGTCTCCGGCGCCATGAATCCCGGGAGGATTCGCACGCAGTCGCTCGGTGAGCCTCCCGTCCATGTCGGTGAACGTTACGACAGCCGTCTATGCGACGGCCGCTTCGTACGCGACGTCGTGGGCGCGGGCCGTCTCGTCCCACGAAAAGTGCGCGGAGCGGGCAATTCCGAGTCGGCTCCACTCATCGGGGCGCGCCAGGATCTCGTCGACGGCAGCGATCATGTCGTCGATCGAGGTCGGATCGAAGAGGCGCGCTCCGTTCCCACAGACCTCGGGTAACGCTGCGGCATTCGAGCTGGCAACGGGGCAACCGCAGGCCATCGCCTCGAGCGGCGGTTGGCCGAACCCTTCGTACAAGCTTGGGAACACGAGCCCGGAAGCGGTTTGGTAGAGACGAACGAGCTCGTCGCGTGATACGTGCCCGAGCGAGCGAACGCCGGCGGGAGTTGGGCCGTCGTACGCCGTGAGCACGAGCTCGAGATCGGGATGGCGCTTGCGGAGCTCGGCGAACGCGACGAACAGGCGGTCGTGATTCTTGTGCGGCCACGGGCGGGCGGGGTACACGAGAAAGGGCTGGCGCACGTCGCCCCCTGGGCGAAACAGCTCATGGTCGAGCCCGAGGTGGATGGGGAGAACGCGGTTCTCTGGCATCGCGTAGCGCTCGATTACGGCGCGTGCTGCGTGCTCGGAGATCGTGACGACCAGCTTGCTCTTCCGTATGGACCAGCCATAGACCGCCCGTCGGTACGCGCGCTCGGCACGTGAGAAGAAGTGTGGGAGGAACTCGTGCTGCAGGTCGAGCACGGTCGTGATCGCAGGCGGAGACGAGACGCGGGGAATCATCACGGTGAGCGGGAAGTGCACGACGTCGAGGTCGGCCAGGCGCCGCCGAAGCCGCCGGCCGCGCAGGACGCCCTCGGTCATGGCGGCGAAGCGCCTTGGCATGGAGCGTGCCGCTCGGTATTCCTCGACGACCTCGGTCTGCAACCCGTCTATGTCGGTCGCGATGGTCGGGACGAGGACGCGGTAGGAACCCGTCCCCACGCGTCCGAGAGCGCGCACGAGCTCCCGGGCGTAGGTCTCGCTTCCGCCCGAGATGCGTGGGACGAGTGTCAGGAGGCTGATCCCGACGTGCATCCCGACTCAGACGGGTACGTCGGTCACAGCGGCAGCGCGATAGACGTCGTCGTGACGCCTGGCGCTCTCGTCCCACGTGTACCGGGCGGCGCGGGTGAGGCCGAGGGTCGTGAGCTCCTCGCGCCGGCTGTCCGCCTCGAGCATCGCGGCGGCCATCGCGTCCACGTCGGTCGGGTCGAAGAGCACGGCGGCGTCCCCGGCGACCTCCGGGATCGCGCCCGCGTTGGACGCGGCGACGGGACATCCGCACGCCATCGCCTCGAGCACCGGCAGCCCGAAGCCCTCATACAGGCTGGGATAGACGAGGCACGCCGCGCGGCGGTACAGCGAGGCGAGGTGCTCCGCCGAGACGGATCCGAGGTTCTCGACGCCTTCGGGGAGCGGCTCCAGCCGGTCGAGGCCTCCTCCTGTGAGGACGAGACGGAGCTGCGGCCGCGTCTCGCGCAGCGTCGCGAACGCCTCGAGGAGCCGCGTGTGATTCTTGTGCGGCCACGGGCGCGCGGGGTACAGGAGGATCGGCTCGGGCTCGTCGTCGCCGAGCCGGAAGACCGAGTGGTCGATCGCATGCGGGACGACGCGCACGCGGCCCGGATCGAGGTCCAGCAGCTCGACGGCGCGCCCGCGCACGAACTCGCTCGTCACGATTACTGCCGCTGCGCTGCGAGCGGCCCGGTCGTAGGCGATACGCCGGAACGACCGGCGGGCCGGGCCGAAGAACTCGGGAAGATCGCGATGCTGCGTGTCGTGCAGCGTGACGATGGTTGGCGCCTGCGTTCCCGGCGAGGGCACGGTCAGCGGGTAGTGGAGGACGTCGAACTCGGCGACCTGGGTCGTCACCGCCCTCGTGCGGCGCGCGGCGAGGGCCATGGTCGCGATGCGGAGCGGCCCGCGGCGGCCGACGGGCGGGTCCTTGACCTCGACGGCCGGCAGGCCGTCGGCCGCATCCTTCGCGCGCGCCGGCACGAGCACCATGTACTCGTGCGTCCCGACGCGCCCCAGCGCACGCGTGAGCTGCCGCGCGTACGTCTCGGATCCGCCGCCGTCTCCGGGCGAGAGCGTCAGGAGTGAGATGCCGACGCGCATCCTCTCAGCCTACTCACGGTTTCAGCTGGCCAATCCTACGACAGGGGTAGAATCCCCCGATGCCCTCTGATGACGCCAAAAATGGCGATTCTGCAGGGATTTCTTCTGCAGATACCCCCGTGGATGTCGAGGAGCTCTTCCGCGCGCTGCGCGAAGAGGTACGCCGTTCAGGCGCCGACCCCGGGTCGGGCACCGGCGACGAGGACGACCGGCGCGCGGCCCGGGCGGAAGCAGAGCGGCTCTGGCCGGTCTCGGCGGATCGATCGCTCCGCCTCCGACCCGGCGTTCGCGGCGGGATCGGCACACCGGTCAAGGCGGTGCTGCGCAAGCTGATGCGCTGGTACGTGGAGCCGCTCGCGTACGACCAGCGGTCGTTCAACGCCGCCGCGCTCCGCCTCATCGACGACCTCCAGAACCAGGTCGATCGCCTGCAGGCTGAGCTCGAGGCGACGCGCGCGAGGCAGCAATGAGGATCGCGGTCCTACGGCCGCAGGTGCCGTTCGCTCGCGGCGGCGCCGAGATCTTCACGGACCGGCTCGTCCACGAGCTGCGCGCCAGGGATCACGACGCCGACCTCGTCTCGGTTCCGTTCAAGTGGTATCCGGGAGCGCGCGTGCTCACGCAGGCGTTCCTCTGGCGCATGCTCGACCTGGACGAGGCCGACGGCCGGACGATCGATCTCGTCGTGGCGACCAAGTTTCCGTCGTACCTCGTGCGTCATGCGGACAAGCGCGTCTGGCTCGTCCATCAGTTCAGGCAGGCCTACGAGCTCGACGGCACGCCGCTCGGACAGTTCGGCGACTCACCGGAGGACAGGGCTCTTCGGCGGAAGGTGCAGGAGCTCGATCGCGTCGCACTCGGCGAGGCATCGCGCCTCTACACGACCTCACGGAACGTCGCCTCACGACTCGAGTCTTCGACGGGGCTCGCGGCCGAGGTGCTGCCGCATCCGCCGCAGGAGCTCGACTACCACTGCCAGGGATACGAGGACTTCGTCCTCTCGGTGAACCGTCTCGACCGCGCGAAGCGCATCGACCTCCTGCTCGAGGCCGCTGCGCGCGACGCGGGCCTCGAGGTGGTGATCACGGGGGACGGGCCGGACCGCGAGCGGCTCGAGCGGCTCGCGCACGACCGTGGCCTGAACGGGCGTGCGCGGTTCACGGGCCGCGTGTCCGAGGCCGAGCTCGCCGATCTCTATGCGCGCTGCCTCGCCGTCTATTACGCGCCCGTGGACGAGGACTACGGGATGGTTCCGCTCGAGGCGTTTCTGTCGGAGAAGCCCGTCCTCACGACGACCGACGCGGGAGGGCCGCTCGAGGTCGTCTCCGACCACGCAACCGGGCTCGTCGTCGCCCCCGACGCAGACGAGATCGCGCGAGCGCTCGGCTGGCTCCGCGAGCATCGCGACGAGGCTGCGTCGTTCGGGCGCGCCGGGAACGCGATCGCCCGCGAGGTGACGTGGGATCGCGCGATCGGGAGGCTGCTCGCGTGAAGGTCGCCTATTTCAGCCCGATGCCGCCCGAGCAGACGGGCATCGCGGATTACAGCGCCCTCCTGCTGCCGGAGTTGCGCGAGCGCATCGACGTCACGGTGGCCCGGCGTGGAGCGCGAAAGCCGCCCCGCGGCACCGACGTCTCGCTCTACCACGTGGGCAACAACCCCGACGCGCACGCGTGGATCGTCGACGCGCTGCGTCGTGCGCCCGGCGTGGTCGTCCTGCACGACTTCGTCCTCCACCACCTCGTTGCCGGGATGACCGTCGGCCGGAGGGACGGGCACGGCTATCTCGATCTCATGGAGCGCGAGCACGGCGTGGTCGGCCGTCTCCTCGGCCACGGCGTCCTCGACAAGCGGATCCCGCCGCTGTGGGAGTCGCGCCCCGAGGACTTCTCGCTCGCGACCTTCGTGCTCGAGCACGCGACCGGCCTGATCGTCCACTCCCGCTACGTCCGCGATCGTGCGCGCGCGGCGGGGTTCGAGGGCCCGATCAGCGTCGTGCCTCACCCGGCCTGGCCCGCACCGACCGTCTCGCCTGAACGCCGCGCGAGCGGCGTCGTGGTCGGCTGCTTCGGGGTCGTCAACGCGAGCAAGCGGATTCCGGAGCTGCTTCGGGCGACGGCGAACGTGCGGCACGAGCACCCCGAGCTGACCTTGCTCCTCGTCGGGTTGACATCGCCGGGATTCGATCTCGACCGGCGGCTCCAGCGCCTCGGGCTCGCCGACGACGGGCTCGCTCGCGAAGGCTGGGTGGACGAGTCGAGGCTCTGGGCGCTGATGGCAGGCAGCGACGTGCTCGTCAACCTTCGCCATCCGACTATGGGCGAGACGTCGGGCAGCGTGATCCGCGGGCTCTCGCTCGGGAAGCCGCTCGTCGTGAGCGACGTCGGGTGGTTCTCGGAGCTGCCAGGAGACGTCGCGCTGAAGGTCGCACCGGACGACGCCGAGGTCGAGACGCTGACGGCAGCGCTCGAGCTCCTAGCCGCGAGAGCCGACGTTCGTGCCGCCATGGGCGCTGCAGCAGCCGATCTCGCTCTCCGCGAGCACGGCGTCGGGCGCGTCGCCGATCTGTACGCGTCCGCGCTCGAGAGCGCCGTCGGCGGCGGCGCGGTGGACGACGCGGTGCTTCGCGAGGTCAGCGAGGCTGCGGCCGATGTCGGCATCTCGGCGAACTCGGCCGAGGCGAGAGAGATCGCCCGCCGCCTCGCCGAGGTCGAGCTTGGGTAGAGCGCTCCGCAGGATTCCGGTTTGGGCGTGGCTCGCGGCCATCGTCGTCGGCTCGACGATCGTGCGCGCGATCCTCGGAAGGGATCTCGTCGCGCCGTTCATCATGGTCGACGAGATCATCTGGTCGGAGGTCGCCCGCGGGATCGCGGACGCCGGCGAGCCGCTCCTCCGCGACGAGCCGGATCCGGGCTACAGCATCGTGTACCCGCTGCTGATCAGCCCGGTCTACGCCCTCTTCGACAGCCTGCCCGACGCGTACGCGGGCGTGAAGATCCTCAACGCGCTGACCATGTCGCTCGCTGCCGCGCCGGCGTTCTTCCTTGCCCGGCGGGTCGTGCGCGACGGCCTCGCGTTGCTCGCGGCGCTCATGACGATCGCGATCCCGTCCATGGCCTACACGGGGACGGTCATGACGGAGAACGCGTTCTACCCGCTCTTCCTCCTCGTTGCGCTCGTTCTCGTGCTCGTGCTGGAACGCCCGACCCCGCTCCTCGTCGTCGCCCTCCTCGCGCTCGTCGGCCTCGCGTTCGCAACCCGCGTGCAGACGGTGGCGATTGCGGCAGCAGTGCTGCTCGCGCCGCTCGTGCTCGCGGTATTCGAAGGCCGCGGCCTCGGCGCCACGATCTCGCGGTTCCGCTGGCTGTACGGGATCGTCGCCGGCGGCGCGCTGGTCGTTCTCCTCCTGCAGATCGCGTCCGGAAACCTGCTCGGTGCCTACTCCTCCGTCGGCGACCAGTCGTATGACGCGGGCGAAGCGCTGCGCTACCTGTGGTGGCACGTCGCCGAGCTGTCGCTCTACGTCCTCGTGATCCCGCTCGCGGCGACAATCCTCCTCGTCGCTCGCGCGCGCTCGCTCGACGCGAAGCTGCAGGCGTTCCTCGCAGCGACCGTGGCGCTGATGGTCTGCATCGTTCCCGTGGTCGCGACGTTCGCGTCGAAGTTCTCCGACCGGATCGAGGAACGCAACATGTTCTACGTCGCGCCGCTTCTCTGCATCGGGCTGCTCGCGTGGATCGAGAGAGACGCGCCACGCCCGCGCCTGCTCGCCGCGATCGCGGCCGTCTTCTCTGCGCTCCTCGTCGTCGCGGTTCCCTTCGACCGCTTCCTCACCACGTCCGCAATCACGGACACGCTCATGCTGCTTCCCTTCTGGTCACTCCAGGACCGGATCGGCGAGGACTGGATCGCCCTCGCGGCACTCGGCCTTGCCGTGGTGCTCGCTGCGGCGTTCCTGTTCGTGCCTCGCCGGTACGCGCTCGCGCTGCCTCTGCTCGTGCTTGGCCTCTGGATCCTCGCGATCAGGCCGATCTGGTGGGGAACGCACGGCTTCGAGCAGTTCTCGCGCGGCGCGCTCTTCCAGGGGATTCGCACGGCCGAGCCTGGCTGGATCGACGCCGCGCTGCCGTCGGACGAGCGCACGGCATTCCTGTGGACGGGTCGAACCGACCGGCACACCGTGAATCAGAGCGAGTTCTTCAACCGCGGCGTGGGGCCTGTCTACTACGTCACCGTTCCGACGCCCGGGGGTCTGCCGGAGACCCCCGTGCGCATCGACCCACGCACGGGTGCGGTGACGCTTCCCGACGGCGAGCCGGTACGCGACCGCTTTCTCCTCGCCGACTCCTCGTTCGAGCCGGACGGAACCTCGGTCGCGCAGGACGAGGGGTGGGGCGTGACGCTCTGGCGCGTGCGGACACCGCTGGTCTCGGCCGTCAAGGTCGACGGGCTGTACCCCAACGACACGTGGTCGGGCGAGGAGGTGACGTACCTGCGGCGACGCTGTCAGCCGGGACGTATAGCCGTGTCGCTGTCGAGCGACCCGAGCCTCTTCCTCGAGCCGCAGACGATCGTTGCGCGGTCGAACGGCGTCGTGGTTGGGCGCGTTCGACTCCGGCCCGAAGGCAGAGCCGTGCTCAGCGTTCCAGTGACGCCGGAGCCCAGGTCGAGCGAGTGTCGCGTCGTGTACACGGTCTCGCCGACCGCCGTTCCCGAGCAGGTCACGGGTGGCGCCAGCGAAGACGACCGCGAGCTGGGAGCGCACTTCAACCGCTTCGTCTACAGGCCCGCGCGATGAGGATCGCCTTCGACGTCAGCCCGCTTTCACACCCGCTGCTCGGGATCGGGAACTACATCCAGGGCTCGCTGGCCGGGCTCGCCGAGGCATCCGCGGGACGGCACGAGATCGTCGCCTTCGCGCCGACGAGCATCCGCGGCCCGAAGCGGATCCGCGCGGCGCTCGCGGCAATCGACATCGAGGTCCGTGCCTGGCCGCTGCCTGCCTCGCATGCGCTACGTACTGCCTGGAGCGGGCTGGGGCACCCGGCTACGGAACGGCTCCTCGGCTCATTCGACGCGTTGCACTTCTCGGACTGGATGTACCCGCCGCAGCGCGCGGGTGTCCGCGCGACCACGATCCACGACCTCGTGCCGCTCCATCATCCGGAGTGGACGACCGCGCGCACGCGATCGATGCACGGCCGCAAGTACCGAAACGCGGCCGAGACCTGCGACGTCGTGTTCGTGAACTCGGCCTTCACCGGACGTGACGTGTCGCAGACCCTCGGCGTCCCGGCCGAGCGGATTCGCGTCGCGCATCCCGCACCGAAGGGCGTCTACCGCGTCGACGGTCCAGCGACCGACCTCGCCGTCCCGTACGTCCTCACAGTCGCGACGCTCGAGCCGCGGAAGAACCTGCAGGTGCTCGTCGAAGCGCATCGCCAGCTCGGCGACGACCTCGAGCTCGTCGTCGTCGGCGGCGAGGGCTGGGGCGAGCAACCGCTCCTCGACCGGCCGCGAATTAGGTGTCTCGGGTTCGTCTCCGACGAGGAGCTCGCGCGCCTCTACCGTGGTGCGACCGTGGTCGCGTACCCCTCGCGCTTCGAAGGCTTCGGGATTCCCGTGCTCGAGGCGATGGCGTGCGGCGCCCCGGTCGTGGTCTCGGCGCACGAGTCGCTGGACGAAGCGTCCGGCGATGCAGCGGTGCGCGCGGATCCCGACGATCCCGCTGCCTTCGCCGCCGCCATCGAGCGTGCGCGGGTGGAGCGGGGCGCCCTCGTCGCTCGCGGTCTCGAGCACGTGCAGGGGTTCTCGTGGCGCGCCGTTGGCGAGGTCTTCCTCCGCGGATACGGGGACGCGCGAGCGTGAGAGGTGACCAGGAGATCGTCGTCGTCGTGCGACGGGGCCCGGAGTTCCTCGTCATGCGCCGTGCTCCCGAGCGTCTCGGCTACTGGAGCCTCGTGGCGGGAGGGCTCGAGCCGGACGAGACGGCGTCGGAGGCGGCGCAGCGCGAGCTCTTCGAGGAAACGGGCCTCGAGTCGAAAGTGCGGCAGCTGGCGATCGCCCTCTCGTACTCGCTCCTCGACGATCCTCCGGCGATCAGAGCTCGTTATGCGCCTGGCGTAGAGACAGTCACAGTCCACGCCTTCGTCGTGGACGCGCCGGTGAAGTGGGAGCCGACGCTCGACGCCGAGCACGACCGCTACGAGTGGCGCGACCTCGAAGAGGCACTCGCGCTCCTCTTCTACGACACGACGAAAGACGCTGTGCTGGCCGCAGCACGAGAGCTGCAGTGAAGGTCGGGGTCGACACCTCTCCGCTCGTGCAGACCCGCGCGGGAACGGCGCGGCACGTGCGCGGGCTCCTCGGCGCACTCCGTGATCGACCGGGGCTCGACCTCGAGCTCCTGTCGTTCGGCGGGCCTGGGCGGGCGTCGAGCGTGGCGCGCGATGCCGTGTGGTACCCGGTCGGCCTCGGGCGCCGTGCCCGCTCGCTCGACGTCCTGCACTGCACGACGTTCCGCGGCCCCGTCGCCGCGCGCGTGCCGACGGTGCTCACCGTGCACGACCTCGCGATCCTCCGTGCGCCCGAGGTCTTTCCACGCTGGCACCGGCTCTATGGCCGCGCCGGCCTCGTTCGCGTCCTGCGGGCCGCGGACGCGATCGTCGCCGTCTCCGAGTTCAGTCGCGACGAGACGGTCGAGCTGGCCGGTGTTCCCTCCGAGCGGATTCGTGTCGTCCCGCACGGCGTCGATCCCGTCTTCGACCCGGACGGCCCGCGCACGGTCGGCGACTACGTCCTCGCGGTCGCGACGCTCGAGCCGCGGAAGAACCTTGGGCGGGTCGTCGACGCAGCGCGCGCAGCCGGGGTCGAGCTGCGCGTAGTAGGCGCTCGCGGGTGGGGAGGTGTCGAGGTCGAGGGCTGGGTCGGCGAGATTCCCGACGTGGAGCTCGCGGCGCTGTACCGCGGCGCTCGCTGTGTCCTCTACCCGTCGTCATACGAGGGCTTCGGGTTGCCCGTGCTCGAGGCGATGGCATGCGGGACGCCGGTCGTAACGTCCGTCGGAACGGCGATGGAGGAGGTCGCCGGTGGCGCGGCGGTCCTCGTCGACCCGCTCGACGTCGCGTCGATAGCGGACGGCATCGTCACAGCGCTCGCCCGGCGCGACGAGCTCGTCGAGGCAGGTCGCGCTCGCGCATCGGGATACACGTGGCAGCGCGCCTCAGATGCGGTCGTCGAGCTCTGGAGCGACCTCGCGTGAAGGTCGTCGTCTTCGACGCGGACGTTCTCGGACGCCAGCGCACGGGCGACGAGACGTACGCGCTCAACCTGCTCCGTGAGCTGGGTCCGCTCGCGAGCGAGGCGAGCATCCAGCTCGTCGCGACCACGCGCCGGCCCGACCTCGTGCCGGAGGGTGTCGAGCCCGTGGAGCTCGCGGCCGGCTTGCAGGAGCTGCGGATGGCCTGGTCGCTGCCCCGCACGCTCAGGCGTCTCGGTGCGAATCTCGTCCACACGCAGTACGCGGCTCCGCTGCGCTGCCCGTGCCCCTTCGTCGTCACGGTTCACGACGTTTCGTTCGCGCGCGACCCGGACTTCATGAACTGGAAGGACCACACGATCTTCCGGCGTGTCGTGCCCCGCGCGCTGCGGAAGGCCGCGCGCGTCCTCACGGTGTCGGAGCGAACGAAGGCGGACATCGTGGAGCTGTACGGCGTTCCGGCGGAGCGGATCGTCGTGACGCTGAACGGCGTCGATCCCGTCTTCGGGCCAGGAGCCGGTACGCACGACTACGTCCTGTCGGTGGGAGCGATCCAGCGGCGGAAGAACCAGCTCGCGGCTTTGGGGGCCGCGAAGGCTGCGGGGCTACCGCTCGTCCTCGTCGGGCCGGCGAAAGACCCTGCGCTCGCCGAGGAGTTGCGCCGGCGCGGCGCCAGGCTCGAGGGCTACGTCGCGACGGAGCGTCTCGCCGAGCTCTATCGCGGCGCGGCGTGTCTCGTCCAGTCGAGTCGGTACGAGGGCTTCGGGCTCCCCGTCCTCGAGGCCATGGCGTCCGGAACCCCGGTCGTCGCCATGCCGGATCCGGCCTTGCGCGAGGTGGCCGGAGACGCCGCGATCTTCGTCCAGGAGGCCGAGCTGGCCGAGGGGATCCGTCGGGCGCTCGCCGACCGTGATCGACTCGTTGCCGCCGGACTCGAACGCGCTCGCGCCTTTAGCTGGCGCGCGGCTGCGGAGCGGACGCTCGCCGTGTACCGGGAGATACTCGCGACATGAAGGTCTCCTCGGTCGTCGTCTCGCACCGCCATGCGGCCGCGCTCGCGCGCTCGCTGCCCGCGCTCGTCCCGCAAGTCGACGAGACGCTGGTGATTGCGAACCTTCCGGGCTCGGTTCGCGAGGTGCACGCAGGTGTGCGCGTTCTCGAGAACCCGCGCCCGCTCACATTCGCGGCCAACGTCAACCTCGGAATCGCCTCCACGGCCGGTGAGTACGTGCTCGTCTCGAATCCGGACGCTGTGGCCGAGCCCGACGCGGTGACCAGGCTCGTCGCCTTCGCCGATGGGCATCCGCGCTGCGGAATCGCCGGCCCGCAGATGCGCTGGCCGGACGGAACCTGGCAACCGTCGCGCCGTCGGTTTCCGACCGTCCGGGGAACGATCGTCCGGCGTACGCCACTTCGCCGCCTCCGGGCGCCGTACGAGACGCAGCGCGAGCACTATGCACTCGACGAGCGCCCGACCGAGCCGGTCCAGGCCGATTGGATGCTTGGCGCGTTCCTGCTCATGCGGCGGACGATGCTCGACGAAATCGGCGGCTGGGACGCCGGGTACCGCCACTACTGCGAGGACATCGACCTCTGCTACCGCGCCGCGCAGGCGGGGTGGGAGCGGTGGTACGTGCCGGACGCCGTCGTCACGCACGCGTACGCGGCCATCATCGACAAGCGGTTCCTCTCGCGGCACACGCTCTGGCACGCGCTCGGGATGGCCCGCTTCGTCCGCAAGCACCCCGAGCGCCTGCTCGCGCTGTGACGGACAAGGGCGACCAGTACGCGCGCCAGGCGGCCGAGTGGACGGAGCGTGCCTACGCCGATGTCACTGCGTACCTCGCGCATCGAGCCGATCTGATCGTGTCGCTCGGGCCGCGTCTCGAAGCCGGCGACGAGGTGCTCGATCTCGCCTGCGGCGATGGCGGCCTCGGCGAAGCGCTGATCGTGCGCGCGCTCCGGTATCAAGGAGTCGACTCGACGCCGGAGATGGTCGACGCTGCGCGAGAGCGACTCGGGTCGCGTGCGACCGTCGAGCTCGGCGATCTGAACGACTACGCGCCATCGAGCCCCGTGGGCGCGACGGCGGTCTTCCGCGCGATCTACTACGCGCGCGACCGCCGCGCGTTCTTCGGTCGCGTCGCCGAGTACACGCAGAAGAAGCTCGTGTTCGACCTCAACCCGCGGCAGTATCGGGTCGAGGACGTGCTCACGGACCTCCGCAGCGCGGGCTTCTCGAAGATCGAGCTGCGACCATTCTTCGTTCCCCAGACCGTCTCGCTCCCCGGCTCGGTTCTCGCTGTGGCGAAGGCGCTCGAGCGGAGCGGCCCTGTGGCACGTCTCGCGCTCCGGGCGCGATTCACCTACATCGTCGCCGCGTCGCGTTAGTCGCCAAACAGCGGTTGGAAGCCGGCGCGCTCGATGACCGCACCGAGTCGGCGGTTCTCGCTCTTCGACGGATCGATCTCGATCGGCGAGAAGGTCGGCGCGACCGTGATCTCCATCCGCCACGGGACATTGGGCGGGCTGAGCGTCGTCCCGCTTCCCTTGCAATCGGGCACGTCGAACCTTCGCGTTTCGGTGACGTTCTCGATCCGCGGCTGGTTGTCCGAGCCGATCCCGACCGGACCGATCCTGACCGTCACCTTGCCTGTGCCACGGAGATCGGGACGCGGACACCACCCGATTCGCGTGAGGCGGAGGACGGCGAGCCCAGGCTCGTCGCCGGACACGTCGTAGCGCGTGTACGACGCGCGTGCCACCCCAGGCTCCTCGGTCGACCCGATCATCCAGCCGTCGGTCTCGCGCCCGATCAGGGCGTCTTCGAGCTGCAGCGGGCGGCCGTCGATGCGGTAGAGCACCGCGTCCTTACGCTGATCGACCACGGGTGCCTGAAGCCGGACGCCGTTCACCGCGAGGGCGTACTCGGTTCCGGGTACGGGCGCGAGCGTCCCGTCGACGGCATTCAGGTCGGGGGTCAGGATCGGGCTCCCCACCCTGATTGCGCTTCCATCCAGTGACCACATCTTGCGAACCGAAGGGTTGAAGAACTCCGTGAGCCAGATTCCGGTCGCGTCGGAGATCTGCTGGCCGATGACGACCACCGAGCCACCGTTGGTGGCCTCCTCGACCCAGTCGTAGGGCTTGGGCAGGTTGCGGTCGATCTGCTCCGAGAAGATCCGCTCTCCCTCCGCGGCGTACACCTGGCCGGTCATGCTCCATCCGACGACGACGACCGCCGCAGTGCCTGCGACCCAGGCGAAGCCGACCGATCGCGGACGAAGGAGCTTCAGGGTCACTGCGACGAGGAGCGCTGCGACGCACGCGGCGACGAGCACCCCCTCGATCGTGCCCTCCGACCACCCGAGCTCGCGATTGGCAAAGGCCGCAATTGAGAGGCCGTGCGCCTCGTAGTACGGGTACTGGTCGAGGCGCAGCGGTGCGGCTGTGACGACGTACAGCGTGAAGATCGCCGCTCCGGCTATCGCCCAGCCCCGTCCGACTCCACGAGCGCAGGCGAGCGCCGTCGAGATGAACAGAACGGGGCAGAGGTAGATGAGGTTGCGCTCGACGACGAGCGTCGAGAAGACCGTCGAGTTGTACGCGCCTTTGACTCCCGCGTAGGTAACGAACACGATGAGCGCAGCAACGCTCGTCGTGACGAAGGCGCGCGTCCGCGGATCCCGCTCCTCCGTCTTCGGACGAACGAGAGCAGCGAGCCCGAGGAGCACCGGAAGGACTCCGATGCCGATCGCGAGCGCACCGAATGCCCAGCTCGCGTGCTCGAAGAGCCTGTCCTTGTAGATGAGCATCGTGTTCCGCCACGCCGTGGATGCATGCCCCATCGCGGCCGCCAGCGCAAAGGCGACGCCGACGACCAACGTGACCGCTCCGCCCCAGTCCCACACCGTCCACTCGGAACGCCAGCGGCGTACGGGCTCGGACTGCCAGGCGATCCAGAGGAGCCCGAGCGCCAGCACGGCGAAGAGGATCGCGAGCTGCGTTCGCGTCAGCGCCGCGACGAGCGAGATGCCGCTCGCGGCAGCCGCGCGTCCCCACGTCGGCCGCTCGAGCGCGCGCGCGATCAGCCAGAGCGCCGTCGTCGAGATCGGGTACGCGAGCGGCTCCTCGACGAGGAACGGCGCATACGCGAGAGCGGGGACAGCGACCGAGGCGCCAGCCGCCGCGAGCGCGTACCACTTCGGCACGACCATCCGCGCGAGCGCGTACGCGGGGAAGACGGTGGCGGTCATCGCGAGCACGAGGATGAGCTTTGCCGCCGCCCACGATGCCGTGGTCGAGCCGAGCCACCAGACCGGTGCCAGCAGGTATGCGACCAGCGTCGCGAGCCCCCCGTAGGGCTCTCCGCGTCGCGCCGGCTCGCCTGTCTCGGCGATCGCGCGCGCGAGTTGCGTGAGCTCGAGCTCGTCCGTGAAGATCGTCGGCACTGGCCGACGCGATGCCTGCCACGCATAGAGCGCTGCGAGGCCGAAGTAGACGACGAGGAGCGGCACCATCGAGAGGAAGCGCGCGAGGAAGTCGGGGCGTGGCGGCCCACCCACCTGCGAGTGGGCGCTCATGTTCGCGCTGCCTCGACCGACTCGGGTGCGGAGAGCTCGACCTGGCGTCGCACCGTCCGGCACGGGATCCCGGCATGCTCCGCGGCTCGCGTGACGGCGACGAGGCGGTCCGCAGCCGCGGCAGGGATCGTCACGAGCACTTCGTCCGCTCGCGTGGTCACGATCGCGCGGTCAGCCTCGTCGAGGCTTCCGACGACGCTGACCCCGAGAATCCGCCTCCGCCGCACGCGCGGGTTGTCGTCGAGGAAGCCGACGACGCGCTCGTCGCGCCCCTCGCGGAGCTCCCGCGCGAGGCTGCGCCCGGCGCGTCCGGCGCCGACGATCAGCACTCGCTTGCGATCGCCGCGGTGACCCAACGTCTCCGGGAAGAGCCGCAGTGTGAGCCGCGACGCGCCCACGAGCGCCGTGCAGAGGAGGGCGTCGATCAGGAAGATCTGCGCGGCCGGGAACGAGCCGATCGGCCGCAGGGCGACGAGAATCAGGTAGGCGGCCAGCGCAGAGCCGAAGCAGCCGACGACGATCGGCACGACGTCTCGCGCGGTCGCATACCGCCACACCCGCCGATACACGCCGAGCGCGACGAAGAGGACGTAGCGCGCCGCGAGCAGGATCGGCAGTGCCGAGAGGTAGACGGAGCGCTCGTACTCGGTTCCCGTGCCACCGACCGCGAGCACGTACGCGGCAAGGAACGACGCGCAGATAAGGACGAAGTCGGCAAACACCTCGACCAGGCGTCGTGGCTCGAAGATCAGCGCACGCCAGAGCGACGGCTCCGGTCCCTCGACACCGCGCCGCGAGCGCGCCTCGAGGTCGCTGAGGAAGCTCCCGAACTGCACGAGCAACACGAAGGTCACGAGGACGCCGATCGCGGTCAGGCGCCCGTTGTCGAGCACGTTGTACGCGAGCGCGGTCGCTCCGATCGCCGACGCGACGATGGCGAGCAGGAGCACCGCTTTCGTCTCGGACAGCCCGTAGTAGACGAGCCGGTGCGACGTGTGGTCGCGCCCGCCCTGCGTCACCGGCCGTTTCTCGACGAGCCGCGCTATCGTGACGAGCGTTGTGTCGAGGATCGGGATTGCGAGCACGAGCAACGGGAGAAGGACGGTGGCGACCGTGGTTCCCGCGACCGTCCAGCTCGCGGCCAGCGCGAGCGACGCGAGGCCGAAACCGATGACCAGGCTCCCCGAGTCGCCCATGAAGATGGCCGCGCCGCGCCGCGGCCTCAGGTTGAAGGGGAGAAAGCCAGCGCACGCCAGCCCGAGCGCCAACGCGAGTGCCAGGACGGTCTCGTTTTCGTGCTCCGTCAGGGCGTCGACCGCGAAGTAGGCGCACGAGACGACCGCGAGGGTGGCGGCGAGCCCGTCCATGTTGTCGAGCAGGTTGAAGGCGTTCGTGATCCCGACCAGCCAGAGGAGGCCGATCCCCCACGCGAGGACGTCGTTGCCGACGATCTCGACGTCGAGCCCGCTCGCGAGCACCACGATCGCGGCCGCGATCTGCGCTGCGAGCTTCGCGATCGGGCTCAGGTGTCGCAGGTCGTCGACGAGACCCGCGACGAAGACGATCGTGACGCCGGCAAGGATTCCACCGAGCTCGCTCGACCACTCGATGACCCCCGTCGCCAGTGCGACGAGGACTCCGGCGGCGAACCCGGCGAAGATGCCGACCCCGCCGAACGTCGGCGTCGCCTCCGCGTGCCAACGCTCGTCCGATGGAATGGCGACGAGCCGTGCGCCGACCGGCGAACGAAGGAGGAGCCAGAGAACCGCGGCGGAGACCGAGAGCGCGGCGATCGCGACGATCGCGTTCACAACCGCAGAAGGGTAGTCGAGCATCCTGTCGACCTAGACTGCTCCGCGTGTCCGTTTACGCCGACGTAATTCGCTACCGAGAGCTCTTCGGAAGCCTGTTTCGGCGGGACATTCGCGCGAAGTACCGCGGCTCGTTCCTCGGGCTCGGGTGGTCGCTCCTGCACCCGCTCGTCCTCATGCTCGTCTACCTCCTTGTCTTCTCCGTGCTCTGGCGCGTTGCCGAGGTCTCGAGCGACGACTACTGGCTCTTCCTGCTCTGCGGGCTGCCCGCGTGGGTGTTCTTCGCGACCGCGTCGCAGGCTGCGTCGCGGAGCCTCCTCGAGAACGCGAACCTCATCCGCAAGGTGCGCTTCCCACGGCAGCTCGTCCCACTCTCGATCGTGGGCACGAACCTCGTGAGCTTCGCAGTGATGCTCGGCGTGGTCATCGTGCTGAGCCTCTGGCAGATCCCCGACGCGCGCGACACGGCGTGGCTCGCGATTCCGCTCGGGGTGCTGTTCGCGTGCATCGTCACCGGGGTCGCGCTCGCGGTCGCGTCGCTGAATGCCTTGTACCGCGACGTCGAGCACCTCCTGCAGGCGCTCCTCCTGCCGTGGTTCTTCCTGACGCCGATCCTGTACTCGCTCGGGGACCTCCCCGGCATCGACGAGTACCCGATCGCGGATTTCTTCCTGCACTGGGTGAACTTCCTCACGCCGCCGATCGAGGCGATGCGCGCCGTACTGTTCTACGGAGAGGCTCCAGGCGCCGCCGACACCGTCTACACGGTCGTCGCGGCACTCGTCGCGCTCGGGATCGGCGCGTGGATCTTCAGTCGATCCGACGATCGGATCGCGACCGAAGTCTGATGACGGCTCGACCCTCGAACAGCCCGTCTCGCCCCGTGTATGCGGGGAGATGTTCCACTGTCCCCGGCTCAGAGTCCTCGAGCAGCGAGGGCAGGAGCAGCGGCTCGTGGAAGCGAGGGCTCCGCCCTCCTCCCGGCGCCCATGCCGCAAGCCGACGCCGCTCTGCGCGCGATTCGCCCTCGATGGAGGGCCCGACCGCCGTGTAGCCCTCGGCGTGCGCGTCGAGCATCAGCCGCGACCAGTTCGGCGCGGGAACTGCGTCGGCGACGAGATGAGCCACAGCCACCGCATCGTCGGTGACGAGCGGCTCCTCTTGCGCCGCCAGCGCGGCGTCCAGCTCCGGATCCGACGGGCCGTGAACGCGCACGGCGAGTCGCCGCTCGTCGATTCGCGGCTTCACTTCCACCGGGAGGTCGAGCGGTGCGGATCCGACCTCGGCGAACCAGAAGCGGAACTCCTCGACGAGGTCGAACGCGAGGCGATACCTTCCGGGCGGACGCGGCGCGAGCAACGTCGATTCGAGCTGGACCGAATCGCCGGGCCGCACGACGTCTGGAAACGCGGTCCGGCTGCCATCCCAGACGATCGCGTTCCCGAGCGGGTCGAGCCAGTGGTACGCGAGCTGGACGCCTTCGCGGCCGCGCGAGCGCCACGGCGCCGTTCCGGCGTTCTCGAGGCGGACGCGCGCCCGAGTCGCGACGCCCGCGCGCTGCTCTTCGAGCTCGTAGGCAAGCCAGCGAACTGCAAGCGGCCCGACAGGAACGGGATGCTCGCCGACTCGCTCCATCTCGCGCACCGCCTATGCGCAGATCGGGATCCGCCGAGTGGCGGATCCCGATCGCGCGAGACTCCCTGAAGGCGTCCGTTTCGCGGCCGCGTCGCTCCGTCGCATGGGTCTTTACTCTAGGCCGGGATGCAGGTCGGCGAGATCTCGGTCGAAAGCGTTGCTCGCAGCTTCCGCGTGCACGCGCGCGACGCGCGCACTCTCAAGGATCTCTTCGTCCAGCGCGGACAGACGCAGGCAACCGATGTCTGGGCACTCCGGGACGTCTCCGCCGAGATAGCGCGCGGCGAGGCAGTTGGCCTGATCGGCCGGAACGGCTCGGGCAAGACGACGCTGCTCCGCGTGATCGCCGGGATCATCAAGCCGACCGTGGGGCGCGCTCGCACGGAGGGGCGCATCGGCTCGCTCCTCGAGCTCGGCGCGGGCTTCCACCTCGACTTCACGGGACGCGAGAACGTCTTCCTGAACGGCGCGATCCAGGGCCTCCGGCGTGCCGACATCAAGCAGCGCTTCGACGAGATCGTCGCGTTCGCCGAGCTCGAGAACGCGATCGACCGGCCGGTGCGCACGTACTCGTCGGGGATGACGATGCGGCTCGGCTTCGCCATCGCCGCGTTCCTCGACGCGGACATCCTCCTGCTGGACGAGGTGTTCGCCGTCGGCGACGAGGCGTTCCAGCGGAAGTGCTTCGGGCGGATCTTCGCCTTCAAGGAGAAGGGCGGGACGATCGTGTTCGTCTCGCACGACGCCTCCGCCGTCGAGCGCCTGTGCGAGCGCTCGGTGTTCCTCGAGGGCGGGCACGTGGCGTTCGACGGGCCGACACGTGAGGCCGTCGTCCGCTATCGGCGGGCGCTCGCGGACGACGCAAATCCGGCCGAGCGAGGTGCGGGGTTGCGCGAGTGGGGATCCGGAGAAGCGTCGATCGCAGCTGCCTCCGTGGTCGGACAGGAAGGCACGGATCGCCTGCAGTTCCTCTCGGGAGAGCCGTTCGAACTGCGCGTGAGCATCGTCGCAGATGGCGTACCGTCGCCGCGCCTGCAGCTCGAGCTGCGCGACGACGCCGGGATCCTCGTCGCAGGGCATGCCGTCGATCTGCGGGGCCTCGGCTGGACGGGCGGAAACGGCGATCGAGACGTGCGATTCCAGATCGGCGCACTCCCGCTCGCCGAGGGTCGATTCCACCTTCGGCTCGGTCTGACGGACGAGGCGGGCGAGCACGTCTATCACTGGCTCGACGACGCGGTCGTGTTCGTCGTCTATCCGGGGGATGACGTGCGCGGCGTCGTGCGCTTTGAAGGGACGTGGATGCTCGAGGAGAACTCACCCGTCCAATGAGTGCGCGTACCTGCCCGGACTGGCCGGAGCTGATGGAGGTCGACCCCGACCTGCAGTTCAAGCACTACACCGTGTCGGAGGCGCAGCTTCCCGCGGAGGCGCTCGCGCGCATGTCGAGTGCATCACTCGGCGAGGTGGAGATCTGCTGCGACCTCGACCACCACGTGTTCAACCCCGGCCACACGGACTTGGACGTGGCAGAGGCGCTTCGCGGCACGCACTGGTACGACGTCCGCGAGTGGGCCACATCCGGCCCAGGTACGAACGGTTCCTCCTCGAACGCCGCGTAACCTTCGCCGCGTGCCGGCGGTCGTGATCCCGTATCGCGGAGACGCGAAGCGTCGACTGCCCTCGTCGCTTCGAGCCGCTGCTGCCGTGGCGATGGTCGGCGACGTCGTCGAGGCGGCACTCGCGGTCGGTCGCGTTCTCGTCGTTACGGACGATCCAGCCGTTGTGCCCGCTTTCGTCGAAGTCGTCCCTGATCCCGGAGAAGGTATGGGTGCGGCAGTCGCTGCGGGACTCGTGCGGGTGGATGGCCACGCGCTCGTCGTCAACGCCGATCTCCCTGCGGCGACCTCGGCCGCTCTTGGCCGGCTGGCGGCTTCCGGTCTCGCTCTCGTGGAAGCCGCAGACGGAACGACCAACGCGCTGTCGCTGCCCGACCCGAGCGTCTTCGCGCCGCTCTACGGGCCGGGAAGCGCCGGTCGCTTCCGGGCGCATGCGCCCTTCGCCACCATCGCTATTCCCGAGCTGGAGCTCGACGTCGACTCCGAGTCAGATCTCGAGCGCCTCACGGCTGCCATGCTCGGGCCGCGGACGCGCGCGCTCCTCGCAGTTCCCGCGTGAAGGTCGTCCTGCTGTCCGGAGGCGGCGGCGGCGCGCGTTTCGCGCGAGGCCTCGACGAGGTCCTCGAGCCCGGAGCGCTCACGATCGTCGGCAACGTCGGCGACGACGTCCAGCTCCTCGGCCTCCACGTCTCGCCCGACCTCGACAGCCTCGTCTACACGCTCGGGGGGCTCATCGACGCCGAGCGTGGGTGGGGGCGAGCAGACGAAACCTGGAACGCGCTCGAGTCGGCGGCGAGCTTCGGTGGGGAGGACTGGTTCGGGCTCGGCGATCGCGACATCGGTCTCCACCTCGTGCGCACGCGAGCGCTGCGCGACGGCACGCCGCTGTCCGAGGTCACCGCGCGGCTCTCGGCACACGCGGGCGTCGGCCCGCGGATCCTTCCAGCGACCGACGATCGCCTGCGCACGCATGTCCTCACGCCCGCCGGGAGGTTCCCGTTCCAGGAGTGGTTCGTCGGTCGGCAACATCGCGACGACGTGGACGGCGTGGTGTACACCGGTGCGGACGAGGCCGACGCGGCTCCGGGAGTCCTGGCTGCACTCGACGCAGCCGACGTCATCCTCTTCGCGCCGAGCAACCCGTATCTCTCGATCGGCCCGATCCTGGCCGTCGCCGCGATTCGGGACGCGCTCGAGCGACGTCGCGCTCGCTGTGTCGCGGTGAGCCCGCTCGTCGGCGGCGCGGCTGTCACCGGCCCGGCCGCCCGTATGCTCACGCGCATGGCAGGCGGCGCGACACCTCGCCACGTGGCCGATCGTTACCGGGGTCTGATCGATGCGCTCGTGATCGACGCGTCGGACACGCCGGCCGATGCGGACGTCGACCTCGTCGTGACGAACGCGCTCATGCCCGACCACGCGGCCGAGCGCAGACTCGCCGAGGTCGTCCTGGACGCGGCATGCGCGTAGCGATCGTCGGCGGCACCGGGCCGTTCGGCAAGGCGCTCGCCACACGCCTCCACGAGTCGGGTCTCGAGGTCGTCGTCGGGTCTCGCGACGCCGCGCGCGCGGAGGCGACGGCGCTCGAGCTCGGCTGTGCCGGAACGACGAACGCCGAGGCATGCGCCGACGCTGACTTCATCATCCTCGCCGTCAACGCCGCCGCGGCGCTCAACACGGCCAGAGAGCTGCGACAGTCCATCGGCTCGACCCCGGTGCTGTCGGTCGCGTCCGAGCTCAGCTTCTCGAAGGACGGCGTCTTTCCCACCTCGGCAGCCGTCTCGGTCGCCGAGCGAATCCGGGCCGAGGTGGACGCGCCGGTCGTCGCGGGCCTCCACTCGCTTGCGGCAAGGAGCCTGGGAGCCGATCGCCCGCCCGACGAGGATGCCTTCGTCTGCGGCGACGACGCAGACGCGAAGTCAGCGGCGCTCGAGCTCGCCGCGCGGCTCACCTTCGGACGCGCGCTCGACGCCGGCCCGCTCGCGAGTGCCCGTGCGCTCGAGGGCCTGACGGCCGTCATCGTCAACATGAACAAGCGGTACAAGGGCCACGCCGGGATCCGGGTCACGGGCCTAGATCCAGGTTGACCGGGGAGCTGCGCGTCGTCCCGCTCCGGGGAATCCCGGAGCTGGAGGAAGGACACGATCTCGGTGCGCTGCTTGCCGACGCCGCCGCGCGGGCGGGCGGGTTCGAACACGACGACGTGCTCGTCGTCGCTCAGAAAGCCGTCTCGAAGGTCGAGGGTTGCGTCGTCGAGCTCACCGGGATCGAGCCGTCCGATCGCGCACGCGAGCTCGCCGGTGACGCCGATCCGCGGCGCACCGAGGTGATTCTCCGCGAAGCGCGCGAGATCGT
>Ga0136631_10000134_pt1 | contig 21657 bp, 22 predicted proteins | sample AntDrymUQ6012206_2_FD_104655 | JGI IMG/M metagenome (GOLD analysis project Ga0136631, IMG submission 104655) | Polar desert sand microbial communities from Dry Valleys, Antarctica - metaG UQ601 (22.06) | ecosystem: Environmental > Terrestrial > Soil > Desert | place: Antarctica: Dry Valley... | reverse complement strand
TCCTAAGGTGACCCCGGCAAGCTCCGGGGCCCTCGCCGCCCTCAACGGCGTTCGCCCCGTTCTTTCACACTTCGACAACCCGCGCAGCGCGGAAGATCTCGCCGCGGACATTATCGACCTCTGGGCCGGGGTCGAGAGCTCGCTCCGTGCGCTGGTCGGCGGATCCACCCTGAGTGGGCAGGCCCTCGTTCGTGCGGCGCGTCAAAGCGAGCTGATCACCATCGAGCACGCGCATTCCCTCCTCGAGTTTCTTGCCGCCAGGGACCGGTCGAATCGCACCACCTACACGCCAACCCAGGCCGATGGAGAAGCGGCGGTGGAAGGCTTCCGGGCAATGGAATCAGCGCTGACAGGAAGCGCGGCCGTGCCCCGCGCTACGCCCACCAGCCCTCTCCAGGCGGCGTACACGCCCCGGGCGTCACAGCAGCCGGTCTCCCCGTACGCCCCGCCCCCGCCGGGCGGGCACCGTCCGCCACCGAAGGTCGGCTCGAGGTCCTCTTCGGCCGGCCCGCCGACCATCGAACAGCCTCCGCCGCCATACCTTGCCGGGGGGCCGCGCAACGTCGAGCACGCGCTGGCGGCGGCGGAGACCGGCGGACGGAAATGGAGAAAGATTCCGAAGGGTGTATATATCGGCGTTCCGGTGCTGCTCCTCGCGCTCGTCGGCGGGTATTTCCTCCTCAACCGCACGTCGACCGACGCGCTGGCCGCGGGGGTCGAGGCGATGCAGGCCGGACAGCGCGAAAGGGCGCGAGGTGAGTTCGCCAGGGCGGTCAGAGACAATCCCGACGATGCGAATCCGCACGTTTTTCTGGCGCGGCTGTCACGGGAGGAAGGCGACCTTGGGTCTGCGCGCGCCCAGCTCGACACTGCGCTGCGGCTCGCGCCGGGTAACGCGGTCGCGCTGCGCGAGATGGGTCTCATTCTCTTCGCCAGCAGGCAGTACGATCTATCCCGCAGGTTCTTCCAGCGCGCGGTGCAGGCGAACACCGAAGACAAAGCCGCGCAGGGCTACCTCGGCTGCGCCATGATGCGGCTGAACCGCGCGGACGAAGCCAATCGCTGGATCAACAGAGCGGGCAGCGGTCCGTGGACCGCATGCCTGCAGCCTGCAACAGGCGTCCCCCCTCCCCCCTTGTGATCAAGTTCCAGAACGTCGGGAAGACTTACAGATCACTCCTCGGCAACTCGGTAAAAGCGGTCGAGGAGTTTTCGTTGGAGGTAGGGGAAGGCGAGATATTCGGCATCGCCGGCCCCAACGGGGCGGGGAAGAGCACTCTCATCGCGATGCTCCTCGGCTACCTGCGGCCGACGACCGGTAAGCTCGAGGTCGGGGGGCTGCCGGCCCGCGCCTACGTCGAGCGCCACGGCATCGGCTATCTCTCAGAGCTGGTTGCGATCAACCCCAAGTGGCGCGCCGACCGCGCACTCGTGCGCTTCGCCACGCTTGCGGGCATTCCGGAAGCCCGCGTCAGCGGCCAGGTGGACGAGGTCATCGCGCTGCTGGGACTCCACGAGCACCGCGAGAAGAAGATCAAGGCCCTTTCCAAGGGAAACCTGCAGAGGCTCGGACTGGCGCAGGCGCTGCTGCGGCAGGAGCGGATTCTCATTCTCGACGAGCCCACCCACGGACTCGACCCCGTGTGGACACAGCGGTTCCGGGAAATCGTCGGCGACCTGCGCCGCCCCGACCGTACGATCCTGATCGCTTCGCACAATCTCGACGAGCTGCAGCGTCTCGCTGACCGCGTCGCGATAATCGATCATGGGCGCCTGCAGCGCGTGGTGAGCACCGGCTTCGACCAGCAGCGCGACAGCATAACGCGCTATCGCATCGTCGTCGCCAGCGGAGAGGCGCGGCTCGAGGAAGTATTCCCGGGGGCGGAGGCGGGCGGAAAGGGGGAATATTCGGTTATCGTGAGGAGCATCCACGAGCTCAACACCTCGCTCGCCGACCTCATCGGACGCGGTGCCCTGGTCTCGAGCGTCGTGCCCGAGCGCTCCGTGCTGGAGCAGCAGTTCCGCGAAGCTGTCGGAGAGCCGAAGTGAGCCGCGGCAGACTGGCGAAGTACTCACTGTGGCAGTTCCGCGACTTCGTAATGGAGAAGGGCATCTCCATCGTCATCATCGGCCTCCTGTGGGGCTATCTGCAGCTGCTGCCGTTCCGGATGTCGTTTTCGCCGGAGATGACGCCGGAGGTAATTACCCGCCTCGTCACACTGCTCGCGGGAAGCCTCGTCTCGATCGCCGTACTGATCGCGCTCAACGGTATCATCTCGACGGACCGGAAGATGGGTTACTACCGCTTCATGTTCTCGAAGCCGGTGAGCCCGGTTCGCTACTATGCGCAGCTCTTCTTCGTTCACCTCGTGGGACTGCTCAGCGGAATCCTGCTCCTCGCCACAGTGTTTTTCGTCGTCGCCGGGCCGTTCAACATCTGGAATCTCATGTTGTACACGACGCTGGTATACATCGCGCTCGGCGGCATCGGCTTCTTCGTCTCCGCTGCCAGCAGGCATGACTGGGTGACGCTTGCCGCGGTTTGGGTGGGGGCCCGTGTCCTGCGCGGGCTGTACGGAAACGGGGACGACTGGAAAAGCAAAGCGGTGGAGCTGCTGCCGCCGGTCCACAAGATCGACACTGTCGCCGGCTCGCTCATCGCGACGGGTACCGCCCCGGTCCAGGATGTGATGTGGCTTGGCGGGTACGGCGCGCTCTTTTTCGTGGTCGGTCTAATCGTGCTCCAGCGCCGCTCCCTCGCTGGCTAGCCCGGGTCGCGGCCGCAGATGAATCCGGAATCGGTCCGGCGTGCCGTCCTGCCGAACGGGCTCACCGTGCTGGTGCAGGAAGACCGGACGGCTCCCGTCGTCGCGATCGTGACCTGGGTGAAGGCCGGCTACTTCGACGAGACCGATGAGGAGAACGGCCTGGCGCACGCCCTGGAGCACATGTTCTTCAAGGGAACCGCGAAGCGCGGGGTTGGGGAGATCGCCAAGGAAACGAAAGCAATCGGTGGCTATCTCAACGCACACACGATCTATGACAGCACCGTCTACTACACCGTGCTGCCGTCGTCCGGGTTTCTGAAGGGGCTCGACATCCAGGCGGATGCCTACGCCAGCTCGATCATCGACTCGGCGGAGCTCGCGAAGGAGATGGAAGTCATCATTCAGGAAGCGAAGCGCAAGTCGGACAATCCGTCGGCGGTCGCGACCGAAAACCTTTACGAGCTGCTCCACGACACCCACCGCATGCGACGCTGGCGAATCGGACACGAGAAGGGCCTGCGCGCATTCACGCGGGAGATGATGAATTCGTTCTACCGCAACTTCTACCGTCCGGCGAATACCGTCCTCGCCATCTCCGGGGATATCGATCCGGATGACGCGCTGTCCCGCGCGCAAAAAATGTATGGCGGCCTCGGCGCGGGAGCACCCGAAAGGACTCCCGGGCCGGGCGAGAGGGAGCGCACCGGTTTCCGCTACCGCGAGCTCGCGGGCGACATAGCTCAGACGCAGCTCGTACTCGGATGGCGCACGCCAGGCACTCTCCACGCGGACACTCCCGCGCTCGATGTCGCGGCTTCCGTTCTGGCCGCCGGAAAGGCGTCCCGCCTCTACCGCGCGGTCCGCGAGCGAAAGCTCGCGTCGTCCGTCGGAGCGTATAACTACACGCCAACCGAGCTCGGCGTTTTCGTGGTGAGCGCCGAGACCGAGGCGGACAAAACCGTGAGCGCGGCCCAAGCAGTGTGGAGAGAGGTGGCGGCACTCAGAGCCGAGCGTGTTCCCGGGCACGAGCTCGAACGACTGCGCCGGATCTTCGAGGCGCGCTGGGTGAGACGGCTGGAAACGGCCGAAGGGCGGGCGAACTATCTGGCCGAATGGGAAGCCCTCGGCGATTGGCGCCTCGGGTCGGATTATTTCGACAAGGTGATGGCCGTTGACGGCAGGGGGATTCAGGAGGCGGCCTCGAAGTATCTCAGCTCCGACAGAGCGGCCGCGGTGGTCTACCGGCCGGAGAAATCATCGGTGGTCGCGGCGAGCCCGCCAGAGATGCGGGCAATGCTCGACGCGCGCTCCGGTGAGCCGCTGACGCCGATCCCGTTGCGTGCTTCGCGTCGCACGCCGCGCGCGACGCGTGCAACGTTCGATCGGCAGGACGCAGGGGTTTTCATCTTTCGCACCGGGTCCGGGGTGCCGGTGCTGGTTCGCCGCAAGGCCGGAGCGGCGATGGCTCATGTTGCTCTGTACATCGCCGGCGGGTGCGTCGAGGAGCCGCCACCCCTGGCAGGGCTCACTCTGTTGACCGCGCGATCGATGCTCAAGGGCACGGCCACCCGCAGTGCGGCTCAGGTCGCCGAAGATTCCGAGATGCTTGGCGCGACGATTTCCGCCAGCGCCGGGAACGACAGCTTCGGCTGGTCGTTCTCGGTGCCGGGAGCGAGGCTTGGCGAAGCACTCGAGCTGCTCGGAGACGTCATCATGCGTCCCACGTTTCCAGAAGAGGCTCTCGAGACGGAGCGTGTCGTCGCTCTTTCGAATGTCGCCATGCTCCGTGACGACATGTACCGGTATCCAATGAAGCTCGCTCGCGAGGCGGCGTTTCGCGGTCACCCCTACGGGCGTCCGCCCGCGGGGACCGACGAGTCGCTGCGGGCAATAACGAAAAAGCATCTGGAAGACTGGCACCGGACCCGCGTACTCGAATCGTCCGCGGTCATCGGCATCGTTGGCGATCTGGATCCGGCCGAAGCCGCCGACATTGTCGCGAACGAGATGGCAATGCTCGCCGCCCGGGACAAGGTCGATGTCAGCCGGCCGGAGTGGCCCGCCGGCATTCAGGTCGAGGCAGAGACGCGGGAGAAGGCGCAGACGGCGCTGGCGATGGGATTCCCCGGCCCGGCGCGCACCGACAAAACCCGGTTCGACGCTGCGCTGATCGCGACTGTGGCAAGCGGGCTGGGGGGCAGGTTCTTCGACGAGCTCCGTGACCGGCAGTCACTCGCCTATACCGTGCACGCAGGCCTCAGCGAGAAGCGGGCGGCGGGAATGTTCATATCGTATATCGCGACATCGCCGGAGAAAGAGGACATCGCCCGTGACGGCCTGCTGGCGGAGTTTGCCAAGCTTCGCGATGCCGAAGTTACGGCCGAGGAAATTTCACGAGCGAAAGAGTATGCGATCGGAACGCACGCAATCGCCAAGGAGAGCGGAGGAGCGCTCCTCGGCGAGCTGATCGACGCCTGGATGTTCGGATCGCTGGCGGACATCGACGAGTTCGAAAGCCGTATTCGCAACGTCACCCCTGGCGGGATGAGAGAGGTGGCGAACACTTATTTCGATGCAGGCCGGCGCGTCGAGGGCATCGTGCGCGGTGTGGGAAGAAGCGTTTAAGGAGCGGCGCCGGCTGCGACGCTCGACTTCAGCAGGCTATCCGCCTCCATTACCTTCGCGGTCGCGAGACGCAGCCGGCCGCTGGGCGCCCTCAGCCCGCGCACGGTCGTATAGTCTCCCGCTTCGTAGACGACCAGTCCCTTGATCGCCGGCTCCGCAGTCGCCCAGGACAGCACGCCCCAGATCGCCTCGCGCTGGTTCGCTTCGCCGTGCAGGAGCGGATATCCGCCGGCCGCAAAGACCCAGTGTTCCTTGGGTTTAGGGAACTGTCGGATCCACCGCTGTGCCACCCGCAGATGCGTGTCGAGAGACCGGGCGCCATCGAAGCCGGCAAAGAGCGAGAAGCCGACGGTGTTGATCGGCGTCCCGGGCCGCGCCGCCCACGCATAAAGGGCGCTGTCGCGCGTGCCGTAGCTGCTCATGGAAACGCCGACCCTGATGTTCGGATTGACGTAGTGGGCGATCTGCGCGGCGCGCGTGAGATACTCTATCCAGTATTGCGGGCTCTGATCCCCAAGCACCCGGTCTCCTTCCTCGAGCGGATCGACCGCGGGGATCAGGTAGTCGGGACGAAGCCTGCGCGCGAGACGATCGATGTCTCTCACCCGTGCCTGGGTGTAGCCCTCGCGCGAGCTCAGGATCTGTTCCCGGCCATCCTTCGGATAGCCGAGCGCGATGATCAGGAGCGTGCTGTCGGCGCGCTTGCGCTCGATGGACCGGGCGAGCGAATCGAGAGCGACGCCGCGCGCAGCTTCAGGGTTGACGACGACACTGATCGCGTCCACCCGCATCGTGTCCGCGAGCGCCAGGTCGTGACGGAGCGCCAGGGGCGGCGGGCCATTCCGCAGGTCAGGGAAAATCTTGAGACCGAGCCGGAAGTCGCCCTCGGGGTGCTCCTGCACCTTGTCCTTCTCATGCGATAGATAGCTGTTGATTCCCGCGAACGCGCCCGGGATCTCGATGACCACCAGGGCGGTGAGGGCAATCGCCGCTCCGGCGAGCACGACGCGGGCGAGCCGCGTGAATCCCCAGCGCGCCGGGAGAGATGGCGCGAAGATGGGAACCTGCATGTAAATCGGGTTCCAGAGAGCCGCCGTTCCGAAGAAGGCACCGAGCATGCTGGCCTGGGCAGCGTTGATCGCGAGCGCGAGATCGGGTGGAGTTCCCCCGCTCGCTATCGTGAACTTCGCCACCGCTACGACCGCGATGATGGTGTTGTAGACCAGTAGCGGGAATCCCAGCAGCGGAGTTACCAGCCTCCGTGCTAGCGCAAAAACAGTCTGGAGGACGAAGAGGCAGGCCGTGAAAGGCCACAGCCACGCAACGAGAAAGATCGCCCGGCCGTAAAGCATCGACGCGGAGGTGTAGGCAACGACGAGCGCGGGAACGAGCAGCAGGCCGGCAATGCCGGTGATCGCCTGGAAGCTGCGCGGGATCCGGCGCAGGTTGGTGATACGGCCGGCCATCAGAATGTCCCACGCGATCATCACTATCGCGAGAGCGATAAAGCTCATTGCGAGCAGCCTTTGCGTGGTCATCGAGCGAAGCTAGACGCGCCCACTCGCGCTGGCAAGCGCTTGCGCGCGGCCATACTTTTCGCCCGCATGACCCGCGGAGCCGTGTTCACTCTCCCGAATTCGATATCCCTGTCGCGCCTCGTTCTCGCGCTGGGCTTCGTGCTCATACAGGGAACGTGGGAGAGGGTCGCGATAATCGTGATTGCCGGCTTCACCGACTTCATCGATGGGTGGATCGCCCGATACGAGAAAGAGGAGAGTGAAACCGGCGCTCTGATCGATCCACTCGCGGACCGGATTTTCGTCTTCGTTGCGATTTCGGTCTACCTGGTGGAAGGCCGTTTCACGGCCGGACAGTATTTCATTTTTCTTTCGCGGGATATCGCGACGGCGGTGGGATTCCTGGTGGCCAAGCTGGTGCCATGGCTGCGCCCCGCCGTGTTCAGAGCAAGAATGCTTGGCAAGATCGTAACCGTCATTCAGCTGATAACGCTTGTCGCGGTTCTGATAACGCCCCGGTACACGACCCTGCTCGTGATCGCGATCGGCATCGTATCCGCCGCGTCGATAGTCGACTACACCGTCGCCCTCTGGCGCGCGCGGGCGCGCTGAGGCCGCGGTAGTGTCAGTCGGTGTGGTGCGTCTCGCGGCGCTGCTGACGAGCGTGGCCGCTCTCGGTTCCCCGTCCGCCGTTCCAGGACAGGCCCCGTCCCAGAGATTCCAGACCGAAGGCCGCATTGATGCGATTTTCTCGGAGAATACCGCGGTCCACGCGGGGGCCGGGTTGAGCTTCCCGGCCGGGCTTTACGTACGAACCGGCGTCGTCGCCGGAGCGGGTATCGGGCGGCATGGACTCGATGCGCGCACCGACCTCATCGGCCGCTTCAGCTTCGATCCTCTCCGTCAGAGCCGCTGGGCGCCCTACGGCGGCGCCGGGGTGTCGGCGCGATTCAACTCCACCGCCGACGGCCGCGCGAGAGGATACCTGCTTTTTTTTCTGGGAATCGAGGGAGCGATACAACCCGGACGGACAGCGGCGTGGGTGCCTGCCTTCGAGGTTGGCCTCGGCGGCGGGACGCGAGTCGGCGTCGTACTCAGGAGAGGGATTCGCGGCCGTCGGTGAGGACGCGGACCAACACCGATAGTCCATGCTGCGCGCTGGTCGCTGAACGCTACACGAGACTAACTGCAAAAAACATAGTTTTTCGCAGTAGCGTTCATTAAAAAAGGGGCGCCCGTCCGGGCGCCCCTTTTCTTCAAACTGCCTTTTTTGTCCGTGGCGGCTGGGCGAACCTCTCGCCGAGCACTCTGAGCTCCGAAACTTCCGCCGGACTCAGCTCGTGGTACCGCTCCGCCAGATAGGCGATCGTGTTGTCGAACCAATCCTTCTGATCATCGGCCGCAGAACCGACAACGCCGCAGCTCATTATGTGCTGGAACAGTTCATCGCGGGCCTTCTCGAACGGAGCCGCTTCGCGCGCGGGCTCCCTTCTCAATCTTGTTTTCTGGGTGTTCATCAATTCGGTTGAAGTAAAACGTCCCTGAGATCGTGGTGTCGTCAATCTACCCTCGTTAGACACCATCTCACAGGAGAAAGGTTCATGCCGCGGCGCGGCGTTTGATGAAATCCAGAAGAAGCTCCGAGAGGTGCTCGGGATTTTCCTCGGGAACGAGCCGCGCCACTCCGGCCAGCCGCACCAGACGGGCATCCGGGATCGCATTCGCCAGCCGATCGGCGACTTTGCCATCGACCCACTTATCCTCGTCGCCCCAGATGATCAGAGTCGGAGCCTGGATCGCGGGGTAATCTTCCTCGTCGAGATCGGCGCCCCTGATCGAGCTGGCGAGTGTCAGCAGGTGATTCGCGCCTTCCTTGCCGACGAATGGCGCCAGGTACCGCGCAATCAGGCGCATCGGCATGTGCTCGGGATCGGAGACGCTTCCCTTGAGCACACCCTCGAGGAGTGGGGCGGCGCCCATTACGCCGCGGGTGAGGCTGAACGCAAACCGCGCGGTCCGGCGCTGCATCTGCGTGATCTCCCTCGCCGGCAGCTCCTCGAAGGCGGGCGTGTTGATCAGGACGAGCTTCTCGACCCGGTCCGGGCGAGTTGCGGCGAGCTTCATCGCGACGTCCCCGCCCATGTCGACGCCGACGATTACTCCGCGCGCGACTCTCAGAACGGTCATCGCCGCATCGAGATACTCAGCCTGGGCAGCGATACCGAAATCGGCGTCGAGCGGCCGGTCGGACTGGCCATGACCGAGCAGATCGAGGGAGTACGCAGTGTGGCCCGCCGCCGTGATCGTCGGCGCGATCGCACGCCACAAGAAGTTGCACGTGCCGAAGCCGTGCACGAGGATGACGGCACTCCCGCCGTGTCCGTACCTGTCGACGTGCATGGCTCCGGGACCCACGGGCACCCGGAGAACGTCAGCTTGCATCTCTATACCTCTCTCTTACCTTTCGCGTCACTATAGGTTTGCGTCACAGAAGCTCGCACTTGACCCCGGAAGAATGCCGCCGCGCAGCGATAATCCGAGAGACAGGAACGTACCCCCCAGCAAGCCCGTCAGGGAGTCCCGCAATGCATCAAGTCGGCCAAAACCTTTTTTCTGGCTGCTTGGAATCATCGCGATCGTCGGCGTCGCGGCGCTCGCCTATGTCGCGACGCGGCCGAAGGAGGGCGTGAGGGATGTGGCGAGCGGCCCGGATACGGCTAACGCCGGTCCGGCCCAGGGATACCTCCTCGGCAATCCGGATGCTCCGGTAAAGATTCTAGAGTACGCCGACTTCGAATGTCCCGCCTGCGCCGGCTTCGCGACGATCACCGAGCCCGATGTGCGGACCCGCATCGTGGAGACCGGTCTTGCGAATCTGACCTACTACGATTTTCCGCTTACTAACCATCCCAACACCATGCCCGCGTCGCACGCCGCGGCATGCGCCGACGAACAGGGGAAGTTCTGGCCGATGCACGACCGGATCTTCCAGGGGCAGGACGAATGGAACGCGCGGGCTACCGACAGCCCGAAGGCTTTTTTCCAGCGCTATGCGAGAGAGGTCGGGCTCGACGAGGACCGCTGGGAAACCTGCTATGACGCCAGGAAATACGCGCGCCGCATCAACGCCAACCTCGCCGATGGCCTCCGGCGCGGAGTCTCCTCCACGCCTTCGTTCGTCATCGGAAACAAGCTTTATCCCGGCTCGATGACGTACGACCAGATGAAGGCGATAGTCGACGCCGGCGTCAGAAGCGCGCCCCGGCCGGCGACCGCCTCAGGAACTCCGGCGACGACGAGGTGACGAAGCGAATGATCGTGGCCGCGCTCTCGCTGGCCGGGATCTTCATCGGGGTTTATCTCACGCTCTACAAGCTGGGCATCATCGGCGAGCTGAGCTGCAGCGTCGGCTCGTGCGAGACAGTCAATACGAGCAAATGGGCGGTATTTCTCGGATTTCCCGTAGCGGCGTGGGGAGTTTTCTTCTACCTCGACGTGTTCGCGCTCGCTCTCGTCGGTACTATGGCCCGGTTCGAAAAGGCCCCGATCATCTCCTGGCTTCTCGTCGTGTGGTCCGGCATCGGGTTCCTGTTCTCGGCCTGGCTCACCTACCTGGAGCTTGCGGTTATCCACGCGATCTGTATCTGGTGCGTGATTTCTGCCGCGCTCGTGACCACGATCCTGGTGCTCAGCCTCGCAGACCTCCGCGAGAGGTTATCGGCCCACGACTAAGCCTGGTGTCCAGATGAGGCGGGCTATACCCGCATGACAAAAAAGGGCAGCGATTTTCTCGCTGCCCTTTTCCGGCGGGAGAATTTATGGCGCTACGACGATGATCTGTGCCGCCGTCGCCGCACCGGAGGTAATCGTCAGGCCCCCGGGGATAAGCGCCGGCTTGAAACCCGAAGTCGCGGGAGGCGTTGCCCTCAGCACATAGGTCCCGGGCAGCAGGAACGCGAAGCGGAAGTCGCCATTGGCATCCGTCGCGGTCGTCGAGACGATGTGGGTCGGATCATTGTCAGTGAGCGGAGAACCGGCCGTCAGCACTTCCACTGTCGCGCCCGCAACTCCAGCGCCCGTCGTGGTGTTCGCGCGTACCGATCCCGTCGCCGTGCCCGTGATGTCCTGCGCGACCGCCCGAATGACCGGCTTGAAGTTGAACCCGCTCGCCGCAGTGTTGCCCCGGAGCACAAAGCTGCGGCCAATGTCGAAGTCGAGAGTCATGACCGATCCGTCCTCCGTCAGCTCGATCGGCTCATCCAGCTTGATCTTGATGCCGGACCGACCCGCGCTCGGCCAATGAATGGCGGGCGTGGTTCCGTCCTTCAGGGTTATCGTCGACCGGTCGGTGTCGAGAATCAGGCGAAAGCCGTTGTACGTGCCCGTCACGAGCGTCGCGGCGCCAAGATTCGTCGTTCTGCCCGCGGCGAGGTCGAGCAGATTGAACGACGCATTGGGAGTTGCGATGGTGGTCCACCCGCCGCGGCGCGATTCGTCCGCAGCTTCGGCATCGGTCGGCTCGGCGTTGCGAGCCTCTATCCGGATGACGTGTACGTCGACTCTGGCGACTTCGGAGAATGGAAACGGCGCATCGGTGAGACGCACCGTGAGAGTTCCCATGTTCGTGCCCGACGAATCGCTGCAGGCGGAAAACGCGAGTGTCGTCGCAGCGACCCCCGTCAGTCGCCGAAAGAATGCGTGCATTATGAATCTCCTGAAAAGCGTTTCTCGTCCGCTGAATTCAGCCGCGCCAGTTGTCACGCGACACCTGTAACCGTTTGACTCCACTATGTACGGTGGGCGTCACTTTCTCGGGATATGGTCAGCTCGAGTCATTCCTGAACGCAGAGAAGGGGGGACGGCTGCTTGCCGTACCCCCCTTTGAAAAGCCGGGCATGTGACTACGATCGAGCGGCTTAACTCTTCGGCGGTTTTTTCGCCTGCCCGGGCTTCACCCGCGCGCCACCATTTCCCGGCACCGCCGCAGGCTTTCCAGGCGCGGCGGGGCGGCCCGCGGCCTCTGGCTTCCTGTTGCCGCCGGCTCTGTTCGGCCGTGCTTTTTCCCGGCCGTAAGCGTTTCCTCGGCTGGCCTTGACGGGCACTTCTCCCGACATCCTCTCGAGCTCAGCGTCAGACGCATTTGCCTCGAGCCGATCGAGCACTCGCTCGAGCGCTTCGTCGGACGTAAGACCCCGGTCGGCCAGACTGCCGATGACGAAAAGTGGAATAGCGAGGGCACGCCTGGGCGGTGCTGACTTCGCCAGACGCGAGACGGCAGCTCCGTCGACGCCCTTCCGGATGGCTTCGGCGCCGGCCTCGATCTCATCGTGCCGGGGCTGACCAGCGCGCCCACGGGCAATTGCGTCGCGCGCGACAGTCATGCGCTGTGCCTGCTCGTTGACGGAGCGCTCGATATCCAGGGGAGCCACTCCCTTCGCCGCGAACTTGAGCGCGCGATTTTCGAGCGCCTCCGCGGGGAGCTTACCGGCGCGCGCATCCGCAATGCGAGCCAGAATGCGCTGCGCAACATCCGGTGGAAGAACCTCTCTCAGGCGAGTGGCTGGATCTATTGCAACGGCCTGCGCGCTCGATGCCTGACCCACCAGCGAGGTCGCCAGGAGGAGTGCAGCAACACACAAAGTTGGCTTCATCATGCTCCCATGCTGCGATTCATACGTAATAGACTCCGGCCGCGAGATGCAGAGTCACATTCCACTCATTCGACCACCAACAGCCCCACGGCTCCCCCAAATTCGTCCTTCAGGGTCAACAGGCCGGGAGGGACCAGCCAATTCCCACCATCGACACGGACGTTCATCTGATACTGCCCCGGCCGGAGTGGAAAGGTGCCGGTCCATGATCCGGCGCCGTCAGCCGTGAGCTTTACTGGGTTCCAGCCGCTGAAGTCACCCGTAACCTCGACGAGCCTGGCCGAGCTGGCGTCCACCCGGATCACCACCCCCCCACCCGTCTGCCGTTCGACGCGAAAGGCATGGACTTCCGGCAGGGCTTCGACGACCGGTTCGGCCACCGCTTGCGTCACCACAACGGGATCGGGATACCCTGGCGCGGTTGAAGAGCGGGGAGAGGAACGAACGCGTATGCTCAGGGAGACAAAGCGCCCGCCCGGAAACCCCTGGGTCGGGTCGACGGGGTAATTCCCACCGCTGGCTACTACAGCCAGACGCGGCACAAGCCAGGCAACGGCGCTGAAGCTCCCCCAGGCCCTGGTTCTGGTGTCGACGCCGGGGTTCTGGCCACCGCCGCGAGCGCCCGCCACAATGGAAATATCAGCCCTGCTGAAGGCCCGGGTCAGCGTCACCTGGCCGTCGACGTACCTGACTGAGTCGTCGACAGCCACCGGTGTGACGGTGACCAGCGCGGTCGACGTGCCGCGGTGAATCCATCCCCCCACCTCGCCCATTACCAGGCGGCGCCAGGCGTTCCCATCCCACGTCCCTCCTGCGCCAACACCGGTGAACGCGCCCGCGGTCGCTCTCAGCGCGTGAAGCCTGGCGTTTGCGATCATCTGCCCGGTGCGGGTTCCATCCTGATGGGTGCTTCCGCCGGCAACGGCGGCGATCTCCCCGAGAAAGTTCCGTCTGGTGGGCGTGAAGATGGAACCCGACGCGCTCCCTTGCGCGCTCCACCCACCTCGGGCGAACTGCGAGTAGGTACCCGTTATCTGCGTAAGCGAGCGCTCGGATTCCAGACGCAGATCGGGGGTGAACGTCGCGGCGGTAGCGCTGAGGGAATCGGCATAGCGGAGGCTGACTGCGCCGACGTCGAAGCTGCTTTCCACCCGCTGGGCTCGAACCGCCCTGCCACAGCACAAAAGGGCGCCAACGGCGCCCATGAGTACTGCGGTTGACTGCCCTGTGAGTCCGGGAGCCAGACGGAAAAAGCTCCGTCCGGCGGAAAGCCTGAGGCTAGGTCGCGCTCCGCTGCAACGGCCCGACGTGTATGACAGCGCTTTCAATACCAAAGTCGTCCGAAGTGGTCGGTGCAAGGGGATCGGCGATCCAGCGCGAGCCGTTGATGATGAATGCATACTCGTGCCGTCCGGGCGGGAGCGCAACAGAAGCGGACCAGACTCCGGGAGCAGCAGACCGCTCCAGCCGGGTGACGCCTTTCGTCCAGGCGTTGAAGTCGCCGACCAGCTCAACGGTGCTGGCACGCGAGTCCACGAACACGAATCGTACGATGTGGACCGTGTCGCTGCGGGCGGGCACCGAGGCTGAACCTGGGGCAACGGACGGTTCCGATCGGTTCGGTGCCCCGCCGGTCAGAGTAGACAGCGCCATGATGCCGGCGAAACCGGCCGCGACGGCCAGCCCCCTGAGTGGAGAAACGCGGAGCACCTTTTCCGTCCGCCACCACGACATGGAGCGATCAGTGGAAGAGATCGAGCGATAGAGCGACGCTTCGAGCCTGACGTTTTGCATCAGACGGTCCTCGAACGTGTCGTCGAGGAACTCGGGCGATCGCAGCGGACCGGCCACGCGCTCGAGGAAAGCCGCGTCCTCTGCATCGCGGGAACCGCTTGGGTTTTCAATCATGATACACTCCCTCCAGAAGATCGCGCAGCCCGTCGCACGCCCGCTTCACCCTCATTTTCAGCGCTGATACCCCGACGCCGGTAATTCCGGAAATCTCCTCGTAACTCAGCTCTTCCACGTACTTGAGCAGAAAGGCTTCTCTCTGATCCGGCGGAAGCATTCCGAGGGCGAGCTCGACGTGAGTGCCCATATCCTTGTCCACGTCGAGCTCCGCGGCTCGGGCCACGGCCCGATCGATCGCCTCGTTATTCGCAATGAACCGCAACTCCCTTTTCTTGCGCCGCGAAGCGTACGTTCTGCACTCGTTGACCACTATCTGGTATAGCCATCCTCCGAACCGTTCCCGGTCCTGACAACCCCCCAGGCCCCGATACGCGCGCATGAATGCGGTCTGAAGGACGTCATCAGCATCCGCCCGCGATCCAAGCATACGCACGGCAAACCGCGTACACGTGTCGTGATAGCGGCGAACGAGTCCGGCGAAGGATTCGGCGTCGCCCGCGAGCACCGCGGCGATCAGATCCGCGTCAGATAGAGCTTTCACAAGTAAATGACTGCGCGATACCCATCACCGGTCACAGACCCGGCAGCCCGCCAGACTCTCGCGCCGAAAAAGGTCCGATGAGTCGGGCTAGGTCCGCCGGATATCGCCCTGACGCGTCGTTGCGTCATCGAGCCGCAGGCGCGGCTTGTTGTCGGCCGGGATATCCTCACCTTCACGCTGCATTCGCCGCCGGAAGGGCACCAGATCGCGACCCAGGTGAACCAGGGCGCGGGTGGCGACGGTGCTGGCGAGGGGCTCGGGAACGCCCATTACCCTGATGTAGGTGTCAATGGCCCTGTCGAATGAAAGATCCTCCGCCAGGGTGTCGACGAACATAAGCGCATTGTCGACGTGTCCGCGCACGATCGTCTCTTCCGCGCGCGCCTGCGAAAGACGCAGGCGCCGCTCGGCGTTGGGATTGAGCTTGCGGCCGAAGATCGATTCAGGAAAGAGATTGCGAAACATTGAGCCTTCCGTCAGGGCAGTGGTTGGGGCGCATCCTGATCTTAGGCAGAGAATGTACCAGCCGATAGGGCTGGCCCTTCACCTGCTACGGAGAGGTCAGACTTAAAACGATCGTCAGGCCGTAGTTGCCGGGGGTGTCCAGAACCCACGAGTAAGCCGTCTGGAAGTAAAGCGTGTTCGCGGTGCTGGCGGTGGCCGCGCCGGACGCCAGGGTGGCATCGGTAGTCGTAACCTGGGCAAATGGCCCGGCGACGTTGGTGCTCCACCGTAGATCACCAGCGGGCTTGTTCGCGCGCGCCGGAGCCCCGGGGGAGGTATTGGTCGCGCTCCACACCCCCGTCGACGATCTCAGGTAGAGCCGCCACGCCGCATTTGCGCTGATCGTGAGGGTGGGACCTGTGGCCGAGTTGAACCCGGCATCGAAATCGGCCGATGTCGGTGCCGTAAGGGTTGTCGACGTCGCGGACATCTGCAGCCTGATCACGCGTCCCGCGGTCATGGATGCGTTCGCGGCGAGTGTGCAGCTCGCCGGCCCGCCCGATGCTGTGCACTGCGCGACGGCCCGGCTGGGGGCTAGCGCGATGCTACCCGCGAGCGCAATGCTCAGACCGGCGATGGCGGATCGGGTCACCGGAACGCTCTTTCGGCGCGAAAGGTACCGGACGATAGCGTTCCGCCCGGGGAAGAGGTCACCCAGGTCCCTGCGATCGTATCCGCAACGACCTGCCCCACGTGCCGCCGAGCTGCGGCGCCAACGTGAGCGTCGAAATCGACCACCTCGGCCTCACCGCTTCCGCTCACGAGTCCGGTCATGACGCGACTGTCGCCGGCCTCGTTGGTGCCTACGATATCGAGCCTACCCTGAAAGGTCGTTCCGGATTCGCTTAGAATCCGCAGCTGTCCGGAAAGGTTCTCGCGGACCGCACCGGTCTGAACGCCGGTGTAGATCCAGTCCCCGGTCAACTGGAGTAGGCCTGGCTGCGCGTCTGTCGATCTCAGGCAGCCCGCTGCAACGCCCAGCGTGATGAGCGAAAGTGACACTGCGCGAAGCAGCGCGTTGAGGCGGGTCACGGTGCCACCGGGGTCACTGGCGAGCCTGGAGCCGTTCTGGCTGGGGGAGTGTTTGCGTTGGGCACGCCCCGCCCGTTGCCCTGGCTTGGGGTCCACATGCGAATTGGGCGCGGGTCGAGAGTGATCTTCAGCGAGCGCGGGTCCTTTCCATCGACCACCAGTGCCGGAACCGGGCCACGCACTGCCAGTGGCTCGCTGAGCCCGGACAGATCGAACTCCAGCGTGTACGTTCCGACGGGAAGTGCGTCGAACGTCGCGGTGGATGGGCCGGTCATGCGGGCCGACCACTCCCGACCTGCCTGGTCGCGAGCGATGACGCGAGTCTTATCGAGGTCGACCTCGACCGCCGAGATTTCCGAGCGCGGCGCCACGACGAGCTCGATAACGGCCGACGCCGAAAGCGTTACCGGCAAGTCGCCATGCGACGCGCCGTTGCCTGTCCACCCTTCCGGCAGGGATGCTTCGTCGACCGCAACCAGCTGCCGCGCGTCACCGCCGACCCGGTACTTGCCGCTCTCATCGGCGATGGACGTTTCCATTCCCCGCCTCACCATCGCGCCGGCTACGCCGGTCTCGCCGCGGTCGCGGCGGTGATTGCCGTTCAAATCCTGATACACATACCCAGTTGTCCCGGGCGTGCGAAGCATGGGGAGCGTCAGAGCGTGCTCGATGCGGGTTCCGAAGACCCACGGTGTTCCGCCGCTGATCGACCGGAAGATCGAATTGCGCTCCGCCTCGAGCTTGATCGCGAAGCCATTGATAAGCGGGACCGAAAGTCCGCCCCTGACGGTCGCCGACTTCTCGGCGCCAAACCCGTGAGAGCGCTGGAGGTCGGCTTCCGCCCGGATACCCCCGAGCCACCCGGCGACGATCTGCTCCCCTCGCATGCCGAACACGTTCTGCTGATTGACGACCCCGCCGCGGTCGCGCGTCTGCTCGATCCTCGCCTGTGCCTCGATCATCCCGCTGATGCCGGCCCACCCGGCCGTGATCGTCCAGTAGTTTCGCGGCGCTCGGTCGCGAATCACGACCTGCCCGAGCGGGGCGGAAGAGCGCGATACGTTGCCGAGAAACGCGGAGGTGCTCGCGTAGTACTGTCGAACATTGGTGCTCGCACTCAGTCCAAGCTGGCTTTCACGCGATCCGAACGAGCTACCGGGATTGGTCGCCCCGGCGCGCGAGATCGCGTCGAACACGTACGACCTCGCCTCGACGGCGAGAGTCGTCCCGGAGCGGATGTCGTACTGGGGCCTCAGCGAGAAACCGCTCGAGGTGAGGCCGCTGAACACCGCCGTCTCATCTACCGTGCGCCACGCGCCGGCGCTGATCATGGAGCGAGCCGTCAGCCGTTCGGAAACGTTGGCAACCATCTCCCGGGTCCCGCGCGCGAAGGCATCGCTGCCGCCAGGCGCGTGAGTCAGGCGGAACTGCTCACTGCTCCCAACCTGGGTTCGAACGAGCTCCGACGACCAGCCCAGGCCGCGTCCGCCCGAAAATCTCCGCTCGGCCACCTCCGCCTTGAAGGTGCTGCCGAAGGGAGCGGGGACTGCAGCGCCCACGCCCACTGCATCGAGCCTACGAGGCGATGCCCCGCCATCTGCCAGATGCGATATCGACGACGAAAGTCTCAGCTCTCCAAGCTGGCGCTCGAAGCGGGCGCCGAGCATGGGCTTCCGTGCCCCCAAACCACCCTGCTGCATCGACCGCGCCCCGAGAGTGATCAGATCCCAGCCCGGCTTGCGGATGTGGAGGAGCGCGCCCTCTCCATACGGGTAAAGACCGGTGAGCTCGGAGAACGAAGTGCCGGTGTTTCCCATGCTCAGCTCGCCCGACGGGGACGACAGGGCGACAGAGGGAGCGGAGTACTGCGTGCCCATTCGCGCGAACGCGCTGCTTGCCGCCGCTCCGAGATCTGATGAATGTGACACGCTGGCGTCGATTCGCACGGAGTCGAACAGCGCGCCGTTGGCGCTCAGTGAGTATACCCTGCTTCGGCGCCCATCCTCGTCGGTTGCCTGCGAGATCGACGAAACGAGCTGCGGGCCGGCGTGGCGCGCGATAGACCCGGAGTTGAACACTTCCAGAGTCATCGTTGACGAAGCGAGCAGCTCGGCCCCTGCTCTCAGGTCGAGCTTGACGAAGGACGAGCCGGTGCTGGACAGCCTGGGAATGGCGATCTTCGCCCTGCGCTGGACCGTCGCTCCCGGCTCGATTACGATCGCGCGGTGACGCAGCTCGCGGGATGCCCAGCCCGGCGGCAGGGTGAGCTGGACGTCGACGCTCTCTGCTGCGTTGCCGAGATTTTCGACCCCGAATTGGAGCATCACATCGCTCCCTGCCGAACCCGACGGCGCGGGAAGCGGCCGGAGCGCGAGCAAGCGAACGAGGTTGACGTTGATCTCCACCGGAACGATCAGCGTTGGCGATCCGTTGCTGGAGAACCGGGCTTCGGCGGCGGGTAAACGGCCCGCAAGCGCGCTGGCGGGGATTCCGATCGTTATGGCGATACGCGCGGTTCTACCCTCCGCCGGTACGTATCGATTCCTCGAGCCGAGCACGATGAAATCGCCACGAGGGACAATCTCCACCTGGAAATACGATGCCTGGCCTAGCGCCGCGGGGACTTCAATCGAGACGACCTGGTAGGAACGTGGAGCTCCGGAGGCCGTAATCGCCGGCAGCCTGATCGATGCAGCCTTGGCCGAGTCAGCGGCTGCGTACCCGGTCGCCCGTGTGCTCAGCACCGCGCCGAGAGGGCGTACGGCGAAGCCCTGTTGCGCAGCCGCGGGCGCGAAGACGAGGCCGAGCGCCGCAACGAGGCTGACGATTCCATTGAGTGGCCGATGGATACTCACGGCACGGTCTGCGACAAGGTGAGCTGATAGTTCGCGCTGTACGTTGCCGGCGGATCCGTGGTCCAGTTGAGGAGCATCCGGAAGAAAATCGTGTTACTCCAGGGATCGTTGAGCGCGTTTCTGACTTGCGGGCGCTGCTCTATCTGTGCGTTGGTGACGGACATGCTCGTCCAGGTCGCCAGATCGGCGCGCCGCCACTGGAGGTCGCCGATCACTTTCCCGCCGCCAAGATTCGCGGACAGAGAGCGGATGAGCACGGTAGTCGTATGCGGGTCGAAGCCCGCCGTGGCGTCGATCGTGAACGTCACACCGGCGGTGGAATTGACGAAGCCGGCCGCGTAGTCGTTCGCGGTTGGCGCCGGGAACACTACCGCACCCGTGAGCGTCATAACGGTTTTCGGGAACTGTGCCTGGGCCGTTGCCGCGGCCAGAGTCAGCAGTGCAAAGCTGATCGCCAGCCGCGAAGCCGCTCCTCCCTTCGTGCCGCTCATCTCGCTACTTCACCTGCAGGTCGATTTGACCCGCGACGAGCTCGGCGCCACCAAAATCGATGAGAGCGAGCACGACGTATTCGCCCGCGGTGACCTCCGCCGGGAAATCCAGCGACACCTCCCTCACGGCTCCGGGAAGCGTCGGGAACTCGGGTATCGCCGCCTTCGCGGCAAGGGAGTTATCCAGACGGCGGAACTCCAGATGTCCCTTCGCGAGCAGGTGCGATCCGCCGCTGTTGCGGAAGCGGACGGATATCCGGCGTCCCTCGACGGCCATGTCCTCCACCGCCCCATCGCGCTTCAACCCGGGAGGGGCCACGTAGACCTTCACCCCCGTGCGGAAGATGTACCGGAGGGAATTGCCACGGACTCCCGCGCGTTGTGGGACTTCTTCGACGAAGAAGATGTCCCAGCATTCCTTCTGAAGGGCGGCGGCGCCCTGAACGGCGAGGCGGACGATTCGCGCGGAACGCGGCTCTACCCGCACCGACACCGGAGTGGCTGACAACATTGCGCCACACGAGGTACCGGTGCTGCCGGCGGGCAAAAAGCGGTTGTCGCCGTTCTCGGCCCGGTCCCAGTCCTGGCGGGTGATCGTCGCCTGGACGGGCACGTCCGAGGTGTTCGCCAGCGAAAAGCTGCCGGTGACTCTCGCACTGCCCGCTGTCGTCAGGGTAACCTCGAAAGGGTCGACGACAAGCTGGGCGTGGAGCGGCCCGCCGGCGACGGATGCAATTGCGCAGAGGGCGAGTGCGGATAGCCGCACTCGCCCTCTGCGCCCTTCGCCCGCCCCGGAGGGCGGGCGAGAGCTGAATCTGCTCATCAGTTACGGAGCCGATAGAGTGAAAACGATCGGCAGGCTGTAGGTACCTTCAGCATTGCTTGCACTCGAGAAGTCGTTGCTCCAGGTCGTTCTGAAGAAGGCCGCCGCTGAACCGCTGTTCGTGGCGCTCGCACCCGAGGCGAACGTCGCGTCGCTGCTGGTGATCGCGGTGTACGTGCCGCCGGCTGCGGTCGCCCAGGCGAGGTCGCCGATCGGCTTCGCACCGACACCCGCGCCGGCGTACGTCCAGATGATGGGGTTGCCGGACTTGATCTTCAGGGTCCAGCTACGGTTCGCCTTGATCGTGAAGCTCGGGCCAGCGTCCTGCAGAACCGCACCCGCATCGATGTCGTCAGCGGTTGGAGCGGTCAGCGAGGTCGTGGCTGAGCTCATCCCGAGCTTGACGAGCGCGCCTACAGATACAGACGCGGTATTCGTGGTGTTGCAACTTCCCACGCCGATACAACCCTGCGCCGAGGCCTGACTTGAACCGAGGGCTGTTCCCAGCACCATCGCGGCCAGTACAAAACGAGTCGAATTCATTGGTCGAGATCCTTTAATTGATGGTGCCGGTCGAAAGCTTACTAGGCTGGAAACCGGAGCATTTTCAGGAGATATGTCTTCCCCTATAAGACGATACGGATGAGGTACCGTCACAAAAAAGTCATGAAATTGTCAGGATTTGTCGGGAGCGGCTAACTTCCTGTCGAATAAACACTTGCCGCCCCTTGTCAGCCCGGCGGGGGCTGATAGGGAATCAACCTTCCTTGTCTTCGTACTGATCCTTAAGGCTGGCGACGACATTGGGGTCGGCGAGGGTCGTCGTGTCGCCCAGAGCGCGGCCTTCGGCGATGTCACGAAGCAGCCTCCTCATGATCTTTCCCGAGCGGGTTTTGGGCAGGTCGGCGGAGAACAGGATGTCGTCAGGGCGGGCCAGGG
>Ga0136631_10000133_pt1 | contig 21714 bp, 17 predicted proteins | sample AntDrymUQ6012206_2_FD_104655 | JGI IMG/M metagenome (GOLD analysis project Ga0136631, IMG submission 104655) | Polar desert sand microbial communities from Dry Valleys, Antarctica - metaG UQ601 (22.06) | ecosystem: Environmental > Terrestrial > Soil > Desert | place: Antarctica: Dry Valley... | reverse complement strand
GCGAGAAGCCCTCGCCGCCACGGGTCGGGTAGCGGTAGATCTGCGTGATCTGCGGCACCACGACGGGATGCGTCGACGGGCAGCCGGCACGCATCGCGTACGCCATGTGGCTCTTGTGATCGGCGCTGTCGAGCCGTCGGCCGTCCCAGCACTCCGGGAACTGGATGTGCAGGCGCAGGAAGGAGCCGCGCGTGTCCGGGCAGGTTGGCACGGTCGCCGAGCGATCAACGCCCGATGCGAGACCGCAGCTCCAGGACGTCACGCGCATGCCCTGCGGGCTCGTCGCCGTCGCGTCGCCCGCGATGACGCGCAGGTTGTTCGGGAACGGGCTCACCTCGGCGAGCGTCCCGCGCCGGTAGTAGATGGTCGCCGCCTGCGGCAGCACGGCGTTCGTGCCCTGGTAGAGCGCCGGCACCCAGTAGGCGGCTGTGTCGTCGGCCCGCATGCAGGTCGTCCCGCCGGAGCGCAACGACCCGAAGTTGGAGAAGGCGTTCGTCGTCCGATTGCCGACGAAGGTGTGCTGATGCGACGCGCCCGGCTTGCCCGGTGACACGATCGGATCGTCGGGCGCCTGATGGCTGAAGCGGCAGTTCTCGATGAAGTTGACGCCGACGAGATCGGCGCGCGAAAGAGCCGCCCGCTCGTCGCCTGTCTTCGGCTTGTCTCCTGCGAGCGCCGCCGGCCCGAGTGCGGCGGCGAGTACGAGGACGAGCGCCCCGACCATGATCACTGCGATTGCTCTCACTCCGTTTCCCTCCCTTTGAAGGCTCCGGGTGAATCCAGCCACCGAGCGGTTCGGGTTCTGAGGGCAGGCTGTTATCGAGGCGTAAGTTTTTCTTGTGCATCGCGCCGCCGCAGCGCGATGCCCGTCAGCGCCTCGCGGACGATTCGGTCCGCCACGAGCGCCGTGACGTCGGCCGAGCCGACGGCGGTCGGAATCACCTCGACGACGTCCATACCCACGAGCTCGAGCCCCCGGGCCAGCTCGCGGCACGCCCACAGGAGGTCGACGGAGGTCATGCCGCCGGGCTCGGGAGTTCCCGTGCCCGGCGCGACGGACGGATCGAGCACGTCGACGTCGACCGTGAGGAACACGGGGCCGTCACCGACGGTGGCGACGGTGCGCTCGACGATCTCGCGGATGCCGAGGTCGCGCACGTCATGCATGAAGAACGACGTGATCCCGTGCCCGCGCTGCCAGCCGAACTCCGTCTCGCCCGGCCAGTAGCCGCGCAGGCCGATCTGCACGTAACGCCCGCCGGCGACGTGGCCGCCGCGCACGAGGCGGTACATCGGCGTTCCGTGCGAGAGCTCGACGCCGAAGACCTCGGTGCCCGTGTCCGTGTGCGTGTCGAAGTGGACGAGGCCGACGGTGCCGTGGCGAGCGGCGACCGCGCGGACGTTCGGCTCCGTGATGGAGTGATCGCCTCCGAGCACGACGGGAATCGCGCCGGCTGCAACTGCCTGTCCGACGGTGCGCTCGATCTGCGCGTGCGTCGTTGCTGAATCGGCGGGCACGACCGCCGCGTCTCCGAAGTCCACGACCCGGAGCTCCTCGAACGCGTCGACCTTCGCTTCGAGATGTGGGCCAGGCGGGCAAGCTCGCGGCGCGGATCGCACGCGGGCCGAAGCGCGTCCCGGGCCGGTCAGAGACGAGGTCGTCCGTCGGTGCTCCCACGACGGCGACGTCGACCCCGGCCAGCTGAGCGGGATCCTGCGTGTACGGAATCCCCGCGTACGTCAGCAGACCTGCGTAGTCGGGCTTGTCAGGGAGGCCGAGCTCGCGCCAGCGCTCGAGCGGGTCGAGCATTCAGTCCGTCTTGACGATTGCGTACGTCTTGCGCACGGTCTCGTCCACGGCCCAAACGCCGGACCACCCGTCCGGACAGAGCATCACGACGCCGGGGCCGATGGGAGTGACCACGCCTTCGGCGTCGGTGATCGTCCCTCGGCCGGCGACGAAGTGCATCTGCTCGTAGTAGCCGTCGCACGACCCTCGAAACGACCCGGGCGTCACCTCCCAGACGCCGAGCTCGACATGCCCGTCGTCGGAGATCACCTGCCAGGACTCATACGGCTCACCCGCGACTGCGGTCGGCACCGCTCGTCCGGCCTCGAGCGCAGCACCGAGAACGTCGTCGATGGTCACTGAGGCGACCCTAATCGATCAGACGGGCACCGTCGCCGTGGGATAGCGCCCGCGGATCTCGTCGACGAATGCGGCAAGACGGTCGGCTGGGTCAGCGTGCTGGATCTCGAAGACGTTCTCCGCATTCCGCTCGCCGGAGCGCGAGAGGTTGAAGCTCCCGACGAAGACCGTGTCGTCAGCCACCACGATCTTCGCGTGCATGAAGTTGTGCAGCGAGTCAGGTGTCCACGGAATCGACTCCTTGCCGCTCCACGGGGCGCCCTCCAGGACGCTCTGCAGGAGCGGGATCTTCCATGCGCTCACACCGTTCGTCTTCCACTGATGGAAGACCTGGTCCACTTGCGTGTCGTCCACGACGCCGGCGAGGTCGCACCGGCGCTCCTTCACGATCTCGACGAGGGTCGCCAGGATCGGGCCGGAAGTGAGCACGGGCGACGCGATGCGGATCCGGGAGCGCGCCTTGCCGAGGTGCTTCGCAATCCGGTGGGACAGCGCCTCGCCGTGCTCGGGGGTGAACCACGCCCGCACGCGCGCTCCATCGACGTCTACCGGCCTCGGGTCGACGTTTCCCGTTCCTGCCACGTTGCCTCGTTTCCAGAGCTCCTCGAACGCGAGCTTGTAGGCGTAGGCGATCTCGGTCGAGTCGACCGTGACGATGACGTTCTCCTGCCGCGACCACGAGTCGTCCGTCCAGTTCGTCGAGCCGCCCCAGACCGCCGCGCCGTCGCGCACGACGAACTTGTGGTGCATCAGGTCGGGGATGCCGGCGATGCCGCGCGTCTCGACCGGCAGCGCCTCGATCGCCTCCGGCGCCGACTCGGGTGGCGGCGGCACCGGGATCGGCCCGGGGTGGGCCACGTTGTAGAGAAGGCGCACCCGGACGCCGCGCTGGACCGCTCCGAGGAGCGAGGCGAGGACGAGCGCGCCGGCGGCCGTCTCGAAGCGGACGTCGTAGAGGGCGAGATCGAGCGACGAGCGTGCCTGCGACAGGAACCCGGCGATGCCGCGCGCGACGTCGGCGGGACGCTGACCTCCGTCCGTCAGTGTCTCGATCCCGATGGCCGACTTCCCGGCCACGGCGTCTGTCACGCCGTCTGTCACGCCGTCTGTGCGGCGCGGAGAGCTGCCTTGTGTGCGCGCTTCGCCGCCTGGTACTCGGCGAGCGCCTTCGGCGAGTCGATCTTCCCGAGGCACGGCTGCTCCGGAACCAGCTCCTGCGCGGCCTCGACGCCGAACCGCAGCGCGAGCACCGAGCCGAGCCCCGTGATCTTCATCGCACCGAAGCCTGGCAGTGCGCCGATCCGCTTCTTCAGGTCGGCGCCGTCGGTCGCCTCGGTCCACACGCGCTCGGCGTTCCCGCCGTATTCGTCGGCGATGACGGCGCACAGCTCCTGCACACGGCGCGCCATCGAACCGGGGAAGCGGTGGATGGCAGGGCGCTCGCGAAAGACCATCTCGAGCTCGGCTGGATCCAACGCCGCGATCGTCGTCGCGTCGAGCGCGCCGATCCGCTCACTGAGCTTCAGCGGTCCGGAGAACGCGGTAGGCACCGTCACCTGCTGATCGAGCGCGAACCCGATTAGGAGCGCAAGTGGCTCGGTCGCGATGAGCCTGTTCGCTTCGTCGGAGTCCGTGAAGTAGAGCGCAGCAGGCACCCCGGGATCGTAGATGCGACTCGGTACCCTGGCCGGGTGGATCCGCTCGCTGCTCTCTCGCCCCGGACGAGGAAGTGGTTCGAGCGCGCGTTCGAGGGGCCGACGCCCGCGCAGGCGCTCGGCTGGCCAGCAATTGCCGAGGGTGGCCACGTTCTCATCCAGGCACCGACCGGCTCGGGAAAGACGCTCGCGGCGTTCCTCCTCGGTCTCGACCGTCTGAACGAGACGCCGGGAGAGGGGCTGCGACTGCTGTACGTCTCGCCCCTCAAGGCGCTCAACTACGACATCGAGCGGAATCTCCGCAGCCCGCTCGCTGGGCTCGGCTCGGAGCTCGTCGTTGGCGTGCGTACCGGTGACACGCCCGCCGAGGAGCGCCGCCGCATGCTGCGGACTCCGCCCGACATCCTCATCACGACCCCCGAGTCGCTCTTCCTGCTGCTCACGTCGCAGGCGCGCGAGACGCTGCGCCGCGTCCAGACCGTGATCCTCGACGAGGTGCACGCCGTCGCCGGGACGAAACGCGGCTCGCACCTCGCGCTGTCGCTCGAACGGCTCGAGCGCCTCGTGGACGCTCCGTTCCAGCGAGTCGGCCTCTCCGCGACGCAGCGGCCCATGGAGGAGATCGGCCGATTCGTCGCAGGGACCGGTCGCGAGATCGCGCTCGTCGACGCGGGCGTGCGCAAAGAGCTCGACCTGCAGGTCGTCGTCCCCGTCGAGGACATGCGCGAGCTGCCTTCGACATCGGAGCTCTCCGTGGCCCCGCTCGCGGACGGCGTCGAGATGGGCGTGGGGGTAGAGAGATCGAGCCGTTCCATCTGGCCGTCGATCTACCCCGCGATCCTCGAGCTCGTGCGGGCACACCGCTCGACGATCGTCTTCGTGAACAACCGACGCCTCGCCGAGCGGCTCGCGCTCAGGATCAACGAGCTCGCAGGTGAAGAGCTCGCGCGCGCCCATCACGGCTCGCTCGCGCGCGAGCAGCGCGTCGTCGTCGAGGAGCTGCTCAAAGCGGGCGAGATTCCCTGTCTCGTCGCGACGTCGTCGCTCGAGCTCGGCATCGACATGGGCGCGGTGGATCTCGTGATCCAGGTCGAGAGCCCGAAGTCGGTCGCCCGAGGCTTGCAGCGCGTGGGCCGCGCGGGTCACGAGCTGCATTCGGTCTCGAAGGGCCGCATCTTCCCGAAGTTCCGCGGCGATCTCCTCGAGTCGGCCGTGGTCGCTCGCGCGATGCGTGCGGGCGACATCGAGGAGACGCGCATCCCGCGGAACCCGCTCGACGTGCTGGCGCAGCAGATCGTCGCCATCTGCGCCGAGGAGGAGGTCGCGGTCGACGAGCTCCACGAGCTCGCGCGGCGTGCATATCCGTTCGCGGAGCTGTCCCGCGCACAGCTCGAGAACGTCCTCGACATGCTCGCCGGCCGCTATCCGTCTGACGAGTTCGCCGAGCTGAGGCCGAGGATCGTGTGGGATCGGACGGCGGGGACCGTGCGCGGGCGCTCCGGGGCACAGCGGCTCGCGGTCACGAACGCGGGGACGATTCCCGACCGCGGCTTGTTCGGCGTCTTCCTCGCGGACGGCGGCGGCCGCGTGGGCGAGCTCGACGAGGAGATGGTGTACGAGGCGCGCGAGGGCCAGACGTTCTTGCTCGGCGCGTCGACGTGGCGCATCGAGGAGATCACGCGCGACCGCGTGCTCGTCTCGCCTGCCCCGGGAGTTCCCGGCGTGGCGCCGTTCTGGAAGGGCGAGGGCATCGGCCGCCCCGCCGAGCTCGGGGAGAAGATCGGCAAGTCTTCGCGCGAGCTCTCGGCCCTCTCCGACGATGCGGCGCTCGAGCGGGTCGAGAAGGACTACGCGCTCGACCCGCTCGCCGCGCGCAACCTCGTGACGTTCCTTCGCGAGCAGGAGGCCGCGACGGGCGTCGTTCCCTCCGATCGGACGATCGTCGTCGAGCGCTTTCGCGACGAGATCGGCGACTGGCGCGTCTGCATCCTCTCGCCGTACGGCGGCCGCGTGCACGCGCCGTGGGCCATGGCCTTGCGCGCGCGGCTCCGGGACGCGCTCGACCTGGACGTGCAGTCGATCTGGTCGGACGACGGTATCGCCCTCCACTTCCCTGATGCAGACGTGCCGCCTCCGCTGGCCGACCTGCTGCTCGAGCCAGACGAGATCGAGGATCTCCTCCTCGGCGAGCTCGCCTCCTCGGCGCTGTACGGCGCGCGGTTCCGGGAGAACGCGGCGCGCGCGCTGCTCATCCCGCGACGCCGGCCCGGCCAGCGCACGCCGCTCTGGCAGCAGAGGCTGAAGGCGCAGAGCCTGCTGCAGGTCGCGCGGCGCTACCCGCAGTTTCCAATCGTGCTCGAGACGTATCGCGAGGTGCTGCAGGACGTCTTCGACCTGCCTGCTTTGCGCGGGATCCTGCGTGGCATCCAGACCCGATCGCTGGCCGTCGCCGAGGTCGAGACCGTCTCGGCGTCGCCCTTCGCCTCTTCGCTCCTCTTCGAGTACGTCGCGACGTACATGTACGAGGACGACACGCCGCCGGAGGAGCGCCGCGCGCAGGCACTCTCCCTCGACCGCGACCTCCTCCGCGAGCTCATGGGCATCGAGGAGCTGCGCGAGCTGCTCGACCTCGGCGCCATCGAGCAGGTCGAGGCGTCGCTGCAGCTCGTGCCGCGGAACATCGACGACCTGCACGACCTCCTCCGCGGCGCCGGCCCGCTGCTCGACGGGGAGTACGACCGCGGATTCGCCGAGACGCTTCTGCGCGAGCGGCGCGCGATTCGCGTTCGGCTCGGCGATGCGGAGCTGTTCGTCGCCATCGAAGACGCCGGGCTCGTGCGCGACGCGTTCGGCGCCGTGCCTCCGGGTGGTGTGCCGCAGGTCTTCCTCGAGCAGGTCGAGCGTCCGCTACGAGCGGTGCTCAGGCGGTACGCCAAGACCCACGGCCCGTTCACGACAGCCGATCTCGTTGCGCGCTTCGGGCTCGACGCTGCGCGCGTCGAGTCGGAGCTCGCAGCGCTCGAGGTCGGCGACGAGCTCGTTCGCGGCGAGCTTCGCCCGGGAGGCTCGGAGCGCGAGTGGTGCGATCCGGACGTTCTGCGCCGCATCCGGCGCGCGACGCTCGCCGTCCTCCGGCGTGAGGTCGAGCCCGCGGATCAAGTCGACTTCGGGCGCTTCCTACCCGCGTGGCACGGGATCGGGCGCAGGCAAAGCCTTCGCGAGGCGCTCGTCCCGCTGCAGGGCGTGGCGCTCCCGGCGACACTCTGGGAGAGCGACGTGCTCCCGCGACGTGTGCCCTCGTTCCGGCCGGCCGATCTGGACGTGCTCTGCGCTTCGGGCGAGGTCGTCTGGGTCGGCGCCGGGCTCGACCGCGTCGCTTTGTACTTCCGCGACGATGCGCCGCTTCTCGGCCCGCCCTCGGCCGAAGCCTCTCCGGAGGGCGATGTCGCCGTTGCCGTTCGCGCGGCGCTCGCGGAGCGCGCGCTGTTCTGGGTCGACCTCGTCGCCGCGACCGCGCTCCCGGGCGAGGACGTGCTGACGGGGCTCTGGGAGCTCGTCTGGGCCGGAGAGGTGACGAACGACTCCTGGGCGCCGCTGCGCGCTTCGCGTCGGTACGAGCTGCCGCGGCCTGACCGCGCCGGGCGGCGCTTCGCACGCACACGGCGGACGACCGCGTCGCCGACGCAGGGGCGTTGGTCGCTCGCCTCGGCGCTATTCGCGGGGACGACCGATCGGCGAGCCCTCGCCGAGCTGCTGCTGGAGCGCCAGGGCATCGTGACCCGCGACGGCGTTCGTGGCGAGGGGATTCGCGGCGGGTACGGCGCCGTCTACGCGGAGCTGAAGGCGCTCGAGACCCTCGGTGTCTGCCGTCGCGGGTACTTCGTCGAAGGACTCGGCGGTGCGCAGTTCGCGTTGCCCGGCGCGGTCGAGCGGCTTCGTGAGCTCCGGTCGACGAGGCACGGAGACGAGCTCGAGGCGCTCGTGCTCGCCGCGGCTGATCCGGCGCAGCCCTACGGAGCTGCGCTGCCGTGGCCTCGGCGCTCGGGCGCCCGCGCGGCGAGAGTCGCCGGCGCGTGGGTCGTCCTGCTCGACGGCGCCGCGGCGCTCTTCGTGGAGCGCGGCGGTCGCTCGCTCGTGCCGCTGCGCGACCCCGACCCCGAGTGGCTCAGGCCGGCGCTCGCAGCCCTCGTCGCCCACGTGCGCGCGGGCGGCGCGAAGCGACTTGCGGTCGAGCGCTTCGACGGCACTGCCGTCGCGGAGACCAGCATGATGGAGCTGCTCGTGGAAGCCGGCTTCCTGGCTGGCCCGCGCCGCGCGGTGCTCCGTCCGTAACCGCAAGACCGGGATTCGCTGAGGCGCGAATCCCGGTCGCGGGAAGATCCCTGAAGGCGGCCGCTGCGCGGCCGCGGCGCAGCTTCTGCCCGGCACGCGAGGTCCGTAACGCAGGAGAGGCGGCGTGGGCCGCGTACCCGGAGACGTGGCTGTGCGCGCGCCTCACCTCTACCCACTCCTCCGTGGATTCGTCCTCGGCTCGTTCGTCGTGCTCGGGCGCGAGCTCGAGGAGGGCGCCGAGCTCCCGTTCGCATTCGAGGAGCACGTCGAGCGACGTGGGCCGTCGCTGTACGAGCTCCGGCCGCTCGTGCGTACCTTCATCGAGGAGCGCGAGCCGGTGCTGCGAGTGCGGGAAGACGCGCGACTCGCGGTCGAGGAGCTCCGACGCGAGCCGGCGGCCGGGATCTTCGCTCGTGCCCATGCGGGGCCTCGGGCGAGCGAGGACGAGGCGCTGTTCCGCACCGTTCTCCTCGGGCTGCTGATCGGGACCGCCGAGGCGTGCGGGGGTTTTGACTGGGATGACGAGGCGTTCGAGAAGGCCCATGCGGAGCTCGAGGCGTCGCTGTTCGGGGAGCGCCGACGATATGTCGCGATCGCGCCGCTCATCGGTCTTTCGCTCGCGAAGCCGGTCGAGCTCGCGGAGGGGCTCCTCCTGCGGTCGTTCGTCACGGGCGAGCTCGCCACGCACTGGCCGGAGTCCCGCGGGCTTCTTCCGCGTGAGTTCGGGCGAGTCCCGGATCGGTCGGTCGTCGTCGAGCTGCGGTACGAGCTCGACGCGGGCGAGGCGCCTCCGGACGCGGCGGCCGAGATCGCCGACGCCGTGAGCGCGCTGCGTCTCACGACCATGGCAGCCGTCGCAGCTGGGCCGGTGATGTTCGAGACCCTTGACGGACGGCCCTTCGGAATCCAGCCCGTGCTGCCGATCGCCGCGACGCAGCCACCCGGCGAGCCGTCGCGTCTCGACGCGTTCCGCACGCCGATCGCAGTCGATGTCCTCGCCGCGCTCGGCGACGCCGATGGCGATCCCGAGCTCGCGGAGGCACTCGATCGCTGGGAGCTGTCGCTCTTCCAGTCCGAGCCGTTTCGGAGCGAGCAGATTCGCGTTGCGCTTGCTTCCCTGCTCGGGGAGACCTGGCCGATGCGCGGCTGCGTGCTGCTCGCGGAGGACGCGGGTGCGCGCGAAGAGCTCTACAGCGAGCTGACCGCCCTCAACAGCGGCGATGCCGCCACTGCGGCGACCACCGATGCGGCCCGCCGTGCCGTCGTCGCCGTGCTGCGCTCACACGATCGCGAGCGGCTCGCGCACGATCTGGATCGCGAGCTGCTCGGGCTCGACCGCCGGCAGGCTCCGCGCGCAATCGCCGTCTGACGCGGTTTCGGCTCGAATCCGTTACCCGGCCGAGAGCAGGTGCGGGCTACCTTCAATCCGTGGACGAATCGCAGGCCGTGCTCGAGCGACTGGCGCGGATCGAGACCCTGGATCGGCGTGGCGGCGATTCGGGCGAGCTCGTCACCGAGCTTCGCGCCCTCCTGGCGGAAGCCGAGGCGTGGTCGCGACGCGAGGGAGGTGATGTGGGAGCGAAGGCCGTTCGGGATCTCCGGACGGCGCTCGACTCAGCGCAAGACCGAAACGTGCGAGCGCACGTTTCGGTCGCGCAAGATCCCTGAAGGCGTCGGCTCCGCCGCCGCAGCCTCGTCGACTCCCAGCGCCACGGCTGCGTGACATGATCGGACGGTGATTCTGCACTGGGACGATGCCCGGACCTGGCGCGGCGAACGCGGCCATATCGCCGGCACGTGGTGGAGCCTCACCGGGAGCGCGTCGCAGACGGTGGGCGTCAAGCGCATCCAGATCGATGCCGGGATGTGGTCGACGCCGCTGCACCTCGAGGGCGCCGAGGAGGAGATCTTCTACGTGCTCGCCGGCTCGGGCGTCTCCGTGCAGTGGGATGGCGAGGGCGATCCGGTCGGTTACGAGGTGCGCGCCGGCGACTGCCTCGTGCACCTCGCGCTCGACAGCGCGCACACGCTCCAGGCAGGGCCGGACGGGCTCGACGTGCTCGCCTTCGGGCAGCGGACGTTCGCGAACGGGATCACGTGGCTGCCGCGCGTGGGTGTCGCGTGGCTCGGTGAGACCTGGGCGCCGGTCGGCGCCGAGGAGGATCACCCGTGGACGCGCGAGGCGGCAGCCGGCCCGCCCGAGGTGGCCGAGCTCTCGCCGCGGCCATCGAGCATCGTGAGCGTCGACGAGGCCGAAGAGTTCGAGCGCATCGGGGCAACGGTTGCCCGACGCGTTCGTGACTTGGGCCGCGCCGCCGGCTCATCGCGTACCGGGCTCAAGTTGTACGACGTAGCGCCCTCGAGCCTCATGAACCCACCGCACAGCCATTCAGCCGAGGAAGAGATCTTCGTCGTGCTCGAGGGAGACGGCTTGGTGACGTTCTGGCCGCATCCACGCAGCACCACCGAACCGGAGCGCTTTGCCTCGACAACCGACGAGCGTGATCTTCGCTGCGGGCACGTCGTCGTGAGCCTCGCCGGAAGTGGCCGGCCTGTCGCTTTCCGAGCAGGTGAACGCGGGATGCGTGTGCTCGCCTACGGAACGCGCGATCCCAACGACATCACCTATTACCCGAGGTCGAGCAAGGTGATGCTGCGCGGCGTAGGTCTTGTTGGGCGCCTCGAGCACCTCGACTACTGGGAAGGCGAGGATTGACGGGCGTAGGTGCTTGAAGGAATCCATCACGAGGCCGTGAAGGTGACGCAGTCATGGCCCTGTCACGCCTCCTTCCGCGACTCCAGCCGCGTCCCGAGCCCGCCCCCGAACCGGTCGAGGAGGAGCCCGTCACCGTCACCGACGAGCCCCCCCGCCTGCAAGCAGTCCCAGCGCCGGCGCCGGCTCCCGAGGCGGAGGGTGCGCTGATGGCGAACGTCATCGTCCTCGCGAACCAGAAGGGCGGCGTCGCAAAGACGACGACGACGCTCAACCTCGGCGTGGCGCTCCACGAGAAGGGTCATCGCGTCCTCGTGATCGACCTCGATCCGCAAGGGAACCTCACGATGAGACAGGGGATGAACCCCGACGCGATCGACCGCTCGATGTTCGACGTTCTCGTCCACCGGATCCCGATCTCGGACATCATCAAGACCGTCGAGGTCGACGTGGCCGTCGCGTCGATCGATCTCGCAGGCGCCGAGCTCGCCCTCTCCGCGCTGATCGGCCGCGAGCGCGCGCTCGAGAAGGCGCTCGTCGAGGTGCGCGACCGCTACGACTACATCCTCATCGACACGCCTCCTTCGCTCGGCTTGCTGACGATCAACGCGTTCGTCGCCGCCGACGGCGTGATCGTGCCGGTGCAGTGCGAGTACCTCTCGCTGCGCGGGCTCGTGCAGCTCGAGAACACGCTCGCGATGGTGCGCGAGAACCTCAACACGAAGGTGCACGTCATGGGCATCGTCCCGACGATGTACGACGGACGTACCCTGCATGCGCGTGAGGCGATCGAGATCCTCGAGGAGCACTTCGGCGACCTCGTCTACAAGACGCGGATCCGCAAGACCGTGCGCTATGCGGAGGCGCCCGTGAAGGGCAACTCCGTGCTGAAGTACGAGCCGTCCGGGCCTGCCGCCCAGGCGTACCGCGACCTCGCGAAGGAGGTGCTCGATGGCGCGCAAGCGCGCGACGATGCGTGAGGGTCCGCTGGCCGAGCTCTTCCGCAAGACCGAGGCCGCGCAGCGCTCGCAGGGCGAGGCGGGCGACGCCGAGGCAGCCTCACCCGAGCCCGAGCCGGATCCACGCGCGCAGGCAGCGCTCGACAAGACCGTCGAGCACGTCCCCGACTTCGCGAAGGATCCCGAGCCCGAGCCGCCCGTCGCCGAGGCCGCCGCGGGCGTCGCGCCCGAGGACGAGGTGCCGACGGAGGCTGCCGCGTCACGCGCAGCCGCTCGCTACTTCCAGACGATGCTCGAGCCGGCGCCGCAGCTCCACCGCGTGCCGCCGCCGAGAGGCTCCGCGTACATCGCGGCGATCCGTGTCGTGGGCGTGGGTGGCGCCGGACTGAACGCGATCCATCGGATGATGGACGCGGGGATCGCCCAGGTGGACTTCATCGCCGTGAACACCGACCGCCAGGCGCTCGCGATCTCGGATGCGCCTACGAAGATCTCCATCGGTGAGGGCCTTACGCAGGGGCTCGGGTCGGGTGCCGACCCGGCCGTCGGACGCGCTGCGGCCGAGGAGGCGATGGATCAACTGCGGGCTGCGCTGCGTGGCTCGGACATGGTGTTCGTCACTGCGGGAGAGGGAGGCGGCACCGGCACTGGAGCCGCACCGGTCGTCGCGCGGATCGCGCGCGAGCTCGGCGCGCTCACGGTTGGCATCGTCACGACGCCGTTCCGCTTCGAGGGAACGCGCCGCCGCGCAGCGGCGGACAGCGGCGTCGAGGAGCTCCGCTCCGCGTGCGACACGGTGATCGTCATCCCGAACGACCGTCTGCTCGAGGTGCTCGACCGCTCGACCTCGATGATCGACGCGTTCAAGATCGCCGACGATGTACTGCGCCAGGGCGTGCAGGGAATCTGCGACCTCATCACGACGCCGGGCCTCATCAACCTCGACTTCGCCGATGTCCGCACCGTCATGCAGGACGCGGGCTCGGCGCTCATGGGGATCGGCTACGCAACTGGCCCGAACCGGGCTCGTGAGGCTGCGGAGCGCGCGCTCGGCTCGCCGCTCATCGACGCCGAGATCGTCCGCGCGCGGGGCATCCTCCTCTCGATCTCCGGCGGAGACGATCTCTCGCTCGTGGAAGTCAACGAGGCCGCCGAGGTCGTTCGCGAGACCGCGACGGACGAGACGAACATCATCTTCGGCGCCACCGTCGACCCGCGGCTGACCGGCCAGGTCTGGGTCACGGTCGTCGCGACGGGGCTCGGCGGCATGCGCCGACGCGCCGGGCGAGCCGAGTTCGAGATGACAACGGGATCACAACGGACGGTCGATCCCGAGCTGCCGTCGTTCCTGAACACCGGGTAGGGGCGAGGCTCGCCTCGCCCGCGGCCCGAGGCTCCGTTCGGGCGACGCAAGCGTCGCCCCTACGAGACGTAGCTCCCAGGTTTACCCTCCTCGGATGCGAGGCGCCATCGCAGCCGGTCACCCTTTGTCTGCCGACGCAGGCGCGGGCGTCCTGCGCGAAGGCGGCAATGCTGTCGACGCCCTCCTCGCAGCCGCGTTCACCGCATTCGTGACCGAAGGGCCGCTCACGGGCCCGGCCGGGGGCGGCTTCGCGCTCGTCCACGAGGCTTCCGGCGAGACGACGGTGCTCGACTGCTTCTTCGAGGTCCCGACGCGCGGGCTCGGCGAGATGGAGGAGCTCGTCATCGACTTCGGCGACTCCGGGACCCAGGTCTTCCACGTCGGTGAGGGGTCGGTCGCGGTTCCCGGGCTCCTGGCAGGTCTCGAGGAGATTCACGGCCGGTTCGCCACGCGCGAGTGGGCGGATCTCGTCGAACCGGCGATCGCGCTGGCGCGCGACGGCTTCGAGCGCGACGAGCAGCGCGCGTTCCTGCACCTGATTCTCGAGGGAATCCTCCTGCGCGACGAGGGCGGCCGCGGTATCTACGGTGACCCGGGGCGCGTGCGCACGCAGCACGCACTTGCGACGCTCGAGCGCGTCCGCGACGCCGGCGCCGCCATGGTCACCGAGCTCCTCCCCGAGTACGCGGACGACCTTCGCGCATACCGCCCCATCGCGATCCAGCCGCTCGAGCTGGAAGTGCTCGGGCGAACCGTCCTCTCGACGTCTTCGCAGGGCGGTGGCGTCGTCCAGCGCATTCTCGCGCTCCTCGGCGAGGCCGGCGAGCCGAGCCTCGAAGACCATGCTCGCGCCGTCGCCGACGCGTACGGTCCCCTCGGGTCGGGGCCGCTGCCCGGCACGACGCACATCTCGGTCGTCGACGGAGCAGGGATGGCGGCCGGGCTCTCGTCGACACTGGGCTCGGGATCGGGGGTCTTCCGCGGCGGCACGCAGCTCAACAACATGCTCGGTGAGCTCGACGTGATCGGCTCGCACGAGAAGGCGCCTGGCGAACGGCTCGCGAGCATGATGACGCCGACGCTCGTGTCGAAGGCCGGACAACCCGAGCTCGTGATCGGGAGTGCGGGCTCCGTGCGGCTCGCGGGCGCGATCGCCCAGGTGACGTGGCGCGTCCTGCGCGGCATGCACGTGAACGATGCGATCTGCGCGCCGCGCGTCCATGTCGAGGGCACGACGCTCCACCTCGAGGGAGGTTGGCCGGATGCCGACGTCGCCACGCTTCCTCCGGCGTGGGACGTGAACCGCTGGGATGCGCTGAACCTCTACTTCGGCGGCGTGCAGGCCGTGCAACGCACTGCCGAAGGCGTACTCGAGGCCGCGGGGGACCCGCGCCGCGGAGGACTCGGCATCGTCGTCGAATGACGATCGTGCGCCAAGCCACGCCCGCCGACGCGCACGCGCTCGTCGATCTCGCCGAAAGCGTCGGACGCGAGGACGGGCGCTGGATCCTCGGAACCGGCCCGTGGCGCTCGGTCTCCGACGAGCGCCGCTATCTCCGCACCATCCATCGCCATCCGGACGCGGCCGTGTTCGTCGCGGAGGACGGCCCGCGCATCGTGGGCCGGCTCTCGCTTTCGCGCGATCCGCATCCGGCGAGCCGTCACGTCGCCGATCTCGGGCTCATGGTCGCCGAGAGCCATCGCCGACAAGGCGTCGGAACGATGCTCCTCGAGCAGGCGGTCGCCTGGGCGCGCGAGGCGAGCGTACGCAAGCTCGAGCTGCACGTCTTCCCGTGGAACGAGCCTGCGCTCGGCCTGTACACGTCCTTCGGCTTCGAGCGGGAGGGTTACCGGAAGCGTCAGTACGAGCGCGGCGGCGAGCTGGTCGACGCGGTGCTCATGGCGTACTTCGTCGCCAACTAGCGGCGCGGCTGCGCTCGCTCGGGCGCAGCGAGGAGGACCAGGGCGCGATAGACCCTCCACCCGCGGGCCCACGAGCCGTACCGGCCGAGAGCGAAGAGCAGGGTGTCGAGGGGCCGCAGCATCTCGGCTCAGGGCTCGCCGGTACGTAACGGGACGACCGTCGCTCCGGCTGTCGCGACCGGCGTCTCTGTCTCGGCAGGCTCCTCCGCATCGGGGCGGTCGTCGTCCGAATCGCCGAGCGTGTCCGACGCCCGGGCCATCTCGGCCGCGACCGTCTCCATCGCCTGCAGGCTGTCGCGCAGGCCCGCGAGGAGGTCGTCCGCAGGCCCGTTCGGCGGACTCGTCGACGCCGTGTCGTCAGTCGCCGAAGTCTCGGGTCGGTGACCGTGGAAGGCGTCGTCGAGGCGGGCCTCGAGGGAGCGCAGGGCGACGGGCCACAAGGTCTTTGCTCGTGCGAGCTCGGCCGCGACCGCTGCGACGCGCTGGTCCATGGCGTCGATCCGGCTGGTGAGCTCACCCGCCGTTCGTGCATTCGTCTCCGACGCCTTGCGCGTCGATGCCTCGATGCGCTCGAGCCGCTCAGCGAGGTCGTCGAGCGAGGCCGATCCGGGCTCCGGAAGTGCAGAGAGCGCCTCGCGGATGTCGTCGACGATCGACTCGATGCGGCTGCTCGACTCCGTGAAGTGGCGATGGAGCGTGACGAGCTCGTGCTCCTTCGCTCCGAGGCTCGTGGTCGCCGACTCGACACCGGTCGCGAGCGAGTCGATCCGCTTCGCGAGCTGCGCGATCGCGTCCTCCACGTCGGCGATGCGTCGATCGAGGTGCTCGTCGTTCGCGCCGGAGGCGAGCCCACCGAGTGCCTCCACCTGCGAGCGCAGCGTCGCGAGCATCGCGACGAGCTCATCGGAGGGACGATCCGGCTCCGAGGCGCGCCGCTCGATGCTCGCTCTGACCGACGCCAGCTGCGCGCCCAGCACGTCGACGCGCTCCCCCAGCTCTGGATCCACGCCGGCTCCAGCCGGCATCGTCGAGACGGTGGCGGAGAGCTCCTCGACCCGCTGGCCGAGCGCGCGGACGCTCGCGGCGAGATCGTCGACATGGGCTGGGTTACTGGCTTCCGCGCGCTCCTTCATGAGCGCTGCGACGGCATTCTTGAGCGAGCGGAGCTCGTTGACGTCCGTGGCGGGGCCGTCTGTAGTCGCGCGTGCTGCTTGGACCTGTGCGACCAGCGCCTGCAGGGTCTGGTCGCGAGCCTCGAGGTCACGGCGCAGGCTCGCGATCTCGCCGTCCTTCTTGGCCATTGCCGACGCGGTCGTCGCGACGGTGGAGGCCAGCGTGTCGACGCGCTCCATGAGCACGTCGAGGCGCGCCACGAAGCGCGCGTCCTGCTTCGAGTCGCTCTTAGAGGACGAGAGCACGACTCGTCGCGCGTTCCCTCGACGCGAGCACCACGTGGTACGAGCCGGCGGGCATCCTCGAGGACTATCGGAATCGGAGGCCAGCCCTCGCTCACTCGTTTGAGTACGCGCAAGATCGGAATCCGCTAACGCGCGGACTCCGATCGCGCGAGATCCCTGAAGCCACCCGCTCCGCGGGTGGGTCACAGCCACTGACGAACGTCAGTCGTGCATCCGGGCGAGCGAGATCGTGGCATCAACCATCTAGCGACCCGGCTGCCAATCGAGCACGAACGTGCTCTGCTCGAGCGTCTGCGGGCAGCCGGGGCCGCGTGCCTCCGCGATTCGCCGGAGAGCTTCCTTTGGATCGACTCCGTGACGGACGAGCCAGCTGCCGACGACGACGCCCGTGCGCCCACAGCCGGCCCAGCAGTGCACGAAGACGATCCCGCCGCCGGCGAGCTCGGCGTCGATCTCGTCGAGGGTCGCGACCAGGTCTGCGCGCGTCGGGATCGAGAAGTCGCGGATGGATCGATTGGTGTATCGGCAAGGCTCCGGGACGAGCGATGTGTATGGCTCGAGCTCGCCCTCGTGCGTGAGATCGAGGAAAAGCGTGACGCCTGCGTCGATGAGGTTCTGCACTTCGATCGACGCGTTCTCGGGTCGCCAGGCCGAGGGATGGCGTCCTGCGATGAGGCGACCCTGCTCGATGACGGTGGGCGGACGCATGACGGCGAAGTCTGCCGACGGTTGCTACCCCGTCCGAGGGGAGCGTCTCATAGCGCGACGAGCAGGTGCCGATAGCGGTGGCATGGCGTCGCCTCACACGTCCGCGAACGAGCTTCGCGATCGCGCTCTGCTCCTCGCGAATGAGCTCGGGGTCGACCCCGAAGCGTGGTACGTGCGCGTGCTCGAGGAGGAGCAGAAGGAGGGCCTCGAGCCCGATCTCGGGACGCTCGTGCGTGCCTACTGGGAGCTCCAACGCGTGACCGAGCGTGCCGATCTCCGGGACACCTGGCGCTCCTTAGCGGACCAGCTGTGGTCCGGCGAAGCCGCCTGACAGTTACTTTCCGCAAGACCAGGCAATCCGCTAGCGCGGATCGCCTGGTCGCGAGATCCCTGAAGGCGTCCGCTTCGCGGCCGCGTCGCATTGGCGACTCGACCTCGTTGCGGTTCTACCCGCAAAGAGGCGGGTCAGGTCACGTCTCGTGGCCCGATTAGCATGGCTCGTCCGTGGCCGCTCCGCCTTTCGTCCATCTGCACGTCCATTCCGAGTACTCCATCCTCGACGGGGCGTGCCGGATCCCGGATCTCGTAGCGAAGGCGGCGCGCCTCGAGATGCCCGCCGTCTCGCTCACCGACCACGGCTCGCTCGCGGGCGCGGTGCAGCTCTTCAGGGAGGCTGGAAAGGTCGGCGTGAAGCCGATCATCGGCTGCGAGGTCTATGTCGCCGACGACCGCCGCGCGCAGACGAAGGGGTACGCCCACCTGACACTGCTGGCCGAGTCGAACGAGGGCTACGCGAACCTCATCAAGCTCTCGTCCCTCGGCTACCTCGAGGGCTACTACTACAAGCCACGCGTCGACTGGGAGCTCCTCGAGCGGCACGCGAAGGGCATCGTCGCGCTCTCCGGCTGTCTCTCGGGCCGCGTCTCTCGCGCGCTCTCGGAGAGCCGCCCCAAGGACGCGGCCGGCGATCTCGACCGCCTCGTCCAGATCTTCGGCCGTGACTCGACCTACGTCGAGATCCAGAACGCCGGGCTCTCCGAGCAGCACGAGATCAACCCGCAGCTGATCGCCCTTGCGCAGGAGACCGGGCTTCCGCTCGTCGCGACCGGAGACGTCCACTACCTCGACGCCGAGGACGCGTTCGCCCACGAGGCGCTCCTCTGCATCCAGTCGGGCGACACGCTCAAGAACCCGGCGCACTGGCGCTTCGACACGAACGAGTTCTTCTTCAAGACGCCCGAGGAGATGGCGGGCGACTTCCCCGGACTGGAAAACGCGATGGCGCGCACGCTCGAGGTGGCGGAGCGCTGCAATGTCGAGCTCGAGCTCGGGCGGATCCTGCTGCCGACGTTCCCGGTGCCCGAGGGCAGGGACTCCCTCGACTACCTCGTCCAGCTCTGCGAGCAGGGCCTCGCTCGTCGCTACGACAAGGTGACTCCCGAGTTGACCGACCGGCTCCGCTTCGAGCTCAAGACGATCAAGGAGATGGGGTTCGCGGACTACTTCCTCATCGTCTGGGACTTCATCCACTTCGCGAAGGGAAACGGCGTGAGCGTCGGGCCGGGCCGAGGCTCTGCCGCCGGCTCGATCGCCGCGTACTGCCTGGAGATCACGGACGTCGACCCGATGCGCTACGGCCTTCTCTTCGAGCGGTTCCTCAACCCGGCTCGCAAGGACCTGCCGGACATGGACATCGACTTCTCGGTCGCCGGTCGCGATCGCGTCATCAACTACGTCGCCGAGAAATACGGCCGCGACCGCGTCGCGCAGATCATCACCTTCTCGACGATGGCCGCCCGCGCGGCGATTCGCGACGCAGGCCGTGTGCTCGACATCCCGTACGGCGTCGTCGACCGCATCGCGAAGCTCGTGCCCGAGGGCCCCGGGCAGACGCTCGAGGCTGCGCTGAAGCCTGGCGCCGAGCTCCGGCAGGCGGTCGACTCCGACCCGATCGCGAAGGAGATCATCGACCTCGCGCGCCCGCTCGAGGGTCTGACGCGCGCCGACTCGATCCACGCGGCGGGCGTCGTCATCGGCGCGCAACCGCTCATCGAGGTCGTCCCGCTGCAGCAGAAGGGCGCCGACTCGGAGATGGTGACGCAGGTCGGGATGAACGACGTCGTCGACCTCGGCCTCCTCAAGATGGACTTCCTCGGGCTGCGGAACCTCGACGTCATCGACAAGGCGGTCGATCTCGTCGGCGGCGTCGACATCGGCACGCTTCCGCTCGATGACCCGAAGACGTACGCGATGCTCGCGCGCGGCGACTCGATCGGTGTGTTCCAGTTCGAGTCGTCGGGCATGCGCGAGGCGCTTCGGTCGGTGAAGCCGACGGAGTTCGAGGACCTGATCGCGCTCGTCGCGCTCTACCGTCCAGGGCCTATGGGCTACATCCCGATGTACGCCGCGCGGAAGGCAGGGCGCGAGCAGGTGTCCTTCGCGGACACGCGCCTCGAGGCCATCACCGGACAGACGTACGCGATCTGCATCTACCAGGAGCAGTACATGCAGATCGCGAAGGAGCTCGCAGGGTTCTCGCCCGCGGAGGCAGAGACGCTGCGCAAGGCGATCGGCAAGAAGATCCACGCGCTCATGGCCTCGCTCAAGGATCAGTTCCTCGAGGGGTGCGCGGAGAACAACGTGGCCCCCGGCGTCGCGCACCAGCTGTGGAAGGACATGGAGTCCTCGCAGGACTACTCCTTCAACAAGGCGCACGCGGCCTGCTACGCGCTCATCGCCTACCGCACGGCGTGGCTGAAGGCGAACCACCCGAAGGAGTACATGGCCGCGCTCATCTCGTCGGTGATGAATACGAAGGACCGCGTGCCGCTCTACGTGAACGCGTGCCGCGAGATGGGCATCGACGTCCTGCCACCAGACGTGAGCTCGTCGCAGCAGGACTTCGCGGTCGTCGGCGGCGTCATCCACTTCGGGCTGAACGCGGTGAAGAACGTGGGGGAGGCCGCCGCGGACGCGATCGTCCGCGTCCGCGCCGAGGGCGGACCGTTCGAGTCGATCTGGGCGCTCACCGAGCGCGTCGATCCGCAGGTACTCAACAAGCGGGCGCTCGAGTCACTCGTGAAGTGCGGCGCGCTCGACTCCACCGGCGCCACGCGGCTCGGCATGCTGACGGCCCTCGAAGCGGTGCTCGGGCACGGACAGCGGACCTCCGCCGACCGGCTGGCTGGCCAGGCCTCGATCTTCGACGGCGCCTTCGGCGACGAGGAGCAGTCCGTCGAGGTCAAGTACCCGCCGCTCGCGACCAGCGAGTTCGACGAGCGCGAGCTCCTGCGCCTCGAGAAGGAGACGCTCGGCCTGTACGTCTCGGAGCATCCGCTCGAACGCGTCCGTGCTGAGCTGAGGCGGAAGACCGACTGCGCCCTCACGGACATCGAGCGCAGGCGCGACGGCGAGTTCGTCACCGTCGGCGGAATCGTCTCCGGGCTGAAGCAGGTGACGACGAAGCGCGGCGAGCCGATGGTGTTCGTGACGCTGGACGACCCGACGGGCAGTGCGGAGGTTGTCGTCTTCAACTCGATGTACGCGGCCGCGCGCGAGCTCCTCGAGCCAGACCGCATCCTCGTCGTGAGGGGGCGCGTCGACCACAAGCAGGCTGGCGAGACCAAGCTCGTCGCGAGCGAGGTGAGCGCGTTCGAGGCAGCGATCGTGCGCCGCGAGGTGCGGCTGCGCATCGACGCGCGGCAGGCGCGGGCCGGGATCGTCCGGGAGCTCGCGACGCTCGTCGCCGACTTCCCCGGCGAGGCCCCCGTCTACCTCGCGCTGGAGACCTCGCTCGGCGAGCGCACCCTCGCGCTCGGACCGGAGTACCGAGTGAAACCGGAAGCGGACTTCTTCGCCGAGGTTCGTGCGCTGCTCGGCGAGGCCTGCATCGCCTGAGGACGACGTGCCGATGCGTTCGTGGAGAGTTGCGACCGCCCGCGAATTGCGGGCGGCTTCAGGGATCTGCGCGAACGGAGGTTCGCGCTAGCGAACCTCCGTTCTGCGCCGACTAGCTTCTGGCGTCGCTGCTCAGTCGGTCGCCCACGCAAGCGAGCACCTTGAGGGCAATCGACGGCATCGTCTCGACGACCGAACGAAAGCGCCGGTCGGTGATGACGAGCACGTCGACCGGGGATGTCGCGGTGACGGTGGCAGTGCGGGGGCTGTCCGTGATGAGGGCGATCTCGCCGAGCCAGTCGCCAGGGCCGAGGTCGGCGATCTTCTTGCCCTTCTTCGTCACCTCGGCCGTTCCGTCGATCAGTACGAAGAACTCCCGACCCGGGCGGCCTTCGCGCGTCAGTACCGTCCCCTGCCGGAGGTCGATCTCGTCCGCGGTCTTGGCAAGCTGGCCTAACTCGCTCTTCGAGCAGCCCGCGAAGAGGGGGACCGTTTTCAGCAGCTCGATCTTTGCGTTACGGCGGAGGGGCATCGCGCAATCCTGACGCCTCCCAGCGTCTCGTGCAAGCTGGACGGCTGGCATGACACGTGTCATGC
>Ga0136631_10000132_pt1 | contig 21823 bp, 17 predicted proteins | sample AntDrymUQ6012206_2_FD_104655 | JGI IMG/M metagenome (GOLD analysis project Ga0136631, IMG submission 104655) | Polar desert sand microbial communities from Dry Valleys, Antarctica - metaG UQ601 (22.06) | ecosystem: Environmental > Terrestrial > Soil > Desert | place: Antarctica: Dry Valley... | reverse complement strand
TTGGTCAGCGAGCCGGCGAGGTCGTTGAGAAACGCCGGGTTCTCCTCGGCCAACACCTCGCGGATCTCCACGGCGCGCTCAGTCGGCGCGACCGCGTCCGCACGACGCCCCACCCCGCTGTAGCGGATCCCGAGGTTGGTCAGCGAGCCGGCGAGGTCGTTGAGAAACGCCCGGTTCTCCCCAGCCAGCACCTCATAGATCTCCACGGCGCGCTCGGTCGGCGCGACCGCGTCCGCACGACGCCCCACCCCGCTGTAGCGGATCCCGAGGGCGAGGAGTGCGTGAGCCACGTCGGGGCTGAGCGCCGGATCGCGGTCCGCGAGCCGCTCGAGCGCCTTGATCCCTTCGGGTCCGCCGTCGACGGCGTGGCGCCACGCGTAGTGCCAGAGGTACGGATGCTCAAACGCCCTGCGACCGCTCTGCAGGAACCGCTCGTACACCGCGAGCACCGCCGCTGCGGCGGTCCGCGCCAGGTCGCGCTCAGCGCCGTCGCGATCGCGCCGCAGCGCCTCGGCAAGCCGCTGGTGAAGCCGGTAGACCGCCTGGCCGTCGAGGCTCGACGCGGTGACATAGCGCCGGTACTGGTCAAGCGCCCAGAAGGCGTCCATTCGCTCGTAGCCGACCTCTGTGTCGGTGATCGCGGCGGCCACTGCGGGCCAGACGTCGTCGGCCGGAAACCCCGGACCGTAGGAGTAGGCGAGCGCGGCGAGCAGGTCCTTGCCCGCGCCCGGCACCGGCTCGGCGTCGTGCTCGAGCGGGCGCTCGACCTCCGCGACCTCCAGGTCCTGGAAGAGCGCCTGCTCGACGCTCGTCGCAAGCCCCGCCTCCCAGTCCGGAACGGTCGTGTCCACCGGGCGCTCACGCAGCTGCGACGTCAGGACCCGCGCGAGCAGGAACCCGCCCTCCCGGCTCGGCCCGCCGGTCTCGCGGACGAGCGTCGTGATCGCGCCCGCCACCGCCCCCGGATCCATCGCGCCACCCGCGGTGGGAGCCTCGACGCCGTCGAGGCGCGCGCGCACGTACCGGTCCAGGTCGACATCCGTCCCTTCCGGGTCCTCACCGAGGTCAATCGGGAGCGCCGGGGCACCGAGCAGGCCGAGGAGCGTCTTGCCCTCCTCGCCAGCGGGCCGGTCCCGCGAGGCGACGACGATCAGCGCGTTGCTTGCAAGCCGCGCCAGCAGTTCCGTGGCGATGCGCTCGGCCTCGTCGCCCGCCTCGTCGAGCCCGTCGATGACGACGACCGGCGGCCGCTCGCACTTCTCGGCCCATGCCACCACGTCGTTGTGACTCGCCCGCCCGCCGGCCACCACGACGCCGAGCGCATCGGCGAGAACCTGCGAGCACGCCGCGAGGTCCATGCCGCGCGCTTGGACGTGGGCGTCGACCGAGTCCGCGCCAGGATCGAGCTCGGCCGGAGGAATCGCATTCGCCCTCGCAATCTGTTTCCGCTCCGCCTTGTTGGAGAGCGACACGATCCGCCCCGCGATTGCGGACTTGCCGCAGCCGGCGGGTCCCGTGACGACGCACAGCCCCGGCTTGCCACGTCCCATCCATTCCACGATCGACCTGAGCTGGGCCTCCCGCCCGGTGAACCAGTTGCCCCGCTCGGACTGCGCGCCCCCGCGCGCGGCCGCCAGCAGGTGCTCGACGATCCTCTCCGGCGCCCCTGGGTCGTAGAGCGGGTTCGCCATGATCAGCCACGCGTCACCCTGCCCGTGAAACTGCGGAAACTGGCGTTCCTCGTCCCACTCCTTGACCAGCGCGTCGATGAGGTCGTCACCGCGCAGACCGGCCTGATACGAGGACCAGCGCAGACGCAAGATCGGATCGGTCGGTCCGTCTTTGAGCAGCGAGAGTAGCTTCGCGACCAGCACCCCGTCGACGGCTCGCTCGAACTTCTGGCATGACGCGACGACCCCGGCCCAGCGTCCCCGCTGATCTGCGTGCTTGCTCGCCGCGCGGCCGGTTACCGCAATCGCATCGAGTGTCCCCTCGCCCGAGTAGCACGTGTCGATGAGGATAAGAATCTGACTGGCCGCGCTCTGTCCGGCGCTGTCGGCGAGATAGTCGGGCGTGATCGCATTGCGATCCCCGCGCGCCTCCCCGGCCGTGAGCAGCCCGAGCGCGCCCGTGTTCCCATTCAGCGCCGCGTGCCCAGCCCACAGCAGCACGAGCGCCCCGCCGGGGGTCGCCAGCTCCCCATCCGGTAGTGCCTTCCCGAGTTCCGTCCTCACGGCACCATGGCTGTCGGGGTCCCGCACGCATACCGTCTCCAGGCCCAGCTCGCGGAGCCTCTTCGCGAGCTGGTCCACGTCGCTCACCGCGCGCGTCAACGGCTCGAGACTCGGATGAGCGCTCGTGTTATTCCCAACGCCGACGAACAGGCGCCGGCCCGCAGGGTCCTTCTTCCCTATGTCGCTCATCCGAGCACCAGGGTCGTCGATCGCACCGGCGCGACCTCGACGCCGCGCGGGTCGTCCGGCGCGCGCACGAGGATCGTGTAGCCGCCCGGCCCGATCCCGTCGAGCGTTGCATTGCCGAGCGAGCGGCCGGCGTGATCCGTCTCGCCGCGATAGCGCACCCGCGCCCAGCCCGCCTCGCCGCCGGACTCGTCGATCGCCAGCACCTCAAGCGTCCGCTCGGTCGAGTAGCTGACCGACACCGTGATGGCTTCGCCCAGATCGTGGAGGTCTGGCACCGACAAGCCGATCACGTCCTGCTGGGGAGGCGGTGCGGCGCGGTAGACGACTCCCGTGGCGGTCAGGACGAGGTCGAGCTGGTCGGTCACCGACTTGTGGGCGGCCAGGAGTCCGTGGCCTTCTCCCACACCGCGGATCACGGGGTCGGTCTCGAGCATCGCCTTCGGGCGCGCCGCCAGGCGCGGAACCGTCCCGTCCCCGCCCCTCTCGGCACCATCGAACACCGTGCGGGTCACCACCCGATCGTCATCGAGCTCGACCGCCGTCGGCGTCGGCTGCCCGATCCCGACCACGGGCACGAGCGGATAGCCCAGCGTGTATGCAGCGTCGAGCTCCTCATGGAAACGCATCCCGTCCGCGACCAACTCGCTGTCGATATCGGGCAGCTCCACCTCCGTCGTCTTCTTGAGCGCACCCGCGCCTGCCGTGATACAGGCGTACTCCGGCAAGAGCTGGTAGGAGGACGGCAGCGATCGGGCGAACCGCGTCAGATCCAGCTTCAGCGGGCCCGGTCCCTTGCGGACCCCGTTGACCAACTGGTCCACCGTCTTCGCCGCGCCCCGGTGCGGCGTCCCGAGCGTCACGAGCACCCGTGCGATCTCCGCGCCGCCGAGCCGATCCAGATACCAGCGCGCGACGAGGCCGCCCATCGAGTGACAGATGAACACCACCATCGCCTCCCGCCGCTGCGGAGCCGACGCACGCCACCGCAGCAACGCCGACTCGACCCGGCACTTCAGGCACTTGGCCGAGAACCGATTGGACAGACGCCAGTCATACGCGAACACCAGGAGGTTCCCCTGAGGGGCGCCTCCCGCATGAGAGCGGTCAACCGTCAAGCCGAACCGCTTGGCGGCCAGGAACCGGAGTAGCTCCGAGTACCCCTGCACGGGCGTCCACACTCCCGGAATCACATGAAACGACGTCATCAACCCCGTTGCCACCACGCCGTCCGGCGCAGGCCCGTCGCCAACACCCTCGGGAAGTTCGAGCCCTCGTAGAGATCCCCCAAGCGTCCGCAATGCGCCCAGCGCGCTTCCCGCGCTCAGCCCCCACACCTCGCGACCGTCGCGGTCAGCAAGCCCACTGCCCATGACACCCGGAACCACGACCACCAGGTCCTCACGCATCCCCCATACCTCCGAGCGTCGACGCTGCATCGTTCCGGAACATCGTGCACGGGCGGCGAGGGCTTGCACGCAGCCGACGATGTATTCAGGACAAGATCGTCAATCCCTTTCGTGTGAGGCTTCGCAAGCGCGGCGGTGCACCGACAACCCGCGCACCGCACGCCTGGGTAGTGAAGGGCGCGTCGCGGCACTGGACTAACGCAACCGTATGGTTGCGTTAGGCTGGTGAGGATGAACGTCCTGTCGCTGTATGACATCCATGGAAACGTCGATGCACTTGATGCCGTGCTCGCCGATTCGCGCGCTGCGCACCCCGACGTCGTGGTCGTCGGTGGCGACGTCGTGCCGGGGCCCTTCGCGCGCGAAACGCTCGCCCGCCTGGACTCGTTGAGCGTCCCGGTGCATTGGGTGCGTGGCAACGGCGAGCGCGAGGTGGCCGGAGCCATCAGCGCGCCCGCCCCGGCGCCCGACGATCTGGCCGCCCTAACGGCAGCGATCACCGCGGCCGAGCTCGGTGACGAGCGCGCGCACGGGCTCGGCGAGCTGCCGCTGACCGTACAGCTCGACGGTGTGCTCTACTGCCACGCCAGCCCGCGCCGCGACGACGAGATGCTCACCCGGCTCTCGACTCCGGAGCGCTGGGCGCAGGCGCTGGCCGGCGTCGCAGCAGGGCTGGTCGTGGCCGGTCACACCCATCAACAGGACGATCGCGTCATCGGCGGCGCGCGCTTCGTCAACGCGGGAAGCGTCGGGCTGCCCTACGAAGGCGACGCAGCCGCGCGCTGGCTGTGGGTTGCCGACGGTGAGCCCGAGCTGCGCCACACCGCTTACGACGCCGCCCGCGCAGGCGCACGCATCCTCCAGGCCGGCTGGCCCGACGAGCGGTCCGTCCGCGCCGCGCTCGTCGATCCCGTCGACCCGATCATCGTGACCCGCATCTTCGAAGAGCTGGCACGCGGCTAGGACAACGATGCCTGACGGGGCGACGCGGTCATCTTCGGCGGCGACCCTGGCTCTATGAGGCGCAGCGACGCGCTACGAGGCCCAGCGATAGCGCTGGAGCGCGAAGCCGTTGGGATACACCCTGTGTTGCGTCATCCGTCATCGTGACCGCGCGCGGTCCGATGCGCTCGGCGAAGAGGAGAGCAGCGACGAGAGCGGCACTTGACTCAGCGGCCTAGAAATCCGATAATCAGATGGTGTCCGAGATCAGCGCGACGGATGCGTCCAAGCGCTTCGCCGATCTGCTCGACGCCGTCGAGCACCGCGGCGAGACGTTCACCGTCGTGCGGCGCGGCCGCGTCGTGGCTACCATCGCCCCCGCCCGGCGCGGCAGCGGAGCGGACCTGCGGCGGATCCTCGCCGAGCACCCCCCCGATGATCGTTGGGCCGACGACCTGCGCGACCTGCGTCGCTTTGCCGGCGACGCGCAGGCCGCCGACCCATGGAACGACTGATCCTCGATACCGGCGTGCTCGTGGCGCTCGAACGGCGTGGCGAACTGCCAGACGACATCCTTCCCGACGACGCCGACATCGCCATCGCAGCCATTACCGCCTCAGAACTGCTCGTCGGCGTCCACCTTGCCGACCAGCAACATCACGTGGCACGCAAGGCCACCGTGGACGCCATCCTTGAAACGTTCGACGTCGTCGCCTTCGACCTCGACACGGCTCGCCACCACGCAGCGCTCCTAGCCCACGCCCGCCGCGCCGGAAGACCCCGCGGAGCACACGACCTACTGATTGCCGCGACCGCAAGCTCCACCGGACGACTGCTCCTGACCACCGACCACAACGCCTTCGACGACCTCCCCGGCGTTTCCTATCGCCTCGCAACCCGCAACTGATCGTGGTCTGGTCTCGGCGCTCGCTAATCGCGCGATGCGTCACGGGCCGTCGGTCGGCGGCATCGTGAAGCTGACAACCAGGAGCGAACCCGTAGCCGCGGCTCCTCATCGCGCAACTCGCAAGTCCTGCTGCCTCGGCGCTGGCTGACCCTTCTCGTCCGAAGGGGCACTCCGTAGGCCGGGTGGCACTCCCCGCCGCTGAGTTGGCGCGGCGGACCTAGCGAGCGGCGTAGCAGCGCAAAGCGTCGGCGGGTGTTGGCCCCGGGTGCTAGAGCGACCGCCCGATCAGTCGCCGCCCGGCGCCAGCGCGCTCGGGTTGGCCATGACCTGGCGTATCTCGGCGGCAGCGATCCTGTCGCGTGCGTCAGTTGGGATGTCGACATGGAGCACCTCGACGTTGAAGGTGCGCAGCGCCTCGGCGAGCCAACTCGTCGTGGTGAGGCTCTTGACTACGGCCGGGTCGGCCAGCGCAATGATGAGCCGGGCGGCGGGTCGGTGCTCTCGCAGGGTGAGGAGCTTCAACGCGTCGCGGGCGATCTTGCCGCGCTGACCGCCCTTCAGTTTGGACTGGCGGGCGAATGCTTCGACGAGTACGCGTTCGTCGGCGCTGACGCCATCCACATCGCAGTAGGCGCCGCTAATACGAGACCCAACAGGGAATTGCAGCGTGCGAAGGCCGGCCAGACGGAGAGGGAGGGATTCGAACCCTCGGTGGACGTTGAGGCCCACACACGATTTCCAGTCGTGCCCGTTCAGCCGCTCCGGCACCTCTCCAGTGCAGGCAGGGTATCGGCCGCACCCGCGGGAGCCTCAGATGCGCCAGACGCCCCCGCAGAGCACCGGCACGCGCTCGCCGTCGGACGTCAGGCCGACGACGTCGACCTCGGGTGAGCCGATCATGAAGTCGATGTGGATCTGGGAGCGGTTGATGCGCTCGCGATCCTCCTCGCCGGCCGTGAACACGTAGGCCGAGCCGAGCGCCACGTGCGAGGCCGCGTTCTCGTCGATGAGCGTGTCGTAGAAGACGGTGTCGAGCGGGCCGATGCGGCCCGCGGCATCCACGAGCGCGACCTCTCCCAGCCGGGAGGCGCCGTCGTCGCGCTGGGCGTACCGCGTCAGCAGCTCACCACCCTCGTCGGCCTCGATCGACACCGCGCGACCGCCCTCGAAGCGCGCGCGCAGCCCGCGGATGATCGCGTCGCCGACGACGAGTGGCTTGGTCGACCGCACGACACCCTCGACGCGCGCCGGGTCTGGTGCCGTGAAGACCTCCTCGGAGGGCAGGTTCGGCATGTGGACGATCCCGTCCACCGTCTCGAAGCGCGCCGCAAGCCAGCGCGACGTCGGCAGCAGGCCGACGCGCAGGTCGGTGCCCGGCCCCTCGAAGTGCAGCATGTCGAAGCGCCGCGCGGTCAACCGTTCGCTGACCGCGACGAGCACATCCTGGCGCTCGCGCCAGGCGGCCTCCGGATCGTCCTCGTCGAGGCGGCACATGTGGATGACCTGCTCCCAGAGGCGCCACAGCGCGGCATCGGGCTCCAGATCGGGAAACAGGAGCTCAGCCCACTGGGGAGTCGGACAGGGGACGGCGGTCCAGTTCGTCGTGCGGGCGTTGATGACCTCGCCGGACTCGGGCAGGAACGGAAGCTGGTCGCGGCCGGCGCGCTGCGGGTTCAGATCGTTCATGAGCCCGGGTGCGGACTGGCCGGTGAGCGCGATGCGGGCGGCGTGAAGCTCGCCGAGCGCGAGGATCCGCTCGGCGTACCACGGGGGGACGTAGTCGAGCGTCTCCTCGGAGGCGTGGAGGATCCGCGAGCGCTTGACATACGGGTCGAACGGCATGACGTCGACGAACTTCGCGCCGGCCCGATAGGCGGAATCGGCGACCGCCCGCGTGAGCTCGAGCTTGCCCGGCTCGGTGCTGATCGCGACGACCTGGCCGGGCTGGACATTGGCCGCGAAACGCACGGCGAGATCAGCCAAGCGCCGGAGCGTTTCAGTCCCCGGGATCATCCCTGGACGCGTCACGCCGAACCGCGCCGCGCTGGGAGACTCCTCACCTCGCATGTGAACACCAGGGTACACACGAACGCTCGTCGCGTGTACATACACCCGACGCCGCGTCGCACCGGATTCTGCCGCATCCAGTGCGCGCGCCAGCCGCGCCGTACGCGGTAGATTCGTCGTGCATGACCGTCATCGCGCCAACTCGATCTCCGACCGAACGCTCGGCCCTCGACCTGGCCCGCGCGATCCGCACCGGCGAGACGAGCTCGCGCTCGGTCGTCGAGGCGCACATCGAGCAGCTCGAGCGCACCCACGCGCGGATCAACGCGATCGTCGTCAACCGCTACGAACGGGCGCGCGAGGAGGCCGACACCGCGGACGCGCTCGTCGCCGAGGCAAGCGACCCCGAGTCGCTACCGCCGCTGCACGGCGTGCCGTGCACGATCAAGGAATCGATCGCGATGCTCGGGATGCCCAATTGCGCCGGGCTCGTCTCACGCCGCGACTGGCGCAGCACCGAGAATGCGCCGACGGTCCAGCGCCTGCTCGACGCAGGCGCGATTCCCCTGGGCGTGACGAACACGCCCGAGCTGTGCCTCTGGATCGAGACCGAGAACCGCACGTACGGGCGCACGAACAACGCCTACGATCCGGACCGGACCGCCGGCGGCTCGTCGGGCGGCGAGGGCGCGGCGGTGGGCTCCGGCGGCTCCCCGATCGGGCTCGGCGCCGACATCGGCGGCTCGATCCGCATCCCCGCGTTCTTCAACGGCGTCTTCGGCCTCAAACCGTCCCCCGGTCTCGTGCCAAGCACCGGCCAGTTCCCGACCACAGAGACCGAGACGGCCGCGATGATGCTCACGATCGGCCCGATCACCCGCCGCGCCGAGGACCTCATTCCGATCCTTCGGATCATCGCCGGACCCGACGGCATCGACCCGTACACGCGCAGCGCCCAGATCGGGGATCCCGCGACGGTCTCGATCGCCGACACGCGGATCCTCCTGAGCGAGGAGTCCTCGTTCGTGCAGGTCAGCCGCGAGCTGCGCGCGGCCCGGCTGCGCGCCGCGGAGGCGCTCGAGCGCGCGGGCGCGAGCGTGGAGACCGTCTCGCTGCGCTCGATGCGGCGGGCGCTCGAGCTCTACCTCGCGGTGCTGAAGCTCGAGGCGGGCGTGAGCGTCGCCGACCTCATCGTCGCCGAGGGCTCGCCCGCGATCACGCTGCGCTCGACGCTGCGGCGCAAGGGCCCGCATACGCGCGCCCTGCGGCTGCTGCTCATGAGCGAGTGGATGACCGGCAAGCTGCCGCAGGGGCAGCTGCGCAAGGCCGCTGCGGCCCGCCGCGCCTTCGCGGACGAGCTGACCGCCGCGATCGGCGACGGCGTCCTGCTGCACCCGACCCACCCGCGCGTCGCACCGCGCCACGGCCGCACCGTCGGCAAGCCCTGGCTGCTGACGACGACCGCGGTCTTCAACCTCGCTGGGCTGCCGGTCGCGCAGATCCCACTGGGACTCAACGCACGGGGCCTGCCGCTCGGCGTGCAGGCCGCGGCCGGGCCCGATCGCGATCACGTCGCCGTCGCCGTCGCGCTGGAGCTCGAGCGCGCCTTTGGTGGCTGGGTCGCACCGCCACAGGCATGACGGCGCGTCATTGCTCGCCCGACGCCGGCTCGGCATGCAAGCGCGGTCTTGAGCGATGAGCGACCCGCTCGTGCACCAGGTCCTCTTCTACGACTACGTCGAGGACGTGGTCGAGCGCCGCGCGCCGTACCGGAAGGATCATCTGGCCTGGGCCCAGACGTGGAAGGACGAGGGGCGGATCGTCATGGCCGGCGCGATCGGCGACCCGCCGCACGGCGCGCTGTTCGTCTTCCTCGTCGACGACCCGGAGCAGATCGAGGAGTTCGTCACCGGCGATCCCTACGTCGCCGGCGGGCTCGTCACGGGGCATCGCGTCGTGCCGTGGAACGTCGTGATCTAGAGCCCGGCGGCCGCGAAGTCGTAGCTCGAGGGCACCGGGTGGGGGTCCTCGACGCCGTCCCGTAGGCGACCTGGCCCTCCTCGCGGAGCGGATCGAGGCCGATCGCCCGCAGGCGCCGCAGCCGGCGCCGAGCAGCCCGAGGTCGTAGTGTCCCCGCCGTGTCCGACGACGAGCCGCTCGAGCGCCTCTCCTCGCAGGAGCTGCACGACCTCGCGGTGCGCCACGCGCTGCGCCACCTCGACGTGCCGTTCTTCATCCGGCTCATGGAGGCGCTGCCGGTCGCCCAGGCCGCGGCCGGCGAGATCGACGAGGCTGCGGCCGACGTGTTCACGCTGCGCGCCCACATCGACGACGTCACCGAGTCGGGCCGCGGCGAGGTCGCGGAACTGCTGCGGCCGTTTTACCTCGATTACCTCAAGGAGCACGGCGTCACGGCGCCGTAAGGCTTTCGTCCGGCGGCACGGGGCCTACCGCCGGAGGAGAGCGACGCCGGAAGCTCTGTGGAACGCGGTCGGGCGAGCCTGAGGCTCGCCCGGTACCGCCCGGTCATGGATCACCGCTGCACTGCATGTCCCCAGGTTGTGTGTCGACCTGGGGCGGTTTCGACACTCCCGACCACCGGGACTGGCCGCAGGCCGTTGGGCCTGCGCGTGGCCCGGCTGAGCGCCGAGGCGCTCCGATCGAGTGGGCGATCCGCCGGACACTGGAGCCTAATAGATGACGGAAGCCAACCGTGTCATTCCGCGATCGCTGAGCGTTCGTGAAACGACACACACGCTCGCCTCCACCGTTCCCTCCTCACGCCGCCAGCCGCGCCCGCGCCTGCGGGGTGAGCCGGACGTAGCCGCCACCCTCGCGCACCCAGGCGCGGCGGCCCGCTCGTGGCAGGCCGCGTGCCCGCAGTGCAGCCGCCAGCGGCCGGTACCACGTCGTCAGCGGGATGTCGCGCACGACGTGGACGACGTCCGGGCGCTCGGCCGGCGCGAGCGCGGCGAGCGCGCGCTCGACCTCATCGGCCGTGAGCACCATGCGCGAACGCTGCGTCACCGCCGCGACCGCGAGCTCGTGGGTCGCCCGCGCCGGCCGCACGCCGTAGGCGACGGCGAGGTCCACGGCGTCGAGGTCTCCGAGCGCCTCGCTGATCGGCAGCGAGGCAACCGGTCCGCGGGCCGTGCGGATGAGCGAGCGGACGTCGTCGACGAGCCAGAGGTCGCCGTCGACGTCCGCACGGAAGAGATCGCCGGTCGACAGCCACGCGTCGCCGCGCTCGAAGACGCCGCGCAGCCGGCTGTCGGCGGTCGACACGATGCCGCGGCGCTCGCGCGCGAGCAGCATCCCGATCTCGCCGCGAGGGGACTCCAGCGCGAAGCCGTCGGGACCCTCGCGCAGCCGCCCCTCCTCGACGTCGTAGGCCGCGACGCGCACCTCGGCGCTGCCCGGCAGCGAGCGTCCGTTGGCGCCGGGCTTGACGCCGGAGAGGTTGACGAGCACCGCCCCGCCTTCGGCGGATGTATAGAACTCGAGCACGCGCGCGGGCGCGAATCGCTCCTCGACGCGCCGCCACAGGCCGCGTGGCATCCCGGAGCCGATGAACAGGCGGACGGGATGGTGACGCTCGCTGCGGTCCGGCGGGCGCTCGACGAGCTCGCGCAGCATCGTCCACGTGTAGGAGGCGACCGTCACGCCGTAGCGGCGCACCTCGTCCCAGAACGCGTCGGGAGCGAAGCCCTCCGCGAGCGCGAGACGGGCACCGCCCGCGACGGCGCCCCCAACGCTCATGAGCAGTCCCGACGGGTGGTAGAGCGGCGTGACGGCATAGACCGTGTCCGCCGCCGACAGCGCCGCCGACGACGACGTGCCGAACGCCGACAGCGCCCAGCGCCCGTTGGAGATCCGGGCGACCCGTGTTCGGTCGCCCTCGCCGGTGAAGAGCACGAACGCCAGCTCGCCGGCCCGGCCCGGGTTCGGGCGATACCACGCGGGGACGAGCACCTCGCCGGGGTCGATGCGCTCCATGTCGACGAGCCCGCCGCCGAGCTCGCGCGGCCCGCCGCCGCCACCGAGGACGAGGACGCTCGTCGCTCCGGCGTCGCGGGCCCGCCCCGCGAGCTCGGGATCGGCGACGACCCGGGAGCACTGCCCGAGCTCGATCTCGCGCCGGACCGCGCCGTCGGGGCGCACGAGCACCGCGACCGCGCCGACGCGGTTGAGCGCCGCGACGAGCGTCAGCGCGCTCGGCCGCGTGCGCATGAGCACGCCGACGTGCTCGCCCTGGCGCACGCCGAGCACAGCAGACCGCGGACGACGTTGTCGATCCGGCCCTTGACCGCGGCCTGCGTGTGGGCGCGATCGCCGAAGAGAAAGGAGACGGCGTCGGGCACGCTGCCGGCCTGCTCGTCGAGCAGCAGGCCGAGCGAGATGCGCGTGCTCGGCTGCACGCGCTGCAGGCGCGTCAGGCGCGGCAGCTGGCGCACCGCCTCCTCCGTGAGCAGGCGCGCCATGCCGGCCGCCCGCGTGGCCGTCCCGAGGACGGAGCGCGCGACGCCGAGGCCGGCGCCCGCGGCGAGCTCGAGGCCGACGCCGACACGCGTCGCGACCGGCGGCGCCGGGTCGGGCTCGTCCTCGTCGACGAGTGAGACCGGCTCGGGCAGATCGCCCTGCCGGTCGCACCAGTGCGCCCAGTCGGCGACGACCGGCCACGTCCGGCGCGACGCCGTCGATCCCACGACGAGCCCGAAGTGCCCCGCGGGCAGCGTCAGCTCGTAGACGTCCGCCCGCGGCGCGGCGCGGCGCACGGCGCGCACGGCGCGCGGCGGCGCGATCTGGTCGACCTCCCCGACGACCGTCAGGACCGGCAGCGTCATGTCGGCGAGCGTCACGAGCCGCCCCTCGATGACGAAGCCGCCCGACAGCATGCGGTTGTGGGCGACGAACTGGTGGACGAAGTCCGCGAGCGCGGGCCCCGGCCACGCGACCCAGCCGCGGGCCTCGAGGAACTGACGCTGGCGCTCGCGCGGCAGCAGCGCGTCACGGTCGTGCAGCGCCAGGAGGAAGTCGATCTGCTGGCGCAGCGTCTTGACCGGGTCCAGCAGGCGAAAGCCGATGCGGCTCGCCCAGGCCGGCAGCGTGGTGTGCGCGAGCACGTGGTCGGCGAGGAAGCCCGCGCCGCGGACGGCGATCTCCTCGGGGATCCCGAACGGCAGCGCGCCGAGCGTGTCGACCGGCGAGCCGAACGTGACGAGGCTCGCCAGCCCCTCGCTGCGGCGGTAGGCGGCGGTCTGGTAGCAGAACATCCCGCCCTGCGAGTAGCCGCCGAGGTGCACGTCGCGGCCGGTGATCGCGCGTACGCGATCGACGGCGTCGCTCACGGCGACGACATGATCGGTGAGCGTGCGCTCCAGGCCGCCCTCCTCGTGCTCGGGAGCGCCGAAGTCGACGACCCAGGGATCGGCGCCGTGCTCGTGCAGCACGCTGACCGCGCTCGACGACGGCGTGACGTCGTAGACGTCGGCGGCGAGCATCATCGGCGGCACGAGCACGACGGCCGGGCCGGCGTCGCGCGCGCCGTCCGCGGGCGGGAAGTAGCGGCGCAGCCGGTAGACGCGCGCCTCGGCCGCGACCTCGTATGGCGCGGGCTGCTCGCCGGTCTCCAGGCCCCCGAAGCGCGCCACCTCGAGCGCGTTCTGCGCGGCCGCGCCGAGGCGCGCCGCGGGCCGTATGACGAGGTCGGACAACAGTCCCACGGCCGTGACGCTAGTGGACGTGGCCGGAAGTTCGGCGAGGTTTTGCCGGATGCCCGGCCGTGGGCGCGAAGAAGGATCCCGGCGACGCCGTCGACCCGATCGAAGCGGTCGCGGCGCGGATGGAGGCGATCGCGGCGCCGCTGCAGCCGTCCGACGGCGTCGCGCGCTTCAACGAGCTCTACCTCGCCGTGACGCGCGCCGTCGTCGTCGAGACCGGCGCCGACACCTTCGAGGATCCGGGCTTCATCTCGCGGCTCGACGTCGTCTTCGCCGACCTCTACTTCGCCGCCGTGGCGGACTCCCTCGCCGGGCGGACGATCCCGAGGGCGTGGGCGCCGCTGTTCGAGACGCGCCACGGCAAGGGCATCGCGCCGCTGCAGTTCGCGATCCCGGCATGAACGCGCACATCAACCACGACCTGGCGCTGGCGCTGGTCGCGACGAGCAGGCAGTTCGGGTTCGACCTGGACCGCGACAATCCCCAGCACCGCGACTACGTCGTCGTCGACGGGATCCTCGAACGCGTCCAGGACGAGATCAAGGAGCGCTTCACGACCGGCATCGTCGCCGCCGCCGACAAGGCGTTCGGCCGGCAAGACGACGTGCTCGCCAACTGGAGCGTCGGGCACGCCCGCGACAACGCCTGGACCCAGGCGCAGACGCTGGCCGCCATCGACGGCGTGCCGTTCCTGCGCAAGCAGTTCCTGCTCGCCCTCGGCCGCTCGGTCGGCTTCACCGGCCGCGGGCTGCTCGTCCGCACCGGCTGAACGCTGCTGTGTGCCCGCACGGGCGCTCGCACCCGTACGGCCGATCGGAGAGGAGCGATGACCGCCGGGGCCGCGGCCATTGCTACCGTCAGGTCCATGACCGATCTGGGACCAGACCACTTCACCAAGCCCGTCAGCGAGGTCGATCCCGAGATCGCGCAGCTGTTGCGGGACGAAGCTCGCCGTCAGGAGACCACCCTCGAGATGATCGCCTCGGAGAACTTCGTTCCCCAGGCCGTCATGGACTGCCAGGGCTCGACGCTCACGAACAAGTACGCCGAGGGCCTTCCTGGCAAGCGCTACTACGGCGGCTGCGAGTACGTCGACGTCGTCGAGGAGCTCGCGATCGAGCGCGCGAAGGACCTCTTCGGCGCCGAGCACGTCAACGTCCAGCCCAACGGCGGCGCGACCGCCAACGCCGCGGCGATGATGGCGCTGCTGGAGCCGGGCGACCGCATCCTCGGGATGCGGCTGGACCACGGCGGTCATCTCACGCACGGGATGAAGCTCAACTTCTCCGGCAAGCTCTACGACATCGTCGCCTACGGCGTGAGCGAGAAGGACTCGCGCGTCGACATGGACGAGCTGCAGACGATCGCCGAGGAGACGCGGCCCAAGCTCATCCTCGGTGGCTGGTCCGCCTACCCGCGCCAGCTCGACTGGACGCGCTTTCGCGAGATCGCGGACTCCGTCGGCGCCTACCTCATGGTCGACATGGCGCATTTCGCCGGCCTCGTCGCCGCCGGCGAGCACCCCAGCCCCGTGCCCTATGCGGACGTCGTGACGACGACGGTCCACAAGACGCTGGGCGGCTCGCGCGGCGGCATGATCCTTTGCAAGGAGGAGTGGGCCAAGAAGGTCAACACCGCCGTCTTCCCCGGCCAGCAGGGCGGCCCGCTCATGCACGTCATCGCCGGCAAGGCGGTGTCGCTGAAGATCGCCGCGACCGATCTCTTCAAGGACCGCCAGCGGCGCACGCGGACGGGCGCCGAGGTCATCGCCGAGGAGCTGCTCGACGCCGGGGTCAACGTCCTCACCGGCGGCACGGACGTCCATCTCGTGCTCGCCGACCTGCGCGACTCCGAGCTCGCCGGTACCGACGCCGAGAACCGCTTGGCCGAGATCGGCATCACGGTCAACCGCAACGCGGTGCCCGACGACCCCCGCCCCCCGATGGTCACGTCGGGCCTGCGAATCGGCACGTCGGCGCTGGCGACCCGCGGCCTCGACATCGACGAGTTCCGCGAGATCGGCCACGTCATCGGCGAGGCGCTCACCGGCGGATTCGGGGATGCCGAGAAGGCCGAGCTGTCCGAGCGCACGCGCGCTCTGGCCGAGCGCTTCCCGCTGTACCCGCACCTGAACTCGCCGGCGCCCGTCTGAGCGACCGGCCGGCGCGCTCGTCTGCGGCTCAGCTCAGGCCGCCGGCGCCGCAGTCAGGGCGCCGAGGTTGAGGTTCTCGTGGATCGCGATGATCGACCGCGACCTGTTCAGCGCGTAGAAGTGAAAGCCCGGGACGCCGAACTCCAGCAGCGCCTGGCACTGCTCGGTCGTGTACTCGATGCCCATCTGGACGGCGGCCTCGTCGTCGTCCTCGACCTTCGTCAGCAGCTCGTCCAGGCGCGGAGGGATCTTCGAGCCGCACAGCTTCGTGAAGCGCCGGCACTGGGCCGCGGACAGGATCGGGAGCATCCCGGGGACGATCGGCACCTTCACGCCGAGCGCCCGCACGTCCTCGACGTAGCGGTAGTAATCCTCGTTGTCGAAGAAGAGCTGGGTGATGATGGCGTCCGCGCCCGCGTCGACCTTCTGCTTGAGGTAGGCGAGGTCGGACTCGCGGTTCTTGGCGCGCGGATGGACCTCGGGGAAGCCCGCGACCGCGATCGAGAAGTAGTCGTATTCCATCTTCCTGGCGGCCTCGACGAGGTGCTCGGAGCGGCTGAAGCCGTGCAGGTGGGGCTGCCAGTCGGCGGCGGGCCCGCCCGGGGGATCGCCGGCCAGCGCGATGAGGTTGTGGATGTCGTTGGCCCACAGGTCCTCGAGCACCGCCAGGACCTTGCTCTTGGGCTGGTCGACGATCGTGAGGTGGCACATGATCTCGATGCCGAACTCGCGCTTGATGCGCTTCACGATCCCGAGCGTCGTCTCCTGGGTGGAGCCGCCGGCGCCGTAGGTCACCGAGCAGAAGTCGGGCTCGAGCCGCTTGAGGGCCTCGATCTCCCTCAAGAGCTTCTCGATGCCCTCCTCGTTCTTCGGCGGGAAGAACTCGATCGAGAACGTCAGGCCCTCGCGGGCGTAGATGTCGCGCAGTTTCATGCCTCTCCTCGTGCTGGTGCCAGCGGCGGCCACAGCGACGACGAACGTTACCGGCTGGTCCGACGGGCGAACGGCCTCAGCGCGTCGCGGTCGGCGGCGGCGGGCTCACCTTCGAGCGGAGGGGACGTCCATGTCGGCCACGAACTCGACGGTGTGCGAGCCGGCGGACGGGTACTCAGCGCGCAGCCGAACGCTGACGAGGCCTGGCGGCGTGGTGGATCGATAGAAGCTCAAGGCGGGCACCGCGAGGCGACCAAAGGGGTTGCCCTGCCGGGTTGACGGCCGGGCGGCAAAGCGCACCCAGAGGTTCCCACCGATGGTGACTCGCACGTTCATCGATTTGAGGCCGCGACGTGGTAGACCGGCGAAGGGGCACCGTTTGGCAACACCGTCGAGCCGGCCGCGATGCAGTCGCAACACGTACGGAATCTTCGTGACGTGTCCCTTGTTCGTCGTGAAGGAAAGCCCCAGCCGGTATCTGGCCTCGCAGAGTTTCGGCGAGACTCGCGCCGTGGCCGTCGAGATGAACGGGGCCTCGAGGTCCTTCGGGTTCTTCGGCGTGCCTCGGATGTCGAGGAGGCGGCCGCCTGGCCCTTTGACGGAGGCCTGATAGCTGACGAGCGGCTCCAAGCGCAGCGGCCCGTCCTGCGCGACAGCAGGCCCTGAAACGTTCACCAATCCCGCCGCCGCCACGACCGCCAACGCGGACAATGCGCGGACTCCGGCTCGCCCCCGAACCGATTGCTTCTTCATAGTAGGAACGTAGCGCTTGCAAGGCGCGGTTCCCTGTGACATCGGTCACGGGACCATCGACGGGCCTCAGCCGTGGCTTATGCTCGATTGATGGCGGGGTCTGTCTCGGAGGTGAATCGCGCCCTAGATCTCGTCGGCGAGGCCGTGCGACGCCAGCAGTGCATCCTGTTCTTGGGGGCGGGCGTGCATGCGCCGCCTCCGGAGGGATCGCCATTTCACTACCCGCCCGAGCAGCGGCCGCCGGTCGGCAAGGCGCTCAGCCGCGAGCTCGCCGCCGCGTGTGACTTCGCTGGGCGCTTTCCGCGCGAGGATTTGGGCAACCTGCAGCGCGTCGCGCTGGCCTATGAGATCGACAGCTCCCGCGGGCGGTTGGTGGACGCGATCACCAGCGCGGTCGAGACCGGCAAGACGCCGTCGCCGATGCTCAGCGCGCTCGCGCGGCTGGACTTCCCGCTGGTCATCACGACGAACTACGACCAGCTCTTCGAGCGGGCGCTGCGCGAAGCGGGCAAGCAGCCGCGCGTGGCGGTCTACAAGCCCGAGCCCGAGCCGACCACGGACTTTCGCAACGCGACCGGCCAGGCCCCGGTCCTCTACAAGCTGCACGGCGACATCGCCCAGCGCGAGTCGCTCGTCGTTACCGACGAGGACTACATCCAGTTCGTGCTGCGGATGAGCGACAAGGAGCCCTACGACCCGATCCCGCTGTCGCTGAAGTTCTTTCTCACCGGCTCGACGACGCTGTTCGTCGGCTACAGTCTGCTGGACTACAACCTGCGCCTGCTGTTCAAGGCGCTGCGCTGGAAGATCGACGCGGCGAACGTGCCCGACATGTACTCAGTCGACGTGCACCCTGACCCGCTGATCCTCGACGTGTGGCAGAGCCAGCGCCGCTATGTGAAGTTCATCGCCCAGGACGTGTGGTCGTTCGTGCCGCGCCTGTATGAGCTGGTGCGCGGGGAGGAGCTGGCGCCGTAGCGGTCGCCGGCGAACCCGTCGTCGGCGTCCCGGCAACCCCCTACCGCGGGATCCGCCCGTTCCGGTACGCCGACCACGCGATCTTCTTCGCGCGCGAGGAGGAGACGCAGCTGCTGGCGAGCCTCGTGGCGGTCTACCGCGGCACGTTCCTCTACGGCGACTCGGGCAACGGCAAGTCGTCGCTCGTCAACGCGGGGCTGCTGCCGCAGGCGCGCCGGCTGGGCTTTGAGCCGGTGCGCGTGCGTGTGCAGCCGCGCGCGGGCGAGGAGCTCGTGATCGAGCAGATCGCGATCTCCGACGACGGCAACGACGTCTTGCCGTGCGTGCTGGTGCCCGACGACGACGGCTCGTCGCGGATCGTGCTGTCGATCGCGGAGTTCGAGGAGCGCGTGCGCGCCGCGTCGCAGGAGCACCGGCCGCTGATCGTCTTCGATCAGTTCGAGGAGATCCTGACGCTGTTCGAGGACGAGAACGCCGCTGCGTCGCGGCACACGCTCGCCGAGATGATCATCCGGCTGCTGCGCGAACCGCTGCCGATCAAGCTGCTGTTCGCGTTCCGCGAGGACTACCTCGGCCGCGTCAAGCAGCTGCTCGCCGCGCGCCCCGAACTCGTCGACCAGGCGCTACGACTCGGCCCGCCGTCAGGCGACGCGCTCGAGACGATCATCCGCGGACCCTTCGAGCGCTTCCCCGGACGCTTCGAGCGCGAGCTCGACCAGCCGCTCGCGCAGCGGCTGCGCGCCGCGCTCGCAGAGCACTTCGGGATCGGTGAGGTGAGCCTCTCGGAGGTGCAGACCGTCTGCCTGCGGCTGTGGCAGTCCCCAGACCCGGCGGCGTTGCTCACCGCCAAGGGCGTGCAAGGACTGCTCGAGGACGAGCTCGGCGAGGCCCTCAGCGCATTCCCTCCGGCCCTGCGCGCCGCCGCGATCGCGCTGCTCAGCCAGATGGTCACCTCCGCGGGCACCCGCAACGTCATCTCCGCCGAAGACCTACGCCAGCGCGTCCACGACGAGGACGAGCAGATCCCACCGCGGCTGCTCGACGAGGCGCTCGACCGGCTCGAACGCGACTCCAAGCTCGTGCGCCGCGAACGCCGCCGCGACCTCTACCTCTACGAGATCACCAGCGAATTCCTCGTGCCATGGATCAGCCAACGACGCGAGGAGCTGCGCCTGGCCCACGAGCGCCAGCGCGAACGCCGCCGCCTGCGCATCCTCGGGTCGATCGCCGGTGGGCTGCTGATCATCGCCGCGGTCGTGGCGGCGCTCGCAGTGTGGGCTCTCGGCCAGCGCAGCGACGCGCGACGCCAGGCGACCGAGGCGACATCGCTCGCGCTCGCGTCCTCGGCCACGCCGTTGCTCCGCAGCCGGCCGGACCTCTCGTTGCTGCTCGGCCTGGAAGCCAACCGCAGAAGCTCGCGCGCCGAGGCGCGAAGCAGCGTGCTGGCAGCGCAGATCGCTGCCCGCGATCCGGGAGTCCTCGCGATCCTGCACGGCCATACCGACGGTGTCGAGAGCGTGGCGTTCAGCCCGGATGGGCGCACGCTGGCATCCGCCGGCGCCGACACGACCATCCGGCTGTGGGACCTACGCAGCCACAAGCAGCTCGGCCGACCACTGACAGGCCACACCACCTTCGTCAGCAGCGTCGCGTTCAGCCCGGATGGGCGCACGCTAGCATCCGCCGGCGCCGACGCGATGATCCGGCTGTGGGACCTGCGCACCCACAAGCAGCTCGGCCGACCGCTGACAGGCCACACCGCCTTCGTCAGCAGCGTGGCGTTCAGCCCCGACGGGCGCACGCTGGCATCCGCCGGCGCCGACCTGATGATCCGGCTGTGGAACGTGCACGCCCACAAGCAGCTCGGCCGACCACTGACAGGCCACACCGCCTTCGTCAGCAGCGTGGCGTTCAGCCCCGACGGGCGCACGCTGGCATCCGCCGGCGGCGACGGGACGATCCGGCTGTGGAACGTGCACACCCACAAGCAGCTCGGCCGAGCCCTGGCAGGCCACACCGAAGATGCCGTCAGCAGCGCGGCGTTCAGCCCCGACGGGCGCATGCTGGCATCCGCCGGCGGCGACGGGACGATCCGGCTGTGGAGCGTGCACGCCCACGAACAGCTCGGCCGAACCCTGAAAGGCCACACCAGCTACATCAGCAGCGTGGCGTTCAGCCCCGACGGGCGCACGCTGGCATCCGCCGGCGGCGACAGGACGATCAGGCGGTGGAGCGTGCGCACCCACGAGCAGCTCGGTCGACCCCTGAAAGGCCACACCGACGATGTCCTCAGCGTGACGTTCAGCCCCGACGAGCGCACGCTGGCATCCGCCGGCAAGGACACGACGATCCGGCTGTGGAACGTGCGCGCCCACACGCAGCTCGGCCGACCCCTGAAAGGCCACACCGACATTGCCCTCGGCGTGACGTTCAGCCCCGACGGACGCACGCTGGCGTCCGCCGGCATCGACACGACGATCCGGCTGTGGAACCTGCGCACCCACACGCAGCTCGGCCCACCGTTGACAGGCCACACCGGCTCGGTGAGAAGCGTGGCGTTCAGCCCCGCCGGGCGCACGCTGGCATCCGCCAGCGACGACACGACGATCCGGCTGTGGAACGTGCGCGCCCACACGCAGCTCGGCCGACCCCTGAAAGGCCACACCGACTTCGTCCTCGGCGTGACGTTCAGTCGCGACGGGCGCACCCTGGCGTCCGCCGGCGCCGACAAGACGATCCGACTGTGGGACCTGCGCACCCACAAGCAGCTCGGCCAACCCCTGACAGGCCACACCGACTCGGTCAATAGCGTCGCGTTGAGTCCTGACGGGCGCATGCTGGCATCCGCCAGCGTCGACGACACGATCCGGCTGTGGGACGTGGACACCCACAAGCAGCTCGGCCAACCGCTGAAAGGCCACATCGACGCTGTCCAGAGCGTGGCGTTCAGCCCCGACGGACGCACGCTGGCATCCGCCAGCATCGACGACACGATTCGGCTGTGGGACGTGGACACCCACAAGCAGCTCGGCCAACCGCTGACTGGCCACACCGGATCCGTCCAGAGCGTGGCGTTCAGCCCCGACGGGCGCACCCTGGCATCCGCCAGCATCGACACGACCCTACGATTGTGGGACGTGCGCACCCACAAGCTCCTCGGCCAACCGCTGACCGCCCACAGCGACTTCGTGCAGAGCGTGGCGTTCAGCCCCGACGGGCGCTCCCTGGCATCCGCCGGCAACGACACGAAGGTCCGGCTCTGGGAGAAGCTGCTCTGGCGCACCTTCGACGAGCTGCGGACCGAGGTCTGCCGCTTCGTCGGTGACGGCCTGAGCACCACCGAGTGGGCGCAGTACGCCGCCGGCGTTCCCTACCGAAGAAGCTGCCCGTGAGGCCGCGGTCCCCCGTGCAGGAGCCTGCCAGCGCGCTTGCTGGATCGCGCAGCGCACGCCGCAAGATACGCATCCGACACTGCGTGCGAGGTTGTCCCGTAGCTCGTAGAACTTGAGGTGGCGGTCCTCCGCGCCTTGTCCGGTCCCGCTGGGACCGTGGCGAGTGCGAACAAGTCCGAGAGACGAGGAGAACCGCCATGAGGACCGTAG
>Ga0136631_10000130_pt1 | contig 22004 bp, 15 predicted proteins | sample AntDrymUQ6012206_2_FD_104655 | JGI IMG/M metagenome (GOLD analysis project Ga0136631, IMG submission 104655) | Polar desert sand microbial communities from Dry Valleys, Antarctica - metaG UQ601 (22.06) | ecosystem: Environmental > Terrestrial > Soil > Desert | place: Antarctica: Dry Valley... | reverse complement strand
GACGACGCCTTCGTCTCCGAGGAGCTCACGGCCTGGTTTCGCGGCGAGTCGCAGGCCGTCCACGTCCTCTGCTGGGGGATCACCCCCGACGACCACGAGCGCCTGCAGGCGCTCGCCGGCGACGTCGAGGCCGTCGCCGAGCAGCTGCACGAGCGCGCGATCCCCTGCGCGCTCGCGCACCCGTTCTATGCCGTCGAGGCGCCGCTGACGCCGCGTCACCGCCGCCGACTCGCGCAGCTGTTCCCGATCTGGGAGACGCGCAACGGCTCGCGGGCGCGGGAGCTGAACTCGCCGGCGCAGGTCTACATCGAGACCCACGGCGGCACCGGCGTCGGCGGCAGCGACGACCACGCGGGCGTCGACATCGGCCGCACCTACACGCAGACGCCGGCCTGCGCGAGCTGGCAGGACTTCCTGCGCCATGTCGTCGCCGGCGATGCGACCGCGCGGGGCGAGCAGGGCAGCGCCGCGAAGTGGACGCACGCGGCGATGGGCCTCGCGACGCGAGCGCTCGGCCCCGGCGAGAGCGACGCCGGTCCCAGCCCGCACGCGGTCTTCACGATGATCCAGCGACTCATGCGCGAGGGCGACGCGCGCAGCGGCGCGACCGGCAGCGGCCTCGGTCCCGACGACGCGCGCGCACTGCTGCGCGCCTGGCTGGCGACCGTCGAGCTCTACCTCACCGGCCCCGAGCTGCTCGCCTACCTCCAGCACGAGGACTTCAGCCACGCCGACCTCTTCCGCCGCGCGCGGCGCTGCCACGAGCGCAAGCTCGCGCGCGCCGTCGAGCAGATCGCGACCGCCACCCCCGGCAGCGCCGAGCTTGTGCAGACGGCGCAGACGCTCTTCGACGCCTGCCTGGCCGCGATTCCCTACGCGCCGGCGGCCGCCTTCCTCGGCCGCGAGAAGGCCAAGCTCGCCAACCGCGACGGCGAGCCGCTGCGCGTCGCGCTCGTCGCCGACGCGGTCGGCGGGATGCACGGCGTGACGCATACGCTCGACGAGTTGCGCGAGCGTGGCGTGCCGGGCTTCGAGGTCGAGGTCGTCGGCACCGACCACAACGTCGACCGCCGCCTGAGCGCCGTCGCCGAGGTCGACATCCCCTTCTACGCCGGGCTGAAGGTCGGCGTGCCGAGCCTCCCCGCGATCGTCGAGACGCTCGCCGAGGGGCGCTACGACCTCGTCCATCTCTGCTCGCCCGGCCCCTCGGGCGCGGCCGCTGCGGTCATCGCGCGCACGATGGGCGTGCCGATCCTCGGCAGCTACCACACCGAGCTGGCCGCCTATGCGGGACTGCGCTCACAGGACGCGGCGCTCGAGGTCGCCGCGCGGATGGCGATCAGCGCCTTCTACGGCCAGTGCCGGCGCGTGCTGTCGCCGAGCCCCGCCTCCGACGAGGTGCTGCGTGGGATGGGCGTGCCCGACGAGCGCATCGGGCGCTGGGACCGCGGCGTCGACCTCGCGCGCTTCTCCCCCGAACGCCGCGACGCCGGGTTGCTCCCGGGGGAGATCACCGTCCTCTACGCGGGCCGCCTGACCCGCGAGAAGGGCGCCGACCTGCTCGCCGACGCGTTCCTCCAGGCGCGGGAGCGCGACCCACGACTGCACCTCGCGCTCGCCGGCGGCGGGCCCGAGGAGGGGGTGCTCCGAGAGCGCCTCGGCGGGCACGCGACATTCCTCGGCTGGCTGGAGGGCGATGCGCTCGCGCGCGTCTACGCGAGCGCCGACCTCTTCCTCTTCGCCAGCCGGACGGACACGTTCGGCCAGGTGCTGCTCGAGGCCCAGGCCAGCGGGCTGCCGATCGTCGCCGTCGGCGAGGGGGGACCGACGAGCATCGTCGCCGATGGGATCACCGGCCGCCTCTGCCCGCCGGACGCCGGCGCTCTCGCAGGCGCGCTCGTCGAGCTCGCCGCCCGACCGCTGCAACGCGAGCGCCTCGCGCGGACGGCCCTCGACGCCGTCGCCCAGCGCACGTGGGAGCGCTCGCTGCAGCGCCTCGCCGACGGCTACCGCCGCGCGCTGGATCCGGCGGGCGCGCACGCCGGGGCCCGCCGCGCCGCTTGAGGTCGGCCGCGGCGGCCTACCCCCGAGCTCGAACGGGCGGGCGGCGCTGCGGGCGAGGACGGATGTCGAATCTTGCCCGCATAGCGGGGTAGATCCGACATCCAACGAGGCGTCTGGGCAGAAGGACCTCGGGTGGCGCTGCGCCGTCACTCGTACAGGCGCTCGTATGCCTCCCTGGTCGTAGCCTGTCGCCGGTCTTGCGCGACCGTCCACCGCCGGGTGGCCCGATCGACCGCGATCGTGGTCCACTCGTCACCGTCCTCACCACTGAGATGGATGAGCAGGGTGTGTGCGTCGTGCTCGACGCGAATGCGGTGCCGAGGGTTGGTCTCCTCGTGCAGCCCGCGGACGACCGAGGGTCCCGGAGTGGAGTCCGCCACGAAGGAGGTCCACCGGCCGTGACCGGTCCGTGGGCGAGGCAGCTTGTCGCCGCCGGCGGCTTCGCCGTTCATTCCGGCAGGCTCGCACGCGGTCGCCGACCCTGTCCACCTCAGGCAGGCTCCGGCAGGCCGTGGTGAGCGACCGCGCGGTCGTAGTTGAGCCGCAGCATCTCGATCACGTCGCGGACGTCGTCCTCGGTCTCGATCCTGCGCGCCGCGTAGCCTGGCCTGCCGGGGAAGACCGGGTGGTAGTCGATCCGGCCCGCGTCGTAGAGCTTGAGCCAGACGGCCTTCGGAAAGCCGGCGTGCATGACGCGGTCGCCGTGCAGGTGGCCGATCTCCCGCCGCCCCAGCTTGAAGGCGAACTCGCCGCGCACGCCTGGGCCTGCCTCGACGCCCGGCCACGACGTGACCTCGGTGGTGATCTGCTCGCTCGCTGTCTGCGTCTTCGTCATGGGTCTCCTCGTGGGTCGAATGCATGGCGAGGAGTCCCACGCTACAAGTTCAAGTGAGCTTGAAGTCAAGGGGCCTGATCGGCACCGGGCGGCTGCGAGGATCGCCGTCGACCGTCTCGGTTAACCTCTGCTCCAGCGACCAGGGAGGACCGCCATGCTCGACGTCGACCCCGCCCTCTTCCGCCAGGCCTTCGCGCACCGGCCGATGGCCGTTGCTCATACGCTGACCGACCATCCGCTGCTGCGTCTGGATGCGCTGGCCGAGCTCGCCGACGCGCTGCCGCCCAAGGACGTCGAGCGCCACGACGCCCACCTCCCCCTCGTGGTTCCGGGCGGGGCACCGAATCTCGCGGGACGCCCCTCCGAGTCGGTCCTCGGCATCGAGGACAACGGGCAGTGGATGGTGCTGTGGTACATCGAGCAGGTGCCGGAGTACAAGGCCCTGCTCGACGAGGTCCTGTCCGACGCGGAGTCTCACATCGCGGCGCACGACCGCGCGGACGGTGACCTGGCGATGAGCCCCCGCCGGCGGGAGGCGTTCCTGTTCCTCTCCGCGCCCGACGCCGTGACGCCGATCCACTTCGACCCCGAGCAGAACTTCCTGTTGCAGGTCCGGGGCGTCAAGGACATGAACACGTGTCCCTTCACCGACTCCGAGGCGGCGCGTCACGCGGTCGAGCGCTACTACGACGGTGGCCACCGCAATCTCGCGGACGTGCCCGGAGGGGAGACGACGACGTTCCGGATGCAGCCGGGCGAGGGCGTCTACGTGCCTCCGTTTCACCCGCACTGGGTGCGCAACGGGCCGCGGGCGTCGATCTCGCTGTCGATCACGTTCCGCACGCGCGCCAGCGAGCAGTTCGAGCGCGTGCACCAGATGAACGCCCGGCTGCGGCGGATGCACCTGTCGCCCAAGCCGCCGGGCGTCTCCGCGCGCGACGACCGGGCCAAGGAGGCGGCGCACCTGCTGCTCAGCCGGTCGCGCCGGCTGCTTCAGCGCCGCAGCGCGCTGCGGCCATCCCGCGCCCTGCGCACGAGCGGCACGACCGCTCGTCGCGCGGCGTAGCGGGCCAGGCCCGCCGGACGCCGGCGATAGCTCCACAGCCGCACGTGCTCGCGGCGGTCGGTGGCCAGCCGTCGCTTCCATGGCTCCTCGTCGCCCAGCAGCTCACACGCCTGCAGACCCTGCTCGAAGCAGTGCTCGATGATCTCGAGCTGCAGGACCCCGCCGGCGCCGAGGCTCGCGAACGCCTCGTCATGCCCGGTCTTGAGCAGGTACAACCTCCCGTGACGCTGCAGCAGGAGGTCGACCGCGGCCGGGCGGCCGTCCAGGTGCAGCCAGGCCAGGCGCAGCTCGCCGCGTGCGCGATGGGCGTGGGCGACCGCGCGGTAGAACGCCTCGGTCTCGGGCGCGGACACGATCGCCGTCCCCGCCCGGCCCTTCCACCCGGCTGCCTCGATGGCGAAGGCGCGATCGAGGTCGGCGTCCAGGTCGCCGAGGGCGCCGTCGAACACGAACTCGGCGGCGTGCTCGCGCCGGAGCTTGTTGCGCTGCGTGCGCCGCCGCGACGCGTGTGTGCGGACGTAGGCCGCCCGGTCGCCCGTGGTGTCGACGATCGGCGAGACGTGCACGCCCTCGACGACCATCGGGCGACGGCGCCGGCTCGAGACCGCCCCGACCGCGCCGAGCAGTGGGTCGGACGCCGGCACGGCGTGAAGGGCCAGCGCCGCCGCCCCCGTGACATGGGCGGCCTCGACCACGGCGCGCAGCGCCCGGGCATCGCGCGCGGGCGCCCGGAACTGCGGGCTGTGGTAGTTCGTCATCGACGCGAGCAGCCCCCCGCGCTCGTGCAGCGCGAGCACGGCCGCGAGCTCATCCGCCCGCCACGCGGCGCAGATGCGCAGGCGCGACCCGGCGCCGAAGGCCCGCCACCAGCAGTGAAACCACGCGTGCGTGCCGAACGGGCTGGCGTCGCCCGCGGTGAGTGCCTCCCAGCCGTCATGGAGGGCGGCGAACCGCTCGCCGTCCGTCACCCATTCGATCGTGTGACTCGCCGCGGCCGGCCGTGCCATATGACATCGACCCTAACTCAGCCGCCGTACGATGCGCCGATGCGGGTGCAGCTCGTCGACAGCGTCGGCGTCGAAGCGGTCCTCGCGGAATGGGGGGAGCTGCACGCCGCCGACCCCAGCGCGACGCCGTTCGTCTCGCCCGGTTGGGCGCGTGCGTGGCTGCGCCGGTGGCCCACCGCCGGCCGCCCGTGGGTGCTGCTCGTCCGCCGGCGCGCGCAACTGGTCGGTGTCGCACCCCTCGTGATCGAGCGCCGCAGCGGGCTGCGCGTGCTCGGCATGCTCGGCAAGGAGCCCGGCGACTACTGGGACGTGGTCAGCGCGCCCGACGACCGAGACGCGGTCGGCGCGGCCGTGGCCGCCGAGCTCGTCAGCCGCCGCCATGAGTGGGACCTCGCCGTCCTGAGCTGCCTGGTCCCGGGATCGCCGACGGCGGGCGCGATGGCGGCGGGCGGCCTGCGGGTGCACGGCCGCCCTGCGGTGCCGTGTCCGGCGATCGAGCTGCCCGGCACCTGGGAGGAGTACCTGGCGACGCTGCCACGCGAGCGCCGGCGCAACCTCCGGCGCCACCTTCGCCGCCTGGACGACGGCGAGGTCGAGCTGCGCGAGGTCCACGACGGCGCCGAGCTCACCGAGGTCCTGCGCCGCTGGCAGGAGCTGCGCACGCGTCAGTGGGCCGAGCGGGGCCGGGCGCTCACGGCGGCGCACCGCAGCGACGCGTTCCGCGACTTCCTGCTCGCCGCGATCGAGGCGCTGGCGCCGGCCGACCAGGCGCTCGTGTGGACGTTCCACGTCGAGGGCACGATCGCCGGCGTCTACGTGAACTTCGCCGATCGCGGCGCCTTCTACTGGTATCTCGGGGGCTTCGATCCGGCCCACGCCGGCCTCGGACTCGGCAAGATCGCGATCGCGACCGGCATCCGCCGCAGCATCGAGTGTGGCCGCGAGCGCTACGACTTCACGCGCGGCGGCGAGCCGTACAAGTACTGGTACGGGGCGAGCGACCGGTCCGCCCCGTCGGTGCTGGTCGGCAATGCCACCGCACGCTCTCGCGCGGCGCTGGCGGCCGCCGCGATGCTGAGCGCACGACGCGACCGCGCGGTGTGAGCGGCGAGCCCCCGCCGGGGGCGAACGCCGCCGACCGAGCGGAGACCGCACCGGGGCGCGAGAGCGTCGTGCGCGGCGCCGCCACGGTGCTCCTGACCTACGGGTGCACGGCCGCGATGACGGCCGTCCTCACGCTCTACCTCGTCCGGACGCTGGGGCCGGAGGACTTCGGCATCTTCTCGCTCGCCCTCGGCATCGCCGGCCTGCTGGCGCTGCCGATGGACTTCGGCATCGCGGCCTCGGCGGCGCGGTTCATGGCCGAGCGCCTCGGGGACCGCGCGACCCTCGCTGCCCTGCTCGCGGCCGGCGTGCGGCTCAAGCTGCTCATCGGAGGGGCCGTGGCGGTCGCGCTGGCCGCGCTCGCCGAGCCGGTGGCGGACGCCTACGGCGAACCGGACCTCGTCTGGCCGCTGCGCGCGCTGGCGCTGGCGACGCTGATGCAGAGCATGATGGGCCTCTTCTCGGGGGCCTTCTTCGCCGTCGGGCAGACGGCGGTGAACTTCCGCATGGTGCTCGCCGAGAGCGCCGTCGAGCTCGGGGCGAGCGTCGCCCTGGTCGCCATGGGCGCCGGCGTAGCAGGCGCGGCGTCCGGGCGCGCCATCGGATACGTGGCCGGCGCGCTGGTCGGGCTCGGCCTCGCCGTCCGTCTGTTCGGGCGAGCCGCGGCGGCCGCACACCGCCGCGGCGGGCCGCGGATGGCACGGATGGGGCGCTACGCGTTCACCCTCTGGCTCGTCAACGGCGCGTACACGGTGTTCAGCCAGATCGACCTGCTGCTCATCGGCGCCATCCTCACCACGACCGCGGTCGGCGTCTTCAGCGCGCCCCTGCGCCTGACGCTCCTGCTCGCCTACCCCGGGCTGGCCGTCGCCAACGTCCTGTCGCCGCGCGTCGCACGGCGCGACGGCGAGCCGGCCGACGGCCGCGCGGTCGCCCACGGGCTGCGGGCCCTGATCGTCGTGCAGGCGCTGATGCTGGCACCGCTGCTGGTCTGGGCCGACCCCATCGTGAACGTGCTCCTCGGCGCCGACTACGACGAGTCGGTCGGCGTGCTGCGGGCCATGACGCCGTTCATCTTCCTTCAGGGGATCGCACCGCTGGTCTCGCTGAGCATCAACTACCTCGGCGAGGCACGCCGGCGGCTGCCGTACGCCATCGGCGCCCTCGGCGTCAACGTCGCGATCGACCTCGCGCTGCTGAAGGAGCTCGGGGTGGTGGCGGCGGCGATCGGCACGAGCGTCGCCTTCGTCCTGTACGTCGGGGGGCACGTTCACCTCTGCCGCCGGCTGCTCGGCTTGGAGCTCGGGCCGCCGGCCGTGACGCTGGCGCGGTCGCTCGCTGCTGCCGCGGCGATGGCCGGCGTGCTGGCGCTGTTCGGCACGCGCGGGCTCTCCCCGGTGGACTGGGTCGCCGGCCTCACCGGCGGGACGCTCGCCTTCGCGTGCGTGCTCCTCGCGCTGCGGGAGTTCCGGGCCGGCGAGCTGCGCCGGCTGGCCTGGCTCGTGCGCGACGGCCTGCGCCGGGGCGATGCGTAGGATCGGGCGATGGCGAGCGTCGTGGAGGTCTGCGACTACCACGGCCCCTACCCCGGCAACTTCATCCCCTCGATGCTGGCCACCGGGGAGGCGGTGCGCGCCCGGCTGGGTCTCGACTACCGCTGCGTCTTCCCAGAGGCGGTCGCGGCCCGCCCGTGGGTGCAGATGCTGCGCGACGCGGACATCGAGCACACGTTTCTCCCCGCGGCCGGCGGGCCCGCGCGGCTGCGTGCCCTGCGGACGTTCGCACGCGACGCCGGCGCACGGCTGCTGCGCTCGCACTTCACCGCGTGGGACCTCGACGCTGCGCTCGCCGGCCGATCGCTCGGCGCCCGCGTGCTGTGGAACATCCACTCCGGCATGCTGCACTACGGCGTCCGTCAGCGCACCGCTGATCTGGTGAAGGTGCGCGCGCTCGGGCGGGTCCTGTGCGACCGCGTCGTGGTCGTCTCCGAGGAGATCGGCCGCGAGGCGCGGATGCGCGGCTTCCCCGAGCGCAAGGTCTCCGTCGTCCTCAACGGCATCGACGTGCGCCGGTTCGCGCCCGGCCGCCTGCCGGAGCGCGAGGCCGCGCGCAAGGGCCTCGGGCTGGAGCCCGGCGCGCGCGTCGTGCTGGGCTTCGGATGGTCGTCGTACCGGAAGGGGGCTGATGTCGTCGCGCGCGCGGGGGCCTCGCTCGCGGCGCGCGGGGAGCGGCTCGCGGTCGTGCTCGTCGGGGGCGACGAGCTCCGGGCCCACCTGCACCGGCATGCCGGCGACCCGCTGCCGCCCTGGCTGCGGGTGGTGGCGCCGTTCGACGACCCCGGAATGCTGTTCGCGGCGGCCGACGTCTTCGTCAGCGCCTCGCGCAAGGAGGGCCTGCCGTACGCGATCGGCGAGGCGATGGCCGCCGGCCTGCCGGTCGCGAGCTCCGCGATCCCGGCCTCGGAGGCGTACTTCGGCGCCGAGGGCGTGCGCACGTACCCGGCCGAGGACCCGGCCGCGCTCGCCGCCGTGCTCGGCGAGCTCCTCGCGCCCGGCGCGCGGGAGTCGCTCGGCGCGCCGAACCGCGCCTACGTCGCCGAGAGGCTCGGCCTCGAGCGCCACGTCGACGCCATCGTGGACGTTTTCGCACGGGAGCTGCGGACGGCACGACGACGCCGCGGCCGCTAAGGTCGCGGTGCAATTCTGCCGTCATGCACGCGCGCCGGATCCTCACCGTCCTGGGCCTCGTCCTCGGCGCCCTCCTGGCCACGGGGAGCACCGCCCGTGCGCCCGAACGCCAGATCCTGGCAGCGGCGGCGCTCGGGCAGCCGGCGCCCCTGGGAGCGTGGACGTGCGATCGCATCGCCGAACCGGGTGAACCCCACGCGATCCAGCGGCTCCTCGACTCGCTGCGGGCGGGGCAGACCGGCTGCCTGCGCGGGGGCACGTACACGCAGGACGCGGTGCGCTTCGGTCACGGTGGTGCACCGGGCGCGCGGATCCGCCTGACCAGCTACTCCGGTGAGCGGGCGCGGCTGCTCGGTGGCATCGTCTACGTGCCGCACGGATCCGACCACGTCACGGTGTCCGACGTGGACATCGACGGCAGCGCCAGCAGGGAAGTGACCGTGCAGGTCATGGCCGCCGACACGGTCTTCGAGCGCGTCGGCGTGACGAACGAGCGGCGGAGCTCGTGCATGATCCTGGGCAGCAACGCCGGGTACGGCCGAGCCGAGGGCACGATCGTGCGCGACAGCCGCTTCCACGACTGCGGTGAGCCCGCGGCCGGCAACCAGGACCACGCGATCTACCTCGAGAACGCGGTCGGCACCCAGGTCGTCGACAACCTGTTCTGGAACACGTCGGCGTGGGCGATCCACCTGTATCCCAACGCCCGTCGCACAACGGTCGCCCACAACGTCATCGACGGCAACGGGCGCGGCGTGATCTTCGCGGGCGACTCGCGCTCGGCCTCCAGCGAGAACGTGGTGTCGCAGAACGTGATCACCAACTCGACGGTGGAGTACAACGTGCAGGGCTCGTGGCGTGGGCCCGTCGGTACCGGCAACGTCGCGCGCGACAACTGCCTCTACAACGGCAAGATGGGCAACGTCGGGTCGCAGAGCGGCTTCACCGCCAGCGCCAACACCGTCGCCGACCCGCTGTACGTCGATCGCGCCAAGCGCGACTACCGGTTGCGTCCGGGAAGCCCGTGCCTGGCCGTCGTGGGCTACGACACCGCCGCGCGGCTCGCGCGCCCGCTCCTCGGGAGGCTGCGCCTGCTCCTCGACCGCCGGCGCCAGGGCTCGGCCGTGCTACGCGGGACCGTCACCCCGGTGCCACGGGGCACGCGGGTGACGCTCGAGGTCTCGCGCGGCGGCGTCTGGCGGGCGCTCGCGCGCTGTCGCGTCCGCGCGGGCGGTCGCATCTCCGCCCCGGTGAGCCGCCACGCGCTGCCGGGACCGACGGTCTTCGTGCGCGCACGGGCGGACGGGGCGCAGCCCTCGCGGCGCGCGCCGTGGCGGGCTCCGGCCCCCCGGCGGACCGGCTGACCCGGCCGTCCGTCCACGCGCCGCGGCGACCGGCGGTCCGGGCTCCGGCCTCCCGACGGACCGGCTGACCCGGCCGTCCGTCCACGCGCCGCGGCGACCGGCGGTCCGGGCTCCGGCCCCCCGACGGACCGGCTGACCCGGCCGTCCGTCCACGCGCTGGCCGGACCAAGATCCTCCCAGGAGCATGGGCGGAGAGGCCTGCGGCGTGGCGGCTCCGGCGCCCCGACGGATCCGCTGATCCGGACGTCCGTCCGGGTCTGGCGGCGACGTCCGTCCAGATTCCTCGTGCTCTCGACGCGGCTGCCGACGACCTAGAGCAGGCCGGCATTCCGCGTCTCCGGACGGACCCGAAGGCCAGAGACCCGCACCGGCTGATGGACCCGCGAGCGCCCCTCCCAGGGCGCTTGCTCCTCCCTGCCCGCCTCTCTGACACCCCCCGGTGATCCATGCCTTCACGCATGTCCCTGTCGTCCTCCCCTGTCCTCCCCCGACGCTTGGCGCTGGCTGGTCTCGCGGCCGTGCTGAGCAGCGCCGCCGTCTCGGTGGCCCCGGCCTCGGCGGCGGTCACCTGCGACCGCGTCGCCTCGCCCGGAGCGGGCGCCGCTCAGAAGCTCGTCGACTCGCTGTCGGCCGGCCAGACCGGCTGCCTGCGCGCCGGGACCTACCCGCAGAGCGAGCTGCGCTTCAGCCGCGCCGGTCGCTCCGGCGCGCCGATCCGCCTGACCAGCTACCCCGGGGAGCGGGCACGGCTGGCCGGGTTCGTCTACATCCCGAAAGGCTCCGACTACGTGACGGTGTCCGACCTGGACATCGACGACGCCTCGACCGCCCAGACGACGGTGCAGGTCATGGCCACCGACACGGTGCTCGAGCGCCTCGACATCACCAACCGCAGCCGCAACACCTGCATGAGCCTCGGCAGCAACGCCGGCTGGGGCCAGGCCGTCCGCACGATCGTGCGCGAGAGCCGCTTCCACGACTGCGGTGAGCCCGCGGCCGGCAACCAGGACCACGCGATCTACTTCGAGAACGTCGTCGACGGCCAGGTCGTCGACAACCTGTTCTGGAACACGTCGGCGTGGGCCATCCACCTGTACCCCAACGCGCGGCGCACGACGGTCGCCCACAACGTCATCGACGGCAACGGCCGTGGCGTGATCTTCGCGGGCGACACGAGCAAGGCATCCAGCGACAACGTCGTCTCCCAGAACCTCATCACGAACTCCACCGTGGAGTACAACGTGCAGTCCTACTGGGGTGGGCCCGTCGGCAGCGGCAACCTCGCTCGCAACAACTGCCTCTACAACGGCAAGGCCGGCAACGTCGCTTCGCAGAGCGGCTTCACCGCCAGCGTCAACACCGTCGCCGACCCGCTGTACGTCGATCGCGCCAAGCACGACTACCGGCTGCGTGCCGGGAGCCCGTGCCTTGCCATCGTCGGCTACGACACCGCCGCCAAGCTCGCGGGTGTCCCGGTCCCCCCTCCCGTGCCCGCGCCCGACACCACCGGTCCCGCTGTGTCGTGGGTCAAGCCGGGCGCGGGGCAGACCGTCGCCGGCGTGCTGTCCGAGGTCAACGCCAACTGCGAGGTCAGCGCCAGCGATGCCGGCGGCATCGCCCGCATCGAGTTCTTCCTCGACGGCAAGGCGCTCAACGTCGAGGCGCACGCACCGTACGCCTGCGCGTGGGATACCACCACGGCGACGGACGGTAGCCACACGCTGAAGGCCGTCGCATACGACAAGGCCGGCAACGCGACGTCGGCCCAGACCACGGTGACCGTGCGCAATGGCCCGACAGTGACGTGGGCCAAGCCGGTCGCCGGGGCGGTCGCCTCGGGCGTGCTCTCCGAGGTCAACGCCAACTGCGACGTGCAGGTCGGCGCCGCGGGCGGCATCGATCGGGTGGAGTTCTTCGTGGACGGCCGTGCGCTCAACGTCGAGCGCTATGCGCCCTACGCGTGCGCGTGGGACACGAGCACCGTGGCCAACGGCACGCACGCGTTGAAGGCCGTCGCCTACGACACCGCCGGGCACTCCACCACGGCAACGATCACCGTGACCGTTCGCAACGGCACGACGCGGCCCGCCGCCGCCTGACCTACCGCCGCCGTCAGCGCCCCCGCACCCTGCGAAGGGCGCGGGCGGCGGGCGGCCCGGCGGCGGTCCCACGGCCGCGCCGCACGAGCGGCGAGACCTTCGTGGCGAAGGTGAGCGGCGTGTCGTCGCGGTAGACGCCGATGCGCGGCCACCGCAACGGGTACTCGGGCCGCAGCGCGTCGGGCACGGTGCAGGCGGTCGTGTAGCCCGCCGCGCGCACCGCGTCGACCACGCGGTCGTCGTGGTCGCCGTAGGGGTAGGCGAGCGCACGGCACGGGCGGCCCAGCACCTGCTCGCAGCGCCGGCGCGAGCCCGCGAGCTCCTCGGCGAGCTCCGACGCGTCGATGCTGCTCAGCCGCGGGTGCGAGCGGGTGTGCGAGCCCACCTCCCAGCCGGCGTCCGCCGCCTCCGCCAGCTCGTCCCACGACATGGGCTCCAGCTCGCGAGCGTACGGGCCGTCGGCCCACCCGGCCAGTCCCGGCCAGGTCAGCGGCGCGCCCGAGTCGGCGTAGTCGGTGACCGCGAAGACGGTGGCCGGCACGCCCAGCCGGTGCAGCAGCGGCAGCGCGTTGGCGGCGACCGACCGGTAGGCGTCGTCGAACGTGATCGCCATGACGCGGTCCGCGGCAGGTGCGTGCACGGCCTCGGACACCGTGGCCGGGCGGTAGCCGCGGTCGAGGAGCCGCGCGACCTGCCGCTCGAGTGCCGCGATGCGGACCGCGAGCGGCGACGGCCAGCCGTCGCTGACGGCGTGGTAGGACAGGACGAGGACGTCGTTCACGGGCGTCCCGCGCTCGGCATGGCGCCCCCGTCGGGCGCGGCGAGCAGCTGCCGGTAGAGCTGCGCGAAGCGCGCGGCGATGCGCTCGATCGTGAATGCCCGGGCTCGCTCGCGCCCCGCCGCCCCCAGCCGGGCGCGCCGGTCGGGGTCGCGCAGCAGGTCCTCGAGGGCGGTCGCCAGCGCCGCCGCGTCGCCGGGCGCGACGAGCACGCCGGTGCTGTCGTGCTCGATGATGTCGGGCAGCCCGCCGACCGCTGTGGCGACCAGCGGCACCCCGCAGGTCAGGCACTCGATCGCCGCCAGCGGCGTGCCCTCGAAGTCCGAGCTGATCGCGCCCACGTCGAACGCGCGCCAGACCTCCTCGACGTCGTCGCGCTGGCCGAGGAGATGCACCCGGTCCTCCAGCCCCAACGCCACCGCCTGCTCCTCGAGCTCGCCACGGACCGGGCCGGGGGAGGGGCCGGCGATGACGAGGTGGGCGCGCGGCAGCGAGCGCACGACCTGCGCGAAGGCGTCGACGAGCATGTGCAGCGCCTTCTGCGGGCGCAGGATGGCGATCGTGCCGATGACGGAGTCCTCGGCGCCCAGGCCCAGCTCCGCGCGCACATCGGCCGCCGCGGCCGCCCGCGGCCGCGGCAGGTACGCGGTGGGGATGACCACCGTCTTCGTGGACGGCACGCCCTCGAGGCCCACCATGCGCGCGCGGTCGGCCTCCGAGACCGCGACGAACGCGTCCGCGAAGCGCCCGATGAGCTGGCCGTCCAGGGCGCGGCGCAGGGGCTGGCCCTCGTAGGACCAGGTCGTCTCGTTCGCCACGACGACGGGGACCTGGCACAGCCGGCCGATGAGCGTCCCCCAGACGTTCGAGCCGAACATGTGCGCGTGCAGGACGTCGATCCGCTGGCCGCGCAGCGTCCGGGCCAGCGGCCGGAACGCCAGCGGGTCCAGGCGCCCGGGGCGGCGGCCCAGGTGCAGGTGGCGCACACCGGCTTCGCCGAGGGCGGCGATGAGCGGTCCGCGCGCGACGCGGGTGGTGCAGACCCAGACGTCGCACCGCTGCGCGGGCAGGGCGGCGGCCAGCCCGATCGCGAAGCGCTCCGCGCCGCCGGACTCCTCGTTGACGTTGTCGAGGAGCATGAGCACCCGCGGGCGCTCCAGGGCGGGATGCACGGCGGTGCTCAAGCCGCCACGTCCCGGGCGGCCGTCTCGCGGCGCGCGATGGCGAGCAGGACGGGACCGAGGCCGAGCAGCAGCCACAGGGGCTTGCTGAACTGCTCGGACACGAAGAGGTTGGAGGCCAGCACGCCCAGCGCGGCCACCGCGACGCCACGGCTGACGAGGTCCATCGCCGGGTCGCCCGCGCGGCCGAAGCGGCGCGCGGCCTCCAGCGCGCAGCGGATCGCGAAGCCGAGCAGGAACACGAACAGCGCGAGCCCGACGACGCCCATCTCCGCCCCCACCTGCAGGTAGGTGTTGTGGGTGGCCTTGGGCGTGTCGACGATGAACTCCGAGCGCTCGATGGCGCCGGGGCGCAGGAGGTAGTCCACCGACGCCACCGTGAAGTTGCCGACGCCGACGCCCTCCACCGGGTGCGCCTCGATCATCCGCCAGGCGATCGTGTACAGGTCCAGGCGGCCCTCGTCGCCGGCGTGCTGGATGCGGTTGAGGTCCTCGCGCGGCGCGACCGCGGTGAAGTACGCGGTGAAGCTGGCGACCGCCACCACCGCCAGCGCCAGCATTCCCAGCCGCCGGCCACGGCCCGCCAGCGCCAGCCCCGCGAGGAGCACGACCGCGAGGCTGACGAGCCCGGAGCGCGAGACCGTCGCCGCGACGCCCGCGGCGGCCAGCACGACGCAGAGGCCGGCCACCAGGCGGCCGCTGCGAGCCACCTCATCGAGGCTGGCGAGCGTGGCGGCCAGCACGAGCGCAGCGACGAGCAGCGCAGCCAGGAAGTTGGCGTCCACGCCGGCGCCGCCGAGACGTGCCGAACCCTCGCCGACCGTGCCGGCGTGGGCGACGAGCAGGCCGTAGGCCCCCGACAGGAGTGCCCCGCCGACGAGGATCGCGAGGAGGACGAGGACGTGCCGGCGGGTGCGGATGGCCGAGAACAGAATGACCACGAGCAGCAGGTTCAGCGCATAGCGCGTCAGGGCCTCCAGGCCCGTTCCCACCTCGGGGGCCCAGAGCAGGCTGAGCGTCGCCCAGGCCAGGAACAGCGCGCCCACCCAGGTGGCGGTGGGATGGCGCGCGGGGAACTCGTCGCCCATCTCCCTGCGGGAGGTCAGCGTGGCCAGCCACGACACCGCGAGCAGCGCCCCCGCGAACTTCGCGAACGACACGCCCCCGCCCAGGCCGGGCAGGACCTCGAGGAAGGCCACGAGGCCGAAGAGGTACACCCCGGCGAGCAGGTTGGAGAGGACCGCCGCGACGAAGACGCATCCGAGGCTTGCGGCGACGGCGGCCTCCGGGTTCGGGCCCGCGAGGACGCCCAGCCCCACGGCCAGGCCGGCGAGGCCGGCCACCGCAACGGGCCGCCCGAGCGCGGAAGGGTGCGGGCGGGCGACCACGGCTACAGGCCGGCGATCACCAGCGCCGAAGCCGGAGCTCGAGCGCCTCGGCGTTGTTGCAGGGCCTGACGGGATCGTGCACGGCGAGGAGGCTCACTCGCGGACGGGGTCGGTAGGCGACCAAGGAGGACCGCAGCCTACACTGGGCGCCGGTCCGGCGTGGCAGCTCAGCGGCGCCGGCGCTTGTCCTTGTGATGCGTCTTGGGGGCGTGCTTCTTGCGCTTGGCTGGTCGGCCGCGGCGAGCGGGCCGGTCGTCCTGCGCGTGCAGCGTCGCGGCGAGGTTGCTCATCGTCGTCAGCGTGTCCGGATGCTTGTCGCCGAGCACCCGCCGTTGCCCGGCCAGGGCCTGCGCATAGAGGGCGCAGGCCTCCGCGAGATCGCCCTGCGCGCGCAGCACCCCGGCGAGGTTGTTCATCATCGTCAGCGTGTCGCGGTGCTCGTCGCCGAGCACCCGCCGTTGCCCGGCGAGAGCCTGCTCGTTGAGGGTGCGCGCGTCCGTTAGGTCACCCTGCGCGCGCAACGTCGTGGCGAGGTTGTTCATCGCCCGCAGTGTGGCGGGGTGCTCGTCGCCGAACACGCGCCGCCGCGCGGCGAGGACGTGCTCGTTGAGGGTGCGCGCGTCCGCTAGATCACCTTGATCCAGCAGCGTCCGGGCGAGGTTGTTCATCGACGACAGCGTGTCGGGGTGCTCGTCTCCGAGCACTCGCCGCCGCGCGTCCAGGATCTGCTCGTGGAGGGCGCGCGCGTTCGCCAGATCGCCCTGCGCGCGCAGCGTCGTGGCGAGGTTGTTCATCGTCGTCAGGGTGTCGGGGTGCTCGTCGCCGAGCATCCTCATGGTCGCATCCAGGGCTTGCTCCTGGGAGGTGCGTGCGCCCTCCAGATCACCCTGATCGCGCAGCGTCTCTGCGAGGTTGTTCATCGACGACAGCGTGTCGGGGTGCTTCTCGCCGAGCACCCGTCGCCGGGCGGTCAGAACCCGCTTGTGAAGGATGTGCGCGCCCTTGACGTCCCCCTGCGCATGCAGCGCCTCGGCGAGATTGTTCATCGACGTCAGTGTGTCGGGGTGGTCGGCGCCCTGCATCCCCCTGTAAGCGTCCACGGCCTGCTCCAGGAGGGTGCGGGCCGAGCGGTAGTCGCCGCGATACAGGTCGTGGAAGGCAACGACGTTGAGGAGCTCCGCCTGGCGGACGTGCTGTGGTGGTGTGGCGAGATGGCGGGCGTGCGCCAACGTCACGCCGCCAGCCGACACCCCGCCGCCGACAGCGGCTGTGAGCGTCCGCGTCAGGACGCTGATCGCGGCGTCCTTGAGCCCGTCTGCGCGTGACGAGTGCGCCTCGAGCAACCTCATGGTGCGCGAGATCAGCGTGTGCACCTGATGTGCACCGTCCTCGGAAGCGTCGGTGAGCGACAGGATCGCGGCGTCATGCATCGCAGCGACCGCACGCTCGCGTGCCGCGTCCTCGTCCAGCGTGTCGGCCAGCCTGAAGGCGCCGACGACGAGCTCAGGGGGGATGGGCTGGACCGCGAGTTGGGACGCCAGTCGCAGGAAGTCGCGACCGGCGTCGTCCAGACGGTTGATGCTGCGCGCGAGCGTCGTGGTGATGCTCGCCTCGTGCCCGGTGGGAAGCTCGCCCGCAAACCTCTCCGCAAGCTCGAGCTCGTCACGGCTCGGATCGGACAGCGCCTCGCAGTAATCGGCCAAGCCGCGCACGCCACGCTCGGCGGCGAGCGCGGCGCCGACGACGTCGATCGCCAGGGCGTGCCCGCCGAGATCTTCCACCAGCCCCCGAGCGGCCTGCCGCTCGTCGGGTCCTTCCGTTGATCGGTGCTTGGCGAGCAGCTCCACGCCCTCGTCGGTGCTGAGGACATCGAGCTCGATCGGATCGCCGATGGCGCGGTAGGCGTGGCTGCGGGTCGTCACAAGCGTGCGGCCATAGCGCCCCGGTGCGCACCACCCGTCAAACGCACGGCGTCCAAGCCCCCCGGGCAGATCGTCGACGACCCACAGAAACGGCTGAGCGCGTTCATCCAGGGCGCTCGCGAGCGCGCCCGGCAGCTGCGCGGGCGACAGATCCTTGGTGTCGACGTCGAGAGCGTCGGCGAATCGCAGCAGCTGGGTGTCGCGCTCGGCGTCCCGGGCCTGGTCGGTGAGGGCATGGCCGCTGTCGTCGTGGCCATGCGCGTATAGCCAGAACACCCCGCCCGGATACGCGGCCGCGAACCGCAGCGCGTACTCCGCGGCCAGCAGCGATTTGCCGATTCCACCCATCCCGGTGACCTTCACCGCCGGATCGCCGCGTACCCCGGCAATCAACCCGACCTCACCGGCGGTCAATGCCGAGTGGACGCGCCACAGGTCCGTCACGCGGCCGACGAACCGGACAGCAGCGAGCGGACGCTGCCCGTACCACGAGGGACGCACCCCGATGCCCAACTCGCCAAGTACGCCATCCAGCGAGGCGACATGCGCTGCGACCTGGCCAGCCAGCCGCTCGACGGCGTCATGGTCGCCTGGTGCAGCTGGCGCGTAGCGCGCGTCACGCAACTGCAACGGCTCGACATGGTCGACGGTGTCCTCGGGGTTGACGACGAGCACCCTGCGGCGAGGATCGCGGCCGTCGCGCTGCGCAGCCAAGAACGCTGCGGTCAGCTCCCATTGACACGCCCGCCGCCGCGGATAGGTCCGCGAGTAATACGCCAACAGAGCCTTGCTGCGCGCAAGACCATCCTCGATCGTCGTGGTGATCGACTCGAATGTCTCGATCGCGCGGTCGTCCAACCACACCGCAAGCCCTCGCGCGACGAGCGCGTCACGCAGCGTGAAGACCCGGTCGCGATCGTGGTGCGCGTAACTGACGAACACATCGAAGTCCAGCACAGCGGGATTCTCCCGCGCCCGCTTCGTGGTGGATCTGTGACCTAGGTCCACGCCGCCTCAAGCGGCGTCCTGCGCCCCGCGCAGACCCGACAGCTCGGGATACGCGTCGGCCAGTCGGCCGCACAGCTCGGCGAGCTGCGCCTCGGGCGCAAAGCGCCGCGCGCGGGCCAGCGATGACGCGCTCAGCGCCGCGCGCCGGGACGCGTCGTCATGCAGCACGCCGATCGCCTCGGCCAGCGCGGGAACGTCCCCGGGGGCGACGACGACGCCGCTGCCGTCCCCGAGCAGCTCGGGGATGCCGCCGATCGCCGTGGCGACCACGGGCAGCCCGCGGGCCATCGCCTCCACCACCGAGTGCGGCAGGCCCTCCGAGCGCGAGGGCAGGACGAACACGTCCCCCTCGTCGAGCACCGCGACGAGCGCGCGGCCGTGCGGGACGAAGCCGGCGAAGCGCACGTGACCGCCAAGCCCGAGCTCGGCTACGAGCGCGGCAAGGCGCTCCCCGTCGGGGCCTGAGCCCGCGATGTTGAGCGTGACCGGCCGGCCGCTTGCGACGAGCAGTGCGACCGCGGCCAGGAGGTCTGCGAGCCCCTTCTCGGGCGACAGGCGCGCGACGGTGACGAGCCGCAGCGGCCGGCCGGAGGCGCCGTCGAGCGCACGCGGGCCGGTCAGGACCGGGAAGTCGCGGCTGAGCGCGGGATAGAGGTTGAAGAGCCGCGCGCCGGGGGCGCCGTAGCGCTGCACGAGCTCGTCGCCGGCCACGAACGCCGGCGCCCCCCGGCGGATCCAGCGGCGCACCGGGCGCTCCATCGCCCGCAGCGCCCACACGAACGGCAGCGTGCGCAGCCGGCGGCCCATGATGAAGGTGATCGTGCGCTGCTTCTCGCCGCGGACGAGGAGGAACACGGGGCGCCGGCGCAGCCGGGCGACGCGCACGAACAGGTTGCCGACGAGGCTCGGTACGACGGCGCCCACGACGTCCCACTCGCGGGTCTCGCGGTCGAGGACGCGCAGCGCGGACGGGACGACCCGGTGGGCCCGGCGTACGAGCATCGGGGCGCTGCTGTAGTGCGGCAGGCCGACGAGGCGGACGTTGGCGGGCAGCTCGACGGGGCCGTAGCCGGCGGGCCGGGCGTCCCCCCGCCGCAGCGGGACGCATATCGCCGTCTCGCGTGTGTGCTCCGCGAGCGCGAGGAAGAAGTCGAACAGGTGGGGATAGCGGGCGCTGAGCGCCCCGGACGCCTCGTGCATCGGCATGTTGAGAAACAGCCCCAGCCGCGGCGGTGCGGGGAGGCGTGGGCTCACGCGTAGTCGTAGTAGTAGTCGTCGCGTCCGGAGACCCCGGCGATGACGAAGCCGGCGGGCGTCACCCCCTGGTGAGCCAGGAGCTCGACGAGGTCCTGCAGATCGCGCAGGTTCGACCGCCCCAGCCGCACGACGATGACGACGTCGTCGACCGTGCCCGCGAACGCCAGGACGTCGGGTACGTGATTCAGCGGCGGGGCGTCGATGACGACCGAGCGGTCGAGGGCCTGGGCGGAGCGCACGATGTCGCGGGCGATGGCGGGCGACAGGACGCGGGTGTGCAGGAGCCGATCGCGCAGGCCGGCGGCGAGCAGCCGCACGTCACCGTCGCCGAGGTCCGGGGGCTGCAGGGCCTCTTCGAACGGGATGGAGCCCTCGGCGACGTCCACGAGACCCTTGGAGGCTTCCACGCCGAACGCAAGGTCCAGGGTCGGCCGGCGCAGGTCCGCGTCGATGAGCACGACGCTCTCGCCTCCGGCGGTCAGCGACGATGCGAGGTTCAGCGCCGTCGTCGTCTTGCCGTCGCCACGCGACGGCCCCGTGACGAGCACCGACCGCGCAGAGGAGTCCGCCCGCCGCCGCCCGTCGAGGGCAACGTGGAGACTGCGGAAGCCGTTGAGCCCGGCGGGCGTGAGGTCGTCGCTCTGCAGTGGCCGCCAGCGTCCGCGCAGGCGCAGGCGCGGCTGGCGGGGGATCCGTGCCAGGACCGGCAGGCCGTAGCGCCGGCGCACCTGCTCCTCGCGCCGCAGCCGCGGGTCGAAGAGCGCCAGCGCGAACACCCCTCCGAGCCCCACGATCAGCCCCGCCACGAGGGCCGCGCCCATCGTCACGACGGGTCGGGGCGAGGCGGGGTCGGTCGGCGTGTCGGCCGGCGTCTGGAGGCGGACCGTCGGATCCTCGCTGAGGTCGGCGAGCTGGCTGACCCGCTCGGCGAGCGGCGAGGCGGCCCGCTCGCTCGGGGGGATCCGCGCCAGCGCGCTGCGCAACTGCGGCAAGGCCCTCCGCCGCGCCGTCCGCAGCCGCTCCGTGCGGTCGGCCACGAGTGCCCGGGCAAAGCCGTCGGCGAGGCGCTTGGCCCGCACCGGCCCGGGCGCGGAGGCGACGACCGCGACGAGGTCGCTCTGCGCGACGGGCTGCGCGTCGACGTGATCGAGCAGGCTGCGGAGGCTGTCGCGCAGGCCCAGCTGCGAGCGCGCCCGCTTGGCCACCGGCGTCGAGGTGACCAGCCGCGCCACGGTCTCCAGGTTCCGTGTGGGGTCGACCGATTCGCGCAGCAGTCCCAGGCTGAGGGGCAGGTCGGCGCTGGAGGGCACCGGCGCGACGAGCAGCTCGGCCCGAGCCTCGTACGTCTTGTCGGCCCGGCTGAGATACGCGGCCGCGCCGCCGAGCGAGAGCACGACGGCAAGCGCCACGAGCCACCAGTTGTCGCGTACGAGCCCGCGGAAGCGCGGACCCTCCCCGTCGGCGGTGGACGCCCGCATCCAGCCGGCGGCGGAAGGATCGCGGACGCCACTGGACTCCAGTCGGAGCGAGGACGGGCTCATGGCGATCCCTCGAGCATCATCCGCTCCCGCGTCCTTGACGACGCCTGCACCCCCTGATGATATCCCCGGCCCAAGCGACGGCGACGGCACCGGGTACTGGCTGTGCGAATGCTCTTCGTCACGCATTACTTCCATCCGGAGGTCGGTGCGCCACAGACAAGGATCCTCGAGTCGGCGCGGGGGCTGCGCGACCGCGGGCACCAGGTTACCGTCCTGACCGGTCTGCCCAACTACCCCGACGGCGTCATTCCGGAGCCCTACCGGGGGCGGCTGCTGATGACCGAGGACCTCGAGGGGATCCGCGTGGTGCGCTGCGCGATCTACCCGGCGCCCAACCGCGGCTTCGGCCGGCGCCTGGCCAATCACGCGTCGTTTGCGGTTGCCTCGCTGCTGGCCGCGGGGCGCGCCGGTGCCGCCGACGTGGTGGTCGTCGAGAGCCCGCCGCTGTTCACGGCGGTGGCGGGCGTGGGGATCGCCCGGCGGATGCGCGCGCCGCTCGTGCTCAACGTCGCGGACCTCTGGCCCGAGTCCGCCGTGCAGCTCGGCGTCCTTCGCGGCAGGACCGCGATCCGCCTGGCGGAGGCGCTCGAGCGCCTGGCCTACCGCCACGCCGCCGCGATCACGGTTCCGACCCCCGGTATGCGCTCGATCCTGCTCGCGCGGGGAATCGCGCCCGAACGGGTCACGTACCTGCCCAACGCCG
>Ga0136631_10000129_pt1 | contig 22052 bp, 21 predicted proteins | sample AntDrymUQ6012206_2_FD_104655 | JGI IMG/M metagenome (GOLD analysis project Ga0136631, IMG submission 104655) | Polar desert sand microbial communities from Dry Valleys, Antarctica - metaG UQ601 (22.06) | ecosystem: Environmental > Terrestrial > Soil > Desert | place: Antarctica: Dry Valley... | reverse complement strand
GCGGTGGATTCACCGTCGTCCCGAAGGCCGTGCCGGTCGCCTGGCTTTCCGTCGGGTCTATCGACGACACGAGCCGCGAGCTGGCAAGCTGTTTCGTCTGGACGCCGTCGATGAGCGGATTGAAGTCGATCGTCGGCATCTTGAGCACATTGACCTTGAACTCGATCGTGCAGGTCGCGCCGGGACTCAGCGAGATGCGGATGCCGTTCCGCGGCGTGAAGCGCAGCTTTCCGAGCGTCGCGTCGGCGACCGCGACGTCGAACGGTATGCCGGCGCAGCCCGAGCTCCCGGCGCCGACGGGCGGCGTCGCGACCGCGAAGACGTCCGGATCGGGTGCGGTGCATACGCGAACCGCGGCGTCGACTTGGCCGCAGGACGGCACGAGCGTGATGCCCTCGTTGCCTGCGCAGAGGCCCGGGTCGCCGACGTTGCAGATCGTGCTCGTGCCGCCGGATTGCGGCTCCGTGGACACGTTGACGATCGAGATCGATGCATTGAGCCCCGTCTCGCCGACCCGGGCGCCAACCGGGAACGTCGGCGTCGTCGAGTTGCCCTGGCCGGCCTGCGCGGCCGCCGGCGTGATCGCGAGGCACCCCGCGATCACCGCGAGCGGCGTGACCACCCACCGGACCGCCCACGTCTCGCGCCGGGTTGTTGAATAGCGTGTGGACATCCCTTCCCCCTAAACGTGGCGGCATCGGATCCGATTAACCAAAATGCCTGGATGGCGAGGTCGGATACAGCAGACGGCGAGCAACGTATAGCAGCTTTCCGCAGCATCACTCACATTGCAATGGGAATCGCGCGCCTCAGCCGATGACCCGCACGGGGGTGCCGATCGGCATGAGCCGTGCGAGCCGCCGGATCTTGTCGTTGCGAACGCGCACGCAGCCGTGCGACGGACGCCCCGGTATCAGCTCCGGCCGATTCGTCCCGTGGATGCCGACCACGCCGCCGCCCGGCCAATCGGAGAGGTTCGAGTAGGCGCTCGTGCCGAACGCCCACGGGCCATAGGTCGTGCCGTTGCCCAGCCCGCGCAGCCGCTCGCGGATCCAGAAGTTCCCGCGCGGAGTCGGCGTGGCGGACTTGCCGACGGCCACGCGGGCGCTCCAGATCTGCTTGCCCTTGCGATACAGCGCAGCGCGCAGCTTGCTGCGGTCGATGACAAGCTGCGTGCGCACGACATACAGCTCGCTCAGCGCGTCCTCGGGCACCCATCCCGTCCGGCCGTTCGGGCGCCCCGGGACGCGGATCTGCAGCCAGCGTCGTCGCACCGAGTCCGTGCGCGCACCGAGCACGAGGTACACCTCCGCGGTGCGGTCCTCGGTCAGGAAGCGCAGCCGCGCGATCGGGCGCGCGCTGCGCCGGGGGGCGCTGAGGATCCTCGAGGTCTCCTGGGCGTGCGCCCAGCGCGTCGTGCGCTGCTCGTCCGAGAGGACGACCGTGTCGCCAGGGCTCTTCAGGCCCGCCAGCGGGTCCTGCGCTCCCGCGGCGACGACGGTGTTCGCGTTCCCGGGGGCCTGCGCCTGCGCCGCGGCGGGCGTCAGCCACACCGCGAGCACTGCGAGCCACATGACCGGTCCCCACCTCGACATCCCGCTGCGGATGCTAGTGGACGCGCGGGAGCGCGCAGGTGCGCCCTCAACCCGGGGCGACGCCCTCGTCCATGACCTGCTCCATGACGCGGCCGATCTGGGCCTGGATCGCCCCGCGCTGCTCGGCGAGCTCGTTGACCGGCTCGCCGCGCGCACGGGCGCCGGCGATCTCGCGCTCGATGCGATGCAGCGCGAGCTGGAGGCGCTCGGCCTCGAGCGCGTGGGGAGATGGGGTGAGGGTCGTCGCCCGCACCGCAAGCTCGGCTACGAGCGCGCGCAGGTCCGCATCGTCTGCGGGCAGCTCCTCGGTCGGAGCATTCAGGTGCGTTCGCAGATGAGCCGCTGCGCGCCGGACGACCGGTGAGGTCAGGTCAGCTTCCAGATCGAGCGCCGCAAGTGCGCGCTCGCCCAGCCTCGGGAGAGCGATGCAGTACCCGAGGAAGGCGCGCTCGGTGCGATCCCGTCGGTGCAGGGCGGTCGTCGCCCTCGGGCCCGGTCCGCTTGGCCCCGGTCCGCTCGCCCCCGCGTGTCCGGCCGCACGGCGATCGTCGTGCTGTCGCATGCGCCGCAACTCCGCTCGTACCAGCTCCACGGACACGTTCAAGCGGTTCGCGAGCGTGCGTTCCAGCTCGTCGCGCTCCACTCCGGCTTCGACGAGGCGGAACACCGGAGCCAGCTCGTGCAGGACCCCATCCTTGCTTCGAGCATCGCTGAGGTCTCCCCTGTCGAGAGCGTGATGCACCCTGAAGCGCACGAAGGGCACGGCTGCCTCGATGCGACGGCGCAGCTCGTCCTCGCCCGCTTGCTGGACGAAGTCGGCGGGATCCTCGCCGCCGGGCAGCGCGATCACCTCGAGCGCGAGCTTGCGGTCGGCGGCGACCCGTGCCGTGCGCAGCATGGCTTCCTGGCCCGCGGCATCCGCGTCCAGTGCCAGGCGAGCGACCGGCGCCAGGCGCATGAGCCCCGCGACCTGGTCCTCCGTCAGCGACGTGCCCATGATCCCCACGCTGTTGCGCACGCCGACCTGGTGCATCGCGATGACGTCGGTGTAGCCCTCGGCGACGACGACACTGCCGGCCTTCGCGGCCGGCGCGCGCGCGAGGTCGGCGGCGAAGAGCTGGCTGCGCTTGTGGAAGAGGTCGACCCCCGGATCGCTCTCCGGGCTGTTGACGTACTTCGGCCCGCGCCGCTCGGCATCGGGGACGAGCGACCGGCCCGCGAAGCCGCGCACCCGCCCGCGTGCGTCGGCGAGCGGGAAGATGATCTGCGAGCGGAAGCGGTCGTAGAGCTTGCGGGTCTTCTGCGACTGCTGGGCCAGGCCGGCGTCGTAGAGCTCGCGGTTGCCGAAGCCCGCGCGGCGGGAGGCGTTGAGCACCGTGTCCCACGCGCTCGGGGCATAGCCGACGCGAAACTCGCGCAGCGTCGCCTCCTGCAGGCCGCGGCCGTCCAGGTACTCGCGTGCGCGGGCGGCCTCGCGCGACTCCCACAGCTGGCGGGCGTAGAACGTGGCCGTGCGCTCGAGCAGCTCGAGCAGGCGCTCGCGGCGCTGGCGCTGCTCGGCCGCGCGGGGGTCCTCGTCCTCGAGCTCGAGCGCGACCTTGTAGCGGTCGGCGAGGAGCTCGATCGCGCCCTTGAAGTCCACGCCCTCGGTCTCCATGACGAACGTGAAGACGTCGCCCGAGGCCTGGCAGCCGAAGCAGTAGTAGACCTTCTCGCCGGGGTTGATGCCGAATGACGGGGTGCGCTCGTCGTGGAACGGGCACAGCCCGGTGTAGCGGTTGACGCCGGCGCGCTTGAGCTCGGTGCGCGAGGAGACGAGGTCGATCATGTCGACCGCCTCGCGCACGCGCTCCTTGGAGTCGTTCGTGTAGAGGGCCACGGCGATCGCTCGTTACAGGGCGAACGACGCCGGCACGCTGAGGGCCTCGAACGCCCGGACCGCGTAGCGGTCGGTCATGCCGGCGAGGTAGTCCGTGACGCGCTGGGCGTGATCGGCGCCGGGGGCGCCGCCGCCGTCAGGCACGCGCGCGGGATCGGAGGCGTAGTGCTCGAAGAGCGTGCGGATGACGCGCTCGATGCGCGAGTGCTCCTGGCGCGCCGCCTCGCCGAGGTAGACGTGCTCGAACATGAACGCGCGCAACGCCGTCATCGCCGCGCCGGCCTGCTCGCCCTGCACGATGTCGCCGGCCTGCTCCGACGTCTCGACGAGATCGTGCACGAGCGCGTCGATGCGCGCCGAGCCTGTCGCGCCGAGGACGCCGATCGCGTCGGCCGGCAGCGCGGCCTCGTCGAGCACGCCGGCCCGCAGCGCATCGTCGATGTCGTGGTTGATGTAGGCGATGCGGTCGACGATCCGCACGATCCGGCCCTCGAGCGTCGCCGGACGCGCCGCCCGGCCGGAGTGGCAGAGGATCCCGTCGCGCACGTCCTCGCAGAGGTTCAGCCCTTCGCCCACCAAAGGGCGATCAGAGCCGGGCACTGTCAGCGAACAGCCGAGTCGATCGCCCGTCGGTGCCGGCTCCAGCGTGTCGACGATCCGCAGCGAGTGCTCGTAGTGGCGAAAGCCGGAGCCGAAGCGCTCGGCGAGGCAGGCGTCGAGGACCGCCTCGCCGATGTGCCCGAAGGGCGGGTGGCCGAGGTCGTGCGCAAGGCCGATCGTCTCGGTGAGGTCCTCGTTGAGCGCGAGCGCACGGGCGACCGTGCGCGCGATCTGCGTGACCTCGAGCGTGTGGGTCATGCGCGTGCGGTAGTGGTCGCCCTCGGGCGCGACGAAGACCTGCGTCTTGTGCTTCAGGCGCCGGAACGACTTGCTGTGGACGACCCGGTCGCGGTCGCGCTGCAGCGGCGTGCGCAGCGCGCAGTCGGGCTCCTCGACGGCGCGCCGGGCCGGATAGGAGCGCGCCGCCAGCGGCGAGAGGTGCTCGTCCTCCCACGCGCGCCGCCGCGCGGCGAAGCGCTGCGCGACGGGGCCCGGAGCGGCGGTGGCGTCCATGGACCGATTCTCTCACCCGTGCCCTACGGGACCGGGCGTGCCGCTCGGGTCCCCGGCCCCGCAGTGGTGCCCTACGGCCACCGGCGCGCTGGCGCTCGGGTCCCCGGCCCCAGCGGTGCCCTAGGCTCAGCGCGTGCTCGCGCTCACCGTCACGGCCGACCCGCCGCACGTCGCGCTCGCGGAGGTCCCCGACCCCGAGCCGCTGCCCTTCGAGGCACTCGTCGCCCTCAAGGCGTTTTCGCTGAACCGCGGCGAGACACGCCGGCTCCCCGACAGCCCGCATGGCTCGATCCCCGGGTGGGACGTCGCCGGGGTCGTCGGGCGCGCGGCCACCGACGGCAGCGGCCCGCCGGAGGGTGCGCGCGTGGTCGGGATCGTCTCGGGCGGCGCCTGGGCCCAGCAGGTCGCGGTGCCGACGAAGAACCTGGCCGAGCTGCCCGCCGGCGTGACGTTCGCGCAGGCCGCGACGCTGCCGGTCGCCGGCGTGACCGCGCTGCGGGCGCTCGAGATCTGCGGCTTCGTGCTCGGCAAGCGCGTGCTCGTGACGGGCGCGAGCGGTGGCGTCGGGCGCCTCGCGGTACAGCTCGCCGCACGTGCCGGCGCGCGCGTGACGGCCGTCTCGCGCAACGAGGAGCGCGCCCGCGGGCTGCGCGAGCTCGGCGCCGCGGAGGTCGTCTTCGACGTCGGCGACGTCGAGGACGCGCCGGCGGCGATCCTGGAGGGCGTCGGCGGCGCGAGCCTCGGCGTCGCGATCGCCAAGGTGGCCGGCCGCGGGACGATCGTCTCCTACGCCTCCAGCGACCCCGACCCCGCCTGCTTCGATACGCGGATGCTCTTCGCACGGGCGCCCGGCGCGATCCTGCGCGGGCTCTTCGTGTTCGAGGAGATCGAGCGCACCGGCACCGGCGGCAGCGACCTCGCCCGGCTGGCGGCGCTCGTGGACGCCGGGAAGCTCGATCCGCAGATCGATCTCGAGGGCTCCTGGCGCGACCCGGGCCCGGCGCTGGCGGCCCTGCTGGACCGCCGCGTCGCCGGCAAGGCCGTCCTGCACGTTCACTAGAGACGCGCGGTTTGCGCCCCCCGCCCGCGGGACACAATCGCCCCACGACGATGTCGACACCGACGCCTCCCGAGCGCCCGACCGAGCGCCTGCAGCCGACGCGGCCGACGACGGCGTACGAGCGCGTCGGCCAGCCCGGCGTTCCGGTCCCCACCGATCCGAACCTCCTGTTCGTGCGCCTCGAGGACAAGATCGCGTCGCTGCGGACCGCGCTCGTCGTCGTCGCCGTGCTCGCGGTCCTGGCGCTCGGCCTCGCGCTCTACGCGGTCCTGAACGACGACGGCTCGACAGGCACGACCCGCGACGGCGCGAGCAGCGAGCGCATCGCGCGCCTGGACGACCGCGTCGACCGCCTCAGCCGCCAGCTGCAGCGCCTGCGGACGGGCGCGAGCAGCACCGAGGGGCTGGCCCAGCGGCTCGACGATCTCTCCAGGGAGGTCGCCGACCTGCGCAGCCAGACCGGCGGCGGCAGAGCGTCCGCGGACACCACGCAGGCGATCCAGGATCTCGGCCAGCGCGTAGACGACCTCGGCCAGCAGGTCCAGGAACTCAGCCAGGGCCAGACGACGCCCTGACGGCGTCGCATCGCCGTCCGCGCGCCACTCTTAGGATCCGGCGCCCACACGCTCGCAGGTAGCGAGCCGGAGGGGATCCTCGACATCGCGCGGATGTCGATCGTGACGTACCGGTGAGCGCTACCAGCCGCCGTCGTCGCCCCTGCGGATCGCCGCCTGGGCGGCGGCGACGCGCGCGACCGGCACGCGAAACGGCGAGCAGGACACGTAGTTCAGCCCCGAGTTGTGGAAGAAGTCGATCGAGTCCGGGTCTCCGCCGTGCTCGCCGCAGATGCCGAGCTTGAGCTCGAGCTTCGTCTTGCGTCCGAGCCACGCGCCCATCCGCAGCAGCTGGCCGACGCCGGGCGTGTCGAGCGTCTCGAATGGGGAGCGATCGAAGACCTTCGACTCGATGTAGCGCGCGAGGATCTTGCCCTCGATGTCGTCGCGGCTGAAGCCGAGCGCCGTCTGCGTGAGGTCGTTCGTGCCGAACGAGAAGAAGTCGGCCTGCTGTGCGATCGAGTCGGCGAGGAAGCACGCCCGCGGCAGCTCGATCATCGTCCCCACGAGGAAGTGCTCGCGCGCGACGCCCTCCTCCTCGGCGACGCGGAGGATGAGCTCCTTGATGAGCTCGAGCTCGCGCTCGTAGTCGACGAGCGGCACCATGACCTCCAGGCGCGGCGGGTGGCCGTGGCGCTCGGTGACCGCGCACTGCGCGCGCATGATCGCCCGCACCTGCATCTCGTAGATCTCGGGGTGGAGGATCGCCAGCCGGCAGCCGCGGGTGCCGAGCATCGGGTTGACCTCGCGCAGCGCGTGCGCGCGCGGGTCCTCCTCGTCGGGCGGCAGGAACTCGTGCAGCGGCGGGTCGAGCAGCCGGATCGTCACCGGCAGCCCGTCCATCGCCTCGAGCACCTCCTCGAAGTCCTGCTGCTGCAGCGGCAGCAGCTCGGCGAGCGCGGCGCGGCGGTCGTCCATCGTGTCGGCGAGGATCATCTCGCGCATCTTCGGCTGGCGGTCGGCGGCCATGAACATGTGCTCGGTGCGGCACAGGCCGATCCCCTCGGCGCCGAACGCGCGCGCCTTGCGCGCATCCTCGGGCGTGTCGGCGTTCGCGCGGATGCCGAGCCTGCGCAGCTCGTCGGACCACTTCAGGACGCGCTCGAAGTGCTCGTCCATCTGCGGCTCGACGAGCGGCACGTCGTCGATCGTGATCTGGCCGGTCGTGCCGTCGATCGAGATGCAGTCCCCCTCGCACAGGAGCGTGTCGCCGACGCGCAGCTCCTTGGCGTCGAGGTCGATGTCCAGCGCGCTGGCGCCGGTCACGGCCGGCCGTCCCATGCCGCGCGCGACGAGCGCCGCGTGGCTGGCCTTGCCCCCCTCGGCGGTGAGGATCCCCTTCGCGGCGTGGAAGCCGGCGACGTCCTCGGCCTCGGTGAACGGGCGGACGAGGATGACGTCGCGACCCGCGGCGGCGGCGGCGACGGCGTCGGGCGCGCTGAAGACGATCTCGCCCGACGCGGCGCCCGGTGACGCGGCGACGCCCTTGGCGAGCACCGCGTAGTCGACGGTGGGGTCGAACGTCGGGTGCAGGAGCGCGTCGAGCTTCTCGCAGTCGATCGTCGCGATCGCCTCGGACTTCGTCAGCAGGCCCTCGTCGACGACGTCGCAGGCGAAGCGCACGGCCGCCTGGGCCGGCCGCTTGGCGTTGCGCGTCTGCAGCATGTACAGACGCCGCTCCTCGATCGTGAACTCCGTGTCCTGCATGTCCTTGTAGTGGGCCTCGAGCGTGCGCAGGATCTCCATGAGCTGCGCGTGCGCCTCGGGCATGACGTCGCGCAGGTCTGCGATGTCATGGGTGTTGCGCACGCCGGAGACGACGTCCTCGCCTTGGGCGTTGACGAGGAAGTCGCCGGACGGCTCGGGCGCGCCCGTGACCTCGTCGCGGCTGAAGGCCACGCCCGAGCCCGAGGTGTCGCCCTTGTTGCCGAAGACCATCTGCTGGACGTTGACCGCCGTCCCCCAGTCGTCGGGGATGCGGTTGATGCGGCGGTAGGCGACCGCGCGGTCGCCGGTCCAGGAGTCGAACACCGCGTTGATCGCCTGCGAGAGCTGGTCGCGCGGCTGCAGCGGGAACTCCTCGCCGGTCTCCTCGAGGAAGATCTCGCGGAACGTCGCGGTGAGCCGCTTCAGCGCGTCGACGTCGAGCTCGGTGTCGAGCGTGACGCCGCTGTCGCGCTTCGCGGCCTGGATCGCGCGCTCGAAGCGCTCGCCGGGGATGTTGCGCACCACATTTCCAAACATCTGGACGAAGCGCCTGTACGAATCCCAGGCGAAGCGCTCGTTGCCGGTGCGGTCGGCCAGGCCCTGAACCGATTGGTCGTTGAGGCCGAGGTTCAGGACGGTGTCGAGCATGCCGGGCATCGATTCGCGCGCGCCTGAGCGCACGGAGACGAGCAGCGGATCGTCGGGATCGCCGAGCGTCTTTGAGGCCGTCGCCTCCAGCCGTGCGAGCGCCTCGTCGACCTGCTCGTCGAGCCCTTCGGGCAGGGAGCGCTCGGCTTCCATGTAGGAGACGCAGGCCTCGGTCGTGATCGTGAACCCGGCCGGCACGCGCTCGGCGCCCAGGATCCGCGTCATCTCGGCGACGTTGGCGCCCTTGCCACCGAGGAGCTCGCGCATCTCCTTCGAACCCTCGGTGAAGTCGTACACCCACGTCGTACCTGCTGCGGCGTCTCCCATAACCCCCGATCCTATAGGGGAAATGCTGGCCGTAGGCGGATATGCGCGTGATGTTCCACAGTGTCGGAGATCGCGCGCTCGGCCTCGTACAGCGCACGCCGGCCGGCGGCTGGGACGTCGGCCAGCGGGGAGCCGAGCGCTCGGGTCATGAACGCATGCGCCTCCTCCCCCATCGCAAAGCCCGACGCCTCGCACGCGCTGCAGACGACCCCACCGGCGGCGCCCGAGAACGCCGCGAGGTGATCGGCCTCGCCGCACGACGCGCAGGCGGAGAGCTGCGGTGCCAGCCCGGCGGCGAGCAGGAGCTTGAGCCGGAACGCGAGCTGGTTGGCGTGCGTGGCACAAGACCGACCGCCACCGACCCCCGCGTCGAGCAGCGCGAGCTCGTTGCACAGGAGCGCGAAGACGCCAGGATGCGTCTCCGGCGTGTCGAAGAGCCGGCCGACGGCGTCGCACGCGCGCGCCGCGCTGTCGAGCGCCGCGGCGTCCTCGCGCAGGCGCGGGTGGCCGCTGATCGTGTCCGCGCTCGTCACGGTGAGCATCTCGCTGCGGCCTTCGTAAAGGCCCATATGCAGGCGAAAGTAGGGCTCCAGGCGCCCACCGAAGCGGCTGCGGGTGCGACGCACGCCCTTCGCGATCGCGCTCACCCGCCCGCGCTGCGGCGTGTAGAGGTGCAGGATGCGATCGGCCTCCCCGTAGCGCAGCGAGCGCAGGACGACGGCCTCGGTCTTCAGCGGACCGGGCATTAGACTTTTGGGCCCATGAGAACGGTCAAGGTCTACACCAAAGAGGGCTGCCAGTTCAGCGCCCAGCTCAAGGAGCTGCTGGAGTCCAAGGAGATCCCCTACGAGGAGAGCGTCATCACGCTCGACTCCCCTGAGCACCACGAGCTCGGCGAGAAGACCGGCTCTATGAAGCTCCCGCAGGCGTTCATCGGCGTCATCCCGCTCGGGAGCACCCAGGAGGTCCAGGCCGCCGCCTCCAACGGGATGCTGGACGACCTCGTCGCGGACTGATGCGCACGGTCACCATCTACAGCAGCGACATCTGCACCCTCTGCAACTCGGTCGAGAACCTGCTCAACGTCCGCGACATCCCGTACGAGAAGATCATGATTCGCGAGGACTCCGACGAGCACCAGCAGCTGGCGGAGCGCACCGGGGTGACGACGCTCCCGCAGGTCTTCGTCGGCAGCATGCTGCTCGGCGGCTATCAGGAAACGCTCGCCGCCGACCAGTCGGGGATGCTCGCCGACCTGCTCGTCGATTGAGTCGGCCCCGGCGGGCATTACGATTTCTACAAGCATGAGCGACGTCGTCGTCTACACCACCGACCGCTGCTCGTTCTGCGTTCGGGTGAAGATGCTGCTCAAGGCGCGCGAGATCGAGTTCGAGGAGGTCAACCTCGCCGGCGACCCTGGGGGCTTCGTCGAGCTCGCACAGAAGACCGGCATGATGACCCTGCCGCAGGTCATGATCGGCGACACCTTTGTCGGCGGCTACCGGGAGACGGCGGCAGCCGAGCGCTCTGGGCTGCTCGACGAGCTGCTCGCGGCGTAGGACGGCACATCCAGAGGCGCCGGCACGCGGGGCGATCAGCCGTGCGGCGTGCACGAGCCCCAGCCGAGCAGCCCCAGCACGACGCCGGCGACCGTGGCCGGCTCGCGGACGAGCTGGCGGTACGTGAACCGCACGACCCGGTAGCCCGCGACCGTCAATCGCGCGTCGCGCGCCCGATCGCGCTCGAACGCGGCGCGCGTGCCGTGATACCGGTGGCCGTCGATCTCGACGATGACGCGCTGCGCGCGCCAGGCGAAGTCGACCGTGAGGTTTCGATGCGGTTGTTCACGGCGGGCCGCTCGATCGCGTGCGCGGCGCAGAGCTCGAGGAAGACCGCCTCGGCCTCACTGCGTGTGAGCGAGGGCTCGTCCTCGATGCGCGCGATGAGCTCGGCCAGAGCCGCGGCGCCCGCGCGGTTGGGGTGCGCCCCGAGCACGGCGTGCAGCGCGCCGAGGTCGAACACGCGCAGCACGAGCGCCTGCTCGATCGCGCGCTCCAGCGAGCCGGGCGCCAGCATCGCGGCGAGGTCGAGCAACGTACGGGCAGGCGTCGTCACGCAGATCCCGTCGCGCCGCGCGAGCTCCGGCGCGCCGAGGTTGCGCGAGCGGTGAAGCACGATCCCCGCGCGCTGGCGCAGGCCCGCGCCGGTTGACACCGTCACGTGGATCGCAACGGCGCTCGTCTGGCGCAGGCCCCACAGCGCCGCTGCGCTCACGTGGCTCAGCGCGGCCCCGTCGCCGCTCGCGAGGACGGCCGCCATCCAGCGCCCCTCGCGTGACACGCCTGTGGCCGACGGCGTAGACGCCACGGTGCAGCCGGTGCAACCGCCCCACGCGCAGGCGAAAGTCCACGCCGCGAGAGCCCAGCCCGGCGTTCAGCAGCTGCGACCGGGAAACGACGCCGTGCTGCGCCTCCGCGAGCCGCGCGATACGTGCGTCGATGGCAACCGTGTCGCGTTTTCCCTCGATGTGGAGAAGAAGGCGACACGGTCGCCGGTTTCGCCCCCCGGGGCGCCTGGGAGGCGCCACCGTGTCGCGCAGAGGCGGCCCGCGCGCTCAGCGCCGGCGGTGCCGCGGGCGCTTCTGGCAGCGCTCGCAGGCGTACGTGCCGCGCCCGGCGGCGACGAACTTCACGACGAGCCCGCCGCAGACCTCGCAGGCCTCGCCTGCGCGGCCGTGGATGAGGAACTCGTTCTGGAAGGCGCCCTTGACGCCGTCGGGGTGGCGGAAGTCGTCGATCGACGCGCCGCCGGCGTCGATGCCGTCCCGCAGCGAGGCGACGACCGCGTCGCGCAGCGCCGTCACCTGGCCGCGATTCAGCGCGCCCGCCGTGCGCAGCGGGTGGATGCCGGCGCGAAAGAGCGCCTCGTTGGCGTAGATGTTGCCGACGCCGGCGACGCGACGCTGGTCGAGCAGCAGCGCCTTGATCGGCGCGCGTCGCTTGCGGGTCATGCGGTAGAGGTGCTCGGCGGTGAAGTCGTCGCTCAGCGGCTCCACCCCGACCCGCGCGGCGAGGAACGCGTCGAGCTCCGGGCGCCCGAGCGCGAGCTGGCCGGTGCCGAAGCGGCGCGGGTCGCAGAAGCTCAGGACGTGACCGTCGTCGAGCGCGAGACGGACGCGCACGTACGGGGCCGCGGGCGGCGCGTCGTAGAGGACGGTGCCCGTCATCCGCAGGTGCATGAGGAGATAGATCTCGTCGGTGGCCTCCCAGACGAGGTACTTGCCCCGGCGCCACAGGCGCTCGACCGGCCGGCCTTCGAGCGCGTCGATCAGCGCGTCCGGCGCCAGCGGCGCGCACCACTTCGGGTCGAGGATCTCGAGCGCGCGCAGCGTGCGCCCCTCCACGAGCGGCGCGAGCCGGCGGCGGATCGTCTCGACCTCTGGGAGCTCTGGCACGTGCCCAGCGTAGGGACCTACGCCACGAACGCGGTGCCCGGCAGGCCCGATGCGTCGCGGCCGGCGAGCCAGCGCAGGACGCTCGCCCCGACGTCGGCGAGCGCGCCGTCGTGGCGCCGGCCGCCGTCGCCGGCGAAGCGCGCGAGCAGCGGCACGTGCTCGCGCGTGTGGTCGGAGTGCGCCGCGGCGGGATCGCAACCGTGGTCGGCGGTGACGACGAGCAGGTCGCCGGGCCGCAGGCGCGCCAGCCAGCCGCCGACGGCGGCATCGATCTCGCGCAGCGCGCGGTGGAAGCCCTCGACGTCCTTGCGGTGGCCGTAGACCTGGTCGGTCTCGACGAGGTTCACGAAGACGAGGCCGCGCTCGAGCTCGTCGACGAGCCGCGCCGTCTCGGCCAGCGCGCGGGCGTTCGGCGCGCCCGGATGGGCGTGGTCGATGCCCTGGCCGGCGAAGAGGTCGTGGACCTTGCCGACCGAGTGGACGGGCACCCCGGCGTCCTGCAGCTCCTGAAGGTACGTGCGACCGGGCGGGACCACGCTGAAGTCGCGGCGCCCCTCGGTGCGCCGGAAGCCCCCCGGCTCGCCGGTGAACGGGCGCGCGATGACACGCCCGACGCCGTGGTCGCCGCGCATGACCTCCCGCACCGCCGCGCAGAGCGCGTGCAGCTCGGGCTCGCTGACCCGCTCGACGTGCGCGGCGATCTGCAGGACGGAGTCCTGGGACGTGTAGAGGATGAGCGCGCCCTCGCGCAGGTGCTCGGCGGCGAAGTCGTCGAGGACCGCGATGCCGTTGTACGGGCGGTTGCAGAGCAGGCGCCGGCCCGTGGTCTGCTCCAGCGCGCGCACGACGTCGTCGGGAAAGCCGCCGGGGTACGTCGGCAGTGGCGCAGGGGCGATCGCGCCCATGAGCTCCCAGTGCCCGGTCGTCGAGTCCTTGCCGGGCCCCTGCGCCCCGAGCCGGCCGTGGAGGACCGGCGCGTGTGCGGGCGCGACCCCCTCCAGCGGCAGGATGCACCCGAGGCCGAGCCCGGCGAGCACCGGCAGGTCGAGCCCGCCGGCGGCCTGCGCCAGGTGGCCGAGCGTGTTCGCGCCGGCGTCGCCGTAGGCGGCCGCGTCCGGCAGCGCGCCCGCTCCACAGGCGTCCGCGACGACGACGAACGCGCGCCGCGTCACGTGCGCGGCATGCGCAGCTTCAGCGACCGGGCGACGGGTGCGAACGTCTGCTTGTCGACGCGCGGGAACATCTTCGGTGGGGCAAAGGCGTCGACGACGACCTCGGCCCCGCGGCCGTAGGCGTGCAGCGAGCGCACGCGGCGCCGCTGGCCCTGGTTCGTCGCCGACCCGACGAGCAGGACGCCGCGCAGGCCGGGCTTCATGACCAGGCGCGAGGACGTCAGCCGGAACGTCGGGTCGCGGCTGCGGACCTGCGCGACGAGCGCCTGGCGCGCGGCCTTGAGCTGGTCGCGGGTCTCGGGCAGCGGCTCGCTGCGCGGGTAGCGCCAGACGCCGATCTGCGCGTTGCCGACGGCGACCGTCGCGACCTGGGGCGCGTCGCCCGGCACGATGCGCCAGTTCGTCGGCGCGCGGAAGAACACGCCCTGCTCGGCGAAGATCGCGTCGCGGAAGGACGCCGGCGCCGGGATCCTGCCGATGTCCGGCGGCGGGGTCTGGGCATTGCCGCATCCGGCCAGCACGACGGCGGCAACGATCGCGGGAAGGATGCGGCGCACCGCGGGGATTCTCTCAGGAGTCAGCGGAGGCGACGCCCGCCCGCGGGTGCGTCCTGAAGTACACGTCCTTGAGCCGGTCGGCGGACAGGTGCGTGTAGATCTGCGTCGTGGCCACGTCGGCGTGGCCGAGCATCTCCTGCAGCGAGCGCAGGTCGCAGCCGCCGGCGAGCAGATGGGTCGCGAACGTATGGCGCAGCGTGTGCGGGCTCATCCGACCCTCGAGCCCGGCGCTGCGGGCATGGCGCTGGACGATCTTGTAGAGACCCTGGCGCGTGAGTCCGACGCCGCGGTGGTTGACGAAGAGGTGGCGCTCCTCGCGCAGCCCGACGAGCTTCGGGCGCCCGTGCTCGAGGTACGTCCGCGCCGCGCCGACGGCCTGGCGGCCGACCGGGATGAGGCGCTCCTTCGAGCCCTTCCCGCGCGCGCGCACGACGCCGGCGCGCAGGTCGACGGCGCCGACGGTGAGATCGACGGCCTCGCTCGCGCGCAGCCCGCAGGCGTACATGAGCTCGAGCAGAGCACGGTCGCGCAGGGAGGCCGGCTCGTGCCCGCGCGGTGCGGCGAGCAGCGCGCCGACCTCGTCGCGGCTGAGCACCTGCGGGAGCCGCTGGCTCTTGCGCGGTGCGCGCAGGTCGGCCGTCGGATCGTGGGAGATGATCTCCTCGCGGCGCAGGTGACGGTAGAACGAGCGCAGGCACGCAGCCTTGCGCTGGATCGTCGCCGGCGCGACGGCCGGGCGCTCCTGGTCGCCGGCGGCGAGCTCGGAGAGAAAGCGCGCGAGCTGCGTGTGGGCGAGCGTCGTCGCGTCGAGCTCGTTGCGGACGAGGAAGTGGCCGAACTGCAGCAGATCGGAGCGGTAGGCCTCGAGCGTGTTGCGCGACAGGCCGCGCTCGAACTCGAGGTAGGCGAGGAAGTCGAGCACGTGGTGTTCGAACGGCCGCGTGGCGGAGTCTGTTGGGACGACTGCCATGAGGTGGTCTTCGCCGTGCACGACGCCGTCCATGCGCCTGCAAGGCGTTGTGCGCGCGCCGGCCGTCAGAGGGTGGACCGCAGCCACTGCAGCCCGACGAGCGTCTTGGCGTCGTTCGTCGCGGCGATCGCGCCGTCGAGGTCGGCCAGCGGCCAGCGCACGATCTCGATGCGCTCGCCGGGATCGGGTTCGACGTCGCTGCGCCGCAGGCCGGTGGCGGCGAAGACGTGGACGGCCTCGTCGCTATAGCCGCTCGATGCGTAGTACGTCTTGATCTGCTGCCAGTGCTCGGCCTCGCGACCGATCTCCTCGGCCAGCTCGCGCCGGGCGCTGTGCAGCGGCGACTCGCCCTCGTCGAGCTTGCCCGCCGGCAGCTCGAGCGTGTACTGGAGGATCGCCTCGCGCGGCTGGCGCACGAGCCAGACGTGCGCGTCGTCGTAGGCGACGATCGCGGCGGCGTCCACGCGGCGGACGATCTCGCGCTCGACGACCTCGCCGTCCGGGTGGCCGAAGCGCTCGACGCGAACGCTGAAGGTCTCGCCCTCCCAGACGGTCTCGCCGCCGAGCGGCTCTATCGCGGGCGCTGTCATCGGTCGCCGATCATGCCAGCAAGCGCGCCACCGGCCGCCAGCGCCGCCGCGAAGAAGAGCGGATCCTCGCGCCCCATCGAGCGCGTCGGCAGGCCGCTGGCCGCGTACTCGGCGAGGTCCGCGGGCCATTGGATCCACTCGTGGCGATCACCGCGCTCGGGCACATGACCCTCCGGGACCGCGACGGTGACGGGTGCGAGCAGGAGGTCGAGCACCGTGCTCGTGTGATGGCTCAGGCCCCGGTGGCGGGCGCGCCCGTCGGTGCAGGACATCCGCGGCACGAGCAGCGTCCGGCAGCCGAGCGCGAGCGCCGTATGCGCGGAGTCCAGCGCCTGCAGACCGCCATGGCCGAGCGCCGAGCCCGAGCCGAGGATGCCGGGGCCGGGACCGGCGAGGGCCGCGTCCCAGCCCAGGGCGGTGAGGCCGTGGTGCAGCGCGGCAGCGGTCGTGATCGCCTCGCCGTCGGCGCCGCCGAACGCCGGGCCGGCGGTGAGGTGCCCGGCGAGCAGGCCGCTCTCGCGCAGCTCGCGCACGACACACGAGTGCCCTCCGGGCAGCGCGCCGCCGCCGGTCTGGACGTAGCCGAGGCGTGCGCCCCCGCCGCTGCGCCCGAATGCCCATGCCATGGGCGCGAGCTGCCCGTGAAGTGCGAGGACGGCGGCGGGCCCGGCGAGCGGCAGCGCGAGCGCGGGCCCCGTCGCCTCGGCGTCGCCCTCCTCGACCGGCGCGACCGCGTGCTGGAGGCTCGTGTAGTTGAGCTTCATCACGTGTGCCCGCGGAGTCCCCTCCCCGTCGAGGCCGCGCGTGAGGTTGACGTGGACGATGTCGAAGCCGCCCGACCCGAGCCCGAGCTCGACGGCCTCGACGTTGACGATCACGTCGTCCCCTGCCTGCGCGGCGCCGACGAGCCCGACGTCGGCGATCGCCGCGCGCCGCCGGCCGTCGACCTGGATCGCGAGGCGCTGCTCCAGCGCGTCGAAGGAACCGGCGACGAGCACCGTCGCGCGCTTCAGGCGGAGCATGCGTCCAGCAGCGCGAACGTCACGTCGAGCATCCCCTCGAGCTCGGCGACGCTGACGCGCTCGGTCGGCTCGTGGTTGCGCTCCGTGCCGTTGGCGAGGTTCGTGCACGCAAAGCCGGCGGCCTCGAAGGCGTTGGCGTCCGACCCGCCGCCCGTGCTGCGGCGCACGGGGACGTAGCCGCGGTCGCGCAGCGCCTGCTCGGCGGCGAGCAGCCCCGGCGCGTTCGTCGCGTGGCGATAGCCGTCGAAGAGCCGCTGCGTCGTCACGTCGACGTCGCACGCGCACACGGGCGTGTTCGCGGCGTCGTAGACGTGGCCGATGAGCTCGGCGACCATCGCCTCGGCCTTGGCGGCATCCAGCGAGCGGGTCTCCCCCACGATCGTGCAGCGCCCCGGGACGATGTTCGTCCCGCCGCGCTGGCCGCCGGCGATCGTGCCGATGTTCGCCGTCGTCTCCTCGTCGATCCGCCCCAGGCGCATCGCGGCGACCGCCCGCGCCGCCGCCGCGATCGCGCTGCGCCCGTCCTCGGGCCGAATCCCGGCGTGCGCCGGCGTGCCGCGGAACTCGGCCTCGAAGCGGTAGTACGTCGGCGACGCGACGATGATCTCGCCGATCGGCGAGGCGTGGTCGAAGACGTAGCCCCAGTCGCTGCGCAGCGTCGAGACGTCGAAGGCCTTCGCCCCCGCCAGGCCGACTTCCTCGCTGACGGTGAACAGCAGCTCCAGGCCGACGGGCGAGCCTTCGACGGCGCAGCGGCGAGCGACCTCGAGCAGCACCGCGACGGCGGCCTTGTTGTCGGCGCCGAGGATCGTGTCGCCCGCGCTCTCCCAGCCGTCGTCGACGAGGACGGGCTCGATGACCCCGTCCTCGGGCACCGTGTCGAGGTGGGCGCAGAGCAGGACCGTGCGCTCGCAGCGGCCGGCGATGCGCGCGAGGAGGTTGCCGCACTCCGCGCCGACCTCGGCGGCGACCCCGTCCTCCTCGACGTCCAGGCCCATCCTGCGCAGCTCGCCGGCGACGAACTCCGCGCAGGCGCGCTCGGAGCCGAACGGGCTCGGGATCGCGCACAGCCGCGCGAAGGTGTCGTTCAGGCGGCGGCGCTCGACGTCGGAGGCGGGGCGCATGCGCCTGGAGTCTGACGGGCGCGACCGGGGGGTGGAGGTCCCTACTCCGGCGACTGCGCGCGCGTCGGGGGCGAAGGCGGCATGTTGTACGTCGCCTGGCTGTCGTCCTCTACGCGAAGCTCAGCGCGCGGTCGCGCGCGAGACGCGGTACTCGGGCTCGCGCTCGCGGGCGCGCTGCAGCGCGGCGCCGACGAAGTCGCGGAAGAGCGGCGCGGGCCGCTCGGGTCGCGACTTGAACTCGGGATGGAACTGCGACGCCACGTAGAACGGGTGGTCGTCGAGCTCGATCATCTCGACGAGGCGCTCGTCGGGCGAGGTGCCGCTGACGATGAGCCCGGCCGCCTCCAGGCGCTTGCGCAGGAAGAGGTTGACCTCGTAGCGGTGGCGGTGGCGCTCGTAGATGACCGCCTCGCCGTAGAGCTCGCGGGCGCGTGTGTTCGCGTGGATCTTCACCGGGTCGGCGCCGAGGCGCATCGTGCCGCCGAGGTCGGTGACCTCCTTCTGCTCGGGCAGCAGGTCGATGACCGGATGCGGGGTCTCGGGATCGAACTCCGTCGAGTTCGCGCCGTCCATCCCGGCGATGTGGCGCGCGAACTCCATGACGGCGATCTGCATGCCCAGGCAGACGCCGAGGTACGGGATGCGCTCCTCGCGCGCGATGTTGGCGGCACGGATCTTGCCCTCGATCCCGCGGCCTCCGAACCCACCCGGGATGAGGATCGCATCGGCGCCGCCGAGGCGCTCGCGCGCGGCGGCGTCGCTCACGAGCGACTCGGAGTCGACCCAGTCGATGTCGATGCGGCAGTCGTGGTGGAAGCCCGCGTGGCGCAGCGCCTCGGAGACCGACAGGTAGGCGTCCTGGAGGGCGACGTACTTTCCGACCAGCGCGATCCTCACGGATTCCGAGGCCGCGCTCGCGCGGCGGGTGATCTCGGCCCACTCGCAGAGGTCGGGCGCCGGCACGTCGAAGCCGAAGTGCTCGCAGATGAGGTCGTCGACGCCCTCCTCCTCGAACCACAGCGGCACCTTGTAGATGTTGTCGACGTCCTTGGCGCTCACGACGGCCTGCACCGGAAGCGAGGCGAACAGGGCGATCTTCTTGCGGATGTCGTCGCCCAACTCGCTCTCGGACCGGCAGAGGAGCATGTCGGGCTGGATGCCGATGCGCCGCAGCTCGTTGACCGAATGCTGGGTGGGCTTCGTCTTCAGCTCGCCGGCGTGGTTGATGTACGGCACGAGCGTGAGGTGGAGGAACATGCAGTTGCGCCGGCCGACGTCGACGTTGAACTGGCGGATCGCCTCGAGGAACGGCAGCGACTCGATGTCGCCGACGGTCCCGCCGATCTCGGTGATGACGACGTCGACGTCCTGCGACTCGGCCAGCAGCTTCACGCGCTGCTGGATCTCGTCGGTGATGTGCGGGACGACCTGGACCGTGCCGCCGAGGTAGTCGCCGCGGCGCTCGCGGCGGATGACCGTGTTGTAGATGCCGCCCGCGGTGACGTTCGAGGCCCGCGACGTGTTCGCGTCCGTGAAGCGCTCGTAGTGGCCAAGGTCGAGGTCCGTCTCGGCGCCGTCCTCGGTGACGAACACCTCGCCGTGCTGGTAGGGCGACATCGTGCCGGGGTCGACGTTGATGTAGGGATCGAACTTCTGCAGGGCGACCGTCAGCCCGCGCGCGACAAGCAGCCGCCCGAGCGAGGCGGCCGCGATCCCCTTGCCCAGGGAGGAGACGACGCCGCCGGTGATGAAGATGAACCGGGTCTTGGTGGGCGACGGGGTCACGTGGGCCTCCCGAGTGAGTCTAGGTGCCGCAGGCCGGGAACCTTCTCGACGAGGTTCGAAATGGATCGAAACTCGCCGAAGACGTTCACCGCGAGCAGCACGACGAGCGCCACGAGCTGTCCGGTCGTGTCGAGCGTGAGCACCATCCACAGCCCGGCGAGCGCCCCGATCGCGTTGGAGCCGGCGTCGCCGAGCATCGCCTGCTCGCGCAGGTCGTAGAACCCCGCGACGAGCACCGGGCCGGCGAAGATGCCGATCGCCGCCAGCGCCTCGGTGTTCTGCGTCGAGAGCGTGATCCCCAGCCCGAGCAGGACGAACGCCTTCACCGAGCGCCCCGGGCGCAGGTCCAGGAGGTTGAAGACGTTCGTCCCGAGCACGAGCACAGCCGCTGCGAGCAGGAACTCGGCGTCTGAGCCCGGCAGCGAGGAGGCGACGAGCAGCGCGAGCCCGAGCGTGCCGGCCGCCTTCAGCGCGCCCGTCGAGAAGCCGCCCTTGAGGACGTCGCTGCCGTGGCCGCGCCAGCCGCGCGCCGTGCCCGAGAGCACGTCGTCGATGAGGCCCAGCAGCGCGACGCCGGGGACGAACAGCAGCACCAGCCCGAAGTTGTCCGGGTAGACATCCTGGTCGCCCAGGCGCGCGAGCAGGGCGAGCGCGACGAGCGCGAGCAGCCCCGCGGGGACGATGACGATGCCGAGCGGGACCGGCAGCGGTGTCCCGCGGTAGTTCTCACGCCTGAAGCCCGCCTCGGAGAGTCGCGCGAGCACCGGCCGGGTGAGCACGAGGGCGGCGAGCAGCGAGAAGACGAACGGCAGGACGTGCACCGCTGCGCAACCTAGCGGGGAAGCCGGACGGCGGGCCCCCTCACGGCCGCGGGACGCGGCCCACGAGGGGAAAGCCGGACGGCCGGTCCCCTCACGGCCGCGGGAGGCGGCCCACGACCGGCGGGAGCAGCGCCTGGGCGCTGTCGCGGCGACCGAACGCGCCGTCCGAGCCGCCGAGCACGAAGACGAGGGCGGCCCGGCCAGCGGCCTCGTCGACGTTGTCGACGCTCGACAGGTCGCGCTCGCGATACCAGCTGACGTAGGACGGATCGCTGTCGCGCTGCTCGATGCCCACGACGTTGGCGCCGCTTGCGACGAGCCCGCGCGCGATGCCGTCCTGCAGCGTCGCGAGGCGATCGGCCGCCTGCTTGTCGGACTGCGGCTCGTCGGTCGAGCGCATGACGACGACGCCGTCGAGGCCGCCGAACCTGCCGCTCAGCGAGCTCATGAGCGCAGTCCGCGCGTTGTCGACGAGCCGCCCGCCCGACACGATCTGGATGCCGATCCGCTTTGCGAAGTCGCCGAGCAGGTCGGGGTCGCGCTCGAGCGCGTCGTAGCGTGTGCCATCCGCCCGGTCGGCGAACTGCCCGAGGTCGACGCTGTCGCGCACGACCGCGACGACCTTGAGGTGCGCCCCCGTCGGCGCGAGCGCCTTGTCGACGATGCCCGGCGCATCCCTGTCGTCGCCGAGCAGGACGAGCCCGATCTGTCGGCCGCGCAGGTGGTTGCCGGTGAGGATCGGATAGGCGGCGCCGATGAACTGCTGCTGCTCGGCGAGTTGCGTGCGCGCGTCGTCGCGCTGGTTGTTGGCCTTCGCGACGTCGCGGCGCAGGGAGTTGCGCACGTCGTTGCGGGCCGACGAGACGAGCTCCTTGTCACCGATCGCGACGCCGAGCAACAGGCCGACGACGAGCGCGATGAAGATCGCCGCGAGCGACAGCGCGTGGTAGCGGACATCGAACATCGACGGCTATTCGAACCCGAGGACGACCTCGAGCTTCAGCCACAGCAGATCGGCGACGTCACGCAACGCGGGCGTCAGCACGATGATCGCGGCGAGGCACAGCAGCCCGGCGAGGGCGACGAGCACGAGCGGCATGACGCCCGGCTGGGGGCGGTAGAGGCGGCTGACGCCCTTGGCATCGACCAGGATCTCGCCGAGGCGCAGCCGGGTGAGGAACGTGGAGGCCATCCCGCGGCGGTTCTTGTCGAGGAACTCGACGAGGTTGAACTGCGAGCCGACGGACACGATGAGCTGGGCGCCCTTCTCGGCGGCGATGAGCATCGCGACGTCCTGGCTCGTGCCGGGCGCCGGGACGAGCCTGTAGGGCAGGTCGAGCGCCTCGAGGTGGTCGCGGCCGGGCGCGCGGCCGTCGGGGTAGGCGTGGACGACGAGCTCCGCGCCGCAGCGCAGCGCCTCCTCGGTCGCCGAGTCCATGTCGCCGACGATCATGTCGGGCTTGAAGCCCTCGGCGAGGATCGCGTTCGCGCCGCCGTCGACGGCGAGGAGCACCGGCTTGACGTCACGGATGTAGGGCCGCAGCGCCCGCAGGTCCTTCTGGTGGTCGACCCCGCGGACGACGATGAGCGCCGGCCGGTCGCGGAAGTCGGTGT
>Ga0136631_10000128_pt1 | contig 22054 bp, 23 predicted proteins | sample AntDrymUQ6012206_2_FD_104655 | JGI IMG/M metagenome (GOLD analysis project Ga0136631, IMG submission 104655) | Polar desert sand microbial communities from Dry Valleys, Antarctica - metaG UQ601 (22.06) | ecosystem: Environmental > Terrestrial > Soil > Desert | place: Antarctica: Dry Valley... | reverse complement strand
CCTATGTCCCGGGTCGTCCGCTCTGGCCCGGCGTCGGGGTCTGCGTTGTGGCCGAGTGTCGCGATGATCGCCGGCGGGGCGCTGAACATCGCGCTGTGGCCGATCTACACGAACGTGCACGGCCCCGGCTCCGTGGACATGCAGGGAGAGGTGCTTGGCATGGGCACCTTGTTCTGGGGCAGCATGATGGAAGGCCCATCGGGCCTGCTGATCGCGCTCGGTCTTGCCGGTTCGTACAGGCGGCTGACCGGCCGCGCCGGCCGGATGGCGCGGGTCGGCTTCGTGCTGACGATGATCGGCGTGCTGATCCCGGCAGTGGTCAACCTGGCGATCCTCGCGGTCATGCCACCGCTGCTTGCGCCCGTCTTTGGGACAGGCCTCATCCTCATGGCAGTGGCTAACCGACAAACCTCCTCGTTGACGAGATTCAGCCGGCTCCTGCTGTGGGGGCTGGGCCTCGTGCTGTTCTGGTCAATCCTGTGGGTGGCGGCAGTACGGCCGGAGATGGTGGATCAGATTTACGGCTACAGGATCTACGGCGCTGTTGCGAACGTACTCTTCGGCCTAGGCTGGATTCTGTTCGGCACCAGCCTCCTTGCTCGGGGTCGGACAACAGAGATGGGCCGGCCCATCCCGGCCACCTCTCCCAGCCGCTGACCTGCGCTTGCGCCGGTTCGGTGCCACCTACCCGCGACGCCTTCGGGGAACACTCCCGAACACTGGCCCAGGCCAGCGTGGTCTGACCGAACGACGCGCTGAGCGTGGATCGGCCCAGGCGCCACGATGGCGCGAATCCACTTCAACCCTCTAGCTGCGTTGGAAACTTAGGAATACTCCTCAATAGGACGTTCCCTGACGGAAGAGAACGTGTTGCGGCTGGGCGGCACGCGTATGTTCTTACTAGCGCGCGGGTTGCAATCGAGGAGGTCAACGCGGAGAATCGCGCGACCTAGCGCGCCCTTTACCCGCAGGAGGGATAGATGCAGGGACGCCACCTCTGGCCGCTCATCTTGTCGCTGATCTTCCTGAGCGCGTGCGGGGGCTCCGGCGGCGATTCCCCGAACGACGTCTCCGAGCCGGCGATCGACGAGAGCTTCGCCGTTGATACCGACGGGCGCCAGATCGCATTGCTCTGCTACGGCGAAGGGTCACCAACCGTCTTCCTTGAGCCCGGTACCGATGGCGCGGGTGACGAGTTCAGCTACGTCATGCGCCCACTCGGCGAACGGACGACGACATGCACCTACGATCGGCCAGGATTCGGCCGAAGCGATCCTCCTTCCCAGGCTCGTCGGACGTTGGACGATGCGACCGGCGACTTGCACGCTCTCATCGAGGCCGCCGACCTCCCGCTACCGCTCGTGCACGTGGGCGCCTCTGGCGGAGGACCTATCGCGCTCTACTATGCGTCGCGCTACCCCGACGATGTCGCGGCAGTCGTTCTACTCGACGTCACGCAAGACGACCCCAAGGAAGGGGCGAAGTTCTTCCCCGGCGCTCAAGCGTGGAGGAACCCCGAGCACCTGGACATCGTCGACGCTGCCCGTCGAGTACTGCGACTGCCACCGCTCGCGCTCGAGGACACTCCGCTACGAGTCATCACCGCCTCGGAGGGGCAGTCGAATGCCGAGCATCAGTCGGCGTGGCTGAAGCTGTCGTCCGACGCTCAGCAGACGACGCTTGCGGGCGGCCACGACCTGGTGGAGGAGAACACCGAAGGTGTTGTCGCCGAGATCCGAAAGCTTCTCGACTCGATCGATAACTAGACACGGGCGCGATCGGCTTCGATGTATCAATTAGGAATACTCCTCAAGACTTCCAGGCCTCCGGGACGTCGTGCGGACTCACCTGGGCCGGGGCGGCTTGGTTGGAAACTTAGGAATACTCCTCAAATCAGATAAGAGCCCGACCGCGCCGCGCCTGACCGCTCGAGCTTCATGTGAAACTACCCCCGCGTTCTGGGCTCTACCAGCTACTCAGGGTGGCGTAAGAGTCCAGACACCTACGGGGGCTACCTGGCGCCGATTCGCGCGACTGTACGGCTCTGTGTAGCTCTCCGAGGTGCCAGCCGAGGCTCGTTTGACGTTTCCGGTCAAAAGCGGGAAACTCTGATCGTGCGGTTGACTTGGCGTGGTGGACACCTTGTCCTGATCGCGGGAGTGGCCGTCCTCCTCGCTGGAACGGCAGCCGGATACCCTCAAAGGACGGACATTCGCCAAGGCGGAGTGGTTGTCGCCTGGGTGAGCGGCGGCGGCGGCCTCGGGGAGCGATTTTGGTTGTACTGCGACAACGAGGAAACCTCGGCGTACGACGGCGGACGGGACGGTCGGTTGTACGTGGACCTCAAGAACGACACTCTGGGGTGGGCCGCCCGGGTCGGCACCAACGGCTGGAAGGTATGGGCCAAGCTCACGGGGCGCACCGTCCTCGTCGGAAGCGTCATTCGCCAGAGTTCATCCCGCTGGAACATCGTCCGTACTGCGCGACAGCCCCTCTACGCCCAATGGGTGCGGATCAAACCTCGTCTCGTTGCTCGGGCCGTGGGGCGCGATGGCGTCGCGGCTGGCGCATCGTTCCTCCTCCAATTCGGCACTTGCCGGTGAGGATCTGACGGGCAGTCGGGTTGCCGCCCCGCGTCTCGAGTTGCAGGAGCGGTGGGGCGGCAAGTAGATCGCGAGGGCAGCTCGGTGCTCCCGCGTGATGACCCGCGGGGCGGCTGTTTCCGGTGGTCGCCTCACGGACCTTCCGCACCCTGAGCCCTAGCGCCTCGTAACCGCCGCTGGGTGGCTCTCCACCCTGCTGAGCGTGGATCGGCCCAGGCGCCACGATGGCGCGAATCCACTTCAACCCTCTAGCTGCGTTGGAAACTTAGGAATACTCCTCAATGGAGATTCCGACCCGCCCGTCTATCGTGTCGCCCACGACGAACGCGGCCTACGGCGTCAACGACCTGTGCGACGCCAGAAGGGGACGGCTGATGGCAGATCCGGTCGAGGACATCATCGGTGACTACCGAGCCTTCGCGGCGATGCAGCGCGACCGTCTTTCTGCCCGCGGCATCGACATCGCGCCTTACCCGCTCAGCCACCTCGCGGTCCGCGTCGCCGACTGGGACCTCTACGTCCACCAGCGCACGCTTCTCGAGCGCCATGCGAGGACGAACCGCGAGAAGGTCTGGAACGGGCGCCCGATCTCCTTGATCGTGCTCGCCGAGCCACTCGATGTCCTCGATGGGACTCCCGTCTCGCGCATCGAGCTCATCCCGCCCGTTCACCAGCGTGTCTACCGGATGGGCCTCGAGCACCTCGGCGTGGTCGTCGGCGACGAGTTCGACGAGTTCTCGCGAGAGCATCGGGCCGCGCTGACTGGTCAGCAGTTCCAGAGTCCCGACGTCGAGCCCGTCTACGTCCTGTTCGAGGACTTCACGCACGTGAAGTTCTACCGGCGCTCCTTCTTCGACGTCGTCGAGGACGAGGAAGGGCGCTTCGAGGGCTTCAGCCACGTCGAGAACTGGGTGCCGCAGCGCCTCGTCACCGCCACCGGCCCGAACCCGCTCCCGCGATGACCGATGCCCCTGGCCTCACGTCGCGATCCCTCTGTCTTGCGACCCTGGCTCGGTGAAACAGATGAATACTCCTCAACACGACGCGCACGCTCGGCGCGAGGACATCGGGAACCGCCGAGTCGGTCAGGCCGCTTCGGGCTCGCGCGCGTCGAGGCGCAGCTCGAGCAGCATGCGGAGCTTCTCGCGGACGTCCTCCGCCTCCGCTGCGGTACGTCCCCGCGGCAAGAGTTTCACGGCGTCCTCTGTGTGGCGCCAGCCGTAGCAGCGCTCGTAGCACTCCGCCTCGCTGAGCGTCCGGAGTCGCTCCATTCGGCCGCAGGCTAGGCCATGGTCCGGACGACGGGGGGTAGGCTCGACACGTGCCAACCCGCCCTCGCGTGCTCCAATTCGACATCACGGTCGATCGGGCGGGTGACGCGCGCAGCGCGCTCGGCGGGAGCGCCCTCCCTGGAGAGGCCGAGTGGTGGGCGGAGCACCTCGTGCTCGCCGGGCTCGTGCGGTGCACGCTCGCCAGCATGAACTACTCGGCGCGGCGTGCCGGGCTCGACGCGACCGGCGCCGGGAGCGCGCACGGCACAGTGACGAAGCGCGAGGATGGGCTCCACGCGTTCGTCGCCATCGAGACGACGCTCGAGGTCGACATCGTTCCCGCGCCCGAGCCCGCGAGCCTGCGGGAACTCGTGGGCAAGGCAGAGCACGGCTGCTTCGTCTCGAACTCACTGACTGCGAGACCACGTCATCGCTGGATCGTCAACGGCCAGGAGGTTTTGTGAGCACGACCGCGCTCGACATCACAGGCGTACGCGCGCGCTTCTCCGCGCTCGACCGCCGACTGGCGTTCTTCGACGGGCCGGGTGGAACGCAGTGCCCCGACGAGGTCATCGACGCGATCTCGCGCTACCTGCGCGAGGACAACGCGAACATCGGCGCTCCGTACGAGACGAGCCGGCGGACGACCGAGCTCGTCGAGCTGGCACACGAAAAGGCAGCATCGTTCCTCGGCTGCTCGTCGGGCGAGGCTGCCTTCGGGCAGAGCATGACCGCGCTCAACTTCCTGCTGAGCCGCGCCTTTGCCCGGACGCTGCGTAAGGGCGACGAGATCGTCGTCACCGCGCTCGACCACGACGCGAACGTGTCTCCGTGGCTCGAGCTGGCGCATGACCTCGGGCTCGTGATTCAAGTGGCGGGCGTGACCGACGACCTCGCGCTCGACTACGACGACCTCGAGGACAAGCTCTCCGGCCGAACGCGGGTCGTCGCTTTCCCGGTCGCCGCGAACTCGGTCGGGACGGCGCCCGACGTTCGCCGCGTAGTCGAGCTCGCCCATTCCGTCGGCGCGCTGGCGTGGGCCGACGCGGTTCACTACGCACCGCACGGGCCGATCGACGTCTCGGCCTGGGACGTCGACGTCCTCATCTGCTCGCCGTACAAGTACTTCGGGCCGCACATGGGACTCGCCTTCGGGAAGCGCGAGCTGCTCGAGTCCTGGCGCGCCTACAAGGTCCGACCCGCCGCGAACGAGCCGGTCGGACACCGGTTCGAGCTCGGGACGAGTCAGCACGAGCTCCTCGCCGGCTTCATCGCTGCTGTCGACTACATGGGCTCGCTCGGATGGGACGCAATGCTCTCGCACGAGCGTGCGCTGAGCGAGCGCTTCCTCGCCGGGCTCCCTGAAAGCGTCGAGCTGTACGGGATCCACGGCATGGAAGGACGCGTCCCCACCTTCTGCTTCAACGTCCAGGGGCACAGCGCCGAGCGCGTTGCCGTCTTCCTCGCCGAGCGAGAGATCGCGGTCTGGCACGGCAACTACTACGCGGTCGAGACGATGAAGCACCTCGGGCTCTCCGACGGCGCCGTCCGCGCGGGGGTCGTCCACTACAACACCGAGGACGAGGTCGACCGCCTGCTCGACGGGCTCGCCGCTCTCGCGTGAAGCTCCTCCTCCTGGGCGGGCCGAGGTTCCTCGGTCGCGCGATCGTGGACGCAGCGCTCGAACGCGGGCACGAGCTGACGTCCTTCAACCGCGGCACGACGAACCCCGAGCTCTATCCGGAGGTCGAGCGCATCGTCGGCGATCGGAAAGAAGGGCTCGACGGGCTCGCAGGTCGCGAATGGGACGCGGTCGTCGACACGTGCGGCTACCTCCCTCGCGACGTGCGAACGTCGGCCGAGGTGCTCGCAGAGTCTGGTTTCTACTGCTTCGTGTCGAGCATCTCCGTCTACGCGGATTTCAGCGCGCCGACAGACGAGGAGGGCCCGGTCGCCGAGCTCGGCGACCTGCCCGATGACGAGGTGACGAACGAGAGCTACGGCGCGCTCAAATCTCTATGCGAGAGCGCAGTCCGCGATGTCTTCGGCGAGCGGGGGCTCGTCGTTCGCCCGGGCCTCATCGTCGGGCCGCACGACCCCACCGGTCGCTTCACCTACTGGCCGCACCGCGTCGCGCGCGGCGGAGAGGTCCTGGCGCCCGGCCCACCCGAACGCCCCACCCAGGTGATCGACGTGCGCGATCTCGCGGAGTGGACGGTCGCGCTCTGCGAGCAGCACGAGACCGGCACGTACAACGCCACCCACCCAGGTATCGCGTTCTCGGATCTCCTCGAGACCTGCCGCGCGGTCACGTCGAGCGACGCGCGGCCGACATGGGTCACGGACGAGTTTCTCCTCGAGCAGGAGGTCGGCGAGTGGATGGAGCTTCCGCTCTGGCTCGCCGACCCGGCGCTCGCAGCTGCCGATCGTGTCGACGTTCGCCGAGCGATCGGCGCTGGCCTCGCGTTCCGGGCGTTGGAGGAGACAGTCCGCGCCACCCTGGCGCACGCCGAGCCGGTCGACGGCGTCGGGCTGACTCCGAAGCGCGAGACCGAGCTCCTCGCGGCCTGGAATGGGAAGTAAGGACTACTCGGGCACGCCGCTCTCGCAGAAGCTCGGCGCAAAGCCTGGCGCGGGCGTCGTCGTCTTCTTCGCGACAACACGCGAGCAGCTCGAGCAGCGCTTCGAGTCGTTGAAGGCGACGCTCGACCCCGCGGACGGCCTCTGGATCGCCTGGCCCAAGAAAGCGGCGAAGATCGACGGCGACCTCACATTCGAGGCCGTGCAGGAGGTCGGCCTCGCCCACGGGCTCGTCGACAACAAGAGCTGCTCGATCGACGAGCGCTGGCAGGCGCTCCGCTTCGTCTACCGGCTCACGGATCGGTAGAAACGGAGCCGGGGTCAGACTGAAGTCTTACCCCGGCGCTGTCCACTCTTGGGCCTTGCGTGCACGATCCCACGGGTCCTCGTCCCAGCGGATCATGTCCGGATCGATCCCGCGCGCTTCCGCGAGATCGCATGTGAGCTGCTGAAAGCGGACGATGTCGACGACCGGGTGCGTCGTCGGCACGAGGATCGCGTCGCAGCCGAGCTCGCCGAGCGCGCGCATCGCGTCGACTGCGCGCTCTGCGGCACGATCCTCTCCTTCGAGGACGAAGCACCGCACCGACGGATCGATCGCTGCGAGATGGCCGTGCAGAAGCTGCTCGGTGTGGTGCGCCTCTGCGACGACGTGCGCACCCTCGCGCAGCTTGAGCACGGCCTCGAGCACCGTCGCTGCATCGCGCCCCGCGCCCGCGACGACGAAGCGGTCGTGCTCCGACGCTCCGAGCGGCTCGGCGTCGAGCTCGCGGAAGACCTGCGCGGCCAGCTCGCCCACGTCCTCCCCCTGGAGCGCACGTCCCGCGGCGACGGCAGCCGTGTAGCTGGAGGTGTGGCAGTAGCTGTCCTCAATCCCCGGCGTGGCGACGACCACGTGGTCGACGGCCTTCGCGAGCGCGCTGTCGCCGGCGCCGGTGATCAACCACGTCTCGCCCCCGAACCCGCGCACCGCTTCGAGGGTGAGCGCGGTCCCGCCTTCGTGTGAGATCGCGACGAGGACGTCGGCCTCGGGCGCACGCCCGAGAACGATCTCGAGCGCCTGCGCAGCACGACCGCTCGCGAGCGCCGCGTGGTACGACGTGCCGCAGCCGGTGAACAGAACGCGGGCGCCGTCCGGCAGGCGGCGATCGCCGACCCGCTCGGGCACCTCCCGAAGCCACTCGGGCTGCTGGGCGATGGCCTTTCGCGTCAGCTGTCCGGGCACGAGGGCTGTCTATACCATCGAACCCCGTGGCGATCTTCGAGAAGACGACGCTCGGCAACGGCATTCGCGTCGTGACCGCGCCGTTCCCACAGGTCGGATCGGTGTCGTGCTTCGTGATGCTCGCGGCAGGATCGCGCTACGAGACATCCGAGTCGAAGGGCATCGCGCACTTCGCGGAGCACATGTTCTTCAAGGGCACGGAGCGGCGTCCGACCGCACGCACGATCTCGACCGAGATCGACGCGATCGGCGGCGAGTTCAACGCCTTCACGGGCAAGGAGCTCACCGGCTACTACGTCCGCTGCGGCTCGGAGACACGTGACACCGCGCTCGACGTCCTCGCCGACATGCTCCTCCACTCGCGCTTCGACGAGGCGGAGATCACGAAGGAGAAGGGCGTGATCCTCGAGGAGATGAACGTGTACCTCGACACGCCGCAGCGGTACGTCGGGAACGTTTACGACCGGCTCCTGTACGCAGATCAGCCGCTCGGCTGGGACATCATCGGGACGCGGGAGACGGTCGAGGAGGCGACGCGCGAGACGTTCACCTCGTACCTCGACAAGTGGTACCTCCCCGAGCGCATGGTCGTCGGGATCGGCGGACGGATCGGCGACGGGCTCACCGACCGGCTCGAGGAGCTGCTTGGTGGCATCGAGGCCCGTGACACCGGCCAGGCTCCGGACGCCGAGCTCCCACCGGACTCCTCGCCCGTCCTGCTGCATACGAAGGCCTCGGAGCAGGCGCACCTGATTCTCGGCGTTCGCGGCTACCCGATCGGGCATCCGAACCGGTATGCGCTCCAACTGCTTGCCGTCGTGCTCGGTGGCGGGATGTCGTCGCGCCTCTTCACCGAGGTGCGCGAGAAGCGCGGCCTCGGCTACTACGTGCACGCAGGGAACACGGCGTACACCGACGCCGGCACCTTCTACTCGAGCGCGGGCGTCGACGTCGAGCGCGTGGACGAGGCGATCACGACGATCCTCGGCGAGATGCGCAAGATGGCTGTGGAGCCGGTTCCCGTGGACGAGCTCGAGAAGGCTCGCGGCTACTCGAAAGGACGCTTCGTGCTTCGCCTCGAGAGCCCGCAGGGGACGATCCAGTACGGCCTTCGCCGCGAGGTGCTCGAGGGCGAGATCGAGGATCCCGACGAGCTTCTTCGGCAGCTGAACCTCGTGACGGTCGAGGACGTCCAGCGCGTCGCGAAGGATCTCTTCGAGGACAAGCGGCTCTACCTTGCTCTCGTCGGGCCGTTCGACGACCCGGCGCGCTTCGAGAAGCTGCTCGCCGCGTGACCGACGAGCGCGAGCTGCTCCTGCGAACGGCGGAGATCGCCGCCGACTTCCTCGACACGCTCGACGACAGACTGATCCGGCCCCGAGCCCGCGTCGAAGAGTTGCGGGCCGCGCTGGGCGTGCCGCTTCCCGATGAGCCGACCGATCCGAGAGCGGTCGTCGAGGCTCTTGCGGACGCCGCCGAGCCCGGCGTGGTCGGCATAGCGAGCGGACGGTACTTCGGCTTCGTCATCGGCGGTGCCTTGCCCGCGGCGCTCGCGGCGGACTGGCTGACATCCGCGTGGGATCAGAACGCCGGCCTCGTCGTCGGCGGGCCGTCGGCTGCCGTGGTCGAGGAGGTCGCCGGGGAGTGGCTCAAGGACCTGCTCGGAGTTCCCGCCACGGCGTCGTTCTCGTTCGTGACGGGATGCCAGATGGCCCACGTCACGTGCCTCGCCGCCGCGCGGCATGCGGTTCTCGAGCGCGTGGGCTGGAATGTCGAGCGACACGGCCTCGCCGGCTCGCCGCCGATTCGGATCGTCGCAGGGAACAAGCGTCACGTGACCATCGACCGTGCGCTTCGCCTGCTCGGCCTTGGAAGCGATTCGACAGTTCGTGTCGACGTCGACTCACAGGGCAGGATGCAGCTCGCTGCGCTCGAGGCAGCGCTGAGCGAGGGCGCCGGCCCCGCGATCGTCTGCGCACAGGCCGGCGAGGTCAACACGGGCGCTTTCGACTCGCTCGAGCGGATCGCAGAGCTCTGCCGCGACGCCGAGGCCTGGCTGCACGTCGACGGCGCGTTCGGGATGTGGGCAGCCGCGTCACCGCAGCTCCGTCATCTGACGGCCGGGATCGAACGCGCTGACTCCTGGGCGACCGATGCGCACAAGTGGCTCAACGTCCCGTACGACAGCGGCCTCGCGTTCGTCGCTCACCCGGAGGCGCATCGAGCGGCGATGCGCCTGACGGCCGAGTACCTCGTCGCGGATCCGAGCGCTGCGCGCGACCAGATGGACTGGACGCCGGAGTTCTCGAGACGGGCGCGCGGCTTTGCGGTCTACGCGGCGCTGCGGTCACTCGGACGGTCGGGCGTCGCCGATCTCGTCGAAGCGTCGTGCGCGCGAGCGCAGCAGTTCGCAGAGGCGATCGGCCGAATCGAGGGATCCGAGATCGTGAACGACGTCGTGCTCAATCAGGTTCTGTTCCGCTTCGCCGGCGACACGACAACGGATGCTCTCCTGCGATCCGTGCAGGACAGCGGCGAGGCATGGATGAGCGGGACGAGCTGGGACGGCCGCCCTGCGATTCGCCTGTCCGTCTCGAACTGGCGTACGACGGAGGCGGACATCGACCGCGCCGTCGCGGCCTTCGAAGCCGCGGTCGTCACGGCCTGAGCAGGGCTCCTCTGCCGCCCCGACGACGGCGACGTCGTGTCGATGACCTAGCGACAGATCAACGCGTTATGGCGTCATTCTGCACCGCTCGACGAGGCTGCGAACGGCTCCGATATGTCGGTCGAGCCCGGATCGCGTCGGTAGTCAAGCGGCGGCATGTGACCAGGTCTCTCGCGACGCGATCCAGGCCATGTCGGACAGTGCCCTAGCTTCGGAGTGGGCCAAACCTCCAGCGTGCCGACCGGCCGCGACCGAGACAGTCGGCGGCGGGTCGACCCGCCGCCGGTCTACCAGGCCACTGTCGATAGCGCTACGCGGGCTCGCTCGGATCCTCGCTACCCGCGAGACGGACGGACGCGTCCATCGCGCCTTTCAGATGGCGTTGTTGGATGGGTAGCGCCCACTCGACGAGAGCACCGATCTCTCTGTGGCCGGCCGTCTCGTTGAGCGTCCCGAGCACCGACCAGTGGCCGACTTCCCCTGCTTCGGCCATCGTCAGGAACTCGAAGCCGTCCAGCGTGTCGGCGTCCGCGTCGAGATACGTGGACATCATCTCGGCACCTTTGGCCTTCGTGGCTCGAGCCTCCTCCAGAATCGCGGTCTTCTTTCCGTCGAAGCTATCGGCGAGTGACGTGCACCGTTCCTCCGTCTCCACCGCCTCCTCATGCATGCGCTCGAGGGCAGCTGCGAGTTCCGACTCCCCGTCTTTCTCGGCCAGCCCGATGACCTTCTTGGTCGCTGCCTGAGCGGCCATTGCCAAACCGGTGACTTCGCCGATCTTGGATTCGAGCTTGGTCAGATCAGCCATCGTCAGTGCCCGTCGCGATCGCTATCGCCAGGGATCAGTTCTTCGACACCATCGGACACCTTGTCGGCGGCGTCGCGGACGCCGTCCTTCAGCCGATCGGCACCATCGGCGACGTCATCCTTGACGTGGTCGGCCGTGTGAGCTGCATCGTCGCCGACCTCATCGAGCTCGTCATGCGTGTGGTCGTCGCGCTCGGAAGGGACTGTCTCAGACATTGTGGACCTCCTTGAGGAAGACGAATCAGAGAAGGCTCATTACCCACCTCCGACCTTCGGCGAAACGCTTCGTCCTGTTACTCGACCACCGGGACTACGTCGCGCAGAACCTCGAGGTCGGGAGCACGGCCGAAGGTCGCGGATCGCTACGACGCACCGCACGGATTTCGCGAGTTCGGCGTCCATGTTCACGACGGTCACGACATGGCCTTCGGGAAACCTTGGTAGAAGCTATTCCTCCGCGGGTTGCGTGACCGCGCGGTCGGCGATCTCGGACACGACAGCAGGATCGGCGAGCGTCGTCGTGTCGCCCAACGGCCGGTTCTCCGCGACGTCGCGCAGGAGGCGTCGCATGATCTTCCCGGAACGCGTCTTCGGGAGCTCGGGCGTGAAGACGATGTTCGCCGGCTTCGCGATCGGCCCGATCTTGACGGCGACGTGGTTCCGAAGCTCCTCTAGCCGCTCCACACTCCCCTCCTCGCCACCTTTGAGCGTCACGAACGCGACGATCGCCTGCCCCGTGAGCGCGTCGGCTCGTCCACAGACCGCGGCCTCCGCGACGCTCTGGTGGTCGACGAGCGCGGACTCCACCTCGATCGTCGAGATGCGGTGTCCCGACACGTTCATCACGTCGTCGACCCGGCCAAGGAGCCAAAAGTCGCCGTCCTCGTCGATATGCGCCCCGTCGCCGGCGAAGTACAGCCCGGGGAAGCGCTCCCAGTACGTCGCGTGAAAGCGCGTGTCGTCGCCGAAGATCCCACGCGTCATCGCGGGCCACGGTCGTTTGAGGACGAGGTAGCCGCCGCCGCCCGGGCCGACCTCGTTGCCCTGGTCGTCCACGACGCCCGCATCGATCCCGGGAAACGGCTTCGTCGCCGAGCCGGGCTTCGTCGTCGTGACGCCCGGGAGCGGCGTGATGAGGATCATTCCCGTCTCCGTCTGCCACCACGTGTCGACGATCGGCGTCCGCTCGAGGCCGATGTGCCGGCGGTACCACATCCAGGCCTCCGGGTTGATCGGCTCGCCCACCGATCCGAGAAGCCGCAGCGACGAGAGATCGTGCTTCGCCGCGTGCTCCGGCCCCCACTTCATGTGTGCGCGGATCGCCGTCGGCGCCGTGTACAGGATCGTCACCTTGTAGCGCTCGACGATGTCCCACCAGCGGTTCTTGTCCGGGAAGTCCGGCGTCCCCTCGTAGAGGACGCTCGTCGCGCCGTTGCAGAGCGGCCCGTAGACGATGTAGCTGTGGCCGGTGACCCAGCCGATGTCGGCTGCACACCAGTAGACGTCGCGGTCCGGCTTCAGGTCGAAGACGTAGTGGTGCGTCGACGCGACGCCGACGAGGTAGCCGGCGGTCGTGTGCGCGATCCCCTTCGGCTTCGCCGTCGTTCCGCTCGTGTACAGGAGATACAGAAGGTCTTCCGAGTCCATCGGCTCGCACGGGCACGACGCGGGATCCGTCGGCTGGCCGTCGACGAGCTCGTTCCAGGTGACGTCCCGGCCGGGAACCATCGGCACGTCTCCGCGGGTCCGCTGCCCGACGACGACCGCGCGCACGCCAGGGCACGATTCGAGCGCCTCGTCCGCGTTTCGCTTCAGCGGCACGGTCGTCCCGCGCCTGAAGCTCTCGTCCTGCGTGAGGAGAACCTCGCAGCGCATGTCGTTCAGCCGGTCTGCCAGCGACTCGGCTGAGAACCCGCCGAAGACCACCGTGTGCGGGGCGCCGAGCCGCGCGCATGCGAGCATTGCAACCGGGAGCCCCGGCCCCATTCCCATGTAGATCCCGACCGGCGTCCCCTTGCCGACGCCGAGCGCTTTGAGCCCGTTGGCCGCGCGCACGACCTCGTCGAGTAGCTGCTGGTAGGTGACCTGCGCCGTCTCACCGACGGGCTCGCCCTCGTAGTAGTAGTCGACCCGATCACCGAGACCCGCCTCGACATGGCGATCGAGGCAGTTGTACGCGACGTTGAGCTTCCCGCCGCCGTACCAGCGCGCGTACGGGAGCTCCCACTCGAGGAGCGACGTGAACGGCTCGAACCACGTGACCCGCTCACGGCCCTCCCGCTCCCAGAACTCCTCGAAGGGAACGTCGTAGATCGCGGGCTGCGCGTTGGCCTGCGCCGCGAACTCCGGAGGCGGCGGGTAGCGCCGGTCTTCCTCGAAGAGCGTCTCGATCGCCTGCTCTGCCATCGCGGCCGATCCTAACGTCGTCGGTAGAGTCCTCCGCGGTGGACGCTGACCTTCGTGCGCTCCGAGAGCGCCTCGCGGAGATCTCCGATCTCGCCCGAGCGGGAGGCGTCCTGTCCTGGGATCAGAAGGTCACGATGCCGCCCGGCGGCCATCCGGCCCGCGCCGAGGCACTCGCGACACTGAGCCGTGTCGTCCACGAGAAGTTCGTCGACGACGAGGTCGGGCGTCTGCTCGAGCGGTTGCGACCGCTCGAGGAGTCCCTCGAGTACGACTCGGACGACGCCAGCCTCATTCGCGTCACCCGTCGTGACTGGGAGAAGCAGTGCCGCATTCCGACCGAGCTCCGCGTCGAGCTGACCCGAGCAGCCGCGCTCGGAAACCAGGTCTGGATCGAGGCGCGCGCGACGAACGACTTCGCAAGGTTCCTGCCCGCGCTCGAGCGCAACCTCGAGCTCAAGCGCCGGTACGTCGAGTGCTTCGAATGGGACGACTCGCCGTACACACCGCTCCTCGACGACTTCGAGCCGTACATGACGACGTCCGAGGTGACCGAGGTGTTCGGAACCATCCGGCCAGTGCTCGCCGAGCTCGTGCGCGAGGCGCCGCACGTCGACTCGTCGTTCCTCCACCAGACGTTCCCGGTGGACGTGCAGGAGGCCTTCTACAGGCGCATCCTCGCGACGCTCGGTCTCGAGGAGGGGTCGTATCGCCTCGACCCGACCGTGCACCCGTTCTGTACGTCGTTCTCGAGGCGAGACGTGCGCATGACGACGCGCTACGAGTCCGGTCTCGACGGGCTCTGGTCGACGATGCACGAGGCGGGCCATGGCCACTACGCGCACGGGATCGCGCCATCGCTCGAGCGCACGCCGCTCGCAAACTCGCCGTCGCTGGGGCTGAACGAGTCGCAGAGCCGGACCTGGGAGAACCTCGTCGGGCGCTCGCGGCCATTCTGGCTCCACTGGTACGAGCCGCTGCAGGAGACGTTCCCCGCCCAACTCGGAGACGTCGATCTCGAGACATTCCTCGCCGCCGTGAACCGCGCCGAGCCCGGGCTCATCCGCGTCGAGGCGGACGAGACGACGTACAGCCTCCACATCATCCTGCGCTTCGAGCTCGAGCAGAGGCTCGTCGAGGGCTCCCTCGATCCGAAGGACCTTCCGGAGGCATGGAACGCCGGGATGGCCGACCTGCTCGGCGTCGAGGTGCCCGACGACACCCACGGCGTCCTCCAGGACATCCACTGGTCGCAGGGCGGGATCGGGTACTTCCCGACCTATGCGCTCGGCAACGTCATCTCGCTCCAGATCTGGGCCTCCGTCTGCGATGCGATTCCGGATCTCGATGCGCAGATGGAAGCCGGCGAGCTCGGAGAGCTGGCCGCGTGGCTCCGCGACAACCTCTATTCGCTCGGTCGCAAGCTCACGCCGAAGGAGACGATCGAGCGCCTGACCGGAACGCCGGCGATCGACCCACAGCCCTACCTCGCGTACTTGCGCGAGAAGCTCGCCTCTCTGCCGGCCGGTGTCTGAGACGCTGTCGCTCGTCGTCAACGGCGAGCAGCGCTCGCTCGACGTCGAAGGCCGGACGCTCCTCGTTCATGCGCTGCGCGACGGGCTCGGGCTGACGGGAGCACACATCGGCTGCGACACGAGCCAGTGCGGCGCGTGCACGGTGCTCCTGGACGGGCGCGCGGTGAAGAGCTGTTCCGTTCTCGCGCACCAGGCCGAGGGCCGCGACGTCACGACGATCGAGGGGCTTGCGTCGGACGGCGAGCTGCACCTGCTTCAGCGCGCGTTCGTCGAGCACCACGGGCTGCAGTGCGGGTTCTGCACGCCGGGCGTGATCCTGACGGCTGCCGACCTCCTCTCGCGAGACGGATCGCCGAGCGACGGCGACATCCGGCGCGCGCTCCGCGGCAACCTGTGCCGCTGCACCGGCTACCAGGGGATCGTCGAGTCGATTCGCGCGGCGAAGGACGCCTCGTGATTCCTGCTCCGACCCGCTACGCACGCGCGAGCGATCTCGACCACGCCTTCGAGTTGCTCGCCGAGCCGGACGCCAAGGCGATCGCCGGCGGACAGTCGCTCATCCCGGTGATGAAGCTCCGCATCGCGCGGCCGTCGCTCGTCGTCGACATCTCGAGACTCGAGCTACGCGGGATCGAGGAGCGCGACGGCGAGCTCCACATCGGCCCGCTGACGACCTGGGACGACCTGGCGGACCTCGCGCATCCCGGTCTCGAGGCGATCGCCGAGTGCGCACACGGCATCGGAGATCTCCAGGTGCGCAACCTCGGGACGATCGGCGGAAGCGTCGTGCACGCAGATCCGGCGTCGGACATGCCGGCTGTCCTCCTCGCGCTCGGAGCGCGGTTGGAGGTGCGATCACCCGCGGGCAGCCGTGAGGTGCCCGTCGCGGAGCTTCTCCTCGGGCCATTCACGACGACCCTCGAGCCGCAGGAGCTCGTGATCGACATCGTCGTCCCGTTACCCGGCCCCGGCTCGGGATCTGCCTACGCATCCGTCGAGCACCCGGCTTCCGGGTTCGCGCTAGCCGGAGCTGCAGCGCTCGTGACTTCTGACCACGAGACGGTCGCGCTCACCGGAGTCAGTGCGACGCCATTCGCGCTCGCTGCCGGTGATCCACGTGCAGCCGTCGCCGCGGCCGAGATCTTTGGCGACCGCTTCGCGTCCGAGGAGTACCGCCGCTCGCTCGCCGTCGTCGTCGCCGAGCGCGCGCTCGCACGCGCGCGGGAGCGGAGAGCCTCGTGAGCGAGGAGCTCATCGGCGTCGCGCGACCCCGCGTCGACGGGCCCGACAAGGTCACCGGCGCGACGCGGTACGCCGCCGACGGCTACATCCACGGCCTGCTGCACGCGCGGCCCGTCCTGTCGACCGAGGCGCACGCGCGCATCCGGGGCGTGGACAAGGACGCGGCGCTGGCGACCCCGGGTGTCGTGGCCGTGCTCCTCGCCTCCGACCTCCCTCTCGCGACGACCGGCACCGACCGCACGGCCGAGCCGCTCGCGCGCGAGGAAGTCGTCTTCGCGGGACAGCCTGTCGCGCTCGTCATCGCCGACACGGAGGCTGCCGCCGAGGACGGAGCCGAGCTCGTCCTCGTCGACTACGAGCCGCTGGAAGCCGTGATCGACGTCGAGGCGGCGATGGAGGTCGGCGCCGCGCTCGCCCGTGCGGTCGAGGAGGAGGACGAGGACGGCGGAGATCTCGAGTCCATCCACGCGGGTGTCGACCACGGCCAGGCCGACGATCCGCAAGAGGAGCTCTCGGGCAACGTGCTCGATCGCATCACGCGCGAGAGCGGAGATGTCGCGGGGGCGTTCGCCGACAGCGACGTCGTAGCCGAAGGAACGTTCCGAACACCGTGGGTCTACCAGGCCTACATCGAGCCGCAGGTGTGCACGACCTGGCTCGAGCCGTCGGGCACTCTCGTCGTCTCCACGAGCACGCAGGGCTCGTTCGTGACGCGAAACGAGCTGGCGCGCGCATTCGGCCTCCCGCTCGAGCGGATCCGGGTGATCGCCGAGCCGCTCGGTGGTGCATTCGGAGGCAAGTTCGCGCTCGTCGAGCCGCTCGCGGCAGGCGCGACGCTCGCACTCGGCCGGCCGGTGCGCCTCGTGCTCACGCGCAGCGAGGACTTCCAGGCGACGAACCCCGCCTCCGCCCAGGTGACGCACCTGAAGGTAGGCGCGCTCAAGGACGGAACATTCACGGGGATCGAGGGCCGGATGATCGTCGATCGCGGCTCGAACGCAGGCTGGGGCGTGGAAGGGATCACGTCCTCGCTCGTTGCCGGTCCGTACCGCTGGGTCGCGCACGACATCCGTGGCTACGGCGTCCAGACGAACCGCTTCACTTTCGGCGCCTACCGAGCGCCCGGAGCTCCGACCGCCGCGTTCGCGCTCGAGTCGCTCCTCGATGAGCTCGCGCAGAAGCTCGAGCTCGATCCCATCGAGTTGCGGCTACGCAACGCCGTGGTCGAAGGCGACATCGGCATCTCCGGCAACCCGTACCCGACCATCGGCGCCGTCGAAGTGCTCGAGCGCATCCGCGAGCACCCGCTCTGGGCGCGGCGCGATTCGCTCCCCGAGAACGAAGGCGTCGGAATGGCCGCCGGTCACTGGCCGGGCGGAAACGAGCCGGCAGCGGCCGTTTGCCGGGTCGACACCGACGGGACGATGACGGTCGTCACGTCCGCTGTGGACATGAGTGGAGTCAACTCCGGGTTCGCCGTCGTCGCTGCCGCCGCGTTCGGTCTCTCGCCGGACAAGGTTCGCGTCGTCACGGCGGATACGAGCTCAGGGCCGTACTCGGGCGCGAGCGGCGGCTCGAAGGTCACGTACACCGTCGGAAAGGCGGTGCTCCGTGCCGCCGAGTCCGCGCGGGAGAAGGTGCTAGCTGCCGCGTCCCAGGAGCTCGAGATCGCGCCGGACGACCTCGAGGTGGTGGACGGAGTCGTGCAGGCGGTCGGAGCGCCCGACCGCTCGATCACGGTCGAGGAGCTCGCGAAGAAGATTCTCCGCTTCGGCGGCCGCTACGAGCCCATCGAAGGCCACGGCGGATCGGCGCAGACCATGGGCGCGCCCTCCGTGGCCGCGCATCTCTCCCACGTCAAAGTCGATCGTGAGACCGGCGAGGTGGAGCTCCTGCGTCACGTGATCGCGCAGGACGTCGGCCGCGCGCTGAACCCGGCGCTCGTCGAAGGACAGATGCGCGGCGGAGCGGCGCAGGGCATGGGCTGGGCGCTCTTCGAGCAGCTCGATCACGACGAGGACGGCCGCCTGCTCACGGGCTCGTTCCTCGACTACGCCATCCCGACGGCCGAGCGCGTCCCCGAGATCGAAACGCTGATCGTCGAGGTTCCTGCTCCTGACGGGCCGTTCGGTGCAAAAGGCATCGGGGAGGCGCCGGTCGTCGGAGCGCCCGCAGCGATCGCGAACGCCGTCGCAGCCGCAGCCGGGACGCGTCTCTACGAGCTTCCGATGACACCGCCACGCGTCTGGAAGGCTCTCCGGTCGTGACCACGCTCGAGCGGGCGCGGGGAGTGGTCGAGTCCTGGGACGAGGACCTGCGCCGCGAGCTCCCCGAGGGGGCATACCTCTTCGACGTCCACACGCACCTCGGCGACGACATCGACGGGATGGTCGGAGCCTACGACGAGCTCACGGGGACGCTCGACCGCTACGGGTTCCGCGGCGCGTTCGTGTTCTGCCTCGACGAGCACGACCGCGAGCCCGCATTCACCGTTCCGAACGACCGCACGCTCGCGCACGCCGGGCGCGCCGAGGGGAAGCTCGTCCCCTTCGTCCGCCTCGACCTCACCGCGCAGCCGCTCGAGGAAGCCAAACGCTGTCTCGACATCGGCGCGCGCGGCATCAAGCTGCACCCGCGCGCGCAGGCCTTCGCGCTGAGCGACGAGCGGCTGCAGCCAGTCTTCGCTCTCGCCGTCGAGCGCTCCGTGCCGATCCTCATCCACGGCGGTCGCGGGCTTCCACCGATCGCCGAGGATCTCGAAACCCTCGTGCGGCGCAACGAGGGCGTCCAGCTCATCGTCGCCCACGCCGGAATCGCAGACATGGCAGGCCTCGCGGGACGACTCGGAGGCCTTCCGGGGGTCTTCTTCGACACGTCCGTCTGGAGCGGGGTCGACCTCCTCGACCTGTACCGCCAGATCGCGCCCGAGCAGGTCATCTACGCGTCCGACTACCCGTACGGCCGGCAGCCGAACTCGCTCCTCGTCGCGGTGCGCACGGCGAAGCTCGCGGGCTTCGACGACAAGCAGCTCCGGCTCATGCTGGGCGGGAGCGCGCGGCGGATGATCGCCGGCGAGGAGCTCGAGCCGCTGTCGGCACCCAAGGGACCGACGTCACTCGTCCAGCCGCTGACGTTCGCCCGGATCCACCAGTACATCTCGATGGCGGTGCCGATGCTCTGGCTTCGCCAGCGCGATGCCATCGGCGCGCTCGGCCTCGCCGTGAACGCGTCGCGCGAGCGGTCGAATGGCCACCCGGAGGCGTCCGAGCGGATCGAGGAGCTGCTCGGGGTCGCTCAGGATCTGTGGCGCGGCGGCACCGAGATCGAGGACGCCGATGAGCGTATGGCGACCTTCCGCGCCGCGATCCAGCTCGTCAATCTCGCGGACATGGTCTCGCTCACGACGCGCGCGTAGGGGCGAGGCTTGCCTCGCCCTTGGCACGGAAGCAACCAACCGTGTGGTCGTCGACCATGCCGACGGCCTGCATGAACGCATAGATCACCGTCGGGCCGACGAAGCGGAAGCCGCGCCTCTTCAGATCCTTCGAGATCGCCTTCGAGAGCTCGGTCTCAGCGGGAAGCTCTGCGAGCGCGCGCCAGCGGTTGACGATCGGTTCGCCGTCGACGAACGCCCAGAGGTACGTATCGAGGCTTCCGAGCTCCTCCTGCACCTCGAGGACGCGGGCCGCGTTCAACACCGTGGACTCGACCTTCAGCCGGTTGCGGACGATTCCGGGATAGGCCAGAAGGCGGTCGACCTCCTCCGTCGTGAAGCGCGCGACGACCTGCGGCTCGAAGCCCGCGAACGACTGCCTGTAGCCCTCGCGCTTGCGAAGGATCGTCGACCACGAGAGGCCCGCCTGGGCGCCCTCGAGCGTGAGCATCTCGTAGAGGTGCCGGTCGTCGTGCGAGGGGACGCCCCACTCCTCGTCGTGGTAAGCGAGCATGAGCTCGTCTCCACCCGCGGCCCAGTCACAGCGCGTCACGTTCGGCATCGGTGGGTAGGATCGCAGGCCGTGCGTGCCGTGCTCGCCCTGATCGTCTCGCTCGCCTTCCTCGCCGGCTGCGGAGGCGACGACGGCGAGACGGCGGAGTCCGTCGCGACGGGCACCGACGAATGCACGAGCGTCGACGCTCCCGAGGCTCGCAACCCGGAACCGGGCGAGGCTCCGTCCGACCCGCTCGACGCCTCGAAGGCCTACACGCTCACCTTCGAGACCTCGTGCGGGTCGTTCACGATCACGCTCGATCAGGAGCTCGCGCCGCAGACAGCAGCGTCGCTCGTCGCGCTCGCGAACGCGGGCTACTTCGACGACACGATCTTCCACCGCGTCGTCCCCGGCTTCGTGATCCAGGGCGGCGACCCGACGCAGTCCGGTGGCGGTGGCCCAGGCTACTCGACCGTCGACGTGCCTCCGACGGACAGCGCATACACGCAGGGTGTCGTCGCCATGGCGAAGTCGGGCGTCGAAGCGCCGGGGACGTCCGGCAGCCAGTTCTTCGTTGTCTCGGGAGAAGATGCGGGTCTTCCGCCCGAGTACGCGATCGTCGGCGAGGTGACGGACGGGCTGGACACCGTCCTGCGAATCGACGCGCTCGGCGTCGGAGACGGTCCGCCGTCGCAACCGGTCGTCGTGAACACCGTTACGGTCGGCGAGAGCTGACGATGCGCATCGCCGCGATCGTCCTCGCGGCAGGCGAGGCGTCGCGGTTCGGCGGCCCGAAGCAGCGCATCCTCCTTCCCCACGTGCTCGAGCGGCTCCGCAAGACGTCTGTGGACGAGATCGTCGTCGTCGAGGGCGCCTATGAGCTCGCCGCCGACCAGGCGCGAACAATCAGCTGCCCGGAGTGGGGACGCGGGCCTGGGGCGTCGCTTCGGTGCGGCCTCGCGGCGCTCGGGGAAGACATCGAGGCGGCCGTCGTCGTCCTTGCCGACGGGCCTAATCTCTCTCCGCAGGCCGTCGACCGCGTTCTCGACGACTGGCGCGCACGAGGCGGGATCGTCGCCGCGTCGTACGGCGGCGCCCGCGGCCACCCGCTCGTGCTCGGACGCGCGGAGTGGGCCGATATCCCGGACGAGGGCCTTCGAGACCGCGCAGTCCGACTCGTCCCCTGCGACGACCTCGGCGCACCTGGAGACGTCGACGTCCCGGAGGATCTCCCGTAGGGGCGAAGCTTGCCTCGCCCGGACTACGCGATGGCGTCGAGCCCGCGGAGCTCGGAGAGCTTGTCCATCAGCCCGGGCGGCATGCGCTCGACCGAGCTCGTTCGCACGTACCGTCGAAGGGTCTCTTCGAAGCGGTAGCGCCGCCGGCAGTAGTCGCAGTCCCCGAGATGCATCTCGGCCTCCTCCCACTCGGCGTTCGTGAGCGTGCGGTCGAGGAAATCCTGGAGGAGCTCCTCGCAGCGATCGCACGGTGCGCCCACTAGGAGAGCGTTCCCTCTGCGATGTGCTGCTTCAACGCTCGCCGACCACGGTGTAGACGCGACATCACGGTTCCGATCGGGACATCGAGGATCTGTGCAGCATCAGCGTACGAAAAGTCGCCGATGTCTACTAGCACGACGACGTCGCGGAACTGCGGAGGAATCTCCGAAAGCGCGTTGACGATGGAATCTTGCGACAGGCGCTCGACGACGTCATCCGTCTCGAGCGCCTCCTCGCCGGCGGCGGAGGCCATCTTGTTCGCGAGGTAGTAGTCCGTCTCCTCGAGCGGCTG
>Ga0136631_10000127_pt1 | contig 22114 bp, 15 predicted proteins | sample AntDrymUQ6012206_2_FD_104655 | JGI IMG/M metagenome (GOLD analysis project Ga0136631, IMG submission 104655) | Polar desert sand microbial communities from Dry Valleys, Antarctica - metaG UQ601 (22.06) | ecosystem: Environmental > Terrestrial > Soil > Desert | place: Antarctica: Dry Valley... | reverse complement strand
GTCATCAATTGCATTGCCATCAAGCCGGACGAACAGATCGCAGCCCTGGTGCCGGTGCGGGAGTTCAGCGACGAGCAGAGTCTCATTTTCGCCACCCGGCAGGGCACGGTGAAGAAGACAGTGCTGGCGGCCTACGGGCACGTCCGGGCTACCGGAATCTGCGGCATCAACATCGAGAAGGACGACGAGCTCATCGATGTCCAGGTGTGCGATCAGAACAGCGATATCATCCTCGCCACCAAGGACGGTATGAGCATCCGGTTTCACCACAGCGACGCGCGCGACATGGGCCGCGCCACCACCGGGGTCAAGGGAATCGAGCTGGAGAAGGGCGACGAGGTGATCGGGATGGTAGTGGTGAGGCGCGATGCGAGCCTGCTCGTCGTCAGTGAAAAGGGGTACGGCAAGCGATCCGAGCTGGCCGACTACCGGGTACAGAAGCGCGGCGGCAAAGGCATCATCACCCTGAAGAAAACCGACAAGACCGGATCCATCGTGGCGCTCATGGAGGTCATTCCGGATGACGAGCTCATGATGATTACCAGGCATGGAGTGATCATTCGCCTGCCGGTGGATGGGATTCGGGTCATCGGCCGCAACACCCAGGGCGTGAAGGTCATGAACCTCGATTCAGGCGACACTGTGGTGGATGTGGCCCGGGTGGTAAAGGAGGATGAAACTGGCGCGGAGGAGCTGGCCGGCGGCGACGAAGCGGCTCCCACGGCGGCGCTGGAGTAAGGTTATGATTGGTCATGACATCCGCCGCCAACCGGTGGGCCAACCTCTCTCCTAGTCTCGAGCCGGACCAGGGCTCCGCCGTGCCGCTCGAAGCGCTGCGGAGCGCGGCCAGAGGTCTCGAGGGCGTTGCCCTCCGGACGCCCCTCATCGACATGCCCGCACTGAGTGCGCGCCTCGGAGTTCCCGTCGCCGCCAAGTGCGAGCACCTTCAGCCCATCGGCGCCTTCAAGATCCGGGGCGCATATACCGCGGTCTCCCGGATTCCTGCCGACCTGCGGGCTCGCGGCGTGATCACCTATTCCAGCGGCAATCACGGGCAAGCGGTGGCGTTCGCCGCCCGACTCCTGGGGACCCACGCTGTCGTGGTCATGCCGGAGCGGGCCCCGGCCATCAAAGTCGAGGGTGTGAAGCGTCAGGGTGGTGAGGTGGTCTTCGCTGGCAACAGTTCAGCCGACCGGCACGCTCGGGCGGTTGCTCTGGTGGAGGAGCGGGGCCTTACGATGGTCCCTCCGTACGAGAGCCTCGATGTAATTGAGGGGCAAGGAACCTGCGGCCTTGAGATCCTGGACACCCGGCCTGATGTGGAGACCATACTCGTTCCCGTGGGTGGCGGCGGCCTCATAGCCGGAATCGCCGCGGCGGTTGCCGCGGTCAAACCCTCGGTCCAGGTGATCGGCGTGGAGCCGATCGCGGCGGCCAAGCTGGCCCGGGCTCTCGAGGCCGGGCGCCCCACCAAGCTTCCGCTGGGCGCCAGCCTGGCGGATGGCCTTCTCCCATTGTCCATCGGGACGCTGCCATTCGCCGTGCTCTCGCGCGTGGTGCGCGAGGCAGTCCAGGTTTCCGAGGACGAGATTGCCGCGGCGGTCCGCTATCTCTACGATGAGCTGCAGCTTGTCACGGAACCGTCCGGCGCAGTAACGACGGCCGCTCTCCTCAACGGGCAGGTCCGGCCGACCGGTATAACCGTGGTTGTGATCAGTGGAGGCAACGTCGATCCCGATGTCTTCCGCCGCCTCGTGAACCCCTCGACAAGCCCAGGACAGGCCTGAATGACGGCTGCCCCCAAGATCCTCGTAGCGGACGATGACCAGGCGCTTTCCCGAACGCTGTCCTGGATTCTCAAGGAAAACGGCTACGATGTGTTCACCGCCCCCGGGGGCGAGCACCTCTTCGAGCACCTCACAGCAGAACAGTTCGATCTCCTCCTCCTCGACATCATGATGCCCAAGGTCGACGGCCTGCAGCTTCTCCAGCGGGTCAAGGCCGATCCCCGGTTCAAGGACCTGCCGGTCCTGATGATCTCGTCCATGCCCCCCGAGGAGGCCACGGTGCGCTCGCTCGGGCTCGGTGCCGCCGACTTCATTCCAAAGCCATTCCGGGTTCGAGAGCTGCTGGCGCGGGTCAAAGCCCACCTTCGCGTCGGTCGCGAGCTCAACCAGGCAAAGGCGGAGGCGCGGTCGCGCTCCGCAATGATGGACATCATCCAGGAGGTGACCGCCTCGCTCAAGCCCGAGGAGATCTACGGCATCCTGGTCCGGAGGGTGGCTCAGGGGCTGAGCATCTCGCGTTGCTCGATCATCATGGCCAATCCGGAAGACGAGACCGGCACCGTGGTGGCTGCCTTCGAGAACCCGATGCTGCACAATCTCCAGGTCGACCTCAAGCGGTACCCTGAGATCCGGCACGCCCTGGCCACCGGCGAAACCGTCCTGGTGCGCGACGTGCAAACTGACCCGCTGTATCGTGGTGTACGGGACGAATGGGAGGCCGAGGGGCGGCCAGTGCAAACCCGGTCGGCGGTGGCTCTCCGGTTTGTCCTGAAGGAGCAGCCGGTCGGAGTCTTCTTCCTCCGTACTACCACGGAAGACGCACCGCTCAACGAGCACGACGTGCAGTTCGCCGAAGAAGTGATCATCGCCGCGGTCGCGGCCCTCGAGCGGGCCTACGACCTGGAGAACGCCGTGCTGGGCCAGGAACAGATGCGGCATCTGGCCGAGACCGATCCCCTGACCAACTGCTTCAACCGGCGCGCATTGATGGAAAAGCTGGAGCAGGAGATGGATCGGGCTGCGCGCTATGCCACGATGCTGACCGGCATGATGGTGGACATCGACAATTTCAAGCAGATCAACGATACCTACGGCCATCTGGTGGGCGATCGCGTCTTGAAGCAGCTGGCCAATCTGCTGAAGCGGGAACAGCGGTCGGTCGACATCGTGGCCCGGTATGGCGGCGAGGAGTTTGTAGTGCTCCTCCCCGAGACGACCAACGCCGAATCCCGGAACTTTGCCGAGCGCATTCTCAGGCGGGTGGCCACCCACGACTTCGGGGAGCAGGGCCGGCCGGTGCGGGTCACGATAAGCATCGGAATTGCCTCCTATCCTGACGAGCGCGTGAGCGATGGCGAATCCCTTCTCCGCCTGGCTGACACCCACCTCTACCGGGCCAAGAGCGATGGCCGAAACCGGTTCCGCGATTGAGTAATAGGCGCTGCCCACGGTGCCAGTCTACATACGACGCTCCCGCACGGTTCTGTGTCAAGGATGGATCGCTGCTGGTGGAAGGCGCGCCGGAGCCGGGAGGCCGGAAAGACGGCCGGGCCGCGGATACGGGAGGCGACCTTAACGCTCTACCGCCTGACCGGCTCACTGCCTCGATCGCCAGCCTCACCGGACAGACCCTTGACCAGCGGTACCGGATCAACCGGAAGTTGGGCGAGGGAGGGATGTCGTACGTCTACGAGGCGCAGGAGATCGAAACGGGCAGATCTGTCGCCGTCAAGATCCTGATCCCGAGGCTCTCGCGCGACCCGGCGGCAGTCGAGCGGCTCCGGCGGGAAGCCACCATCGCCACCCGGCTCAACCATCCCAATGTCTGCCCAATCCTCCGTCTGGGAGAGACACCCGAGCGGTTGCTCTATCTGGTGATGCCGTATCTCGAAGGCGAGCCCTTGAGCGAGCACGAGACTCGCCGGGGGCCCTTCCCTGTGGCCGAGGGCATATCCCTCCTGGTCCAGGTTTGCCATGGCCTCGGCCACGCTCACGAGCTGCAGATCATCCATCGGGATCTTAAGCCCGAGAACGTCATGCTGGTGCCCGACCCCGACGCCCTCGGCGGATTCCGCGCCGTCGTGATGGATTTCGGCCTGGCCAAGGAGCGCCGGGCAGGTCCCGATGTGGTAAAGCTCACAGCTACCGGGATTGTGCTGGGAACGCCCGAGTTCATGAGCCCCGAGCAGATTCGGGGAAAGCCACTCGACGGCCGCAGCGACGTGTACGCGCTTGCGATTCTGGCCTTCGAGCTCTTTACCGGTCAGCTCCCCTTCACCGGCAAGAGCGCCCAGGAGACCATGATCGCCCGTCTGCGAGGCGCTCCGCTTCCCCTCCGGGCCGTGCGCGGCGACCTCCCCGCCAAGCTGGAGGCTGTTATCACCAAGGCCCTCTCGGTGAATCCGGCAGAGCGTTACGCATCTATGGCCGAGTTGGCGCATGCCCTGGAAGCTTCCATAAGCACGGGAGTGCTGGGGAGGCTATTCGGGAGGTAGCGGGGAAGCGAGTCGGCGGGACAGCGGGTCAGCAAGAACACGACGATCGCACCACCTGCTTACCGCCGTACCCCATGAGTGACCCGGAACACCGCCTCCCCTGAGACAGCGCCACTTAATTGATACGTTCGTCACCCCCACGCTCGAGAGCGGCCTATGACACGCGTCCCCCTCCTGGCCCTGGTCTTCATTCTGTCCGCCTGCGGCCGCGAATCCCCGGAAACCGCCGCCAGCGGTACGGCCTCAGCCTCACCCTATACCGCCGATTCCAAGGATCGTGCCCGTGAAGACGGTCTGGAGGGCACCCACAGTGGCGCCGAACTGGAAGCGCCCCGATTGATCCCCGCAGCAAGAAATCAGCTGGACCTGATGAGCAGCGGCTCACCGACCAACACCGAAAACATGACGGCCTACAAGAACCTCGCCAGCGATCTGATCACCTCGATGCAGGCGGACCTGTACCGGGTTGGCTTCGCGGATTCGGGGCAGTTCAGAGCCCTGAGCGATTCGGTGCTCGATGACCTCGGCGGCGGCAGCGGATCACCCGCTACAGGCCCTCAGCCATCCCAGGTCCAGGAGCACGTGCCGCGGATGCGGCGCCTGCTCGATCTCTATCAGAAAACGATGAAAGGCGCAGCGAACAAGCTGTAGGCCCTCCGTAAAGCTACGGACGGGCCATCCGGTGGCCTGCGGATTGAACCCGGGACCACCGGGGCCTAGCCTTGTACGTGCCTTCGGATCTCTCCTTCCATCTCATTGGCGTCAGCCATCATATGGCCAGCGTCGAGGAACGCGAGCCCTTCGCGTTTACCCCGGCGGAAACTGCTGCCTTGCTCGAAGGCCAGCTCGGGGCGGGCCGGTCGTCTCTTCTGTTATCTACCTGCAACCGCTGCGAGCTCTATTGGGCTGGCGACGAAGATCTCGAGCCCTGGTTTCGCCGGGTCGCGAAAGGACGCGGCGCAGCATCCTCGCCTCCGCTGCTCCGCTACGACGGTTGGGCAGCCGTGCGTCACCTGTTCACGGTTGCGGCAGGCCTGGATTCTCAGATCCTGGGAGAGACCGAGATACTCGGCCAGGTGCGTCGAGCCTATGACGGAGCCCGGGCTGCTGGAACGACTACACGGGAAATGGATCTAATCCTGTCAGCGGCGCTGGCCTCAGGTCGACGAGTCCGGTGCGAAACCCTCCTCGGCCGACATCCGGCATCGGTGAGCTCGGCCGCGGTTGACGTCATCGCAGAACGTTTGGGAGAGATCGGCTCGCGGGAAGTGGTTGTGCTTGGTGCCGGAGAGGCAGCGGAAGGAGTCCTCCGTGCCCTTCACCAGTTGGGTGCGTCCGAGGTCACCCTCCTCAACCGGCGCCCAATGCGAAGCCAGGCCCTGGCCGAGGCGTGGGGAGCAAGAAGCGGAGCGTGGGAGCAGCTGACCCAGAAGATCGAGAGCGCCGATCTGCTGCTGGTGGCTACCGGGAGCTCGCGGCCGGTGGTGTCGGCCGCGCAGCTTTCGCAGGCAGCGGTCACTCGACCGGGCCGAGAGCTTTTCGTGATGGATCTGTCGGTGCCGCGGAACGTGGATCCGGCCGCGCGAGATATAGCGGGGGTTCAGCTCTTCGATCTGGACGACCTCCAGCGTTTGTGCTGTCCCGCAGCAGGAGCCGTGTCTGCCGCTCTGGACGATGCTCATCAGGTGGTCGAGGATGAGTTGTTGCGACTGGGGCAGAGCCTACGCGGCAAAGCCGCGGCGGGCAAACTTGCGGAGCTCCACCGGTTGGGTGTCGAGCTGGCAGAGCAGGAGTCCGCCCGGGCGCTGGCGCGGCTGGAATCGCTGTCGGAGTCGGATCGGGAAATCGTGCGTGAGATGGCGGACCGCCTGGTGCGCCGAGTGCTGTACCCTGTCAGCCGGGATCTTCGAGAGAGTGAGTCGGGAGCTGGGAGTCGGGAGTCGGGAGCCGACACCCCGAGTCGCAAATAGGTGTGTGGCCTAGCTCCTGACTCCTGACTCCTGACTAACCGGATTGAGGATGTTACGGCACTGGGGATTGGTACACCCCGCGCATCGCGTGGGGTACTGGCTGGTGTGAGCCAGTCCCGAGGCAAGGTGCTCTCTCACGATCTGCGCCAGCCCGTCAAGGAATAGCGGCCGATCGTTCAAGGCCGGCGCGCGCTTGTACCGGGTGATCCCCGCCTGATGCGCCACCTCACCGTATTCCTTATCGAGCTCGGAAAGCGTCTCGATGTGGTCGCTGGTAAAGGCGATGGGAACGACCAGGACGTGCTTCTGCCCCCGGGCACCCAGGCGGCGGAGCACCTGCTCGGTGCTGGGTCCGAGCCAACGGACCGGTCCGACGTCCGACTGGTAGGCCAGGATATAGGGGTTCGATCTGCCCAACTGCTCGACTACCCGCTGGACACTCGCTCCCACCTCCTGCGGGTAGGCGTCTCCGCGGTCAATCACGTCCAGCGGTAGCGAGTGGGCACTGAACAGGATCAGAACCTTCTCCCGCTCCGCCGCCTCGAATTGCCCCATCCCTTCACGCACAGTCTCGGTCATGGCATCGATGAAGCCTGCGTGCACCGGCCAACGATCGATGATGCTCCATTCAAAGGCGTGGCGCAGCCCGGTGCGTGTGGCGGCGCGCCACAGCTCGTTGAGGCTCGATCCCGTGGTGCTGCAGGAGAACTGGGGATACTGGGTGAAGGCCACGGCACGCTCGACCCCGTCCGCCTGCATGGCACGCAGGGCGTCATCGCTCTTGGGTTTGGCGTAGCGAAACGCCACATAGAACTGGTGGGGGGCCGTTTCGGGGGAGATCCGATCCAGGCGGGCGACCATGCCGCGACCCTGCGCTTCGGTATAGCGCAGGATCGGAGAACCGCCTCCGATGCTGGCGTAGAGGTTCCGAACTTTGGGGGTTCGGCGACGGGCGATAAACGGGCCGACCCAGCGTTGAAGCGGGAGCTGGATGATCTCCCGGTCGGCGAACAGCTCCAGCAGAAACGGCTCCACGTCGTCGAGCGTCGCCGGCCCGCCAAGGTTCATCATGACGATGCCGGTCTTGATCTTCGAGCCTGTGGAGTCCGCGGCTGCGGGGCGTGACGGTGAAAGCGAGCTGACGTCGGTCATGGTTTCAAGATAATCAGGGCCGGGCCCTGCTCTCGCCAATGAGCCCCGCCCCGAGGGCAAACCGGGTCAGCTCGGCCACGGTTCGAATCTGCAGCTTTCGCATCAGACTCTCCCGGTGGGTTTCTACCGTGCGGTGGCTGATGCCGAGCTCGGCGGCGATCTCCTTGTTCGTCCTTCCCTGAGCGACTCCGAGGAGTACCTCCCGCTCCCGCGCGGTCAGTAGTGACAAGGTGCCGGCGTGGGTCTCATGCTCGCCCCGGAGCGCCTCCCGCAGCCGGCTGGCTATCGGGGGGCTGAAGTATGACTCCCCACTGCAGACCGTGCGGACGGCGTTCCGAAGCTCGGTGGCGGCAGCGTCCTTCAACAGATAGCCATGTGCTCCAGCCCGGACGCTCTCCAGTACGTACTCCGCATTGTCATGCATGCTCAGGATGAGAATTCGAGGTTCGGGCGAGCTGTCCCGGAGGCGTGCCGCAAGCTGAAGGCCCGACTCTCCCGGCATGGAGATGTCGAGTACTACGACATCCGGTCTCAGCTCAGCGTTGAGGGCAAGCGCCTCGGCGCCAGTCGCGGCCTCCCCGACTACATCGAAGCCTGCTTCGCTTTCCAGGACATGGCGTATTCCGGTGCGTACGATCATGTGATCGTCGGCCACGAGCACACGTATGGGCCGGGTCATGAGCCGGCGGTGGTGGGAGCGGGGACGAGTACCTCGAGCAACGCGCCGGCACCAGTTCGTCCCCGGAGGCGCACTGTGCCTCCGAGTGCGGTTATCCGCTCCCGCATACCCGCCAGGCCCATGTGTCCCTGCAGCTCAAGCCCTTCGGGTGCCATGCCGGGGGGCAGTCCGCGCCCGTCGTCGCTCACCCGAAGGAGCACTCCCTCCTGGTTTATCGAGATTCCAATGTCTACCGTTCGGGCATTGGCATGCCGGAGCACATTCGAGAGGGCTTCCTGGAGGGCGCGGAAGAGGGCGAGCTCGGCCTCTCCGGACAGCAGCGGCAGGGTGGATGGCACGGCGAGTCCGGTTCGAATGCCGCTGCGCTCGCCGAAGTCAGCCACCAGCGATCGCAGAGCCGGAAGCAGCCCGAGATCGTCCAGCAGTGATGGCCGAAGGTCGTTGGTGACGCTGCGGATGCTTCGAATGCCGGTATCGATGAGGGCCAACACGTGATCCAGCCGGTCAGCCTGGACAGTCTGAGCGGTGCCGCGCAGGACTCCGAGCTCCATCTTGACCGCCGAGAACACCTGCGCGGTCTCGTCATGCAGCTCGCGGGAGAGCCGGCGGCGCTCTTCCTCGTGCTGCTCGATCATCCGGGCGGAGAGCCGTGCCAGCTCGACGGTACGGGTCTCGAGCCGGCGATAGAGATCGGCATTTTCCAGCGCGGCGCCGACTTGATGACCCAGGGCAAGGAGGAAGCGGTCGTCCAGCGCGGTAAACGGATCGCGGGCGTGCCCCACCAGCACCAGCGCGGCTACTACACCCTGGTCCCGCAGAATAGGCAGAACCGCCGCATAGGCGTACGCCGACCCACCCGGGGCGGTATCGGTCCAGTTGCCGCTGAACTGTGGTCGACCGGTCTGGATAACCCTCCCCAGTACCACGGCACCGGAGGGCGGAATGGGGCTCTCGTGCCAGGACGCGCATACGCCGGCCCCGCGAATGAACCGTCCGCCGGCGGTATCTGCCACATATAGTGCACTCCCGCGAACGGCCGGAAGGGTCAGGGGACGCGCCAGCAGCGCGTCGAGCACGTCTTGCTCCCGGCCGGCACGCTGCAGGTCCTCAGAGAGGGCAGACAACGCCGCCAGTCCCCGCCGCAGATCGTCCAGGACGAGTAGCAGGATCCCGGCCCCCACGGCTAGCGCCAGCAGGATGTCGAGGTAGTATCCCCACGGTGCCCATGCGCCACGAGCACGGAGAAAGGGGTAATCAAGGTGATGGAGACCCCAGAGCCCGAACGACACTGCGAGGAGCGTGGCTCCGCTGGAAGGAACCATCCGGCGATACCGGAAGAACTCCCAGCCGGTCCACAGGCTCGCCAGGCTGAGGAAAAGGACGGCCGGACCGGCGGCCCAGAGAAAATGGTCGAGACGGTAGATGGCGACGTAGGACCAGACGGGAGGAAACAGCACCAGTCCCAGATATCGCCGGCGCCAGCGAATCTGTTGGGAGAAAACCAGTGCAGCGTAGAGCAGCGCGAGCGCGGTCCAGCCGGTGACCACCTGGTGCCAATAGAGCCAGGTCCAGTCGGACGAGAGCAGGAAACTGGTGATCGCAACGATGCGTAGGAGGTACAGTCCCCAGGCGACGGCCCACCACGCGAAATACGGCTTCCGGTAGCGGAAAAAGAGGAAGGCGCACAGGGCGGCCAACCCAGCGGTAATCGCCGCCTGTAGCAGGGCCGCGTCCAGCTCGATAGCGCTGGCCGCGGGAAGAGTGGCTTGCATGGTGCGAAACAAACGAGAAGAATCGAGCCCGCGCAACAGTCCGCGCTTTACCGGAGGTTGGTATGGTCCCCTGGTCCCGCCGCTCAGTTTTCGCCACCCTGGTGCTCCTCGGTTCTTGCCGGTCCCAGGAGGCTGGCCGGCCGGCACGCGAGTGGGACCGTTTTGTCTCCAGGTTCACCGAAACCTATTTTGCGGCCAACCCGCTTTTTGCCGTGTATCAAGGTCGGCACGACTTCGACGGTCGCTTCCCCGACTGGAGCGACGCCGGCCTCCTGAGCTGGACCCGGAGGCTCCACCAGTTGCGGGACAGCGCTGTGGCATTCCCTATCGACAGCAGCGATGCACCCCGACAGCTGGAGCGGGAATACCTGCTGGCCGTGCTGGATCGTGACCTCTTCTGGCAGGAGCGGGCCGATTGGCCACGACGAAATCCAACCTGGTACACCGATCAGATCGATCCCAACGTGTATCTGGCCCGCCCCTACGCACCGCTGGCCGACCGCATGCGAGCCTATACCCACTGGGCCAGGTCCCTGCCGAAAGCCCTGGCTCAGATGAGATCCAACCTTCAGACACCGATGCCACGGCCCTACGCGGACATAGGCCGGGGCCGCCTCGGGGGGATGGTGAGCTATCTGGAGCGGGACGTACCGATGGCTTTCGATTCCGTCACCGACTCGGTTACCCAGCGAGACTTCGCCTCAGCCAATGCCGCGGCGGTGCTCGCGCTGAAGGAAATGGATGCCTGGTTCGCAACCGAGCAGAAGCGGGGAACCACTGGCTTTGCCCTCGGCCCCGAGCTCTTCCGGGATATGCTGAGGTCCACCGAGAGGGTGGAGGTCCCGCTCGACACGCTGGAGGCGTGGGGCCGGGCAGACCTGGAGCGCAACCTGAAAGCGCTCCGGGGCGCCTGCCGGGCGTATGCTCGCGGCGTTTCGCTCCGCAAATGCATGGAGCGCATGAACGCTCACAAGCCTTCCGGGGGGGCTGTGGTCGCCGCCCGAGCGCAGCTCGATACCCTGGAAGCGTTTGTGCGAAGGGCGGATGTCGTATCGATTCCGGCCAGGGAGCGCGCGCTGGTCCACGAGGCGCCGCCGTATCAGCGATTCAATTTCGCCTATATCGATATTCCGGGTCCGTACGAGAAGAATATTCCTTCCATTTACTACATCGCTCCGCCGGATACTTCCTGGTCACCTGCGGAACAGGCTGCCTACGTGCCCGGGGTGGCGGACCTGTTGTTCACCAGCGTGCATGAGGTATGGCCCGGGCACTTCCTCAACTTTCTTCACTCGAACCGGGCCAAATCCAGATTCGGACAGATCTTTGTCGGGTACGCCTTTGCCGAAGGCTGGGCGCACTATACGGAGGAGATGATGTGGGAGGCCGGCCTGGGCGCGGGAGATCCGGAGGTGCATATCGGGCAGCTGTCCAACGCACTCCTGCGCAACGTGCGATATCTGTCGGCGATTGGACTACACACCAAGGGCATGACGGTCGAGGAGTCGGAGCGGATGTTTCGGGAGCAGGCATTGCAGGATCCCGGCAATTCGAGGCAGCAGGCGGCCCGGGGCACCTATGATCCCGCGTACCTGAACTACACCATGGGCAAGTTGATGATCCAGAGACTGCGCGACGACTGGACCCGAGAGCGAGGCGGGCAGGAGGCGTGGAAGCAGTTTCACAATGCCTTTCTGTCCTACGGCGGGCCACCTATCCCGCTGGTGCGGCGGGCCATGTTGGGTGAATCAGTGCCGGGTGAGCGGTGAGCTCTACCGCTCTGATCTTTCTGCTGGCCCGCTGCACATTGTATCCCAGGGAATCGCCCAGGCGGATCGTTCGTTCGAGGGTCGGCCGGGCAGCATGCAGATTGCCGGCGTCCAGGTCCAGCACTCCGAGGTTCAGCGAGGAGAGCACCTGGCTGTAAGCCAATCCAGCCGGACCAGCGATGTCTCGCTGGCGCTCGATGTGGTGCCGAGCCTGGGGGAAATTCTTCGGAGGAATCACCGGGAGACACCACCGAAGTCAGTGAGGTGGCCGCTGAGCCGGCAGTGGCGGCGGCGACTGCCACGGCTGAGGCCGCCGGTCCTCCACCAAGCTCGGGCGGTGCCGTGCTTGCGATGCACGAAACCAAGTGGCCGGGTGTCCTAGTCGAGCTGACCGAGCTGATCCGAAAGGGCAGCACGCTGTATGCGAAGTTGCGCTTCACCAACAAAGGGGACAAGGAAATCCGTCCGGATTTCTATTACCGCGACACGTATGTGCTGGATGAGAACAACAAGAAGTACGAGGTGTTAAAAGATGAGAAGGATGCCTATCTCGGCTCGGTGGCCAGCGGCTACACCTACTGGTGGGGAGAAAACATCGATCCCGGTGCGAGCCGTACGGTCTGGATGCGTTTTGCCCCCCCGCCCGCCGGGGTGAGGGTGGTGACGGTCCAGGTGGGCACTATGGACCCGTTCGAGGATGTGGCGATCCAGAACTAGTCGGCCACAGCCGGATAGTCATAGGCGTAGGAGGGCTCGCCCAGGTGGGCCAGCACCCCGTCGGGGTCATTCAGAACTGCCCCCAGTACTCGCCCGCCGGCCGAGACCACGCGGTTCCGGGCCAACTCCGCCGCGCGCCGATCGGTGTGCCCGGCCCTTACCACCATGAGGACCCCATCGGCCGATGCCGCCAATGTCGCGGCGTCGGCGCTAACCAGGACCGGGGGGGTATCAAGCAGGATCACATCGAAGTCGACTCGCAGCGCCTTCAGCAGTCCACGCAGCGTTGCCGGCTCCAGCAACTCGGGTGTCTGCTGGGCATTGGCCCCACACGGCAGCAAGGAGAGCCGGTCGACACCAGTCCTGCGTATTGCATCCAGGCGATGATTCACCGCGGCGGGGAGCAGGGAGTCGGCCGAGCCCGAGCGCAACAGGTCCATGAGTCCCGGTGTCCGTGAGGCCCGGAATACCCGGTGCAGTCGGGGCCGATGAATGTCGCAATCCACCAGGAGCACCCTGGCTCCGCCCCGCGCAAAAGCGACGGCGAGGTTGGCCGCGATCAGCGTCTTTCCTTCCTGAGGAGCGGCGCTGGTGACCACCAGAGTACGGGGGCCGTCGCCCCATGAGAATGCCAGGCTGATCCGCAGCATCCGAAACGCTTCCGCTTCGTTCGAGAGTGTGCCCGGCAAGGAGCACAGGAGCTCCGAGGAAAGACCGCTCCCGTGGCCGTTACCCCCATGGCCGCTATTTCCGTTGCCGTTGCTCCCATTGCCGTGATGTCCGTTTGACGTCAGCAGCCGGGGCATGATGGCGCCGTTCGACTCGAGACCCCGGATCCGGGGAATGATTCCCATCTCCGTGGTTCCGGTAAGGTCGTGCAGTTCCTTCGGGCGCCGGACGGCGCTGTTGGTCAGGTCGGCCAGCACCGAAGCCGCGGCCCCCAGCAGCATCCCAAACAGGAGCCCCAGGAGCAGCGCGGCCTTGCGGGGGACTCCGCCTTCGCGATAGGGAAGCGGCGCGAGGTCCAGAATCTCGATGTCGGCCGCGCCGAGCGCTTCGGAAATGCGGGCCTTCTGGTACGCCTGACGCAATGCGTCAGTGGTAGTTCGCAACACCTCGACCCGGCGATCGAGAGTTGCCTCCACCGCCTGTTGAGCCGGTAGGCCCTTTATCGAACGTGCGCCCGTCTCCTGTTGATCCGATAGCACGGCAATGCGCGAGTCCAGCGCGGCTATGCGCGCCCTGACCGCAGCAGTCAGCTGGCTCTGGGTCGTCTCGAGCAGCGTAACGAGCTGGACAACATCTGGATTGGTTGCCCGGCTCCGCCAGGGCCCGGTGGTGAGCGAGTCGAGCCGGGCGCGATAGTCGATGAGGCGGCGTTGAAGCTGGCTCAGGGTAGAATCGGAGGCCACCTCGGGCGAGAATGCGAGCGCCTGGTATGCCGCATCAGGCGCGTCCGGCCCCACCTGCTTGGTTCGCTGGAGCAGCGCGGCCAGCACCCTCCGATCGGCTACCAGATCCCCGCGCCTCGCTCCTCGCACCGCTGCGCTGGCTTGCTCGGCGGAGAGATTGTCCGTGGAGCTTCCCATCTTCTGGGTTCCCTTGAAGGCACTGAGCCGGGCCTCAGCCGCCATCAGCATCGAATCGGTCACTCGAAGCTGCGCACCCAGGAATTCCCGTCGCCGACCCGACTGCTCCTGGGCGGAATGACCGTTCGCCGCCTGAAACAGCCGGGCCAGATGATTGGCGAACTGCTGCGCCCGGGCCGGATCGGAGTCCACATACTTGACGTCGATCACGTCGGTCCCGGGCCGGGGCACAACCTTGAGCCGCTCCAGGGCGTTATCGATGGCAATATCCCGCGGTTGCACTACCGCGATCGTGTAGCCTACAGGTGGAAGCTCGGGCACGGTGAGGCCGACTGATCCGAGTCGCAGGCGCTCGCCGAAGCCCGCGTCGGCCTCACCCCCCCGCGACCGGGCCACCACGCCATACTCCGTGAACTGAAACAGGAGGGTATCCACTGGAGCCCCAACCGCTATCGTCACCTGCTGAAAAGCGCCGGCCGGGAATCGCCGCCCAATGAGCGGGGCGCCGGCGGTGTAGGGCGAGACGGGCTGCAACCGGAGACCGAGCGAGTCGACCACTGCTCCTACCAGCGTACGGCTGGAGAGGACCTGGACGGCCGACAGTAGAGGGTCGGTTTGGCGGTCGGGCGTCTGGGGCGCGTTCTCGACCCCGCTGGTGAGGGTGCGGCGCTCACCGGCGATCCGGATCACCGACCGGGCACCATACTCCGAAGGGCTCCGGACGACCAACAGCGCCGTGACCGCCAGGGTCAACCCTGCCACGATGAGGAACAGGGCAAGGTTCTCGCGTACCGCGCGGAGCAGATGGGCCGGCGTGATTCCGTCGCCCTGTAGGGCCGGGTCCGCTATGGCCGGAGCCGGGGAGCTCGGCCTGGCTTCCGCGGTGGCGAAGTCTTCTGCCCGGGATCCGGAGCGACGGTCACGCATCGTAGGGGCTCTCTGTCATAGATGTCGGCTTGATCCCACAACAATGGACTGCAGATTTCTGCACTCTCTGATGCTCCCATGGCACGTGATATGTTGTTTCCAGAGGCGATCACTCGAATCCAGTGGCGCCGTTCCCTTTGGAGGCTGAAGCCAGAATGGCCATCAGACAGTGGGCGACTCTCATTGCATCGGTCATGCCGCTGACCGGCTCCGATCCGGCGCCATGGCCGGCGTGGGTCACCCCTGCGCCGAACCGGTACTACGTGGCTCCTGCGGGGTCGGATACCAATCCGGGGAGCTCCGGCTCCCCCTTCCGAACCCTACAGAAGGCAGCCGAGGTGGCAGGGCCGGGGGACACGGTCGTAGTGCGGCCAGGCACCTATACCGGCGGCAGCCGCATGGTTTCCCTGAGCCGAAGCGGTGAGCCCGGCAACCCCATCACCTTCCTTTCCGAGCGGCGCTGGGGCGCGATTCTAGATGGCCGGGACCAGAGTCTCGTGGCGTGGTACTTCGACGCTGGTGTGGGCCACATCAGGGTCGAGGGGTTCGAGATCCGGGACCTTCGGGAGCATGGATTCGATTTTTATGGCGGCGGCGTGCACGATATCACCATCGTCCGAAACCACGTGCACCACGTGGGGCGAAACTGCACCGATACGAGCAATGGTCGAACCGGTGCGTCCATCGGAGCCGGCGCCAGCCGGATCACTTTCGACGGGAACGTGTGGCATCACATCGGCCGTTTCGCGCCCGGAGAGCAGGGTTGTACCCCCAAAACCGAGTACTACAAGAATCACGATCATGGCATCTATGTGGAGAATGCCGATAGAGTCACCATCAAGAACAACGTCTTCTATGGATTCGGGCGAGGCTGGCCGATCCATCGTTACTCGTCACGGGATGCCAAGACCCGCGGACTCAGCATCGTCAACAACACGTTCGTGGGACAGAATACCTATCGTGAGGGCCAGATCATTCTGGCCAGCCCCACCGAGGGGCTGAAGATCGAAAACAACGTCTTCCATGGGCCGAACAGGGCCGCTCTCTATTTCGAGAACCTGCGCTTTCCTGGCGCCTCAGTGCGGCACAACATGGTGTATGGGGGCGTTATCAAGGTGGGGAGGCCGCGGGGTGTGACCTTTTCCCGGAACTGGGAGCGCACCGATCCCCGACTCAGGGAGCTTCCTGATTTCAGGCTGCGCTATGACAGCCCTGCAATCGACGCCGGTCTGCCGCTGGCCGAGGTTACGGAAGATGCGGACGGGGTAAGGCGCCCGCGCGGAGCCGGCTACGACATCGGGGCCTACGAGCGCTAGTTCACGTCGAATGCACGCATCCACATTTCCAGCGCCAGCACCCGAAAGAGGCTCCCATATGCCTCGGGGTTCGCGCCGGCGGAGGCCGGGGACCGGTACCACTGGCGGAGCGGCGCGGGATCAACGAACCGCTCGCACCGGAGACTTCCTTCGATAAGCTCGGTCACCATCGGCCGCAGCTGGCCATCCAGCCACCGGCCGTCGGGTGCCGCAAATCCCAGCTTGGTTCTTCGGCTTCGCACCGCCTCGGGCATCAGGCCCCGGGTGGCTTCTCGAACGGCGAATTTGCTGACCCCCCCTTGAATCTTCAGATGATCCGGCAGGGATAGACCGAACTCGACCAGCTTGTGGTCGAGGAGGGGTACCCTCGCCTCGATGGAGAATGCCATCGACGAACGGTCTTCCATTCGGAGAAGGAGTGGGAGCGTATCAACCAGGATATCCTCCACCTGCACCGCCTGCATGGTGGTCCAGCCGTCGGCACGGCGCCCGCTGGTGGCGTGCTTCCACCACCGGGTAGCGGGCGTACTCTCGTGGTCGATCGCAGTGTCCCAGTCGGCGCGGAGCACCCGCTGGAGCAGCGAGTCTACTCCGAGCAGTGAGCGCAGCCGGTTGGGGAGGTAGCGATATCCCCTCCTGACGTCCAGAAGATAGAGATCCCGCTGCAATACGCTGGCCCAAGCTTCCCGGGCCATAGTCCCGACTCGGCCGGCCCGGGCCAGCGACGCGAGATACGCGTAGCGGAACTTGGCGTAGCCCCCGAAAACCTCGTCACCCCCCTGTCCATCGAGCAAAACCTTGACGCCCGCCTCTTTAGCGGCGCGCATGACCCGCCACTGGGCGTAGAAGCTCAGGCCGGAAAATGGCATGTCCTGATGCCAGGCCATCTGGCCGAAGGATTCCCAGAAATCCGATGCCGACGGGAAAACCAGGTGTGGGGTGGCCCCGACGGAGTTAGCCACCTGGAGCGCATACTGCCGCTCATCCAGCTCGGCGTATTCATAGCAGGAGGTAAAGGTGTCGAAGCGATCGCCCAGCGCGGACGCGTCGGCCGGCTGCTCCCGCCAGATCTTGCCTATGAGTCCCACCACCGCAGAAGAGTCGAGGCCGCCGCTCAGACAGCTTCCTGCGCGTACGTCGCTGATCAGGTGGGAGCGGGTCGTATCGAGGAGCATCTCACGCAGAGTAGCCACCCTGGTGCTGTCGTCCATTCCGGCCACGAGCGGCTCGGGAGCCGGCTTCCAGTAGCACCAGCGGGTGACCTTGCGACTGGCTACGTCGATTGTCAGGGCATGCGCCGCCGGCAGTGCCTGCACGTCCCGAAAGATGGTGCGCTCGCGGTAGTCGCAGTTGCCGTGCATGAGGAACCCCATCACCGCCTCATCATCCGCTGCTGCCTTGAGGCCGGGAAAGGGCAGCAGGCCCTTGATCTCCGAGGCGAAGATGAAATGGTCATTCGGGGTGGCGTAGTAGAACGGCTTGATACCAAGACGGTCCCTGGCGCAGAAGAGCCTGCCCCGCGATCCGTCCCATACTGCAAACGCGAACATTCCATCCAGTCGCTGGAGGCACTCTTCGCCCCATTCGAGGTAACTCTGGAGCAGGACCTCGGTATCCGTGCGGGTGTTGAAGTAGCGACCGCGGCCCTCCAGCTCTGAGCGAAGCTCCTGGTGGTTGTAGATCTCGCCATTGAACACGATCCAGGCACCGCTGGCCCCCGCGGACATAGGCTGTAGCCCACGGTCTGACAGATCGAGGATCGCAAGACGGCGGTGCCCCAGCGCAACCCGTGCCGGGGGCGTGGAACGCTGCTGGCTGGTGTGGCCGAGGAAGGTGGAACAGAAGCCGTTGGACTCGGGCCAGCTGACGATGAAGCCCTCGCCGTCGGGGCCCCGGTGGGCCTGCACGTCGTTCATCCGCTGCAGAACGCGCAGATCAACCGGCTGTCCATTCAGTGCTACGATACCTGAAATCCCACACATCCGGCTGTACCCCGCTGATCAGTAGGTTGGGACCAGGTCGGGGCGACCGGCCAGCTTGAAGCGCGGGAGTACCGATCGGTAGATGTCGATCAGGCGCTCGGTAAGGAAATGCTCGTTCAGGTCCTGCACTGCGGCTCGGCCTTCGCTCCGTCCGCCGCGCCGGAGTATCCGTTCCAGCGCTGCCGCAATCGTCTCGGCCCGGTCGTCCCGACAGAGCTCGCAGCCCTTAACCCCCTTCAGCCGCAGGGGAACGTCTCCCACCGCCACTGAAACGACCGGCAGGTTGCAGGCCAGAGCCTCTTTGACGGCATTCGGAGACCCCTCCTGCATCGAGGTAAACACCATCGCGTCACAAGCGTTCAGGAGGGCGACAATCTCGTGGTGCCGCTTTCCCCAGCCCACCACGAGTTGAGTGGGAATTGTCTGGTTGACGATGGCCACCGCCTCCTGCGCCAGCGCGTAGCGCTTTCGGGCCAGGTCGGGATTGCCCACGAACGCGACCAGCCGTCCCGCCAGGGGTAGCCCCAGCCGGGTGCGGGCCTGCTCCTGAGGCTCGGGATGGAAGAGGTCGAGGTCGATTCCTGACGGGATCACGTGTGCATCTACCGAACGAGGCAGGTGCCGCTTCATGTGAGCCGAGACGACGATTGCGGCGTCCGCCTGACGTGCAACGGTTCTCGAAACCGCGCGTAGCAACCATCCCGCCGGAATATACCGGCCCTTCTCACCGATGATTCCCTCGAGGTCGTCACCCCGAAATGTCACCACCAGGGGCACACGCTTGGGCAAGGCGGTGAGTCCGCTCTGGCCGAACTGCGCGTGCACCAGATCGTAGGAGCCGCGCGTCAGGCGGCGCTGTACTTCGAGCCACGCCGCGGCGTAGTTCCCGGGCCGGCGCGAGCCCCGAAACGGGAAGAGGTCTACCTCGACTCCCGCCCGCCGGAGGAACTCGGCCTGGCGGGCGACGAACACGGCCGGCCCTCCCCAGCTGTTCCACAGCCAGTCGCTGGTGACCATCAGCACTCTAATATTATCGTGAGAAGCCAATTTCACGTGCCTCCGGAATGCGGCGTGTGACAAGGTGATCGTAGATTCCGCGGATGAATCCGAATCCATAGCTGAAGTGAAGAGTCGGGAACACCGCTGCCAGCGCGATTCCGCAGCGCAGATCGCTTCCGGCCGCACTGGCAGCAAAGGCGAGCACGCCCCCGGCATACAGTGCCGCGATGAAAGCAAAGGCCGCCGCCGCTTCGGGTATCCACATCCCGAGTCCACCTGACGCCAGGAGGGCCCCAATCAACATCGAGGGCACCAGCTGCCGCACCGTCATGACGCGGCCGACTTTGCGGGCTACCAATGGCTTGAAGTAGCCATACTGGTAGTACATGCGGGCGACCTGACCGAACGAGCGCCTGGCAAAGTATCGGCAGGTGACCTCCGGAAGCAGGAGGATCCGTCCACCCCGGGAGATCAGGCGGAAGTTGAGCTCGTCGTCCTGATTTCGGATCAGCGCCTCGTCGAACAGGCCGATGCGGTCGAAGGTCTCCCGCCGGTAGCAGCCGAACGGCACGGTATCCACTTCCCGCCGTTCACGTGTCCCGGTGCGGAAATGAGAGTTCCCCACGCCGAACCGGTGGGACAATCCCAGCGCTATTGCCCGTGCAGTAGGGGAGTCGTCCGCGGGAACGGTCTCCAGCACGCCTCCAACATTGTCCGCTCCGGTCTCCTCCAGTGCCTCGACCAGCCGGCGAACGTAGTCCGGCGGGTAGAGTACGTGGGCATCCATTCGGATCACCACGCTTCCCGATGCTGAGCGAATCGCCAGGTTCAGCGCGGCAGGAGTGCTCAACTGGTTGTTATCGAGCACGGTTATGCAGGAATGCCCTGCGGCGTAGGTGCGCAGGATCTCCCGGGTGCCGTCATCGCTCAGGCCATCAGCCACGAGAATTTCCAGCCGGTCCAGCGGATAATCGCTCGCCAGAATCGAGGCCAGACAGTTGCCGATGTATCGCGCCTCGTTGCGGCAAGGGATGGCGATGGAGACAAACGGCCGGAGAGTGGCGGCGGTTACCATGTCAGCCCCTGATCGCGCATCCACAATTCGAGCGCCACCAGCATGAGTACCCTGAGATACAGACCCTCCCGGCTGACCGAGCCACCAGCCGAACCGTGCATGGCTGCTCTGAACTGGCGGAGCCAGTCGGCCACCAGTCCACGGTCGAGAAAGGCGCCGGTACGAGCATCGGGGCCTCCGAGGAGATCGCCGAGGGCATCGTGGAAGTCCGCATGCACCATCACGTCGAGCGGAATGCTGAAGCCGTGCTTCGGATGACTGGCCACCTCGGGCGGCAGCCACTGCCGGGCCACATCCCGGAGTACCAGCTTGCCGATCCGTCCATCGGTCTTCAGGCGATGAGGAAGCGACAGGGCCAGATCCACAAGCTCCTCGTCCAGCATCGGTACTCTGACCTCGATGCCGGCGAGCATGCTCATCATGTCCACCTTGCGCAACATGTCGGACGGCAGGCTCACGCCGAAATGCCGAGCGGTAAGCTGCCCTGACAAAGCTTCCATCTCCGCCATCCCGCCTTCGGCGGCGCCGAAGTGCCGGTAGCCGCTCAGCAGTCCCAGACGCGCACTGGGTCTTACCAGATCTTCCTTCTCCTGCTCGGTCAGGTAGCTGCACAGCCCGGCCAGGAGCGCAGAGCTCTGGGTACGCCCCGCCTGCGCCAGCTGGACCGCCTTGGCGGCCTGCCGGCCGCGGTCCTGGGTCCAGCCCGCCAGTGGCCGGGCGATGCTTCCCGCGGTCGCCAGCATCCAGGGAGGGGCAGCGGCGAGCTGAGTCAGGCGCTCGGCTCGCCAGAACTCCGGGTATCCGCCAAACGCCTCGTCTCCCCCGTCGCCCGTGAGGGTGCAGATGATTCCACGCTCCCGCACCGCGCAGGCCACCCGGTATGTCGGGACCAGGCTCGGATCGGCAAAGGGCTGGTCGAAGTGTCGGAGCAGGGCGAAGACCGAGTCAGCGGTAATGTCCCGCTCATCGATGTGCACGGTCTCATGGCTGGTACCGTACCGTTTTGCGGTAGCCACGGCCATGGCCGTTTCGTCGTGAGCCCGATCGGGGAAGCCCACATTGAACGTGGTGATCGGGCGCTCACTCGATCGAGCATAGGCCGCCACGACCAGCGAAGAGTCGATCCCGCCGCTCAGGAGCGCCGCCACCGGGACATCCGCCACTGCTTGCCGGCTTACCGCGTCCAACAACCGCTCTGCGGCGCTGTCGCCGAGGCGCGCGCGCGAGACGGACGGATCGGGCCGGGGGGTGATGGTCGCAAACGTGGCAGCGCGCGCGCCCCGATCGCTGAGCAGAAGGGTCGTACCCTTGGGGACGGCGGCGATGTTGGCGAAGCCGGTAGCCGGCTCGGGTACGTAGCTCAGTCCCAGAAAGTCATAGCATGCCTGGCGGTCCAGCTCGGGGCGGAAGCCCTGCACGGCAAGGATTGCCTTCATCTCGCTGGCGAAAATCCACTGCCCGTTGTGCGCGGCGTAGAAGAGCGGCTTGATCCCAAACCGGTCGCGGGCCAGAAGAACTCGATTGCGCGGCCGGTCGAGGATGGCGAATGCAAACATCCCCCGGAGCTGCGCAGCCATGTCCGGGCCATGCTCCTCATAGAGATGCACCAGCACCTCGGTATCCGAGCTGCCGCGGAACTGATGTCCACGACTTCTGAGCCCGGCACGAAGCTCCCTGTGATTGTAGATCTCCCCGTTGAAGACCACCTGGATGCTGCCATCCTCGTTTGGCATCGGCTGGGAGCCGGTATCGGAAAGGTCGACCAAGGCGAGCCGGCGGTGGACCAGCTCGCACCGGGCGTCGGCGTAGTGCCCCCGCCCATCCGGTCCACGGTGCGCAAGCAAGGCGTCCACCCGCACGGGCCAGCGCGGATCGGGTGGGAGGG
>Ga0136631_10000126_pt1 | contig 22148 bp, 29 predicted proteins | sample AntDrymUQ6012206_2_FD_104655 | JGI IMG/M metagenome (GOLD analysis project Ga0136631, IMG submission 104655) | Polar desert sand microbial communities from Dry Valleys, Antarctica - metaG UQ601 (22.06) | ecosystem: Environmental > Terrestrial > Soil > Desert | place: Antarctica: Dry Valley... | reverse complement strand
GGAGCAATGGGTGCTGATGGCGTGGTTCGTGATTTCACCCTGACCCAGGTGACGAGTTGCCCACCCGTGTCGCTGCCGAGCACCAACACGACTGACCAGGAATCATGGGCATGGTTCGCTTTGGCCGGTGGTCTCCTAGCGGCTCTGGCCGCACGCGCGAGTCGTCACCTGTTCGTGCGCACGCCCGGACCGATCTAGTGCGCAGCCCGCCAGGGCGCTACCTCGCGTTCTTAAGCGCACGTCACTTGACTAGGCGATGCGACGGCGACCACGGCGTCGGGTCAAGGGATCGCTCCAAGGCCGAACCAGTCTGGTCGTCTTGGTCGGCTTCTTCTTCGCGGGCATGGTGAACTCGCCCCGCTTTCGTGGAGCCTCAGGAAGGCAGCCAGTGGAGCGCCTGCATTCGGCTCCTTCCACCTCAACAACGTGGTTGCGGGCACTTACTACATGGGAACGTGGGACCTGCGCAAGAATGCGCCAGGGACCACTCTTCCTCCATCTGGATCTACTGCGGCGGCACTCAACGGACAGGAGGTGGAGCATCGGTCATGTTGGTTTGACAACATCTGGTGCATGGATGGGATCCGCAGCCAACCTCTAACTGGTGGCTTCACCCTTGTGGCTGGAAGTACAACGTACCGTTCCTGGTAAGTGAATCGTCTCGTTCCGGCGTCGGCGATCCTTCTGATGACTCTAATCATCTCTGGATACATCACTGGGATCACGACGTCGGACGGGATGGCCGGCCTGTCTCCCGATAGTCGGCCGACCGCGGTCCAAGCAATTGCGGATGCTGAAGTGTTCATCGACAATCCCATTCAGAATGGCGTGACCTTAGGAATGCGTGTCATTTCTGTCGGCGATGACGCCGGTTGTCGTAGGCTCGATGTCGGAAATCACGGGTACAGCGTGGTTCTGGAGTTCTACTCTGTGTTCGGCATCGGGTATCAGCGCGCGATCGCCTGCGCTGGGGCGATAGATACGGCACCGTTCCGTTGACACAGGTGGCTTCTTTGGCGACTACGACTGCATCGGACCTGCTGAGCGCGCTAAGACGGCTCGCACGAGGTGCTGCGCGTGCTCGGTCGCGGGTGCTGCGAGGGGCCGCATGACTCTCGCGGAGTGGTCAGCGGCCGCTAGTCCGTTAGCTGCGATCGTCGGCGTAGTGGTAGGTGCCGCGCTTACGTATCTGCTCGGCGGTCGGCAGATGCGCGAGAGCGAGGAGCGTTCTCGCGCGCGTGAGCTGCGCGTGGTCCTCGCGCGCGTGCAGGGTCACACCAACCTGCTCTCGGAGCGCGTCCGGCTTGGACCCGAGATGGCGCGCCAGAAGCTCGGCTGGGCGGCTGGCCTGTTGGACCCCGACAACCTGGTGCCGCAGGTCTGGAAGCTCTTCGTCGATGAGGCGCGCGTGGACCTCGACGATCTGCACGCGCGTCTCGACCTAGCCGGCTATGTGTCTCCGGGCCTGCTCAAAGAGCTCCACGAGACATTAGGCATCCTCGAGGACGCGGGCCACCGAAAGACGGAGCACTCATACGTGATCCATTGGTCCGCGAAGTACGTTGCCGCGCTCGACAGGATCGCCGTTGAGGTTGACTCGCGCTTCGACTTCGACACGCGAGTGCGGCGCGGACGTCGGCGAGGGCAGTGGTAGATCGTCCAGGGTAGCTCCGCGTGTCAGCAGCACGTGAACGGCGCGTCAGGTTGTTGCCGATGTTGCTGAAGGACATTCGCGTCCCAGGGCCTCAGAAACTCTCTGGGTCTGGGCTCGAATCCCGTCCGGGCTACTCTCGTGACGTGCCTAGGGGGCACTGGGAGTGAAGATTTGTCGGACGCTCTGATCGGCGTACTAGTCGGAGGAGTCATCTCTCTCGCAGCATCTGTCGGCGCAACGTGGCTCACACAAAGGGCCCAAGATCGCCGGGAACGGTTCGTTGAGGAACGCGCGGTACGCGAAGCCAAGCGGCTTGAAGCACGAACCGCGCGCGACGGCCTCATCGGCGCCTCCAGGCGCATCCTCATGTGCACGACTCGTCTGAGGTCAATTGAGCGTCAGATTCGGAGAGCCATCGCACACGACGACCTGGCTGGTTGCGCGCCCGCACTTGCGGGCACCGATGAGCTCGAGCGAACGCTCGACGAGGAGTACGCGGTGGTCGCGCTCTTCGGGTCCGAGAGATTGCTCCGGGACGCTCGCGAAGTTCGCATGGCATTTGGGATGTATAGGGACGTTCTCGAGTTGCAGGTCGACCGTGACCCGAACCTAACAGGCGAGTTCATTAGGGACCAAACGTCGCCCTTATCCAGAGCCGAATCGCAACTCAAGAAATCGCTGACAGAACAACTCGGACGCTTCGAGGCGGCACCGGCTTGACCTACCGCGGTCAAGTCTCAGGGGGATCGTTGTTCCGTGCGGTGTTGACGCTCCGCCCGGGGACATTACTTCGAATCCCATCCTTAGAGCGACCCCTTGCGCGTGTACAGCGCCGCTGCTGCGCTGAGTCACGCACGTGGAGGAAGTAGTACCTGGCCTACTCGACCTCGCGGGTCTGCCCGACTCGCTCAGCCCGGATGAGTTCTGGTCGTGCTTTGGGAAGGTCGAGCACGAACGCCTCGATTTCAAGGTGCGAGTCGCCGATTCCCTGCAGGAGACGATCGCTGCTATGGCAATGACGGACGGGGGCGTGATCGTTCTTGGCGTCCGTGACGATAGGACCCTGCTGGGGTGTGCAGAGTCGCCGGCCACGATCGACGCTGTCGGGCAAGCCGCAGCAGCATGTGCCGATCCTGTCCCGGTCCGGCGCCGTGGAATCGACGTCGCTGCCGTACCTCTGACCATCGTCCACGTTCCCGCCAACCGCATCGTCACGACCTCTAGCGGCCGACTCCTGCGCAGGAGTGGCAGCTCGAACCTGCCGCTCCGCGGAGAGGAAGCACCAGGTTCGTCCTCAGCCGTCTCCCAGCGCACGTGACGCCTGAACAGTTGGAGGAGGCGATTGAGGAGGCTAAGAGCCACGCCAGTCCCAAACGGGTGCTGATCTCACGACGCAGTCGCGGGTGGCCTGCGCGTCGGCTACCGATCTTCGCCGAGGGTTCGCCCTCCTGGCGGGACGCGCTGTCGCCGCGTCGTTCCATCGACGAGGTGCGCCATGATCGAGTCCAGCCGCATGTTCTCTACCGCGAGGCGCGCCCTCGTCGTCGACGCGCTGCTCTCGAGCGGTGTGCAGGTCTCACGGGCGATGGCCGGTGCGCGACAGGCCGGTGCGACTCACACTCCCGCCGTCACGCTGTTCGCGGATGCGAGTGCGCTGAGGCGCTGCCGCACTGCCGTTAAGGACGAGGTGTTTGCCCTGCGCGAGATCTAGCCGCCCGCGAGCTTCAGTGCCGCAGCGCGGCCGCACCCTCCTCCGCGGGCCTCGCGCCGCAATCCGCGCCGTACATTCGTAAATCGGGCCGCTCGCGCATGCACGCGGGCCGCGACAGACTCCCACGAAAGGGGTGGTCTCGTGAAGTGCCCGACCTGCGCGCAACACTCGCCCGTGCTCGGCCGGATCGCTGAAGCCGGTCCCCCTGCGACCGCAGTGCGGAGTCGAGCGATTTCAGGCCGTTGAACTTGCCACGTTTCGGTACCTGGACATGGGCGCCGAGCACACGTTCCCCGCGGCTCCAGCCCGGCTACTGACGGAGGGTTGGTTGCTGACGGACTCGTAATGTGCTGAGCGCCGACGACCCGCAATGTCGCGACGCTGTGCGAGCGCGAATAAGGAGCGCTCATCACAGGGTTCGCACCTAGCGAGGGCTCATCGCCGGGCGCCGCCAAGGCGACCGAGCGCGGCATCTGGGGGTCGCACGCATGTATCGAGGGCTTCTGGGCATCTTGGGCTCTCTGACTCTAGTCTTCGCCACCCTTGCCGGCGTCAACTATTCGCGCGCTTCGCATATCCCGGAGATTTCCGTGACCGACGTTACGGACAGCTCGTACCAAACGCAGGGATGTCACGGTCCGACCCCCGTTTGGTTCCTTCCGGCCGACGGGTGGACTCGGTCATGCGCGATCGGGGGGTTCGACATCGCGAACGGCAACGCAAGCTCGAATGTGTACGTCCGCGGCTATGTCTGGACAGCCGGCGAGGTTGCAGCGTATTACCCGAACAAGATGTACAGCACCCCGAACGTGGCGTGCGGGACCTTCACGGACAGAATCGAGTACAGCGTGGCGTACTACCTCAACACCGCTGAAGGCCGTGCAGGCATCTCATACCACCACATGGACAACTATCACCAGGCGGTTGGGACCGCGATAACCAATCCGACCCACGTCGGGCAGGAGGCCAACTGGGGCATCCCGGTGTACTACTGCGAGAGGGACACAGCGGCCAGCACCGCACCGCACATTCATGCGGAATCGGGTGGGTATGGCGGTATCACAGACACCTGGGCATTCGGCAGCACCCCTCCCAACTTCCCATACATCAACTACAAGCACCCGTGATAGAGGAGGCTAAGCGCACATGAAATCAACGATCGCTGTATCGCTCGCGACCATCGGAGTGGTACTGCTGGTTGCAACGACTCTCCTGGACATGCCGCGCAGCCGAGACATACAGGCTGGCGGACAGTCTCAGCAGGCCGGACCCACTGTCTCGCCGAGCGCGAGCGCGAGCACGAGCGCGGCGAGTCCCGCTGGAACGGTCACCACATTCGAGAACGCGACACTCGGGTATCGGATCGACCTGCCAGAGCCGTACCGTCTGGTTCAGTCGCGGGTACTCGCGCCGTCTGAGGAATTCGTCGGGAACGCCATCTACACGAAGCGCACCCTCGCCGAAGATGTGCAGACCTGTCTAACGGAACGAGGCGGAAGCGCCCTTCGCTCGCCGGCGAGGGCCCTTGACGTACTGATAGCCGCAACTCGCGACACACGTCGGGTGCCCGCGGTTCAGCTGGCGGCCGAGCGGAAGATGCCGTTCACGAGCGTAAGGCCCATGACGATCAATGGACTGGAAGCAGCCAAGATCGTCCACCAGTCCACAGGCGACGCCGACGTGTTTCTCATCCGCGCTAACGACCGCATATACGAGATCACCCCCGTACTCGCGATCCAGCCGTCGTGGCTCGGAACAGGCTGGCTCGAATCGGTCGCGACCTCATTCGTTGCGATTCCCCCGCAGGAAGCCGCCGGGCCTTCGCGTAACGGAGGTTGTCGCATCTAGTACGGCACTAGGGCCGTAGTTCGGTCCGTACTGGGATAGCAAACAATGACGGAAAGGCCGCATCGTGATGCGGACCAAAAAGGTGGACTCCTGATCATGCTCAAGACGAGCGCATTCATCGTCTCGCTACTGGCACTGATGCTTGTCGGCCCCGCCGCACTTGTCTCCGACGAGGTCGCGCTCTCAGTACCGGCCGCCGCCCAGACATCGACAGTGAGTTGCGGATATGTCGAGGGCGTCAGCACCCCCTTTCCAGCCAGTCCTCATATCAGCCTCTTGTCGGCGGCGGGCGAGCGAATCGGCCAAGCACCGGCGGGACCGCAGCCATGGCCTGCGCGCGGTAGCTACGTATGCGTGACGTTCATCCCAGGCTCGCCGGGCACCTTCCTCAGCTATGTCACGCCGAGCATGCCCGGATACCTACCGGCCACTTCGACCGCGGCCGATCCGGACTCGGTGAGACCGATCGCGCTACTCGCGCTGCTGCCAGCGGCGGTCCTTTGGATTTTCGTCGTCGCCAAGAAGCGCCGTCTGACGTAGCTTCGCCGTCTCGACATCGCGGTTCGATTTGGCACGTCCTGTCCCTTCGCCCTGTTGGACTTCATCGGACCGGCTGTTGGCCTCAGCCGCTTCTTGACGCTTCGCCGTTGAGATCGGAGACCACTCCGCGGTGACCGGTGCGCAGGAGCCGGGCACACCCGGTTCGCCGACCGCGTCCGAGGGCACGCTGGCCGGTTCGGCACGGGACCGCGGGCGGCGCAGCGCTGCTCGCTGGTTGGGTCGTCGCGTACGTCGGCTGGTCTACGGGACCGTTCTCGACTGGCACACACGCCGGGACGTACGGACGTTCCAAGAAGACGACGCGCAGGCCAACCTAGAGACGAGCCCGCCCGAGGACGAGCGCGTCAGGGCGCACTGTGTTTGGGCAGTCGAGTTCTTCGGGCCGACGGAACAGGCTCAGCTACTCGCAGCGCTGAGCAGACTCAACTGGGATCGCTCGGGATTTTGGTACGGCAACGTCTCGCAGTGGATCAGGCAAGCCCGCGAGGGCAGCGGAGGAGGTTGGCTGAATCTAGGAACCATCACCCGCCGCGGCGATAAACGCTGGTTGGGTGATAAGCGCTACGCCAGCCTTCCGCGCGCGTTCGACTTCGCGCGGGGTCGCGTCGTGAACATGAGTTCCGGACTCACTGCGGTGGTCATGCAGTTCGTCCTCCGTGACGAGTTCACGGGTCGGCTAGATCACGCCCTGCGAGCCCGCTACCAGACCTACGCGGCACGAACCGAGCGACGTATCGGGTTCCATCTGCCCCGGAACCAGAAGCAGAAGGCCGTCGGCCGAATCCTCGACGACTACCGCCAGCAGGCCGCGTCGTGGTTCCGTGCTGAGCTGCCAGGCCTCTTCGCCGGCGGCCTGCTGGGCATCCACTTCCCGACCTGTGTCTTTCTGACGACTGATCGGGCTCGACCATTTGATGACGAAGCGGTCCGGTCCCTGGATAGCTACGTCGAGATACTTGGCCTCGGGCATCAGTGGGACATCTGGAACTCGGAGCACCTCACGGGTCTCACCCTTCACGTCTCGCGGTACGACGCGTCTCCAGCGCTCAACCTGATCATCGCTGGCCGATCGGACGAAGTGTTCACGCACGAACGTGGCGAAGGTGCCGGCGGCGACGCTGAGTGGGGAATGGTCTACCGGCTGAGTCTCGATTTCACCGACTCGATCACCTTTCTCGCGATTGAGTCACTGCTGCGGGGTTACGACGCGCGGCTCGCCAGGCTGCGCGACGAGCTCCGCAGCCTCGCGGATCGCGAGGACGAGCGTGCGCTCCGCCGCGTGCGTCGGGAGATTTTGGCTGTCGGCGGGGACATTCAACCAGTGGCGTCCGGCCTTAGCCAATCGCTAGCTCACTGGAGGATTGGGATCGACTTCTCACCAGCGCCAGGCCACCCGTTACCGGACAAGACGATCAAGTTGATGGACGAGCGTCGTAAGCACTTCATCGAGCGCGCGACGCGGCTCGTGGGAACGCAAGCTTGGATGCGGGACGTGCTCAGTGCCGCGGCCAGTCTGAGTGCAGCGACGGTCGCTCTCCGTCTCGGGCGCCTCTCGCTATTCGTCAGCCTCATAGCAACCGCGGCTGCGGTCACCGCCGTTCTAGGCACCTGGCTGAGCTCCCCGAGATGATGGCCCACGCGTGGCGGATCCCGCCGCGAGCACGTGGGAAAACCTGTGGGCCTACCGCGGTATCTACAACGCCGCCAAGCACAACTTCACCCACGAGCCGGGAACGCACCTGTTCTCGGTCCAGGATGCCGTGTTCGCCTAAGTGACAGCCCGTCGTTTGGGTCAACAGCTCTATCCGCTCGCCGCACTCGAGACGGATTGGAGGTTCTTCTAGAACGCGCCGCCAGGAGTCTGGCGCTGGAGGTGTTGCCGCCGCTCCCCAGAATGGCGGCGTGACGCGCATCAAGCACGCGAACCTTCGAACCGGGCGTCCGACCCGCTTCAACACGCCGGCCCAGCGGCTGCGTGGCCGCGCCCTACACGTTGTCTTCCTGAGGCGCGCCCCACGCGTGCATCGGTTCCCACATAACGGTTCCGTCATGTATGAGGATCGTCCGCGCTCTACGGTGCGGGATGTCTCGTTAAGGGGCCACATCGAAGTAGTGGACAAGGCATCGCCCTACGCGAGCACAGGGAGGTCTCATGCGTCTGTCACGCAGGTCAGTGATCAAGGCCGGTCTCGCGACCTCGGCCGCTGCGGCGGCCATGGTGTTCATCCCAGGCGCGATGCAGTCCGTTCTCGCGAGTGGGAGATTGCCCACGAGACTCGTACGAACGTTTGCTCGTGGCGGCAGATCCAACCAAGTGGGCCTGCAGTCGGGCGTGCAGATCAAGCCGGCGGGGCCCCAGTCGCTGCGCGTCAATCCCGACGGCACGTTCGTGCTGACTGACACGATCAACGGGCGTATTCATAGGTGGAAGGATCAGGGGGCAGTGACGACGACGGCAGTACCGCCGTTCGTTGGCCCATACGACGCCTTGGATGTTGGTGGCCGCACGTGGATCCTCGACCGTTTCGGCGACAGAGTCATCCTGGTCGGGGGAGCCAGCGTCATCTCTGAATTCCGTGTCCCTTCACGGCTGCAAGGGAAGATCACGCGCCTGGCAGCCGCTACCCTCACGGCTGTGGAAGCCCACGTGGCCGACTACGCCACGGTGCAGCTTGTTGCGAGCGGCGTCGGCGTTGCTGCCGACCACGATGCATCAGAGAAGGAATTCACGCGAGCGATGCGCCAGCGTGCTGATGAGGAGTATGTGCGCGTTGAATTGGCAGCCTCTCCGGGTGACCGTGGGCAGATTGCCACGGTGGTGCGCCCTCACCGAAGCTCGCTGAAGGTGAGGAGCGTTGGACGTCTCTATAACGCTTGGTACTTGGGTACTGACGCGGCCGACAACACCTATGTTGTCGTTGATCAAGAGCTCGCGGGAGGCCGGCCGAGCAAGACCGTTTGGCGCGCCTCTGGTGACGAGTGGGACGCGATCGCGGAGCTGCCGCTAGATGGGACGATCCACGTTCCGCGCAATCCCATTGCCCTAGCGCCGGACGGGCGCGTATTTGGCACGTACGTGACCGAGGACGCGGTCGAGATTCACGAGTTGCTCTTTGTGAAGTTCTCTTTGGCGCAAGCTCAGTTCGCCTCCTGGAACCCGTCGTGGCTGGGTGCGCCCAGTGCGATGGCCGCCACTCTCGCGCCGCCCGAGCGTGGACTCCAGACCCTTACGCGCAATCAGGCGATCGCATTGGCGGACGCGTACAACAACACGCAGTGGTGGTGCAACTCAGCCAACTGGAACGGCAACTCGGAGGCGCGCGGCAAACCTGCGTTCTTGACAACCTACGACGTGTACTACGACGAGATTCCATACAAGTGGGGTGGCTGGCAGACGATCTCCGGCTTCCTCACCGATATGAACAACAACCTCGACGCCGGCGACGTCACCACGGGGGCTACCCTGAGCGATGCGAGTGGCGTCGACTGTTCGGGCTTCATCCAAAGGTGCTGGGACCTGAACAACTGGAAGCACGCGGACTATCACCTCATCGCTCCCGAATACTGCACACAAATCAGCGATTGGTATGCGCAGCAGCCCGGCGACGTGATGGACAAGTACGACGTGCATATCGCCATGAACTACTTCAACGTCGTGGGCGGCGCATATGTCTACCAAGCTGTCGGCAATGACGGCCGCGTCAGGCTGGACTACTACGACTTCAATTCGTATGCAGCAGCTGGGTACCTTCCGTTCCGCTGCAACATCCTGGCGTGAGCGTGGAGTAAGGCGGAAGGAGTGAGCGTGAGTAACCGAAACCTCAAGATCGCACTGCTGGGCGCCTTGTTAGTCGCCGTCTCCGTAGGCTTCATGCTCACTTCCCCCGCACTCCGAGTGACGACAAACGACGGAGTCACAGCCCAGGTCACGGCAACACCACGGGGCTTCGAAGCGCCGCATGGCTCCGAAGCACCACGGGTCTCGGAAACACCACGGGGCACAGAAGCACCACGGGGCACAGAAGTACCCCCGGTCTTCGTCGGTGCATTCGACGGCTCAATTTCACGCGTGAGCGTTCAGGCGACGGACGTGTTCACCACGGCTTGCTCGGGCAGGCCCGTCATGCTCCTCGCCCCAAGCAAGGCGCGCCTTCTCGCGGCCTGTCGGGGCGCACAGGCGGAGGCTCAAGCCTTCCTGATCGACGTCGTCACTAAGGCGACCAACGTGTTAGCGATCCCCATCATCCCGCGGCAGGATGCGGCGGCTTGGTCGCCGGATGGGTCGCGTCTCGCGTTCCTGGCCAGCTGCGATGGCTGCGGGACACGAGTGATGACTTGGTCAGCCGGCACCACCCAGGAGATCCAGGCAGGTGGAAACGTACTCGCCTCGCTGAAATGGACTCCGTTCGGCCTCACCGTCTATCAGGAACAGCCAAGCGATACCCGCCGTGCCGGCACGTACCGGCTTGATGGGACTGGGTGGACGTGGGTCTCCTCGGATGCGCTGTTCGATGCGACGGACACTGCTCAGCTATTCCAACGCGTCGACCGAACCGGTGAGCGAGCGCGCTTTACGGTCCTTCTGCGCCACAGTGCGGGAGAGAGCGTGCTCACGCCGGCGGGTATCGATGAGCTGCCTATCGGGATCATGCCCGACGGCTCAGTCCTTACCTGGCGCGCAGTCGGAGCCGCCGATCGGGTGCTCGTGCGCTACCGCAACGGCGCCTCTACGGTAGTGGCGCCGGGCTATCGGACGGGACTCTTCTCGTACGGCGACCGCTTTGTAGCTGTCGCAGATGGCACGACGGTGCGCCGCATCGCTGCCGAGTCGGGGAACGCTGAGGCCGCGGTGACCATAAGCGCGCCGATCACCGTCATCGCGGTGATGCCACGCTGACGAACTGACACAAAAAAGGTGTGGTTCAGGCGCATCTCGCGGAGGTTGATACATGCAGCGTCGACACCCGGCGGCACGCCCATGAATGCTGCGGGCTCGTCTTCCGTGTGAGCCGCCGAAGTAGGCGAGCTCGACGGTGGAACAGCCTGGACTGTGCTCCGGGATGGTCGACGGGGTTGTCTGGTCGAAGCAGTTGGATACTATTAGTTGCTTGTGTCGCCACAGCGCTCAACCGCAACGGCATCGCGGGCGGAGCGCCCACAGCACAGACTTTTCGGCCTCGCCGGGCGAGGGAAGCCGGACCCCACCGCGTGACGGAACTCGCGCTGGCAATGAAGGCATCGACGTGCGTGATGGGACCTGCCGGTGACGCAAACCGCATCCGGCCCAGTACGGGTCTTGGTTGTTGCCGCCGATGTCGAAATGGGCCGGCTCATTGCGCACACCGTACGGCCTCCGCAGTACGACGCCAGGGTCGAGCGGACGGCGGTCAGCGGCCTGCGCGCGACCAGAGAGTGGCGGCCGAATCTCGTTGTGACGCATTTCGACTGGGACGCCGCCCGCCTGATTGCCCAGCTCTCCGAAGACGCTTTAGGCAGGCTGCCGATCATCGGACTTGTCCGAAAGGATGAGCTTGCCACCCGGGTGGCAGCCCTTGATGCCGGTTTCGACGACGTTGTTAGCGAGCCGTTGGTGCCAGAAGAGTTACGGGCGCACATTCGCGCCTTGATGCGGCGTAGCTACGGTGCTTACCGAGCAGTCTCAACTCTCCGCGTGGGCCTCTTGGAAATCGACCTGGTGGCCCGCAGCGTCCGCGTGGGCAACGTCAGGATCCGCCTCACCGCACTCGAACAGGCCCTGTTGTACCTGCTCGCGGCCAAGCCCGGCCAGGTACTCGAGCGCGACGCGATCCTCGATGCGCTATGGGGCGTGGACTTTGCGCCCGACAACAACGTGCTCGAGCGGCACGTTAGCGGTCTGCGCGCAAAACTCCGCCACGACCTGCCCGTCACCTATCGCATCGAAACGGTGCGAGGACGGGGTTATCGGTTCGTGCTGCCGTAGCAGAAGGTGCTCTTGCCTCGCGCCGCAATCCACGCCACGCATTCGCAGATCACGCTGCGGGATCAGCAGCGGCCCGCCCCTAAGAAAGAATGAGCACTGGCGCGCCGTGGCCACACGGGGGCCTTTGCCAGTGCTGCAAGGAGTGCCGAGCGCTCTTACGCGCGCAGCTCGGCTCTCGCGAGGGAGCGCCCTTCGCATCTCTAGGCCTCGGACGGACCCTTTCCGGGCGGCATGCGAAGCTCGAATCCGTCGAAGCTCATGCTCGAATTGGGCGGAAGCTTCTCGGTGAGGTCGGTGCCGCAGGCGTCACAGCGCATCTTGACCGTGATCATGCCCGCTCCGTCGACGCTACTCCCCACGTAGGTCCTACGAGCAAGTGACGGGCCTGTTTCCAGCGCGGTGTGCGGGAGCCCGAGCCATTCACCGAGTGGCGGACCCATGACCATCAGCCCGCCCGGCGACTGCCGACCTTAAGCCGCACCGTCGCCGCGCCTTTCCGATAAGGCAATCCGTTACCCAGTCGTGCATTGACGGTGCGGAGTGACGCGGAGAATGTGTGGGAATACTAGTACTACTCAGGGCGGGAAGTGCTCTACAACGCTCGGCGGGAACTGATCGCGTCGCGAGCCGTTCTATGCGTGACAGGACGTGACAGGAAATGGATGCGCCAACTGGGGGAGGTCGACTATGAGAACCAGCCGCATTTCCCGACTCACCCGCGCGCTCGCCATTTTGGCGGCACTGACCTTCATCATCGCATCCTCCGGCTCTGCACTGGCTACCCACACCTTCCACAAGTACTCGGTCGTGCGTGATTCGGGTCAGTTCGCATATACGGGCGTGTACTCGACGCGCACCGATGCGGTCCCCAGCGGTCTCACCCCGGGGCCATGTACTGCTACTCCCTTTCAAAACAGCCCCGTGTACTACACGCAGTGGGTAGTCATCAATTCGCAGGCGACCGACTGGGTGGAAATGGGTACGGGCTACGGCTGCGAAGGGCAGCGGTACTGGTTCTGGGGGTACGCCTGGCAGGGTACCTGGTACCCGATCGACACAGAGTGGTTCTTCCCTCTCCAGCAGAACTATTACGACATCCACCGCGTGGGTGAGATCTGGTACTTCAACATCAATGGCGTGAACAAAGCCATCAAGCCCTGGAACGCCGTAGGGGTCTACGTAGATGCCGGTCTGGAGTCATACAACGGCCACGTGAACACCGGGTGGATCAGCCACTGGGAACTGCAAAGGACACTTAGTGAGAGCTCTTGGTATTACTGGAGCGGCACTTACGTGGCGGCCCTCCATACGCCCGAGATGTGCGGCCAACTCGTGTCGAGCACGAACTATCGAACCCGGCAGGCGGCTCCTGGCACGGCGTGCTAGCTAGGGGGATGACATGAAAGCGATTCTGTTGGCATCCGCACTGATCGCAGCGACGGCCTGCGGCGACTCCGCGCGCGCGCTAAGCGGCGGAACAAGCAGCCTCTTCGATGCCACCGCCCAGCAACGCTGCGAGGCCGAGCGCCCGAACGTGACTGGTTACGGCCGCGTCGATCGACTCACCGCAGCCTTTTCACTTACAGCGGGCGATCTCGCACGCTGGATGCTGACGCGACACGGCCCGCTCGGGCCACAGGGCACCTCGCGGTGGGCAGACTATCCGGCTACCGAACTCCTCGCTCTCTGCTACTTCGACGGAGTGTTCAGCGGTTTCCCTCGTCCTGCGGCCGCGGCCGGACGGCCTCCCTACGATCGCATCGCGATCGTTGCGGTCGGTAGCTCCGGCCACGTGCTTGATGCCGCTGGGTACCGCGCTGATCTTCCAGCGACCCGTCCTTTGATACCGTGAGGTTTGTGCGAAGCAGCAGGCCCAGCGGGCCGCGACCACAGATCTAAGGGTGGCGATTCCCGACACGCAGGCAGCCCGAACTCTCGGGCGACGGCTTAGCCAGCGATGGATCAGCGTCCAACGACCAGCGCTCGGGGGCCGATGAGGCAAGGTCGATCCAGCACACTTGGGCCAAGTGCACGGCGTTCGGTGCGTCCTGACCAGTTCGTCCGCATCAGGGAGCGCGCCGGAGGGCGTTCATACCCGCTTGAGCACTCAGTCCGCGTCGCGTGGCGCGCCTTAGGCCTCGAGCAGGGCGGCTCGCCGGGCGCACATACGATGCGCAGCGCGGGAGTTTCTTATAGCTCGCAGGGCGAATGGCGGGTAGGGCTGCCTGCTCTCCTACCGCAGAAGACCCAACCGTCCCGATTGGCATGCGCGCCGAGTATCGTATTACTCTAGCCAGGTGTGTCGGGTCTCACACGGTTGCGGGGCAGAGGGTCGGGAGGGGGCGCAATGGCGAACACCTGGCGCCGCCGAAGCGGTCACTTCTGCTCGAACTGCTCGAACTGCTCGAACTGGGTAAAGGGAACTTCGAAACGAGTTCCGCAAGCGAACAAGCGGCGAGTTCTGTAGCGAGTGCAGGGGAAAACGAGAGAACAACAACTGCACCTGAGTCGGTGCGGCTCCCTTAGCGCGCGCGCACTCTATCTGGTCGTGACTTGGCCATCGACACGCTGCGCCGGACTCTCCTGCTCTTCGTCAGCGCGGACTGCGCTCTTTGCCGCACCCTCGTCAAGGATCTGCGGCAACTGCCGCGCAGTGCGCTGCCCCCGCTAGTCATCGGGGTTTCCAGCTTCACCGAGATCGACCCGGCCAACCCCTTTGTGCGCTCACTCGGGTTCTTGGGGCCCGACGCCATCGTCCTCGACGATCGGCGCGAGCTGTTCGCTCGCGTGGAAGCTCCAGTCACGCCTTGGGCATATGTCATCAACGCCAACGGTCGGGTCCGAGGCAGTGGCGTTCCGCGAAGCGCCAAGGAACTGGGGGAAATGGCTGTCGCCGTGACAGGTCAGTCGTGACGAGCTCTCATTCAATTCGATCCCACTCGGAGAGAGAAAGGAGCCAATTCGTGACGGTATTGTTCGATCTCGCAGTCCATGGCGCCGCCCAACTGCCCTTCGGTGGAGCCCTCAACGGCGCGACGGCCGCCCTCCTCCGGACGGTCACGCGTGTCGTGCCGACGAAGGTCGCGTTCGCCTGCGACCCCTACAACTGCGTTCGCCGATGTGCAGCGTGCGGTTGCGACAACATCGAGGATCTGCCCTGCTGCAACAACTGCCTATTCCCTGAGAGCCCCTGCTGCTAGCAACGACGGCCTGTGCGCCCGTTGCGGGCGCACAGGCCTGAGTCCGACGCACTATCGCCCGATGACGCTTGACCAACTGACCCGCATCGCTGTGGCTTTCATTCGGCGCCGGTTGTGGATCGTGCGCGTGGATGGTCCGAGCATGCGCCCCACCTATCAGTCGGGCGACCTAATCTTCTGCGAGGTCGGAGTTCGGCCCGAGTCGCTGCGGGCGGGGGATGTTGTAGTCCTCGGCAGCGGCGAGGTAACCGCACCGCTAAACGTGAAGCGTTTTGTCCGGCACCTCGACCAACCGGAACGGTCATCGGACGACCTGGCCAGTTGCATCATCACCCGCGACAATTCGCAGACTCCCTCCCGCGTCGGAGACGAATGGGTGATTCCCGAGCGACTGATCGTTGCGCGAGCAATCGCACCTCGCGCGCTCCGTACCACCGGGGAATGACTGTGTGCCGAGCGCTATTGCTCGCAATGGCTAAACCGCACCGCGATGAACAGGCTGTCGTGTTGCGCGGTAAAGCACTCGCGTGAAGCGCCTGCTGTTCCGTCAGGCCCTTTTGCTGTCGATGACCGTCGTGCTGGTTGTTGTCGTCGCCGGCGGGCTCTTCCTGCTGGCGCGATCGCACTATCTGCCCTCGACGGCCCCCTTCTGGAACGTACCTGGGCCGAGCGGAGGCGTGTTCTTTTTCTCCAGCGCTCCTCAGGACTTGGCCTCGCGCGCCAACCTTCCTGTGCTACTCCTGATCTTGGAAGCCGCAATGAACAGCGCCTTCTTGGTCTTCTTCGCGACCGGCTCAGCTGTCGCCCTGGGTGTGCCGTTCGGCTATTGGCTGGCGATCCATGCTCCGCGTCAGGTCTCCGACATCCTGCGCACGCTGACAAATCTCGGAGTTGGCCTGCCCGCCTTCTTCCTTGCATTCCTGCTCCAAGTCGCCGCCGTGGAACTGTCGAGGGTCGCCGGTCGGCCCCTTGTTCCCACGATCGGATTTGGGCTCGATGGCCACTTGGTCATTCCAGTGTTGTCGCTGGCGCTCGCGCCTCTCGCCCTGATCGCTCGTCTCGTGACCCTGGGCGCGACGGACCTAAACGCGAAGGACTTCGCGAGGACGGCGCGCGCCAAGGGTCTGAGCGAGACGCGCGTCGTATATGGTCACTTGCTTCCAAACATGGTCGGCACGCTGAGCGAGGCGATCCTCGGCGGTGCGCGGTTGGTGATCGCCGGACTCGTGGTCGTCGAGTACTTAGTCGCCTGGCCCGGGCTCGGTTTCCTGCTTCTACGTGCCATCAAGGTCCAAGACGGCCTGGTGCTGCTGTGTAGCGTCGCGCTCCTGGGCTCGTTGTTCCTGCTGCTCGATCGCGGCGTCGATCTGGTCACCGGCCGCACCGGCAGGGTGACCGCGTGAGGACGGCTGAGACTCGCCCGCCGTTCACGAGGCCCGAGGATCGAAGACATCGCGTCTCGACCGACTGGACCCTGTTGATTGGGCTGGTTTGCTTCGGCGCCCTCCTGGCGCTTGCGATCTATGGACCCTTGATAGCGCCCCATGACTTCTATTACGTGCGCTCGCTCATCGACGGCAAGGCGCCGCCTTTTGCGCCCGGTCCCGAGTTCCCGCTGGGCTCCGATCGGGTTGGGCATGACCTCTTGTCCTGGCTTCTCATCGGGGCCCGGAGCACGCTCGTCATCGCGGTGGGTGGCGCAGCTTTGCGCATGGCAATTGGTGGCTTCTTAGGCACGCTCGCGGGCTGGCAGGGTGGATGGAAGGAGGAGTTCCTTTCCCGTCTTGCCCTCGGCTTTTCCTCTATTCCTGCGACGGCGCTGGCCGTCCTCGGGGTGCTTGCCTTCAACATCTACGCGGGCACGCTCGCCTTCACCGTCGCACTGGGTCTCCTCGGGTGGGGCGACGCCTTTCACCATGCGCGCCGCCACGCCCGTGCGGAGGGGGCCAGGCAATTCATCGAGAGCGCTCGCGCCCAGGGCATAAGCGAAACCCGCGTCGTGCTGCGGCACCTGGTGCCGAATCTTGCTCCCGCGCTTCTGACCCTGGCTGCTTTTCAGGTGTCGGCGGTGCTGCTTCTCCTCGGCGAGCTCGGGCTCATTCGGTTGTTTGTGGGCGGTGCCCAGGTCGCGGACTTCGATGCGCGGACCGGTGCGCCTTCGCTCTTGCTCCCAACCCAGCCCGACTGGTCGAGCATGCTCGCACAGACCCGGCCGATAGCCGATCTATATGGAACGTCCTGGATGGTCCTGGTCCCCGGCTTGGCGCTGCTGACAGCGGTCGTGATCACCAATCTGCTAGGTGATGCCCTCGCGCGCCGCTCTCAGCACCTGGACGTCTACGCGCTCTTCAATCGCCGCCAGACGCTGATTCTCGGAGCGCTGCTGGTCGCCCTCATCGCGCCGGCGCTCCTCTGGCCGAGCCGCCTAGCCATGGAGCTCGAGGCCGCTTCGGGAATCCAAGGTCGGCACGCACTAACTGTCGCGCGGGGGATCGCAGGCCCGGATTTCGAAGGCCGTCTCGCCGGTTCCGCCGCGGCCATCCGGACCGCAGAGTGGATCCGCGGGCGCTGGGGCGCCGAGCTCCAGCCGTTACGGGCGCAGATCGTCACCGTCTCTAGTGCGTCAGTCCGCACGGGCGCGAACGCGATCGAAGCGGGTCTTGAACTGACTGCGCTCTCTCTTGCCTCCGTAAGTGTTGCTGGCACGCTGCGCGATCTTGACCGCGATCCGGCCCGGACTTTCGGCCCCGCCACATTCAAAGACCAGATTCTTGTCACCTCGTCACGTTCGGGCTTCGGGCGTTCGATCGCCGGCTTCGGCCAGACCGCACTCCTGGGTGGCGCGACCGCCGCGGTCATCGTGGACGACGACATTGGTGCGTACAGTGCGAGCAGCGCGGCCCCGTTGCCCATGATCCGAATCGGCACGAGCGCCTTCCGTCAGCTTACGGGGACCCTCCCCATGAGCCTCGACGGGAACGGGACGGCGCTGTCACCGCTATCGGTTGAGATTCGCATCGCCACTCGGAGCGAAGAGCTCGCAGCAGCCAATGTGATTGCTCGCGTCGCGGCGTCTGTGCCCGACGCGCCGCTCGTACTCGTGTTCGTACCGTATGACGAGGCACCTTACCCGCGCTATCTGATGCACAAGCCAGGCTGGGGGACGGCATCGGCCGTGGGGGTCGCATCTGAGGTGCTGGACGAAATTCGTCGCGCGCCATTGCCCGCCGAGATCATGTTCGTTGCTGTTGGCGCTGATCAGTTTCACGCAGCGGGCACGACCGCGTTCGTCGGTTCCCTTGATGCGGCGGAGCGCCGTCGTGTGATCGCAGCGCTCACCGTCGGGTCGTTGCAGAGCGGAAATCCGTTCATGCAGGTGCAGCAGCCAGACCGGAGCAATCCCGCCGAGGCTTCAGCGGGTGCCCGGGTCGGTGGCCGGATTGCGACTGCCTTGGGTTTGCGGACGCGCCCAAGCGACTTGCCGCTGCGCCAAGTGCTTCGCCGCGGAGACGTGAGCGCAGCGGTGTTCGGCATGACCGACCTCCAAGGCCCGGATGGGGAAGAACCACCGCCGCATCGCCTGGGTCTGTCTGCGCGGGGTCTCCATGTTCTGTTGGCATATCTCGCCCGCCACCCTGGGGAGCTGCAGTGAGGAGGACGTGGCCGCGGCGGGTCGAGCTCATGTCCACTAGCTGGACGCAGCGGTTCACCTGGGCGACGCTGAGCGCTCTTCTCTTCGGGGCCGTTCAGCTCAATTGGTTCGGTATGGTCCCTGGGGCGTCAGACAGTTTGCTCGCGCAGGTGGCCCTGCTGACGGTCATCGGCGTGGTCGCCCTGCTGGTCAGTCCCCTAGGGATGGCGCTTGGACTGGCCGTCGCTTTCGTTGTCATCTTCGTCAACCAAGCCACCGCTGGCATTGGTATTGCGCCGCTGCGCTTCGCGCCACCACCCGAATTCTGGACCGTCAGTCTCCCGCGGATCGCGCTCACTTGGGCGGCCTTCCCTCTTCTGACGGCGCTCCTCGCCCGCCTACTGCCGCAGTTGGCTGCCGGAATGGCGGTGGGGGCCGCGCTCTTGACGCTCCCCTTCATTCGTTACGACCCGTCCTCTGAGCTCGTGCAATCGATCCTCTCACCTTCTGCCGGCCGCTTTGTAGTCCTAGCTGTGCCGTGGTTGCCCCTAGTTGGATTGACAGCGCTCGTGACGAGCGGGGCCCTTGTGCTCTACCGCTTCCGTCCGCGCGCGCTTGTGGCTGCCGCCATGGCGTTAAGCGCCTTGACGCTTGCACTGCCGCTCAGCGCGAATGTCGTCCGCGAGACGCAGCTGACCCACGGAGTCGTGTTGGAGCCGCGCGCCGGAGGGCCCCTGACAAATGTCTTCGTCGGTGCCAATGCGGCCGAGCCGGTAACGCCCATTCTAAACTGGGACGGTCAGCGCGTTGTGGTCAATGACGCGTTGCTGCCACTTCGCACCGGCGTGACCACCCGCGCCGCGCTGAGGTTCCTCCCGGTTGTAGCGGAGGACTTCTCCGCGGGTCCCCACCGCATCGAGTTGCAATTAGGAAACCTCCGACGGCTCGCATCGTTCACGATCCTTCCGCAGGGCGGCCTCAGGCTTTCGCTCGCGTCGGACCGCACTGTCGTGATCCAGGGCGAGGCGCACCGTCCGCTCCGGGTCTTTGTAGCTGGAGCGCCCGGATTCGAGCTCCTCGACGTAGTCCTAGACGCTGACGGTGTTTGGCGTTCACCCCGCGCGCTGGATCAAGGCGAGTATCGGATCGTCGCGCAAAGTGAGGCCGCCTGGAATGCGATTAAGGTGCGTTGACGTCGGCCACCGCTGCCGGCCGGCGCGTCTATCAAGCCCATGAGAGTTAGGCGCAGCTACCAACCGCGGACTCCTGGTTCCTGCTGGCCTGCCGCCTTGAATGGGGAAAGGTATATAGCGGGACGCCCCCCCTGAGCTCGCGCGCCCGCTGCGCTGGAGTAACCCGCCTAGCCCCACCCGCACCAATCGACCAACGCGCGCGTAGTCGCGCAACTGGAACTTCAGGGACCGGTGAATGAAGTCGCTCCCGAGCGCAGGGTCAGGTGGCCCTCCATCCTCAGCGAGCCGGCGGCTGAGCGCGCGCCATTGGGATGACCGGTATTCGCCTGCAATTCGGAAGTCGTCATCGGCGTGTCGCGACGATCTCTCGTTCACCAACCAAAGGCTAGACGCGGCTCATGTATGGGTCGCACGGCTAGGTGTGCGCCGGACCCTAGCCGGACACGGGGTCGCAGACGCCGATCGGAGTCAGCATCCAACTATTTGGCCCGAGACTGACGCGAGTTGGCTCATCGTCGCGAGGTCCCGCCTGCTGGTCCCGGTCCCGAGGCACGTCACATCTGGACACTTCAGCCATTCCGTGCGCTAAGGAGATGGCATGGGAAAGGGCGTCCGCCGCCGTCGCGGTGCTAGGCAGCAAGCGCGTCTAGAGATCGCGCCTGGGCTCGGGGGGCGCCTCCATGCCGCGCGTGAGCGAGCCGGGTTGTCTCAGACGCAGGCGGGGGGGCCGCGGTATCCCTCCAGCTACATCAGCGCTCTCGAGCACGGACGCCATCTTCCCTCGATCGAGGCGCTCACGCTCATCGCTGCCAACCTCGGCCTCTCGGTCGGTGAACTCCTGACCGGCGAAGCCGAGCCGACGGACCCTGCCACGGCGATCGCCCGGGCGCTGCAGAGCGTGCGCGCGGCACGGCCTACCGCCAGAGGCGAGAGCGCGGACGCCCTCGCGGCGGTCGAGTTCATCCTCAAGCAAGCGCTCCCGGTATTGGCAGAGCGACACGAATAGTCGGTCACCGGCTGACCTCAACTGCCGGTCGAGGCCCACCGACCGCAAGTTGATGTCAAAAGGCGCCTTTCGACCGACAGTTGAGGTCAGACACCCTCGTGGCCGAGAACCGCAGTTGCTGGCGACTGGGAGCACGAGCGACTGCTGCCGATAATTGTCGGTCGGGCCGTGACCGGCTGTTAGTGGCGGAGACCGGCCATGAACAGCCGGTCGAACTATACGCTGGGGCGCTGGGGCGCCCCGTCTGTGGAGATGGGGGAGAGTCGAACTCCCCGTCCAAGGCTCTTGATCGTTCCGCGTCTACGAGCGTGGTCGGCGCTTTTCATCTCGCTGGACCTGCCGCGCACCGACGCGCTGCAGATCCCGCCAGGTCGGTTGTCTTGAGCCCGCTCACCGACCGGTCGGCGGGCCGCACCTCCGCTTTCACGTCCTTCCCGGCCCGCGGAGGGGAGGCCGGGAGGACGCTCACTGACTAGGCAGCGAGAGCGTAAGAGTTTGTGCCAGTTAGCTGGCTGCCGTTCGGATTTGCGAGGAAGAACGGCGTACCTCGGCGCGCAGCGGAACGTTCGCCTGCCCTGTCGAAACCACGCATCCCCGTGGTCCCTTCCGGGACAAGCTCAGTGTATCGGTACCCTCAACACGTGAGAAGCCCCTTGGCGCTCGTCATCGCGCTGAGCCTTGTCGCGTGCTCGGCCGCCCCGGGCGCCCCAGCTGCGGTCCGTGCGACGCAGACCGCGGTCCCATCACGAGGGGCGGAGCGGTACGTGGCGATCGGCGCCTCCGACTCGGTCGGCGTCGGGGCGGCGGATCCGCAGACCGGCTCCTGGCCGGCGCGGGTCGCCCGGAGGCTCGGGCCGGGCTCCACCTTCACCAATCTCGGCGTGTCTGGATCACTGGCCGCACAGGCCCGCACGCAGCAGTCGCCTGCCGCGATCGCAGCCCGCCCGACGCTCGTGACGATCTGGCTGGCGGTGAACGACCTCAACAACGGGATCGGCTCGACCGCGTACCGGGATGTCCTGGATGGCATCCTCGCCGAGCTTGTGTCGCGGACGGAGGCGCGGATCTTCGTCGGCAATGTCCCAGACCTGAGGTCGGTGCCGGTGTACCGGAACGCCGATCCTGCCGTCGTCGGCACGCAGGTCGCCGCGTACAACCGTTGGATCGCCGAGACCGTCGCGAAGTACCCCGGCCGTGCCAGTGTGGTGGATCTCTTTGCCGGATCAGCGGAGCTGCTGAGCACGGCCACGGTGGCGACCGATGGCTTCCATCCGAGCGACAGCGGCTACGAGCTCATCGCCGACCGCTTCATCGCGGCGATGCGCGGCGCTGGGATCCGCCTGCGGGACTAGGCCGTCGCGACGGGAGCGGCGGCCGGTAGT
>Ga0136631_10000125_pt1 | contig 22152 bp, 16 predicted proteins | sample AntDrymUQ6012206_2_FD_104655 | JGI IMG/M metagenome (GOLD analysis project Ga0136631, IMG submission 104655) | Polar desert sand microbial communities from Dry Valleys, Antarctica - metaG UQ601 (22.06) | ecosystem: Environmental > Terrestrial > Soil > Desert | place: Antarctica: Dry Valley... | reverse complement strand
GGACCCGAAGCCCATGCTGCGCTGCGCGAGAACAACCCGTCCGGCCCGCGCACACGGCTCGATCACCGATCCCGTGCCGTCAAAGCCCGCACAGGACACCGTTCGCCACCAGCCTCCTAGGCGGGCAGCGCGCGATCGATCCGAGCGAGCGCCTCGTCGCGCCCGAGCACGACGAGCGTCTCGAAGATCCCCGGCGAGACCGCCGTCCCGGCGAGCGCCAAGCGCACCGGCTGGACGACCTGCCTGGGCTTCCCGCCGCGCGCCCGGACGATGCCCTCGAGCGCCGCCTGCACGGGCTCGAGCGCGAACGGGTCGACCGGCTCGAGCGCCGCGCGCACGTCGCGCGGGGCGTCCCGCCCTTCGTCGCCGAGCCAGCGCTCGCGGGCCTGCGGGTCGTCGGCGGGACCGTCGAAGATGAAGCCCGCCAGCGGCCAGAAGTCCGCCAGCGTCTGCACCTTCTCGCGCGAGATCTCGACCGCATCACGCAGGCCGCTGTGGACGAACGTCGTGTCGCCGCGGATGGCGTCGTGGACCACGGTCGCGCCGTCGTCCGGTACCCGCAGGCGGACGGCGCCCGTCGCCTCCGGCTCGCCGCGGAAGCCGCGCTCGGCGCCGTGCCGGGCCTTGTAGGCCCTGACGTCCTCGGCGGTCGCGCTGGAGCGGTAGGCGTGACCGCCCTCGAGCAGTTGCTCGAGGATCTCCTGGTGGCGCTCGGTGCGCGAGACCTGGCTTATCGGGCCCTCGTCGTAGTCGAGCTGCAGCCAGCGCAGGGCGTCGAGGATCTGCTCGACGTTCTCCTCGGTCGATCGCTCAGGATCGGTATCTTCGATGCGCAGGACGAGCGTCCCACCGGCGTGCCGTGCCAGCAGCCAGTTGTAGAGCGCCGTGCGCGCGCTGCCGATGTGCAGAGCGCCGGTCGGGGAAGGAGCGAAGCGGACCCTCATGAGCCGTCACCCTACGAGATGGTCGTCCGGATGCTGATCGGCGCCCATGTGTCGCCGGCAGGCGGGCCGGCGAAGGCCGTCCAGCGGGGCGTCGACCGCGGCGCGAGCGCGATCCAGATCTTCAACCAGAACCCGCGCGCGTGGAAGCCGCGCACGTACTCGGCGGAGGAGATCGCGGAGTTCCACGAGGCGATGGCTGCCTCGGACGTCGACGCGCTGCTCATTCACGCCGTCTACCTCCTCAACTGCGCCTCCGACGACGCGGAGATCCGCTCCAAGTCGCTGCGCTCGCTCGTCGCCTCGTTGCAGGCGGGAGCGGCGCTCGGTGCCCACGCCGTCGTCCTGCACCCCGGCTCGGCGAAGACCGGCGACGTCGGCATGGCGATCGCTCGCGCCGGCGAGGTCATCGCCGAAGCCCTCGCGGACTCCGATGGCTGCCCCCTGCACCTGGAGAACACCGCCGGGACCGGAGGCACGCTCGGTCGTTCCTTCCACGAGCTCGCGGCGCTCATGGAGGCAGCCGGCGGCGACGGGCGCCTCGGGCTGTGCCTGGACTCCTGCCACCTGCTCGCGTCGGGCTTCGACGTGCGCACGGCGGAGGGCCTGGAGGCGGTGCTCGATGAGTGCGTCGAGATCGTCGGCGCCGACCGCCTCGGCTCACTGCACCTCAACGACTCGCAGACCCCGCTGGGCTCCAACCGCGACCGGCACGCCAACCTCGGCGAGGGCGAGCTCGGCGAAGAAGGCTGCGCTGTCTTCCTCTCCGAGCCGCGCTTCGAGGGACTGCCGTGCGTCCTGGAGACGCCGGGGCCGGACCGCTCGGGCCCGACCGCGCAGGAGCTGGCGCTGGCCCGTGAGCTACGCGAGCGCGGGCTTGCCGCGCGCGCGGCGAGCTGAGCGCAGCCGGAGTCGCGGCCCGCAAAACCTGAACATCGGAACACGTCTGCCCCGCAGCGTGAGGGCCTCTCCTACGTTGCGCGGAGGGACGGGATTCGTGGAGCCGATATGGGGAGGAGAGCAGGTTGCCCGGAAAGGCAATGCAGAGACGGGCCGCGCGGCGAGGTTCATTGATCGTGTTGACGGCGGTTGGTGCGCTTCTCGGTGGCGGCGGGTCGAGCGCCCTCGCGTCCACCGTCACCGGGACGGCCACTGACCCGATCTTCAACGCCGAGGCCGGGATCTCCAACAGCCTGGAAGCCACCCAGGCGGCGGATGACACGATGACGTTCGGCGACACCGCCGATCCGATCACCAGCGTGCCCGCCGGCTGCACGCTCAACACCCCGCTCACCGGCCAAGCCACGTGCATCGCGCCCGGCGGCACCGTCGACTCCGTCACGGCCAACCTTGGCGACCTGGCTGACTTCACGACGTTGACGGGCGTCACGGTGGCGACCGTCCAGCACGGTGGCGACGGCGACGACATCCTGAGCGACGGGGCGGGCGACGACACGCTCGACGGCGGCGCGGGCAACGACGCCCTCACCAGCACCGCGGGCACGGACGACCTGCGCGGCGGGACCGGTTTCGACTCGGCGGGGTTCTTCGACTCCGCCGACATCGCGGTCACGCTCGACGACCTCGCCAACGACGGCGCCGCGGGCGTGCTCAGCAACGCTCACAGCGACATCGAGGACATCTTCAGCGACGGCGGCGGCAACGCCACGATGGTCGGCAGCTCCGGGTTCAACACGATCGGCGGCGGGGGCGGCAACGACAGCATCGACGGCGGGGCGGGCAACGACGTCCTCATCGGCGCAGGCGGCGACGACACGATGCGCGCCCGCGACGGGTTCGCCGACCGCGTCGACTGCGGACCCGGCGGCGACACGGCGATCGTCGACACGCTCGACACCGTCTCGTCCAACTGCGAGACGGTCGATCGGGTCGACGCCGGCAACGCGAACGACATCCCCGAGGACGCCCCGCCGACGGTCGCGTTTGCGTCGCCGGCGGAGGGCGCGACGCTGCCCGGCGGTCCGAGTGTCGTCACGATCACCGCGGGCGACGACAAGGGTGTCTCACAGGTCATCCTGCTCGACGACGGCAAGACCGTCGGCTCGGACACGACGGCCCCGTACCAGATCACGTACAGCCCGACCGGCGACGACGTCGGCAAGAACACGCTCGTGGCGATCGCGGTCGATGGCAGCCAGCAGGCCGCCTCGGCGGTGCGCGCCGTGAGCGTCCGGCGCTTCGCGCCCGCCTCGGTGAGCGAGACCGTGTCGCCGGCGCGCGATCGCACGCGGCCGTTCGCGTTCACGGTCAGGGGCACGGTACGCATGCCGGCAGGCGTCACGAGGGCCGAGGGCTGCGGCTCGGGGAGCGTCACCGTCGCCGGCAGGCGCGGTTCGCGCACGGTCTACACGCGGACGGTGACGATCCGCAAGGACTGCACGTTCTCGGTGAGGGCGAGGATCGGCGCCCGAGGCCGGGTGAGGTTCACGTCGCGGTTCGCGGGCAACGACGTGCTGTCCGCGAAGACGTCCTCCGCTCGCAACGCGCGCGCCGGCTGAGTACACCGGCCCGGCGGGAAGTACATCCTGCACGACCGGCGAGCTCGAGGAGCCGCCGCCGCTGCACCCCGTGCCGCCGAGCGTCAGGCCGCCGGAGTCCTGACGGCGGTCCTTCAGACGGCGAGGGCGGCCGGCCCGAGCACCTGCTCGAGCTCCGCCCGCAGCGTCGGCGTCGGCGCGACCCTGTAGGAGGGGCCGAGGCGCAGCCTGCGGGGGTCGCCGGCGCTCATCTGGACCTCGAGCACGACCTCCGACTCGCCGGGGTAGTTCGCCAGCAGGTGCTTGAGGTCGTCGATGACCGACGCCGGCAGGCCGGCGGCGTCGAGACGCACGTGCAGCGGCAGCGGGCCGACCTTGCGCGTCGCGGCGGCGGCCTGCGCGCGCTCGACCTCCTCCGGCGTAGGGGCAAACGGCTCGGCGGTCTGCACGACGAGGCACGTCTTGTCCGCGTCCTTGTGGTCGACGCGCCCGCGCACGAGCACGACCGAGTCGACGTCGAGCGCGCCCTCGTACTCGGCCAGCGCCTTGCCGAAGACGAGGATCTCGACCGAGCCTTCGAGGTCGTCGAGGGTCGCGAACATCATGTGCTCGCCGTTGCGCGTGCGGATCTTCTTCGCCGCGGTGATGATCCCGCCGGCGTTGACCCAATCCTTGTCCTTGCGCTGGGCGAGTTCGGCGAGCGGGCAGTCGACGCGCGCGCGCAGCGCCTCGCGCACCTGCTTGAGCGGGTGGGCGCTGATGAACAGCCCGATCGACTCCTTCTCGATCGCCAGCAGCTCGGGCTGGTCGAACTCCTCGGCCGGGATCGGCGGATGGGCGGGCGCGGCGAACGCCGCGGCAGCGCCGTTGCCGTTGCCGTTGGCGTTGCCGAAATCGAGCGCGTCGAAGATCGAGCCCTGGCCGATCTCGGCGTCCTGCTGGACCTTCTGGCCGGCCCCCTGGGCCTGCTCGAGGACCTCGAGCATCCCCTTGCGTGTCGCGCCGGTGGATCCGAAGGCGCCACATTTGATGAGCGCCTCGATCGCCTTCTTGTTGACCGCGCGGGCATCGACGCGGGCGCAGAAGTCCCAGAGCGAGTGAAACGGCCCGCCGTCCTCGCGCGCGGCCTTGATCGCCTCGACGGCGGCGTAGCCGACGCCCTTGACGGCATCGAGGCCGAAGCGGATGTTGCCCTCGGAGACGACGAAGTCGTGGTCGGAGACGTTGACGTCCGGCGGCAGGATCTCGATCCCCATCTGCTCGGCCTGCGTCGCGAAGAACGGCACCTTGTCCTTCGTCGACATGACGCTCGAGATGAGCGCCGCCATGTACTCGGCCGGGTGGTTGGCCTTCAGCCAGGCCGTGCGATAGGCGATGAGCGCGTAGCACGCGGCGTGGGAGTTGTGGGAGACGATCCCGTTGGCCAGGAAGTTCAACGGACCGTCAGCGCACATCTCGACGTCGTACGTGCTCTCGTAGCCCAGCGGTTCTATCTCGACGACCCGGTCGCCGTTCTCCGCGTGAGTCGTCGCCATGTGCCGCTCGACACGGAAGCGGAAGTCCTCGGGGGTGACGACGACGTGCGGAAGGTCGCCGTACTTCTGCTCGAAGTACTCGGGAGCCCGGTCCATCCCGTCCATCTCCCAGTAGACCCCGTCGAAGTAGAAGTCGCACATCCGACCCGTCGCCAGGGGCCTGTGCATCTCGAAGTCGATGCCCTGATCGATGAGCCACTCGCACATCTCTCGCTCGGGCCAACTCGCGCACCACATGCCGTTTGAGGCGATGGAGCCGTGGCCATAGCCGGGCCCCGGGTCGTAGGCCGCCCGGACGCGGCCGAACGAGCTCGCCACCTGCCGGGCGCGCCACTCGGGGTCGTTGGCCCATAGCCACTTGACCCGCTCGTGCATCGCCGCTGCTGCAGCGCGGGTCATGTGGGGGGGCAGCTGATGCATCCGCCTCATGTGGGCGGCCTTCTCCTCGTGCGGACGCGAGCCCTGGTAGGCCCGCATCCGCAGCGAGGCCAGGCGATCGCATTCCTTGCGCTCGGCGCTGCGGGCGAGACGACGCATCGTCTCGGCGCGCGACTCCCGCTGCTTGTCGCTGATCAGCGGCGTCGTGATGAGCTCCGTCGTTCCGATCTCCATCTCCGAGACAGGCATGTAGCCCGCGGTCGTCAGGAGCCGGTGCTCCGCGGTCGCCCGCACCTGCCGGCCGCTCTCACAGCGCACGCGATAGACGAACTTCCTTCCCGTCTTGACGATCCGCTGCACCTTGTGGGGGCGGATCTGCCCGTCGGCCCACATCGACATGATCTCCGGCACCTGCTGTCGCGCCGCGGTCGACAGGCGCATCCGCGTCCCGTCGGGGAGGATCACCCGCGTCTGTGCGGACAAGCACTTGTTAAACGAGTAGTCGGCCGACTTCTCGTTCGTCGCCCAGAGCTGCTCGATGACGCGCTCGCTCGTCCCCGAGGCGCGGCAGCCCGCGACGAACTCGGGCTGGAGCTTGGCCATCGCGACGCGGTTCTTCTTGCCGATCGCCTTGCGCAGGTCGTCGGCCTTCGCGCCCGAGAACCCGGCGAGCGTCTTGGCGATCAGCATCGCCTGCTCCTGGTAGAGGATGACGCCCTTCGTCGTCTCGGTGATCGAGCGCAGGCGCTCGTCGGCGAACGTCACCGACTCGGGGTCGCGCTTGCCGCGAGCGTAGGTGGGGATCTGGTCCATCGCGCCCGGTCGGTACAAGGCGACGAGTGCGACGAGGTCGTCGAACTCCGTCGGGCGCACGTTGCGCAGCGCCTTCTGCATGCCCTCGGACTCGAACTGGAAGACGCCGATCGAGTCGCCGGCGGCGAGCATCTCGTATGTGCGCTCGTCATCGAGAGGCAGTGCCGCCATGTCCGGGCGGGCGCCGGACGAGCGCTCGATGATGTCCAGCGCGTCCTCGATGACATCGAGGTTGCGCAGGCCGAGGAAGTCCATCTTCAGCAGGCCGAGCTGCTCGACGGGCTTCATCGAGAACTGCGTGACGATCTTGAAGATCTTGTTGCCGTCGGCGTCGACCTGGTTGGAGTCGGCGAGCTGCAGCGGCACGATGTCGGTCAGCGGACCCTCGGCGATGACGACCGCCGCCGCGTGGATCGAGGAGTTGCGCACGATCCCCTCGAGGCCCTGGGCGACGTCGACGATCTGCTTGGCGATGGGGTCGGAGTCGTAGGCCAGGCGCAGCGGCTCGCCGGGTCGCAGGCAGTCCTCGAAGGAGGGCGAACGGCCCATGATCGGGTCGGGGATGAGCTTCGCGAGCTTGTCCCCCACGCCGTAGTCGTGCTCGAGCACGCGCGCCGCGTCGCGGGTGGCCGCGCGCGGGAACATCTTGCCGAACGTCACGATCTGCGCGACCGACTGGCGGCCGTACTTCTCGACGACATAGCGCATGACCCGCTCGCGGCCGCGGACGGAGAAGTCGATGTCGATGTCCGGCATCGACACGCGCTCGGGGTTCAGGAAGCGCTCGAAGAGCAGGTCGTAGCGCAGTGGGTCGACGTCGGTGATCTGCAGGCAGTAGGCGACGAGCGAGCCGGCGGCCGAGCCGCGGCCGGGCCCGACGGCGACACCGTGCTCCTTGGCATAGCGGATGAAGTCCCAGACGATGAGGAAGTAGGCGTCGAAGCCCATCCGTTGGATGACCTCGAGCTCCATCTCCACGCGCTCGCGCGCCTCGGCGGAGGGCGGATCGCCGTAGCGGCGGACCAGGCCCTCCTCGACGCGGGCGCGCAGGTAGGCGTGCTCGGACGACCCGTCGGGCGTCGGGTAGTGCGGGATGAGCTGCTTGTCGAGCTCGATCTCGACGTTGCAGCGCTCGGCGATCTCCAGCGTCGAGGCGATCGCCTCCGGCCACGGGGAGAAGGACTGCGCCATCTCCTCGTTGGACTTCAGGAAGAACTCGTTCGTGTCGAACGTGAGCTTCGGCGCCTTGAGCGTCGACTTCGTCTGCACGCACAGCAGCGCCGTGTGGTGGTGGTAGTCCTCCTTGCGCAGGTAGTGCACGTCGGCGGTGCCGACGAGCGGGCGCCCGAGCTCACGCGCGATGCGGACGATCCCCTCGTTGGCCTTGTCCTGCTCGGCCAGGCCGTTGCGCTGGACCTCGAAGTAGACGTCCTCGGGCCCGAAGACCTGCAGGAGGTCGTCGGCGTGCGCACGCGCCTCGTCCTCGCGACCGCCGATCAGGCGCTGGCAGAAGCGCGAGGCGAGGCAGCCGGTCAGGGCGATGATCCCGTCGCTGTGGCGCTCGACGACGGCGAGGTCGACCGTCGGCTTGCCGCGGTTGAGGCCGTCGATGAAGCCCGCGCTCGAGAGCTTGACGAGGTTGCGGTAGCCGGCGTCGGTCGCCGCGACGAGCGTGAGGTGGTTGTGCTCGTGGCGCCCGCGCGCGCTCTGGTCGTCGACGAGGTAGATCTCGCAGCCGAGGATCGGCTTGATCCCGTGCTTGCGGGCCGCGAGGAAGAGCTCGACCGCGCCGTTCATGACGCCGTGGTCGGTGAGCCCCAGCGCCGGCTGGCCGAACGCCGCGGCGCGTTCGGCGAGGGCGTCGATCTTGCACGCCCCGTCGAGCAGCGAGTACTCCGAGTGGACGTGCAGGTGGGCGCAGGAGGCAACGGTCACGGGACGATTGAGGATATGCGCCGGCGCGGATGGTCCGGCCGGAGTTCCCGCACGTTGCGTGCGCTCGTTCGTTGCGAACCGAGCGCCTCGCGCAACGATCGTCCCGTCACTCTGGTCCCATGCAGATCGACACGAATGTCAAGCCGCCTGAGACGGCCTTTGGTTCGGCTCGGCGGCGAACGGAGCTTGCTGCGCTCGCCGTGGCACAGCACGGGGCGGTGGCGCACAGCCAGCTCATCGCGCTCGGGTTCACCCGGCACGAGATCCAGGGGATGGCACGCGCCGGCTGGCTTCATCGCGTCCACCATGGCGTCTATGCCGTGGGCAGGCGTTCGCTCGGCCGCAAGGGGCGCTGGATGGCGGCCGTCCTCGTCTGCGGGCCCGGAGCACTGCTGAGCCACCGGGCCGCAGGCGCCCTCCTGGGTATCCGGCGCAGCACCGGGAGCGAGATCGAGATCACTGTCCCGACCGAACGCGGACGGCGGATCAACGGCGTGAGGACCTACCTCTGCAAGCGCCTGCAACTGCCGGATCGAACGGTTCACGACGACATCCCCTGCACCTCGGTCGCCATGACGCTCCTGAGCCTCGCGGCCGTCGTCGATCGTCGCGCTCTCGAGCGTGCCTGCGACGAGGCGGAGGTCCAGCGTCTGTTTGACCTCAGGGCGATCGACGAGCTGCTGGCGCGGGCGCCGCGGCGCCGCGGCGCCGCCAGGCTGCGCGCCGTGCTCGACGAGCGCGCCCTCGGCAGCACCCTCACCCGCAGCGAGCTCGAGGAGCGGGCCGCGCGATCGAGCGTGACCGCCGCAAGGAGGCCGATCTCGTCATGGCCGGTCACCGGGTGCTGCGAGCGACCTGGTCGCAGGTCGAACACGATCCGCAGCCTGTCGCCCTCATGGTCCTGGCAGCGCTGGCCGGCGAGCGTCCTGGCGGCGCTCGCCGCCCGGCCTCCGCGCGGCCCGCGCCGCCTATACGTGTCTACGAGTGATCGCGCTTCGCCGCAACGACGGCGACGGTCGCCACCGTGCTTGCCACGAGCACCGCGGTCGCGACCCGGCGCGACGGCATCATCCGGCCCACGCGACGGCGCACGTACCACTGCACGCCGTGCCACACGACAAATCCAAGCATCTTGTATCCCATACGCCGCAACGTACCCCCGGTCGGCGGTTAGGACTCGCCGGCTTTGCGCAGCCGGTACGCCATCCGCGACTGCAGCGACCACAGCTCGATGAAGCCCGGCGAGGCCTGCTGCGAGAAGAGGCCGCCCGACTCGCCGAAGGAGGCGAGCGACTGGTCGTAGACGGCGTTGGGACTCTGACGGGTGACGACGCGGGCCGAGCCCTTGTAGAGCTTGACGCCGATCGTCCCGGTGACCTGCTCGTTGACGCGGTCCATGAACGCGTCGAGGTCGCCGCGCAGCGGCTCCCACCACAGCCCGGCGTACACGAGGTAGGCCCACTGGCGCTCCAGCCCCGGCTTGAACTGGTTCTGGTGGATCGTGCCGACGAGCTTCTCGAGCTCCTGGTGGGCGAGCAGGATGATCGCCGCTGCCGGGACCTCGTAGATGTCGCGCACCTTCAGGCCGACGATCCGGTCCTCGATGTGGTCGACGATCCCGACGCCGTGGCGGGCGCCGATCTCGGCCGCGCGCTCGAGCAGGTCGACGAGGCCCATGCGCTCGCCGTCGAGCGCGACCGGCACGCCGCGCTCGAAGGTCACGGAGATCACCTGCGGCTCGTCGGGGGCGCGCTCGGGGAGCGTGACAAGCTGGAAGACGTCGTCGTCGGGCGCGTGCGACAAGTCCTCGATCCAGCGGCCCTCCGACGAGCGGCCCCAGAGGTTGTCGTCGATCGAATAGGGCGTGACCCCCGTCCCGCCCTTGAGCGGAATGCCGTGCTGGCGGGCGTACTCGATCTCCTCCTCGCGCCCCATCTGCCAGCCGCGGACCGGTGCGATGACCTTCAGCTCGGGCGCCAGCGTCGCGATCGTCGCTTCGATGCGCACCTGGTCGTTGCCCTTGCCGGTGCAGCCATGGGCGATCGTGTCGCAGCCGGTCGCACGCGCGACGTCGACCGCGAGCTTGGCGATGAGCGGTCGCCCGAGGGCGGTGAAGAGCGGGTAGCCGCTGCCGTAGAGCGCGTTGGCCTTGATCGATGGGAGGACGAAGTCGCGCGCGAACTCCTCGCGCGCGTCGATCGTGTGGCATTCGACGGCGCCGATCCGGCGCGCCTTGCCCTCGATGACGTCGTAGTCCTCGCCGGGCTGGCCGAGATTGACGGTCAGCGTGACGACCTCGGCCTCGTACTCGTCGGCGATCCACTTCAGCATGACGCTCGTGTCGAGGCCGCCGGAGTACAGCAGCAGCACGCGGCCGACCTCGCTCGGCTCGGCGAGGTAGGAGGCAGTGCGGGTGTGCGGGGTCTGATTGATGGCCATGAGGCGGGAAGCCTACGAGTTCGTCACGCCTCGGCGGCTGCAAGCTGCGACGCAACGTGAACGACCGGTGACGAACGCCGGGGGATGAGCTAGCTTCAGCAGGGAATCGAGCGCGTGCGGGGAAGCGCCGGACGGATCCAACGACAGCAGGGGGATACACCCATGACCATGAAGGCACGTCGCAGCCCGCGCGGCGTCAGCGCAGTGATCCTCGCGCTGGCCCTCACCCTGATCGCCGCCGTGCCGACCGCGATGGCGGCCACGACGTACCCGAATGCAGGGACGTTCACCGACGGCGCCGACGGCTACACGTCGGCCGCCACCGGCTGCAAGCTGTTGCCCAACCTCCTTCCGATCAACTCTCCCAACGTGCTCTGCGAGGTCACCAACACGCACTCCGAGACGCTTGGCAACCCGCCCGGCTCCTTGGTGAGCGAGTTCCGCAGCGTCGTCAATGGCCTCGCGATCATCCCGCCGCTCAGCCTCTTCGAAGGCAGCGGCACGCTGCGCTCGCCCTCGTTTCAAGCCGCCGCTGCCGGTCCGGCGACGCTGAGCTTCGATCGCCGCGGGGTCATGAACGCTCTCCTGTCGCTGAACGGCGAGGCGACCTACGCGTTCGTGCTCGTCAACGAGACGACCCCCGGCGAGCAGCCGCTCGCGACCGAGACGATCACGGCGAACACGCTGCTGTCGGAGTTCGACACCGGCTGGGGTGCGATCACGAGCCCGCTCGCCGGCCGGGTGGCCGCCGGCCAGACCTACCGGCTGGAGATCCGCACGCGCTTCAGGCAGGGTGTTCTGCAGGCCGCGCAGGGCACGTTCACGCTGTTCTTCGACAACGTGAGAATGCGTGTCGCCGACGGCACGAAGGACGGCCCGTTCGCGGTCACCGAAGCCGTGTCGCCGTTCACCGACACGACGGCGCAGTTCAACGGCGCCGTGAACCCGCGTGGGGTCCCGGCGACGACGTTCCACTACGAGTACAGCAAGGACGCGACGTTCCCCGACAGCGCGGGCGCACCGACCGTGATCGTCCCGATCCCGGATCGGCTGGTGGGCAGCCAGAACAGGTTCGTCCGGCCGCTCTCGGAGTCGGTCGTGGGGTTGACGCCGGACACGACGTACTACGTGCGCATCGTCGCCCGCAACGCGGAGGGCAGGACGATCGGCAACGTCGTGCCCTTCACGACCGCGCTGACCTCCGGGCCCGGCCCGAAGGGCCCGCCGGGCCCCGCCGGTCCTCCGGGCCCCACGGGTCCCGGCGGACCGCAGGGCGAGCCGGGGATCCCCGGGCAGACCGGGCCCCCCGGCGCCCAGGGACCGGCCGGCGCGCAGGGCCCGCAGGGCGGGCCCGGACCACCCGGACCGGCCGGGCAGACGCCGAACATCGGCTCGTCGATCCAGGACCTGCTATCGACGAACAAGCTCGCGATGATCCGCATCGACGCGACGCGGATCCGGGTCCCGATGACCGGCCGTTACACCGGGCGCGTCCGGGTGCGGATCTTCTGCCGCCCGATCGCCGTGCGGACCTGCTCGGGCAACATGAAGGTCCGGACGAAGAACAAGATCAACCCGGCCAGCGTCGGCCGCCGCCCCGCGCGGCGCGTGACGTGGGCGACGGACGCCGTGCAGCTGGACGTCCGGAAGATCGGCTTTGCGATCTTGAACTTCAACGCTCAGCGCCGCGCGGTCCTCAGGCGCTCGGGATCGGTGCGCTCGACGGTCATCGTCTCCGTCATCGACGCCGAGAACAACCGCCAGAACGTCCGCCGCGAGGTCACGGTGGTGGCCGGCAGGTAGCCGGAAACCGGACAGCGACGCTGCATGGCAGCGGGCCCTCCACCGGAGGGCCCGCCGTCGTGTGCGGGCGGGTTACAGCAGCGCCCGCAGCCGCGCGAGCGCCTCGTCGACCTCGGCCTCGCCGATCGTCAGCGGTGGTAGGAGGCGCACGGTCGCCGGCCCGATCGCATTGACCACGAGGCGCTGCTCCAGCAGCGCGCGGCGGACGATCTCCGGCGCACCGCCACCGCCGAGATCGCAGGCGAGCATGAGCCCGCGGCCACGAACCTCGACGACGCCCGGCAGCCTCATGAGCCCCTCCGCCAGGCGCGCGCCGAGCTCGCGCACACGGCCCAGCAGCAGCGGATCGGAGACGACGTCGAGCACCGCGTGCGCCGCCGCGCAGGTGACCGGTCCGCCGGCGAAGGTCGAGCCGTGGTCGCCGGGCTCGAAGACGTCCGCCAGCCGCGGCCCGCAGATGAGCGCGCCGATCGGCAGGCCCCCGCCGAGCGCCTTGGCAGTGGTCAGGAGGTCGGGCACGACGCCGGCGTCCTCATAGGCCCACAGCGTCCCGGTGCGCCCGAGGCCGCACTGCACCTCGTCGTAGATGAGCGCCGCGCCGTGCTCGTCGCAGGCCGCGCGGGCGGCGTGCAGGAGCTCGTCGTCGAGGATGTGGACGCCGGTCTCGCCCTGCACCGGCTCGAGGATCACCGCAGCGGTGCCCGCGTCGACCGCAGCGGCCACCGCCTCGGCCGTGGGCGCGACCGAGACGAAGCCGGGCACGAGCGGTGCGAACGGCGCCTGCTTGGACTCCTGCGGCGTCGCCGAGAGCGAACCGTACGTGCGCCCGTGGAAGCCGCGGTGCACGGACACGATCGTGCCGCCCCGCTTCGCCTTGCGCGCGACCTTCAGCGCCGCCTCGTTGGCCTCGGTGCCGGAGTTGGCGAAGTGGACCTTGCCGCCGAGCGAGCTCTCCGCCAGGCGCTGCGCGAGGCGTATCCCGGGCTCGGTGTAGAAGAGGTTGCCGACGTGGACGAGCCACGCGGCCTGCTCGCGGATGGCCGCGACGACCGCCGGATGGCCATGGCCGAGCGAGGTCACGGCGAGGCCGGTCTGGAAGTCGAGGTACTCCTCCCCGTCGGTGTCCCAGAGACGCGCGCCCTCGCCGCGGACGAACGCGACGGGCATGCGTGCGTAGGCCGGCACGACATGCTCGCGCTCCAGCGCCTGGAGCTCTTCGAGGCCCATCGGGACGGGGCGCGCAGTCCGTGTCATGCGGCCGGGTGGATCTTCGTGCCGCTTCCGGCGTCGGTGAAGAGCTCGAGCAGCAGCGAGTGGGCGACCCGGCCGTCGACGATGTGCGCCGCGCTCACGCCGCCGTGGATCGCGTCGACACAGGCCTGGAGCTTGGGCCGCATGCCGCCGAGGGTGTCGGGCAGCGCCTCGATGACCTTGTCGGCACCGGCCGACGTGATGCGCGACGCGGGGTCGCCTGGATCGCGCAGCCAGCCCGCCACATCGGTCAGGAAGACGACCTTGTAGGCGCCGAGCGCCTTGGCGATCGCGCCCGCCGCCTCGTCGGCGTTGACGTTGTAGGAGCGGCCGGCGGCGTCGGCGCCCACCGACGCGATGACCGGGATGTAGTCGAGGGCGATGTGCTCGAGCACGCCGACGTCGACGCGATCGATCTGCCCGACGAAGCCGATGTCCTCTCCCCCGGGCGCGCTCTGGCGCGAGACGCGCAGCAGCGACCCGTCGTCGCCGCAGAGCCCGACGGCCGGCTGGCCGTGACGGTTCAGGCGCAGCACGATGTCCTTGTTGACCTTTCCCACGAGGACCATCTTCGCGACCTCGACCGTCGCCTCGTCGCTCACCCGCAGTCCGGCGACGAACTCGACGGGCATCCCGAGACGGTCCATGTAGGACGTGATGTCCGGCCCACCGCCGTGGACGACGACCGGTTTCATCCCGACGTACTTCAGCAGCACGACGTCGCGGGCGAACTCCTCGCGCAGGTCGGGGTCGGTCATGGCAGCGCCGCCGTACTTGATGACCACCGTGCGACCGTGGAACTCGCGGATGTACGGGAGCGCCTCGAGGAGGGTGCCGACGTCGCGCATCGCTGCTCCTCGACCTAGGTCGTGTACTCGGCGTTGATCGTCACGTACTCGTGGCTGAGGTCGGAGAAGAAGATCTCGGTCTTGGCGCCGATGCCGGGCAGCCCCACCTCGTAGTCGATCTCCAGGCCGGTCGCGGCCGCACGCAGGGCGTCCTCGTCGTGACCCACCGCCGCCCCGCTCGCGCACACCCCGATGCCCTCGATCGCGATGTCCAGCGGCAACGGGGCGGTGTCGCGGAGCGCGGCGCCGACGGCCTGCGCGATGCGCCCCCAGTTCGGGTCGGCCCCGTGCAGCGCGGTCTTCACCAGCGGCGAGTTGGCGACTGCGCGCGCCGCGCGCTCGACGTTCTCGGCGTCGCCGCCGCGCACGACGATGCGGCCGACGCGCTTGGCGCCCTCGCCGTCGCGGACGATCAGGAGGGCGAGCATCCGCAGCAGCGCGTCGAGCGCCTCGCCGAGGCGCAGCTCGTCCTCGGACTCCGGCGCGACCTGCACGCCGCTGGAGCCCGAGCACATGAGGATCGCGGTGTCGTTCGTCGACAGCTGGCCGTCGACGGAGATGCGGTCGAACGAGCGCTTGACGCAGACGCCGAGCAGGAGGTCGGCCGTCGCGGGCTCGAGCGCCGCGTCGGTCTGCACGAAGCACAGCATCGTCGCGAACGCCGGCTCGATCATCCCGGCGCCCTTGGCCTGCGCCGTCAGCCGCACCGGACCGGACGGCAGCTGCACCGTCAGCGCCGCGCGCTTCTCGAATGCATCGGTCGTCATGATCGCCTGCGCGAACTCCTCGTCGCCGCGCGGATGCAGCGCCGTGCCGAGGCGCTCGAGCGCAGAGACGATCGCCCGGCCGTCGAGCGGCACGCCGATGACCCCGGTCGAGGCGACCGCGACGGCGTCGGCATCGACGCCGGCCGCGACCGCCGCCGCACGCTGGACGCGGGCGGCCTCGTCGAGACCGTGGCGGCCGGTCGCGGCATTCGCGTTGCCGGAGTTGGCGACGACGACGCGCAGGCGATCCAGGTGCGTGTGCTGCTGCGTGAGCACCACAGGGGCGGCGAGCACGCCCGAGCGCGTGAAGCGCGCCGCGCTGCAGGCGTCCTCGCCGTCGCAGACGAGCAGGCCGACGTCGCGCGCGCCGTTGGGCTTCAGTCCCGCCGCCGTCGCGCCCGCACGGAAGCCGGCCGGCAGGCCGCCGCCGTCGTCGTCGGCGACGTGCTCCGGGCGCTGCACCCAGCGCGAGGCGAAGAAGTCGCTCACGACCATGCCTCGATCCCGGTCGTCTCGGGCAGCCCGTACATGAGGTTGAGGTTCTGGACGGCCTGCGACGCGGCGCCCTTCCACAGGTTGTCGATCGCCGCGAACACGAGGACCTTGCCGGTGCGCGCGTCGGCGCGGGCGTGGATCGCGCAGACGTTCGTGTCACGCACGTCGCGCACGCCGGGCGGCGCGTCGACGACCTCGACGAACGGGTGGTCGTGCGCCCAGCGGTCGTAGGCCTCGCCGACGCGCTCGGCACTCCAGGGCTCGCTCGTCGTGACGTAGCAGGAGACGAGCTCGCCCTGGTCGAGCGGCATGAGGTGCGGCGTGAAGGTCGTCGTGACCGGGGCGCCCAGCGCGGCGAGCTCCTGGTCGATCTCGGGCATGTGGCGGTGCTCGCCGACGCCGTAGGGCACGACGTTCTCGGTCATCGCCACGAAGTGCGTCTTCGCGCTCGGTGCCCGCCCGGCCCCCGAGACGCCCGACTTCGCGTCGACGACGACGTCGAGCACCGTGCCCGACGCCGCCAGTGGAGCGAGCGCCAGCAGCGTCGCCGTCGGAAAGCAGCCGGGGTTGGCGACGAGGTCGGCGCCGGCGATCTCGGCGCCGTAGAGCTCGGGCAGTCCGTAGATGCCCGTGCCGAAGAGCTGCGGTGCGCCGTGCTCGCCGTACCAGCGCGCGTAGGCGTCGCGATCGCGCAGGCGAAAGTCGGCGCTGAGGTCGACGACGCGCACGCCTCGCTCGCGCAGCGCCGCGACGACCGGCGCGGCGGCGCCGTGCGGATAGGCGACGATCGCGGCATCGACGTCCCCGTCGCGGTCGAGGTCGAGGTCGCGCAGGACGGCGTCGACGCGGTGATGCGGGTACAGGTCGCTCAGCGGGCGGCCGGCGTCGCCGCGACTCGTGACGCCGTGCAGCGCGAACGCCGGGTGACGGTCGACGAGCCGCGCCGCGAGCGCCCCGGCGTAGCCGGAGCCGCCGGCGACGAGGACGCGCGGCTTGGACAGCGGCCTAGCCACGCAGCTCCCCCCCCAGCTCGTCGGCCAGCCGGGCGACGATCCGCTCGCGCACCGGCGCGACGTCGGCGTCCGTGAGCGTGCGATCGCCGGCGCGGAACGTCAGCGCGATCGCCAGCGACGTGCGTCCCGCCGCGATCTGCTCGCCGCGGTAGACGTCGAAGACCTCGGCGCGCGTGAGCAGCCTGCCGCCCGCGCCACGAACGACCTCGAGCACCCTCGCCGCGGGCACGCCTGCGTCGACGACGATCGCGATGTCCTCGCGCAGCTCGGGGAACGAGGTGAGGTCCTCGTACGTCGGGATCGTCCCCGCGTGCGCGATCACGGCGTCGAGGTCCACCCCGAACGCGGCGACGCCGTCGAGGTCCCAGCCGCGCGCGACGAGCGGGTGCACGTCGCCGACCCAGCCGACCTCCACGCCGCCGACGCTGACGGCCGCGCTGCGGCCGGGGTGCAGGAACGGCTGCGCCCGCGCCGCGAACGAGCCCTCCACGCGCAGCGCGCCCAGGAGCGCCTCGAGGTGGGCCTTCGCGGCGAAGACGTCGCCGGGGACGAGCGCGGCGAGCGCGCGGTGCTCGTGGGGCAGCGTGTCACCGGTCGCGAGGTAGACGGCGCCGGACTCGAAGAGGCCCGGCACCCCCTGGCCGCGGGCGGCGTTGTGGCGCGCGACGTCCAGCAGCGAGCCAAGCAGCGTCGTGCGCAGGACCGACTGGTCCTCGCTCATCGGATTGGCGATGACGACGTGGCGGCGGCGGGGATCGTCGGCGGGCAGCCGCAGCCGCTCGTCGCGCTCGGGCGACTCGAAGCTCCAGCCGACGATCTCCAGCAGGCCGCGATCGGCGAGGACGTCCTCCGCGCGCCGGCGCAGGCGCTGCGCGGGCGTCAGGATGCCGACCGCGCCGCGCCGGCTGGGCAACGTCGCGGGCAGCTGGTCGTTGACGCCGTGCAGCCGCACGACCTCCTCGATGAGGTCCGCTTCACGGGTGACGTCGTTGCGCCGCCAGTGCGGGACCGTCACGTCGAGCCCGTCGGGACGCTCGGCGGTCTCGAAGCCGAGACGCTGGAGGTGCAGCGCGGCCTCCGAGCGCGTGATGTTCACGCCCAGCAGGCCGACCATGCGCGCGTCGCGCAGGCGGATGACGCTGTGCGCGTAGGAGTCCACGCCTGGCCCGCCCACGTCGATCGTCCCCGGCACGAGCCGCGCGCCGGTGAGCTCGAGCATGAGCGCCGTCGCGACCGCCTGAGCCTCGAGCGCCTGCTCGGGCGAAAGGCCCTTCTCGAAGCGCGCGCTGGCCTCGCTGCGCAGGCCGAGCTTCAGCGAGGTCGCGTGGATGTTCGCACCGACCCAGGTCGCGACCTCCATGAGGACGCGCGTCGTGTCGGGCCCGACCTCCGAGCGCACGCCGCCCATGACGCCGGCGATCGACGTCGGCCCCTCGTCGTCGGCGATGAGGCAGACGTCGGCGTCGAGCACGCGTGTCTGGCCGTCGAGCGTGGCGAGCTGCTCCCCGTCGGTCGCGCGCCGCACGACGAGCCGGCCGCCGGCGATGCGGTCGAGGTCGAAGGCGTGCAGCGGCTGGCCCGTGAGCAGCATGACGTAGTTCGTGATGTCGACGACGTTGTTGATCGGGCGCTGCCCGGCGGCCATGAGCCGCGCCTTCAGCCACGGCGGCGAGGAGCCGATCGTCACGTCCTCGAACGCCCGGGCGGTGAAGCGCGGGCAGAGGTCGGTGGCCTCGACGACGATCTCGACGCCGATGTCGTCGCTGTGCAGCGAACCCGGATCGTCCTCCCACGGCGCCCGTTCGAGCACGGCGCCCGTCGCCGCGTGCGCCTCGCGGGCCACGCCGTAGACACCCAGGCAGTCGGGCCGGTTGGGCGTGATCTCGAGCTCGAGCACGTCGGTCGAGAGCGGCAGCACGCCCGCCAGCGGCTGGCCGGGCTCCAGGCTGTCGTCGCCGTCGAGCACGAGCGTCTCGTCGTGGTCGGGGCCGATCGCGAGCTCGTCCTCGGCGAGGATCATCCCCTCCGAGGCGACGCCGCGGAGCTTGGCCTTCCGCAGGCGCGTCCCGTCGGGCATGACCGCGCCGGGGCGGCCGACGGCGACGAGCTGCCCCGCGACGACGTTCGGCGCCCCGCAGACGATCTGCGCCTCCTCGCCGTCGCCGACGTCGACGACGCAGACGCTCAGCCGGTCGGCGTCGGGATGACGCTCGGCGCTCAGCACGCGGCCGACGACGAACGCGTCGAGCTCGGACACGCCGTGGTGGTCGATGCGGTCGACCTCCGTGCCGGTCATCGCCAGCCGCGTCGCGAGCTCGCCGACCGGCAGGTCGGGGGCGCAGTACTCCCGCAGCCACTCCACCGGGACCCTCATCTCGCCGTCATCCGAACTGCTCCAGAAAGCGCGCGTCGTTGTCGTAGAGCAGGCGCAGGTCGGGGACGCCGTGCTTGAGCATCGCGATCCGCTCGATCCCCATGCCGAACGCGAAGCCCTGCACCTTCTCGGGGTCGTAGCCGTATTCCGCGACGTAGCCGAAGACGTTCGGGTCGACCATGCCGGAGCCGAGGATCTCGACCCAGCCGGTGTCCTTGCAGACGCGGCAGCGCTGGCCGGCGACGTGCTCCATGAAGCACGACACGTCGACCTCGACCGACGGCTCCGTGAAGGGGAAGAAGTGCGGGCGCAGGCGAACCTCGCGGTCCGGGCCGAAGATCGCACGTGCGAACGCCAGCAGCGTGCCCTTGAGGTCGGCGAGGGTGACGTCCTCGTCGACCGCCAGGCCCTCGATCTGGTGGAACTGCGGCGTGTGCGTCGCGTCGGAGTCGGGCCGGTAGACGCGGCCCGGGACGATGATGTACAAGGGCGGCGGCTGCGCCTCCATGGCGCGGATCTGCATCGGCGAGGTATGCGTGCGCAGGAGGACTTCTGAGGGATGCTCCCCCTCGGCCTCCGGCCGCTGGACATAGAACGTGTCCGAGCGCCCGCGCGCGGGGTGCGTCGGCGCGTGGTTGAGCGCGTCGAAGTTGTAGTAGACGGTCTCGACCTCGGGTCCCTCGGCGATCCGGAAGCCGAGGCCGAGGAAGACGTCCTCGATCTCGCGCCGTGTGGCGGTGAGCAGGTGCAGCCGGCCGACCGGCTGTGGAGGGTACCCGGGCAGCGTGACGTCGACGGTGTCGGTCTGCAGCCGGCGCTCGAGCTCGCCGGCGGCGAGCTGCTCGCCGCGCTGCGCGATGAGCGCGTCGAGCGCCTGGCGCGCCTGGTTGGCGGCCTTGCCGGTCGGTCCCCGCTCCTGGGGCGGGAGCTGCGCGATCCCGCGCAGGACATTGGGCAGCTCGGCCTTGCGCCCGAGGTAGCGGACGCGCAGCTCCTCGAGCTCGGCGCTCGTGCCCGCGCCCACGATCGCCGCCTCGGCGTCTGCGCGGAGCTCTGCGATGCGGTCGATCATTGCGAGGGCTCCCGCCTGGACTGACCAGCGACGATGGGCGAGCGATGGCGCGCAGTCATGCGTGCGCCATCCTAGGACGAGGCCGGGCGGCCGGCATACCGCAGGGGTGTGTCGGCTTCGTACGCCTCAGCCCTGCCACGTCGACGCGCCTCCCCGCGTGAGCTCGTAGAGCGCGACCGTGGCGGCCATCGCGGCGTTGAGCGATTCGCTCGCGATCGGGATGTGCGCGACGCGATCGCAGGCCCCGACCACGGCCGGGGCGAGCCCGTCGCGCTCGGCGCCGACGACGAGGGTCGTCTCGCCGTCCGCCGGGGCGGCCAGCGCCGCGCCTGCCCCCGCGACGAGCGCGACCCGCTCGCCGGGCAGCTCCTCGACGGTCGACACGCGCGCGAGGGGCACCGCGAAGATCGCTCCCATCGACGCGCGCACGGCCTTCGGCCCGAACGGGTCCGCGCAGCCGGGCCCGACCACGACCGACGCCGCGCCGAACGCCAGCGCCGAACGCACGATCGTGCCGACGTTGCCGGGGTCGCCGACGCCCCAGAGCGCGACGCAGAGCGGTCCACGAGGCGCGCTCCAGCGCGCCGAGTAGACCCCGAGCTGCCGCGTCCCCGAGCCGAGCCCCGACACGCCCGCCAGCAGCGCCCCCTCGACCTCGTCGCCCTCCAGGCCGCTGCCGGCGGCGTTGAGCAGGTGCACGGGACGCCAGCCCGACGCGGCCGCGGCAGACACGAGGTCCTCGCCCTCCGCCACGAAGCGCCCGCTCTCGTCGCGCGCGCGCCGCCGCGCGAGCTTGCGGATCTCCTTGAGCTTCTCGTTGTGGCTTGAGGTGATGGTCATCTGAAACGAAAAAGGGCGCCGTCCCGGAGAGGAAGCGGCGCCCGTGAGGTCGGTTGCTGTCGGCTGGTGCGGTCAGGCAGCCGACGCCTCGCGGGCGGCGTCGACGAATCGGCGGAAGGTCTCGGGGTCGCGGACGGCGATGTCGGCCAGCACCTTGCGGTCCAGCTCGATGCCGGCGACCTGCAGGCCGTGGATGAACGTCGCATAGGTCATGCCGTTCTCGCGCGCGGCGGCGTTGATGCGGGTGATCCACAGCCGCCGGAAGTCGCGCTTGCGGTTGCGACGATCGCGGTACTGGTACGCCTCCGCCTTCATGACGGCTTCCTTGGCGCGCTTGTAGTTCGAGTTCGCCTCGCCGCGGAAGCCCTTGGCGCGCTCGAGCGTCGCGCGGCGCTTCTTGCGGGCGTGGACGGACCGCTTGACGCGCGTCATCGGTGGTCCGTCCTGTGAGTCCGTGCAGGACGAACCACTACTTGCTCCCCGTGCGCAGGAGCTTCTTGACCCGCGGCGCGTCGTCGTCGGAGAGGATCGCCGGCTTGGCGTGCATGCGCTTGCGCTTCGGGGACTTCTTCTCGAGGATGTGGCTCGTGAAGGCGTGCCGGCCGCGGACCTTGCCGCCGGCGGTGATCTTGAAGCGCTTCTTGGCGCCGGAATGGGTCTTCATCTTCGGCATGCGAGCGGGTCAGTATGGCAGACCGCCCAGGACTCTCGGCGCTCGACGATCGCGACGGCCGACCGTGGCGCGCGAGTCCGCGGGCGCTCAGGCGCCGGCGTCGGCCTCGGCGGGGGCCGGCGTGGGCTCGCCGTCGGCGTGGGCCGGCGCGGGCTCGTCGTCGGCGGATGGGGCGTCGAGCTCGCCGCTGAGGACGGCCTTCGAGGGGCCGAGCATCATCGTCATGTTGCGCCCGTCCTGCAGCGGGCGCTGCTCGACGACGCCGATCTCCGAGAGCTCCTCGGCGAGGCGGTCGAGGATCATCACGCCGCGCTCGGGGTGCGTCACCTCGCGCCCCCGGAACATGATCGTGATCTTGACCTTGTCCTTGTGGCGCAGGAAGCGCTCGACGTGGCCCTTCTTCGTCTTGTAGTCGTTCTCCGCGATCTTCGGCCGGAACTTGATCTCGCGGATCGTGATCTGCTGCTGGTGCTTGCG
>Ga0136631_10000124_pt1 | contig 22157 bp, 24 predicted proteins | sample AntDrymUQ6012206_2_FD_104655 | JGI IMG/M metagenome (GOLD analysis project Ga0136631, IMG submission 104655) | Polar desert sand microbial communities from Dry Valleys, Antarctica - metaG UQ601 (22.06) | ecosystem: Environmental > Terrestrial > Soil > Desert | place: Antarctica: Dry Valley... | reverse complement strand
GTGTCACGGCGCTTTTCTCGGTGGCATCCTCGCGCGCGACCGCTTCGCGCATTCGCGCCAGCGCATCGTTGGTGCGTCCTTCGGCGAGGTCGAGCCACGCCTGAGCGGCCAGCTGCTGGATTGCGACCTGCTCGGCCCAGTATCCCTCGCCCTTCGCGGTCAGGCGCTGCTGAAAGGCCGACAGCGAATCCACGGACGCCTTTGCCTTGACGAGATCGCGCGTGCGGGAGGCGCCGAGCGATCGGGCGAAGTGTGTCATCGCTTCCGTGTGCGGATAATCGGTGGGCGTGGGCACGAGTGCCGCGGCCTCGGCCCATGCGCTGCGCTCGAGAACCCAGCGCGCCGGTATCGCGGCGAGGGCGAAGAATCCGGCGGACGCCGGCGCGGCACCGGTGATCGCGGCGGGATCGAAGCGCGCCGCGATCACCGGCAGGCCATCCAGAATCGCTTTCGCCTCGGCTTCCCTGCCCAGCTGCAGGTAGGCGTACATCGCGTAGTCGGCGGCGTGCAGCGCTTCAGCGATGGAACCACTACTCAGAGCGACGTCCCCGGACCTCTTGTTCGAATTGATGGACTCTGCCCACATGCCGACCCGGGTAAACGTGTGAGAGGGCATGTGGAGCGCATGCGCGGCGGATGGAGCGATCGTCGCATATCGCCGCGCGGCAGCTCGCGCCTTCTTCGCGAGCGCGGGATAGTCGTAGCTGTGGATGATATAATGGGCCAGCCCGGGATGGTCGGGCTGCTTCACCCACAGCTTCTCGAGAATGCTGCCGGCCTTCAGCTGGTTGGCGTAGGTCTTGTCGGTCGGTGGCGCGGATGCGGCTAACGAGATCGCGTAGAAGATCCGGGCTTCAGTGTCGCCTGCGTTGCGGGCAGCCAGCTCGCTCATCGCGCGCTCGTAGGCGACGATGCGCGTCCGCTGGTCCCTGCGCTCGAAGTCGTCGTACAGCTGGCTCACGGCTCCGATGTACGCGCGCTCGCGGTCCGTCGCGCCGGCGCTCAGTCGCAGCGCCGCGTCGGCGGACTGTTTACCCTGTCGCAGGAGCGCGACCGACCGGTTCCCGGGCGCCATCGGGTTGGTCCAGCGACTGAGCGCGATTCCCCAGTGTGCCATCGCACAGGTGGAGTCGGCCGCCAGCACTTCGTTGAACGCACGGATCGATGCGCCGAACTCGAAGGAGTGCAGCAGCGCGACGGCGCGGTCGAACCGGGTCGCTGCTTTCGGGCTGCAGGAGGTCGGAAAGTGCACGGTTCCCAACCGTTCGACCGATGTGGCGGGCGGATGCGCGTGCTGGGAGCCGGCGGTTGCGCACGGAAGGAGCAGAACCACAGCGAGAAAGGCGGCGTGTCTCATGAGCCTGATCTTGCAGCGCGACGGCCCGGACGGCAAGACCTTTTCCGGACGCTCCACTGGAAGCCCCGTCCGCGGTACCGCATCGTATGGCGTGAGCAGCGGCCTCTACGTCGTCATGGGCGTCTCGGGTTCCGGCAAGAGCGTCATCGGCGCGGCGCTGGCCGCGGCGCTAGGTCTCACTTTCGTCGAAGGAGATGCGTATCACCCTCCCGAGAACGTAGATCGGATGTCACGCGGGATTGCGCTGACTGACGCGGACCGCGCGGGCTGGCTTCACGCGCTGGCGGCACGGATCGGCGTGGCAGCTACCAATGGCGAAGGCCTCGTGCTGACGTGCTCGGCGCTCAGGCGATCGTACCGCGATATTCTGCGCGCCGAATCCCCTGCACTTCGTTTCGTGTTCCTCAAGGGCTCCCGAGACCTGATCGCCGAGCGCCTCGCCAGCCGCCGCGGGCACTTCATGCCGCCATCTCTGTTGAAGAGCCAGCTTGCCACCCTCGAGGAGCCGTCGCCTGACGAAAATGCGTGGGTGTGTGACATCGATCAGTCTCCGCAGGAGATCGTTGCCGGTCTCGTAGCGCGCGTATCAGCATGACCACCGACGCCAGGCTCCTGCTCTACGCGCTCGTCGCCGTGACAGCGCTGATCGTACTCATCGCGCGCTTCAAGCTGCACCCATTCATCGCCCTCGTTGCCGTCTCGCTCGGACTTGGCGTCGTGGCCGGGATGCCCCTCGCCGGCGCAGTGAAGGCATTTCAGGACGGCGTCGGCGGCACGCTTGGCTTCATCGCCATCGTCCTGGGGCTGGGCACCATGCTCGGCAAGATGATGGCGGAATCGGGCGCCGCGACGCGGATCGCGACGACCATGATCGACCTGTTCGGCGTCAGGCGCGTTCACTGGGCAATCATGATCGTCGCGTTCATCGTCGGCATGCCGGTTTTCTTCCAGGTCGGTTTCGTCCTGCTCGTTCCGCTGGTGTTCACCATTGCGCGGCGCACGGGGATGTCGCTGATCAAGATCGGGATCCCGCTGGTCGCGGGATTGTCGGTGGTGCACGGAATGCTGCCGCCACATCCGGCGGCGATGCTCGCTGTCGCTGCCTACGACGCGGACCTGGGCCTCACCATTCTGTACGGAGTGGTGGTCGGACTGCCGACAGCGTCATTGGCAGGCCCGATCTTCGCCGCGTGGATCGCGCCCCGCATCGTGCTTCCCCTTGAGAACCCGCTCGCGAGTCAGCTCGAGGGCGAGGCAGGGCAGCAGATGCCGGGATTCGGAATCTCGCTCTTCACGGTGCTGGTCCCGGTGATCCTGATGCTGCTCGCCAGCGCCGCCGACGCGACGCTCGACGCAACGAGTACGCTGCGCGCGGCGCTCCATTTCATCGGACACCCGATCGTCGCGCTGCTGCTCGCGCTGCTCTTCTCCTTCTGGTCGCTTGGCGGAGCCCGGAGCTTCTCCCGAGAGGAAGTGCTCAGGTTCTGCAACGACTGCCTCGCGCCGACCGCAACCATATTGCTCGTGATCGGTGCGGGTGGAGGGTTCAATCAGGTGCTGATCCAGAGCGGCGTCGGGCGCGCCGTCGCCGGCGTCGCGCTGGGCTCCAGCTTTTCGCCGCTCGTGCTCGGCTGGATTGTCGCGGCGCTCATTCGTGTAGCGACCGGGTCCGCCACGGTAGCGATGACGACATCAGCCGGCATCGTCGCCCCGATAGCGCTGGCAACGCCGGGCACCAGCGCCGAGCTGCTGGTGCTGGCAACGGGTGCGGGCTCGCTGGTGCTCTCGCACGTGAACGATGCCGGCTTCTGGCTGATCAAGGAGTTCTTCAATATGACGGTACCCCAGACACTCAGGACGTGGACCGTAGCGGAGACGATCATCGGCGTCGCTGGCCTGGGGTTCACGATCCTCCTGAGTCTTGCCGTTTGAGCGGCGAGGACGATTAACCGAGAACGACAGCCTTGCGACTCTCGCAGCTCGCATCTATGCCTCTCGACGCTCGCAGCTGTGTCGTTCCACATTTCAACTCTCCTACCACGGAAACTCTGGAGAATCGCGAATGAACATTATGTCGACGTCGGCAATCAGCGCCTTAGCGGTGCTGGCCGGCCTGGGATGCATGCCACAGCAGCACCGCCCTGGCGACACCGGAGGCGTGGGCAGCCCGAGCGAGTGGATCGACGTGACCGCCGCGCTCGATCCAGCCACGACTCCGGTGTACGAGGGCGACGCCCCGATGAAGTTCGAGTTCCTCAAGGACATGCGCAAAGGCGATGGGTTTACGTTGTCGGTCTACTCGCTCGGCGCGCACAGCGGGACTCATATCGATGCGCCGATGCATTTCATCCGCGACGGTATTGCCGTCGACCAGGTATCAGTGGGACGACTGATCGGCCCCGTGCGGGTGATAAACATCCCTGACCATGTGCAGAAGATCGACGCCGCGGAGCTTAACCAGCATGGCTGGCGCGGCGCCGAGCGTGTGTTCTTCCGGACGCGGAGCTCGCTGCGAGGCTGGATGACGTCCGCGAGCTTTCACCGCGACTTCGCGTATATCGCCCCGGACGCGGCGCAGCTGCTGGCAGACGCCGGCGTGAAGCTGGTTGGGATAGACTACATCTCCGCCGAGCAGTTCGGCGCGCCGACGCCGAGGACGCACCAGATTCTGCTCGGCAGGGGGATCCCGATCGTGGAGGGACTGGCGCTCCATGGGGTTGAGCCGGGCGATTACGAAGCGATCGTGCTTCCCATCAAGGTGAGTGGACACGAGGGCGCGCCAGCGCGCGCGGTATTGCGGAGGCGAGCCAACGCAAGGGTGCGTGATATACTGTCAATAGGCGCACAATGATCGTAGGGGATCTTGAGCTGGCTCCTGGTCCGTTCTTCGGAGGCGGCAACTCGGAGGATCGATGCGCAAGGAATTTGAGAACGCACTTGTGAAAGGTGGCGTGCCGGTAGAGATGGCAGCGAAACTATCGCTACTCCTCGCTCCCGGAGTGCTTCTCACCAGCGTTCCCTCCACCGACGAAGAGGTAAGAGTCGGCGCGTCGAAGTTCGGGGGCGAACCTGATATGCCGGAGGAAACCAAGTGGCCGACCTGGAAGGGTAAGCCGCTGGCATTCCTGGCCCAGATCGATCTTTCCAACGTTCGCCAGTTTCCATGGTGCGCGTCGCTTCCCACCGAGGGCCTGCTGTCCGTCTTCTACGACCAGGACCAGAGTACTTGGGGAATGGATCCCGCGGACAAGGGAAGCTGGTCAGTCCAGTTCAGCGACGGCAAGGAACTCGCCCGTCGTCGGCAGCCGCCGGGCATGGAAGTCAACTACTCGGTCTGTGCCCTTCAAGTGAAGGAGGTGGCCAGTCTGCCCGAACTGCATTCCGATATCTACGACCGTGCTGACCTGACGCCAGTGGAGCGGGATGTAATTAAGCAAATCTTCGAACAGGCTGATGGTCACGGCGTAGAAGGCGCCAGAAACCGGTTGTTCGGCCATCCGTCGCAGATTCAGGGAGACATGGCGCTCGAGTGTCAGCTCGTATCGCACGGTATCAACACCGGGACTCCCGAAGCGTACGCGTCTGCGAAGGCAAAAGCCCTGGCGCCGGGCGCTGACCAGTGGCGCATGTTGCTTCAGATCGATAGCGACGAGAACGCGATGTTCGAGTGGGGTGACCTTGGTCGGCTATTCTTCTGGATCACCGAGGACGCGCTGAAACGGCGGGCGTTCGACGAAGTGTGGATGATTCTGCAGTGTTCGTGACCCGGATGTCGGCTCTCTTCGGAAGCTGAGGCATTCCAAGCGCGCCAGCGATGTGACAGGTATCCAGGTCCTGAGTGAACAGTGTTGAGTTACCCGTTGAGGCTCGTGCTCCCCGTTGGAAATAACGATAACAGCCAGGTGTTGAAGTGAAACTTGCATGCGTTGGTGTGTTCGCCCTTGCAGCCTGCTCTTCGACGGCGCCACCGGGCGTCGAGCCCGGTGGGCCGAGCCCGCCACCGGGACCTCCGGCGGCCGCCGTACTCGTCTGGAGCGACGAATTCGAGGGCCCAGCCGGAACGTCCTTCGACCGCTCCAAGTGGACTGCCGACACCGGTGGAAGCGGCTTCGGCAACCGGGAAAGGCAATTCTATACGACACTCGCCGAGAACGTGGCGCTGGACGGCAACGGCAATCTCGTGATTACGGCGCGCGCCGAGCCGCAGCCATCGACATATGAATGCTGGTACGGCAACTGTCGCTACACATCGGCGCGGCTCAAGACCAAAGGGTTGTTCGAGCGTACATACGGCCGGTTCGAGGCGCGTATCCGCGTTCCGCGCGGTCAGGGTATATGGCCCGCGTTCTGGATGCTCGGTGCCGATATCGACGCGGCTGGCTGGCCCCAGTGCGGCGAGATAGACATCATGGAACACATCGGGCGGGAGCCGACCACCGCTTACGGAACGTTGCACGGGCCAGGCTATTCCGGAGCCCAGGGCATCAGCCGCGGACAGACGCTGACCGGGAACTACGCCGACGACTTTCACATTTTCGCGGTCTCCTGGCGGCCGAATCTGATTCAGTGGTTCATCGATGGACGCGAGTATCATCGGCTGAGCTCCTGGGATCTGCCCGCCGGTGCCAAGTGGGTTTTCGACCATCCGTTCTTTCTGCTGGTGAACCTGGCGGTCGGAGGCGCGTGGCCGGGCGACCCGGATGCATCGACGACCTTCCCGCAGCAGCTTGTTGTGGACTACGTGCGGGCGTATTCGGAGCCCTGACGTGCCCGCTCTTCCGCATCGCTCGCCACGCATCACATAATTCGTAAATGCAACGTCGCGCCTTCCTCACCCGCATCGGACTTGCCGCCGCGGCAGCGCAGCTGGGCTGCGCACCCAACATGGCGCGGGCGGGGGTGGGACGACGTAAGCTGCGCCGCACGGGAATTCAGCTTTACAGTCTCCGCGCCGATGCCCGTCTCGACCTGGAGCGGACCCTGGCGGAGATCGCCGCGATCGGCTACAACGACGTCGAGCTGCTCGGGTCGATGAACAATTTCGGCATGCCCGCGGCGCGGCTGCGCGAGGTTCTCGACCGCAACGGCCTGCGCGCCCCCTCGACGCACGTGGGCGGCGGAGTCGTCGATGATCTCGAGCGCAATCTCGACGAAGCACAGATCCTGGGTCACCAGTATCTCGTCGTCGCCAGCCTCCCGATCCAGGGGACGCGCACGCTCGACGACTATCGGCGCTGGGCGGACCGGCTGAACGAAGCCGGCCGCCGCGCCCGCACCCGCGGCGTGTGGATCGGATTTCACAACCACGCCAACGACATGACCGTCATCGATGGTGTCGTCCCCTACGACCTGCTCATCGACCGCACGGATCCGGCGCTGGTGCGGCACCAGCTCGACACGGGAAATACGGCTATGGGCGGAAAGGATCCACTGGAGTACGTGCGGCGCTACGGCTCGCGGTACTGGCTCTTTCACATCAAGGACGTCCCGCGGCTCGGTGCGACCAGTGATACGGAGCTCGGCAAGGGAATGATCGACTTCCGCCGGCTCCTCGCCAACATTTCCGACATAGATGAGAAGCATTTGTTCGTGGAGCAGGAAACATATCCAGGGGCGCCGATCGACAGCCTGCGTCGGGATTACTTCTACCTCTCGGCCCTGGAATTCTGATCGACCATGTGTTCGACGAGGATGAGCGCCCGGTAGGTCACGTGCTTACCTCACCTCACAGCTGTTCTTCGACGAGTCCTTCACCGACCGGGTCCACGCGCTGGCACCGTATGCGGCGAAGGGACAGCGAGATCTGCGGAACCGGAACGACCGTATTTATCAGGAGTCGGGTGAAACGCTGCTGCTGAATGTGGCGAGTGCCGCGGACGGCTACGAGGCCGGCTTCGATATCGGGTTGGACCTGTCCGACACGAACACCGGCAAATCGGACGGAATGCGCCGCGGCCGGTCGCGGGCACCGCGCCGTCCTAACGCGTAGCGGACGTCGGTCTGGAATTGAGACTACAAAGAACTGCTATGCTACCCGCGGTCCGCTAAACGCTGCCCGCCTCCTGCTGCCTGCGTCACCGACTGGTCGCAGGCGAGCTTGGGGTCGGTCATCGCCTGCCAGACCCGGTCGCGGGGGGCGTTGAAGATCCGCTCGATGCGGATCTCGCGATCGCTGGGCTTGGTGATCGTCGCTTTCATGGTGGGCTCCTGCTCCGTGGTTGTCGTCATTATTTCTCCCTGGTGCGCTCGAGGAATTCCCCGAGCCGGTTGAGGCGGCCTTCGAGCATCCGCCGATATTCCGCGATCCACGCGGTTTCGTCATCGAGCCGGCGGGGGCCGAGCCTGCAGTAGCGCACCCGCCCGATCTTCTCAGTCGTCACCAAACCCGCCGCCTCGAGCACTCCGACGTGCTTCTTGATCCCGGTCAGGGTTATCCCGAACGATTCGGCGAGCTCGGTTATTCCGGCCTGCGACCGCCCGAGGCGCTCGAGAATCCCACGGCGAGTGGGGTCAGCCAGCGCGCCAAACGCGATATCCAGCTTTGGTGAATACTGAACCATATGGTTCAGTATGGGGCAGCCTCGTCTGGTTGTCAACACGTAGGTTTGTGCATGCATCGTAACGCCGAGCTGATACGGTCGTTTTATACATCGTTCGCAAGGCGCGACGCCAATGGAATGGCCGCGTGTTACCATCCAGCCGTCAGGTTTTCGGACGAGGTGTTCGTCGATCTGGATGGAGCGCGGGCGGCAGGGATGTGGCGAATGCTCTGCGAGCGCGGCAAGGACCTGAAGATCGAATTTCGTGACATCGATGCGAACGATTCCACCGGCCGCGCGCACTGGGAGGCGTGGTACACGTTCTCGGGTACTCGCCGCCGGGTTCACAACAGGATCGACGCACGCTTCGAGTTCAAGGACGGAAAAATCATCCGGCACCGCGACAGCTTTGATTTCCGGGCCTGGGCGCGTCAGGCGCTCGGGCCAATCGGTCTGCTGCTCGGCTGGTCTGGGTTTCTGCGAAATCGCGTCCGCAGCCAGGCGGCCCGCAATCTGACCGCGTTTCTAAATCCACGCGGCGAAGGCTCCTCGGACTTCTCGAGCGCGAGCCACCTCGAATGAGTCTCGAGGTCTGGACCGCCGTGGATCAGTACATCACCGACACTATTGTATCCGAAGACCATATTCTCCGCGCGGCGACCGAAGCGGGCATCGCGGCGGGACTTCCACAGATCAGTGTCACCCCGAGTCAGGGAAAGCTTCTCTACCTTCTTGCGCGCTTGCAGGGAGCGAGGACGATTCTCGAGATAGGCACGCTCGTCGGTTACAGCACCATCTGGCTGGCCCGCGCGGCCGGCCCGAACGGCAGAGTGATCAGTCTGGAGGCTGAGCCAGCCCACGCTTCGGTCGCGCGCGACAACCTGGCGCGAGCGGGCCTGGAGAGGATCGTGGATATCCGCGTCGGTAAAGCACTCGATACGCTGAAAGGCGTGGAGCCGGCTGCTCCGTTCGATCTCGTCTTCATCGACGCCGACAAGGAGAGCAACCCTGATTACTTCCAGTGGGCGCTGCGGTTCTCGAAGCCGGGAAGCGTGATCATCATCGACAACGTAGTGCGCGATGGCGCGGTCATCGACGCGGCGACCACCGACCCGCGCGTGCTCGGTGTCCGCCGCCTGAACCTGCTGATTGCGGCCGAGCGGCGGGTGAGCGCCACCACCATTCAGACGGTGGGAAGCAAAGGCTACGATGGCTTCACGATTGCGCGCGTCAACGATGCCTGACACGGGCTGACGGAGTTGGACACCCGCGTTCGCCTGGCCACTCCGGGGGATGGCCCCGCCCTGTCGGACATTTATCGGCCGGCTGTTACCGAATCTTCGACATCGTTCGAGCTGGAGCCGCCTGATGGCGCGGAGATGGCGCGACGCGTTGCGCGCGTTCTGAAGCGAACGCCCTGGCTCGTGCTGGAGAGACACGGCACGGTGCTCGGATACGCGTACGCGACGCCGCACCGCGATCGTGCCGCCTATCAGTGGTCGGTCGAGGTTTCCGCCTATGTGCATAGCGACGTTCACCGTCAGGGAGTGGCGCGGATGCTCTATTCGTCGCTATTCGCCGGGCTCGTCGTGCAGGGGTTCCGGAACGCGTACGCGGGGATCACTTTGCCAAACCCGCAAAGCGTCGGCTTTCACTCCGCTGTCGGATTCACACCGGTGGGCGTGTACCGCGGTATCGGGTACAAGCATGGCGCGTGGCACGATGTGATCTGGCTCGAAAGACCTCTTGCTCCGCGGGTCCCGAATCCTCCCGTACCGGTGTGGTTACCGGCATGTCTCGAGGACCCGGCGTTTCACGTGGCTTACTCGCGAACCGTCGATCCCGGGATCGTCATCGATGCCGGCGGACCACGGCCGCCATCGAAGGGTCCTGCCCGGCGAGATATTCCGCCCAGCTGAGATCGACTACCACTGGAAAAAGCTGAGGGCGGGGGGTGACGCGAACGCGCAAGCTTCGTCGCGCGTACAAAGGAAAGTGAATCAAACGGCTCGCATCACCCGATACCTCGCGGTAGCCAATTCAAAAAGCCCAAAGGCAATCAGGCCGACAGCGACGGCGCTGAACACGAGTTTTCCGCCAGGTTGCCCCGCGAGTGCGTTCAGTGACTGCCTTATTCCGCCCGCTTTCGACGGATCGAACGCCCAGCCTGCCCGGAAGATCAGCACGCCGATCATCCCGAAGACGATCGCCCGCGCCGCGATCCCGAACCGTCCCATTCGGACGACCCATTTTGCGGTTTCGGGTCCGGCCGAGGACAGATCCAGGCGCTTCATGAATTTGCCGGAGGCGGATCTGTAGATCTGGTATGCCGCGTAACCGATTACACCGAGACCCACGGCGATGACGATCCAGCGACCCGCCGGCATCGAAAGAACCTGGCGCGTAAGCGATCGAGCCTGGTTACCGCTCTCGCCGTTGCCCGATGTCACGAAGCGCAAGGTCCATAAACCCAGCGCGGCATAAACGAGACCGCGGAATGCTTCCCCCAGTCGCAGAGCGATGCTCGATGGCGCGTCGCCTCTTCGCTCGGCATCGGTTGCAGCGCTGACGATACGCCAGGCCGTGTATCCAAACAGCCCCACGACAATTATCCAGAGCGCCAGCTTGCCGAACGGTGCCTGCCCGATGGCCCTGAGTGCGCCGTGCGCGTCGGTCGTCTCACCGCCAGCACCGAGAGCGGCTTTGGTCGCAAGGGCGCCCATGACTATGTAAACCGTTCCCTTCGCCGCGTACCCGAGACGGCCGAGCCGCACGAGCCAGGAAGAGCTGTTTAGAATCGCGCTGGATGCTGTCACGCCTCTCCTCGTTACGGGATGTCGGAGATCCGTTCCCCGCTCGCCATCGTCATAGGCAGGGAGCATACCAGCCACGGTGGTCCCATGGGGCTGTTTGGCAACTGCGAACGCAACGGGTGTGAGGCGCGAGAGGCGCGCAGGTTTCCGCACCTCACACCCGTTCTTTTCCCGTCAGTAAATTTGGTGCATGCACAAACCCACCACACCCAGTCGTCCGGCTTCGAGCGAATCGAAGAGCGGCACTCTCGCCGAGCGGATGAGAGCGGCCGCGGATGTCCTCGAGGAGCTTGCTGCCGACCGTACCCTCCTCGCGGATATCCCCGAGGCTGACCGCAATCGTCTCCTCAACGCCGCCGGCCATGTCTCACGACCGGACGCGATCGAGCGCCGCCGGCTGCTCAAGGTGATGAAGCGGAAAAGAAGGGCCGAGAAAGTGGAAAGGGAAGAAAGCCTTCTCGCCGCAACCGGGATCCGCAAGCTGCGGCGCCAACCGGTCTTCATCACATCGCCGAACGTCTTCCCGCCGACGGAACCAGACATCCGGGCGAACGAGGAGCCGATCCCCGACACCGAGGAAGACCGCTGCTGCTACGTCTGCAAGACGAGATACACGGCGGTCCACCACTTCTACGACCGTCTGTGCGCGACGTGCGCGGAGTTCAACTTCGCCAAGCGCACGGAGCTTGCGGACCTGCGCGGCCGCGTCGCCCTCCTCACCGGCGGCCGGGTAAAAATCGGGTATCAGGCGGGCATCAAGCTACTCCGCGCGGGCGCGCGGCTCATCGTCACCACGCGATTCCCGCGCGACTCCGCGGCTCGCTACGCGCGTGAGCCGGACTTCACCGCCTGGAGCGATCGCCTCCGGATCTTCGGTCTGGATCTCCGCCACACGCCCAGCGTGGAAGCTTTCTGCAAGGAGATGCTCGCGACGGAGCAAAGCCTCGATTTCATCGTCAACAACGCCTGCCAGACAGTTCGGCGCCCACGCGAGTTCTACGAGCACATGAGAGGTACCGAGACGGCGGCGCTGACCTCCATGCCGGAGGGTGTCCGGAAGCTCCTCGGCAGCTATGAGACATCGCACGCTACTCATGCGGATCACGCCATGATCGGGTCCCGGTCGCGACGCACGCCGGGGATCGTCGAGCTTGCCCGCGCCGCCGATGCGGTCGGACTCTCGCTTCCCGAGGCGGACGCGGAGGGCGACCGCAGCCTTTTCCCGAGGGGTCTGCTCGATCAGGATCTCCAGCAGGTCGATCTCAGGGGCCGCAACTCGTGGCGACTGCTGTTGGCCGAAGTGTCCTCGGTCGAGCTGCTCGAAGTTCATCTCGTCAACGCGATCGCGCCCTTCATCATCAACGCCCGCCTCAAGCCGTTGATGCTCCGGTCTCCCGGGCGCGACAAGCACATCGTGAACGTCTCAGCGGTGGAGGGCCAGTTCTACCGCTCCTACAAAACCATCCGCCATCCGCACACGAACATGGCGAAGGCCGCGCTCAACATGATGACGCGGACGTCCGCCGCCGACTACTTCGCCGAGGGCATCCACATGAACAGCGTGGACACCGGCTGGGTGACGGATGAGGATCCCGAGGAGCTAGCGGCGAGGAAAACCGCCGAGCATCGCTTTCACCCGCCGCTGGACATCGTCGATGGCGCGGCAAGAATCGTCGACCCGATCATTTCCGGATTCAATACCGGCGTCCACGTCTGGGGGAAATTTCTCAAGGACTACAAGCCCACCGACTGGTGAGATCCACGAGCATGAGAATGCCGCCTCGGTCGCGCGGCTGCGCGGCCGCCCATGCCCACGGCCAAGCGCCTGAACGAAACCCCGATGCGCAGCGGCGGCGTCGCGTACCGCGACCCGCCGCCGCGTTTACATCAGTTGTGACCCCTCGCTCTGGGGAAGTTCGGGCACGGCTTTGCAGGACTGCCATCGCTGGCACCGCCCGCGTTGTTACCGCTCTCGAAGCTGGCCCCCAGGTAGGTAACGCAGTGATTATCCTGAAAAGTGTTTGCGCCAGCCGCAGACGCGTCACGGATGTCGTAGCCGACAAGTGTCCCCGCTGAAACCTCCACCTGCACCGGCGGGTTACCCGCGATGAGGTTGTGACGGATAAGGTTTCCAGCGGTCGCCGGATAAAGCAGGATTCCGTTGATGTTGCCGCCGATGCTGTTCTCCTCGACGACGTTGCCGCTGCTCGTCCCCACCAGGCCGACACCGAAGTCGTTCGGAATTCCGGCGAGCGGAGGCCCGCCAGGCGCCACCGAGCCGTTCCCGTGAAAATGATTCCGGCGGATGCGGTTGCCGTTGCTGTTGGTGACGCAGTTGCCGCCGCAAGGCGCTCCGGCCGACGCGCTGCCATTGCGGACGGACGCGTTCTCGCTGAGGAAGTTCTCGTGGGACAAGCCCAGGAAAATTCCGCTGTAGCAGTTGTAGTGAGACGTCACGTTCTCGACGATCGCGTTGTCAGTGACGAACATGAAGATGCCGTGGCGCCTGAACTTCTGGACCATTCCCGGCCCGCGGATCCTGACCCGGTCGTGACCGGCCGTCGAAATACCGTCGTAAGGGTACGCTCCGGGATTGGGCGCAGGGCCAGTGCCGGGAGACGGCGCGCAGCTGGCGGGAGGGCTGGCTGTACCCGTCATCGTGAAGCCGGCGAGCGAGAGCGTGATGTTGTCTTTTCCGAACTGAATGCAGGGCCCGCTGGTCTCCGCGCATTGCACGTCGCACGTCAATCTGGTGTTCTCGGTAATGACCAGCGTTGTCGGCACGAGCCCACAGACTTCCTGTGTAAACGCGACCTGCGTCAGTGCCGGATCGTCGAGGGTCAAAGCTCTGGCGCGCGCCGTCGACACCGGGTTGGCTCCGTCTCTGCAGCCGAGCGCGGCAAGCGCCATCAGTAGCACGGAGCCTGAGAGAATCTGAAATCTCCGTTTCGCGGTTTTCATGACCGCCTCCTTGGTTGGTGGGACCGCCAACATGCACCCGATCGGTCCGCCGGTCAATCGGGCGGTCGCCCCCGGGTGCAGAAGGGAGAATCGAGGCGCAGCGGCTGGTAACCGCAAAACGCAAGCTTCAACCCATGCGCTACTTGACGGGACAGTAGCCAGCCAGCATCGTGTTGGCGGCGACAATCCTCGCCCAACCTCCTGAGATTCCGCCCCAGCCGGAATCCGATGCGAGGCAAAGGGGGGCACACTCCCGGATCAGTATCGTTCGTCCTTTGATTCACCATTGGCGTGCTGCTGGGGAGAGGCCATTGGTGCATCCAAAGGAGAGAATCACGATGCCCCGCAATAAGGATCTCAAGCGCCTCGTTCGCGCTCGCATGAAAAAGACGGGTGAAGCCTACACCGCCGCCCGCGCGCAGATCACCAAAACCAAAACAAAACGCGCCTCCGCAGCGGTGACTTCTTCCATCGCTGCCGCGCCTGTCGTTGCGAAGGACTACGCCGAGCTCGCCGGGATGAGCGACGCCGTCATCAAGGAGAAGACGGGCTGCGCCTGGGACCGCTGGGTTTTTGCGCTCGATCGCGATCGTGGGACGGAGATGTCGCACGGCGAAATCGCAAGCCTGGTAAGAAAGAAGTACAAGGTAGGTGACTGGTGGGCGCAAATGGTCACCGTTGGATACGAGCGCATCAAGGGACTTCGGGCGCGCGGGCAGAGACTCGACGGCACCTACGAGGCCAGCAAGTCCCGCACTTACGACGTCCCCGTAAAGACGCTGTTCGAGGCGTGGGCCGATACCGGCATTCGTACGCGCTGGCTGAAGGAAACTGACGTGAAAGTGCGAACTGCAAACGCTCCGAAGACGATGCGACTAGGCTGGGGCGACGGCACCATCGTCGCTGTCGGGTTCACCGCTAAGGGAAAGTCCAAAAGCTCGGTGGCACTCGCGCACACGAAGCTTCGCGACTCGGAAACGGCCAAGCATCTCAAGGCGTTCTGGTCAGAACGTCTCGATGCGCTCGGAGAGCGGTTGGACGAAACTCGCAACGGTAAAAGCTGAGCATGTGCACATGCGATGGGAGCGGTTTCGCTCCCATCGCATGGGTGCTTGTGCTAGCATGAGCGATATGAAACTGGCGGTCCCGACCAGGAAAACATGGAGGCTTGCCTGCTTCGCACGCGTTCCTCTCGTGCCTTTTTGGAGTGGAGCGCAGCAACTGGGCGTGTCCGCACCTAAAATGGGACCGCCGTTTGTGATAGCCGCGCCGCTTCCTCAAAACGCTGCGATCTCCTGCAAACGTTCCAAGGTCGACATCATGGGACAGCTTGCGACGGGAATATTGGGCGCATGGATCGGGGGAGCCGCTGCGTATGCAGCCGTTTACGAGCTGGATCCTTCCGAAATGCGAGTGCGTGGTGACGCTGGCTATAAGCCAAATGCGAACACCGCCTTTGCAATTGGATCGTGGGCCGGAAGCACGGCGCTGGTGTTCGTCGCAGGTCGTCGAGCGTGTGGTTCGCTCGGCCGGACTGCTCTCGGCACCGGAATCCCGAGTGCTGTGCTCCTCTTCGGCCGCCACGAGGGATACCTTCCAATCCTGGGCGCCTTGTTTATCGCTCCCCTGCAGTCGCTCGGGGGAACGTTGATGTTCCCCAGGCGATAGGGCGTTCCGGAAAATAAGGAAGAGCCGGCCCGCGTCGTCTGCTATTCTCCGACCGGCCTCGGGGTCTCCTCATAAGCAGCAGCCGCTTGTCGGCGAGCGACCGAATCGCCAAAGATCTTTTCGCCGTCATATCGTCCGTTCTCGATAAACACCTCCGAGATCGCCCGGCCCGACACGATACTGCCGGCCATGTGAATCCCCGGAACGTTGGTCTCGAGCGTATCCGGATTCAGCACCGGCCGCTCCGTTACCGGGTCCAGCTCGATTCCCATCGACCGAAACAGCTCGAAGTCGGGAGCGAATCCAGTCAACAGATAAACCCGGTTCGCTGCAACGCGCTCGATCTCGCCGGCGCCGTTCCGTATCGTCATTGCACCCGGCTCGATCGAGCCCACCGTCGCGCCGAGCCGGACCTGAATCTCGCCGAACCTGATCCGGTTCTCGAGATCGGGTCGCAGCCAGTACTTGATGGTGGGTTTGAGCTCGGTGCCCCGGTACACCAGCGTCACGCGGGAGCCGGCGCGATGAAGCTGGAGCACTGCTTCGACGGCGGAGTTCTTCCCGCCGACTACGACGACGTCGAGGCCCCAGCCAAGGTGCGCTTCATCGAAGTAGTGACGCACGTGGGGCAGATCCTCCCCTGGTACGCCGAGGCGGTTGGGACGGTCGAAGTAACCGGTGGCGAGGACGAGCTGGTCGCAGGTCACCTCTTCGGGACCGCTCGCTGTCTCGAGGACGCAGCGGATGCTGTCGCCGACCCGCGCCGCCTTTGCGAGACGGGCAAAGGTCCTGACCCGCAGTCCCTCCGCCCGCGCGATGCCGCGGTAGTACATCATCGCCTCTTCACGGGTGGGCTTGGCGCCCGCGCAGACGATGGGGTGGTTGCCGATCTCCAATCGCTCCGGGGTGGTGAAGAAGGTCATTCCAATCGGGTAATGGACGATCGAGTTGACCACGGCTCCAGCGTCTATTAACAGCGGGTCGATTCCCCGCCGGCGCGCCGAGATCGCGCACGCGAGCCCGATGGGACCCGCGCCCGCGATGATGACCGGCTCGTGTACGTTCATGAACGAAAAGATAGCAGCGCGGGCGGTTGTGTCCGATCTACGTCAGGCCTTTCCGCGCGGCCCGGGTGAGCGCGCGGTCGAGCGCGTTCGCGAACGCCTGTTTGGCGCGCTGCCCATAGGGCGCGTGCCCTCCCGTCTCGATTCCGGTCGAGCGGAGCCCGTCCATGAAGTTCCTCACCGACAGCCGTTCTCCGATGCTCTCAGGTGTGTACTCTTCTCCGCGCGGGTCGAGGACGACGACACCCTTCGGCACGAGCAGAGCCGCGAGCGGAATATCCGCCGTCACGGCGACATCCCCCGCTACGGCGTGCTCGGCGATGTAACGATCGGCCACATCGGGCCCGCCCTCGACCCGAACAGCCGACAGGTGCGGATATCCGGGCGGCAGCTGCAGCCGCTGGTTGGCCACGAGAATAGTCGCCATCTTGAGTCGGTCGCACGCGCGGATGCAGATCTCCTTTACCTCACGCGGCGCGGCATCGGCGTCTATCCAGAGCGTCAGACCCATGAGATATGAATACTCGCGGAGAAAGGCGGGAAGGCTCTACTGGCTGAAGATAGTTACCCGGGTCTCCTCCCTACGGGCGCGCCGCTCGCGTTCGTCGTCGTGAGTGCGCTCGTTCTGCGTCATTTGCGTCTCGCGGTTGCGCTTCTGGTCACCGTGGGATGCGCGGCAACGCAGAGTCCGCATCACGAAGTCGATCGTCGAAGCGTCCCCCAGCATGCCTTCTGGTCGTCGCTACAGGCGATCTGCGGACGCGCATTCGCCGGGCGGGTGGTCGAAGGCAACGCTTCCGACAGCGCCTTTCGAAGGGCCGAGCTCCGTATGCACGTGCGCCAATGTGCGCCTGCCGAGATTCGCATTCCTTTTCAGGTCGGGTCCAACCGCTCGCGGACGTGGATCATCACACGCACCGCGGATGGGTTGCGGCTGAAGCACGACCACAGGCACGAGGACGGAAGCAGCGATCCCGTCACGCACTACGGCGGCGATACGCGCGACGCGGGGTCAGCCTCGCGGCAGGAGTTTCACGCGGACGCGCATACGGCCTCGCTGATTCCGGCCGCGCGCACGAACATCTGGACGATCGAGGTGTTGCCGGGCGACCGGTTCGCCTACGCGCTTCGCCGCGAGGGCACCGACCGCCGCTTCAGGGTCGAGTTCGATCTTAAAAAACCGATTCCCGCGCCACCGCCGCCCTGGGGGACCAGATAGCAAACATCGATCGCGCCGATTGGCACTACGGCGGTGATTATCCGGCCGATCTTCCGACGGAAAACGGCGGAACGCACATCGGTATGTACATCGCCTGGATCATCAACAACGGCCTCGCGAGCCGGAAGCTCGAGAAGTACGCCGGCAAGTCCCTTCCGCTGCTGCGTGACCGCAAGATCACCGGCCGTGTGCTGCTTTTCTGCGAGCTCGATGAAAAGTTCTTCGACTCGCTTCTTACGAAAGAAGGAAAGGAGTTCACGCGCGACTACTACGAAACCCAGTCTTACTATACCGATTACGACGAGGTTCTCGGTGGCAGCCTGGCCACCACGTATCACATTGAGGATTCGTGGGAGAATTATGACAGGATCGCGGGCGTCATCGACCAGCGCTTCGCCAGGTGGCGCGCAGGAGAGAAACCACCGATTTCACCCGAGAGGCTCGCGCAGGAAGCATCAAAAGACAAATATTTCGAGGCAATTCTCCAGGCCGTGGACACCGATCCGACCGGCGCCGTGGCAATCCTCGATGCCTATCTGGCGACCGACCCGGCGGAGCCGTATCGGAGAATGGCGGCCAATGAGGTCGCACTGATCCGTGGAAAACACGGGGTCGAATGACGACGGGGAAGACCCGGGTCAGCGCCTGGCGAGCCGCTCCACCATTGCCTTGGCGAACTCCACGCCCTCGTAAAATCGTCTGATCTCCACGCGCTCGTCACGCCCGTGCGCCCTCGATTCGTCGGGCTCGGTAAAAATCCCCCCTATTCCGTACACCGGAATTCCCGCGCGGCGGACATAGCTGCCATCCGTTGCGCCCGATGACATCACCGGGACCACGACGACCCCGGGCCAGAAGCGCCTGGCGACTTCCTCGACGGCGGCCAGGATCTCGGGCCTGAGGGGCGATGGCGGGGAGACCGTCGCGGGCTGCACCTCCCGCACCTCGACGGATGTATCCGCGACCACTCGACGCAGCTCCCGGATGACAGCCGCCGTGTCCGTGCCGGGCAGGAGCCGGCAATTCACCGTCGCCTGTGCCACCTGCGGCAGTGCGTTGTCCGCGTGACCTCCCGCGAGGCGCGTCGCCACACAAGTCGTTCTCAGCTGCGCGTTGAAGCGCGTGATCGCGGTGAGACGCCTTGCAGCCGCGGTATCCATCGGCCGCCGGGCAACACGCCGCATCAAAACGCGGATGCTGTCAGGCTCGAATGCCGCTGACCGCTCGAGGCCGAGCCGGCTATCGTCGCCCAGCTCGATGGGAAAGCGATGGGCCCCCAGTCGCGAGAGAGAGCGCGCCAGCGCGTAGATCGCGTTGTCGCCGCGCGGCTGCGAGGAATGACCTCCCGCGTTCCGCACGGTCAGCCTGTACGTGACGTAGATCTTCTCCCGCGTCTGCACCTCGAGCAGTGCCTCGCGGTTGTTGTAGATGGTGCCGCCGCCCGCGTCGAAGTTCACCGCGAGCTGCGGATCGCCGATCAGGCGGCGGCCTTCCCGGCTCGCGAACCACTCGATCTGGTCGGAGAGGGTTTCCTCGTCGCCCGTCAGCACGGCGACGATATCACGGTCGGGGACAAAACCATCGCGCTTCCAGCGGATCATATTCGTTACGATGGTGGTAACCCCTTCCTTGTTGTCGATCGTTCCCCGACCGTACCACCATCCGTCCTTTTCAGTCATCACGAACGGATCGGTCGACCAGTCTTCCCGGAGAGCGGGAACAACGTCGAGGTGGGCCATGAGCAGAACCGGCGGCGCGACGCCCCGTCCGCGCAGGCGGATGACGACGTTGCCAATACTGTCGGCGGTGCCGGCGACGAATGCGTCCTGCTCGCTGAAGCCGGCTGCCCGCAGCCGGCTGACGATCGCGTTGGACGCGACTACCGTCTCCCTCGTTCCGGAGACCGATCGAATTCCTACGAGCTCGGCGAGAATCGAGCGCGCCAGCAGCGAGTCTCCGGCGGACGCACGGACCTGAGCGGTTGAGGATCGAGCAATCGCGGACAGGAGAAAGACAGCGGCTACAATGCGGGATTTTTGAATCAACTGTTCTTCTCCAGGCCAATTGACGGTCCGCGTGCACAGGCGTGTCGGAGAGGTTAAACTAGCTCACCTTCGCTGGAAAGCACTCATGTACAGCCGCGCCGTTGCGCCACTCTTCCCACTGCTCCTCCTCGGCGCCTGCCTCAGGCCGGCCATGGCACCGGCCGATGACGGGATGGCGATCGTAGGGGTCAGCATCATCGACCCTTCGTCTTCGCACCCGCCAGCTCCGAGCCAGACCATACTCGTTTCCCGTGGCGTAATTGTCGCCGTGGGACCAGACGGCAGCCTGAGAATTCCAGCCGGCGCACGCCGAATCGACGCGCGCGGCAAGTACGCGATCCCCGGTCTATGGGACGCGCACGTGCATTTCATGAACACCGGGAGAAGCGCGCTCGCGCTGTACATCGCCCACGGCGTCACCAGTGTGCGCGAGATGGGAGGGTATCTCGACAGCACGCGCGTTTGGCTGGACAGCATGAGGACGGGGTCGCTCATCGGCCCGCGTATACTGACCCCCGGGCCGATTCTCGAGAGTCCGGTGTACCTCCAGCGCGTGGTCGACCGAAGCAGCCGCGACCCACGGATTGGTCAGCGGATTCTGCCTTATCGCATCGGAGTGAGCGACTCGGTGTCCGCCAGGCGGGCCATAGATTCGCTGGTGAGGCGGCGGGTCGACTTCGTGAAGATCCGAACGTCGGGCAGCCCGGACGCCTTTTATGCAATTCTGCGTGAAGCCAGGCGGCGCGGGTTACGGGTGTCGGGACACCAGCCCAACGCGGTCTCCATCCGCAGCGCGCTCGACTCCGGCCAGATCGACCTCCAGCATGGCATCCTCCCTTCATTGAGCGCGATCTCCGAGGCGGCGCGGGATTCCGTTTACCACAAATTCCTCGAGAAGGGAGCCTGGTATACGCCCACGCTCACCGTCTCGCGGACCGTGATGCTGTCGGGCGACTCCGCGGCGCGCGCGATCTTCGGGCCCGACGCAATGCGGCTCGATGAGCGGCGGGCATACGCCTCGCCATGGCTGCTCGAGTGGTGGCGCATGCAGGTGGACGAGCGCATACGCGACGGTCCGGGGATGACTCCAGCGGCGATGGAGGCGGCATATCGGAGCAGCGCGAACGACGTGCGCCGGATGCACGAGCTCGGAGTGGAGATTCTGGCCGGAACCGATGCGGGCTCGGTCCTCGTTTACCCTGGATTCACGCTTCACGAAGAGCTGCGACTGCTGGTGGAAGACGCTAAGCTGTCGCCGCGCGCGGCACTCTGGAGCGCGACGGTTGGGCCTGCCCGCTTCGCCAGACTGGAAGACCGGCTCGGAACGGTGGCGACCGGCAAGCTCGCGGATATAGTTCTGCTCGACGCGAATCCGCTCGACGACATCCGCAATACCCGTCGTATATTCGCGGTCGTCCGGAACGGACGGGTGTTTTCCCGGGCCGATCTCGACGCGCTGCTCCGCCGGGTTCGCGAGACGGTCGCGCCGGACTTTGGGCGCTTGCTTTCTTCGGGCTCAACGCCGTTTACATTCCGCTGTTCGAGGAGCCGCAGCTCGAGCGGCGCTTCGGCGCCTCGTACATTGAGTACTGCAAGCATGTTCCCCGTTTGGTGCCGAGGCTGCGGCCGTGGCAACCAGTCCCTCTTCGACCAATCCAATGATTCGTGAAGGCGACCCCGCTCCCTCGTTCTCTCTCCAGGCAGACAACGGATCGGTAGTCAGCCGCGATTCACTCGCCGGAAAGACTGTCGTGCTCTTCTTCTACCCGAAGGACAACACCGCCGGCTGAACCAAGGAGGCGTGCGAGTTTCGCGACGCCTTTCCCCGGTTCGGGGAAATCGATGCGGTGGTGATGGGAGTGAGCCCGGACGACCTCGATTCACACCGCAAGTTCAAGGAGAAGCATGACCTTCCCTACCCGCTGCTCGTGGACGAGGGCCACCAGCTCGCCGACGCCTTCGGCATCTGGAAGGAGAAGTCGTTGTACGGGCTCAAGTACATGGGCGTCGAGCGCACGACGGTGATCATCGACAGAGACGGGCGCATCGCGCGCATTTTCCCGAACGTGAAGATTCCCGGGCACGTCCAGGCAGTCGAGGAAGCGGTGCGCGACGTTGGGTAGAAGCGCATTTCATCGGCATTGGCACTAGCGAGGTTTCGAGCATGAAAGCCTTTCACACCTACCTGAACTTCGATGGCAACGCGCGCGAGGCGATGTCGTTCTACCAGAAGTGCCTCGATGCAAAGCTCTCGCTGCAGACTTTCAGGGACGCGAAGATGGATGTGCCCAGAGGTGCCGAGGATCGCATTGTTCACGCGCGGCTGGAGAAGGGAGACCAGGTGCTGATGGCGTCCGACACGACTCCTGGAATGCCATTTACCCCCGGCACCAACTTCTCGATCAGTATCCAGTGCGAGAGCCTGGCGGAGATCGAGAAGATCTTCAGCGCGTTCAGTCAGGGCGGCAAGGTTACGATGCCACTCCAGGAC